>Ga0196972_1000504_pt1 | contig 19548 bp, 14 predicted proteins | sample S1v_2013CmetaG_FD_148618 | JGI IMG/M metagenome (GOLD analysis project Ga0196972, IMG submission 148618) | Soil microbial communities from Anza Borrego desert, Southern California, United States - S1+v_20-13C | ecosystem: Environmental > Terrestrial > Soil > Desert | place: USA: California...
ACGTTCGGGTTCGGATAAACGGACGATATACGACCACATCGCGGTGAGCTCCCAAAACTACAGCCTTTCTCTTGGGAGCTTCCAGACCCACATTGAGTTCTGTCAAATCAGGTCGGTTGAGGTACTAGAGTTCCAAAGCGTAGGCTGCTTGGTTTTCGAAGGTCCGAAGGTTTCATTTAATTGATTAACCGGATTTCGAGTTACACTTCTCAAAAATTGGCAAGCTTCCGATCCTCCGTTTGATAGCCTTTGATTTTGGCCAACTCCCGATCGAGCTTGGCTAGTTGCTTCAGCCGACTCTTGACAATATAGGCATAATTGCCATGCCGCCCCTCTGTCGGATCAAACCCGTAGAATGGTCTTCTTTGTATCTGGTTTAGATCTTTCTCTACAAGATGCTGTGTCAATGACTCAAGAGCACGTTTCCCTTTTCGAGGACCATAGAAAAAAAATTTCAGTAGCGTTGAAAGGGAGTCATGCCGTAAAGAATACAATATTAACTCCAATGCATCGTGAAGCTCACGATTGTGAATAAGCTTTGGTGTTATTTCTAGTTTTCTCCTCGCTAGTGCCCAATCATAAACAAACTGCGGAACCTCGAGACATTCCGCGCGGATCAATTGCAAAGCGAATTTATGTGAGTTGAACATTCTTTCCGCGTTCGACGACATCCGTTCTGGCAAATGGCGATAACCGATAAGATACTCCGGTGCGCAGCCGAACCGGTAACGTGCGGCGATCCTCGACTGAAAAAGCGAGTCTTCGCAGCCTTCTGCACCCCAGGCTCTCAGTCTGGAGTCATAGCCACCCATCTCAAGCGCGACCGTTTTCCGGAATAAAAGACTGCTGCCGTTACCAACAAAATTGATGTAGAGGTGCTGGCAAAAAACCCAGCCTTGACACCCATAGAGCGGCGATGTTCGAAGCACCCCGCCGTTCGTATCGATTATTCGGCAAGGCGAATAGACAAGCCCCATCTCCGGCCCTCCGGCAAGCATCACCGCCATCTGCTTGTCGATTTTTGTCGGGTGCCAGATGTCATCGGCGTCGATCGGTGCGATGTAGTTGCCGTGCGCCGCTTTGATGCCTGTATTCCGCGCTGCCGCAACGCCGCCGTTCGCTTGCTTGATGAGAGTGATTCGTGGATCGCGGTCGCGGTAGGTGAGAACGATTTCCGCGGTTAAGTCTGTCGAGCCATCATCCACGACCAGAATTTCAAGATTGTCATAGGTCTGCGCGACCACGCTGTCCAGCGTAGCTGCAATGGTTCGACTCGCATTAAATGCCGGGATGACGACCGTAACGAGTGACTTAGACATTGTTATATCAATACCTTACATCCTGAACGTGAGCGAGCTGGTTTAGTTGCCGCTTTCAGCCAGCAAGTTCTCGCTAAGCGAGCCGTAAAACTTCGCCTGGTATTGTGCCCACGCAGCCAGCCGCCGCTGACCTTCATTCACGAAATCGGTCGATGAACTGGCGAGATTATTGGTCTCGGTCGCGTCTTTGCTTAAGTCATAGACTTCAAAACTGTTGCGTGTGGCATTGAAGATCAGCTTGCGCGTGCCTTCCCGATAACCAAACAGCAGCTCCGACCATGGCGCGAAAAAGTAAACGCGCCCGGTCCGATCTGGAGCCCAGAGGCTGCGACCCTGCCATTGGCCCGGCATCGGCAAACGCAGCATGTCCATCACTGTAGGCGCAACATCGCTGAGCCCGCCAATCGTCTCGTACGTCTCGCCATGAAACAGCTTTGGGTTGATCAGAATTAACGGCACATGCAAATTTTCCTCGTAGATTGCCGATCCGTGACCGTACGTGCCGTGCTGTTGAAATGCCTCACCGTGATCGCCGACAACGATGACCAGCGTCGAATCCAGCAGCTTTCTCTCCTCAAGCGCGCGCAACAACTTGCCAAGCGATTCGTCGCTGCATCGCACCGCATTGAGATACTTCGCTTGATACGAGTCCTTTACGCCATATTGCGATGGCTCGCCGTGCGTGAAGTAGGGGAAGTGCGTCATCATTGTCCAGGCCATCGCAAAAAACGGCTGATCGGGCTTATGCTGGATCCACTGGAGGATTGATTCGACAGTACAGTTGTCATCCGAACCCGAGAGAAACGCCCACTCCTTGGATTCAAATTTCTGATCGCAACGTCGCTGTCCGCCGTCCTCGATGAAATCAAATCCACGCGTCTTGAGGAACTCGCCGGCCTTTTGATAGCTCAGGTCGGCACCATAGAAGAATCCGGTTCGCCAGCCACGTTGATGAAGCTCGTTGCTCAATGAAGGCAGCGGCACATGGGGATCTTCTTCCGTGATCGAACTGTACGAAAGCATCGGATACACCGCGAAGAGCATTGAAAGCATCGACATGTTCGTGCTGGGCGCGTGGGCATAAATGTTGCGGAAGACGGCCGCGCGATCACGATACTTATCCAGTTCCGGAGTGACGGGAAATTTGCTTCCGTATGCACCGATGTACTCGGCGGGCACTGACTCCATCACGAACAAGACGATGTTGCGGATTGCTCCGGCCCCTGTCGTATTGGATGGAAAGCTTCGCGGACGATCGTCAACGGTCCGAAAATCCTCGGTGCCGATTTCTGTATGCATCGTCAACAACTGCGGAGCGTTGTGCGCGTGGATCAGCGACTCGGCGAAAAAGATGACCGGGTTTTGCAGCTTGACGCTCGACCACTGGGATTTCGTGACATGCCAGTGTCCGAGCGCGATGTACGCGCAAGCGAGCGGCACGATCACAAAAATAAGCGGGCGCCCTGTGACGACGCGCGGCACGATGCGCCGCCAAACAAAGCCGATCGCCATTGCCAGCGCAATCATCATGCCGGCCGATCCGACGGCATACAACAGTTCGCGCGGCACGCCGAATACTTTATCCTGCAGCACGTCCTGAATCGCTTGTTGCGCGTCCAGTCCTCTGAAGAAGTCGGAATAATAGAACCACTGATAGTTAAACGGACTGCCGAGCATCGGCACGATCCTGACGTTTGCCCGGCACCACACAATGGAAACAATTGCGATCAGAGCAAAGCCGAAAAAGATCAGCCCGCGCGCGAAGCGCCAGCGCCCGAAGATCATCAGCGCCGCCATTATCGTCAGCATGAGGATGGCGACGAATTCAAAGTCGTATACGCTGCTGAGCAGGAGCTTCGGAATCTGGGACAGTGGAGGCAGGTCCAGCCGCTGAGGCGGAATGTAGCCGATGACCATTGCGCGCAGCGGAATCATGCAAAGCCAAAGCGCCGCCGCTAGTGCGACGACTCGGCCAGCGGTGCGGGAAAGGAGAGGCTCAAGCGCGTTGCCGATCTCGGCAGTAGATGGGGCTAACGGTGACATGAATTGCTCCAATCTATTTTTTACCATTCAGTTTTTACCATTCAGGCCGCGTCCGAGCGCTTACGTTGCAGCATCCTTTTAATGGTGCTTTTCGGATGCGCGAGTAACTCCTGAGGGTGGCCCTGTTCCGCGATCTGACCGGCTTCGTTCAAACAGATCACATGATCGACTGTGAGCATCGTCTCGAGACGATGAGTGATGAAGATCAGCGTCAATTCTTCATTAATATCGGACACGTTCTCGTAAATCGTGCGTTCCAGATATCCGTCGAGAGCGTTCATTGCTTCATCGAAGATCAGGATGTTCGGTTTGCAGAGCAGCGCGCGGGCAATTCCTATGCGTTGCCGTTGCCCTCCGGATAAATTGAGCCCTTGTTCGCCGACCCATGTGTCAAAGCCCTCGGGCGAGCCCTCGGCAAACTCGAGAATCTTTGCGGCTTTGGCGGCTTCGCGTATCTCCGATAACGATGCATCCGGGCGCGCCATGGCTATGTTCTGTGCAATAGTCCCCTCGATCAGTTCAATGTCCTGCCCGGCAACGGCAACGCGTGCAAGCCAGCTTCTTCGATCGAGTTCCTGCAGTGGCATACCGTCCACGAAGATCTGTCCCGAGGTAGGTCGCAACAGTTGCAGAAGCAGGTTTACGATCGTCGTCTTTCCTGACCCGCTGGAACCAACAATTGCGGTCTTCCTCCCTCGTTGCACAGTGAAAGTTGCTTGATCTAGGCTTGCCCGGGAAGCACTGGGATAGACAAAAGAGACGCCCTCGAAGTGAATCGCTGACTGTAGATGCCGGAAAGGCCGGTTACCGCACGAGAAATAAGGCTTATCCGATCGATCCAACACGCTTTTGACGACTCCGAGCGAAGTATTGAGTTCTGACAGTTTCAGCCAATGGCCTTGGAACTCCCCAATGTAGGGGCGCAGCCGATATAGGAGCGCCACGGCCGCCAGTGTCGAAGCGAATGGAATCTCGAGCGGCACGGAAATAGCAACGATGATGGTCAAAAGAGCTAGATAGCTGATCTCGCTGATCGGATTGACGAGCGAATTGATGCGATCCGACTCCATGAAAATGCTCCGGACTCGGGCGGAGATATTGCTAAAGCGCTGCTTCTCCTCTTCCTCTCGGCCAAACGCGCGGATCGTTCGCATGCCCTGCAACGTTGCCAGCATATTTTCGGCCATGAGCTTGTTGGCCCTCGTCGCCTCCTCGCCAATGCGTCGCACCGGCTGAGAAAGCAGGTGGAGCGCAGTGCCGAGAAGAAACGATCCGAGTCCGGCAACCACAGTGATTTCCCAAGACGCCGCTAGCAGGAATACGCCGAAGACTGCAATCGAACTGATATTGACGGCCATTCGTGTCAGACTGAAAAAGATCTCGGCAACCGCCCAAGATTCGCTGGCAAGAATGTTCAAGAGGTCGCCCCGGTCATATCGTTGGATATATTGGTAAGCAACGTCAAGGTATTGCCCATAGATATCATTTCGGGTTTTTTCGCTTATTCGATTTCTTACAGTGGAAGACAGAATGCTATAGGAGAAATTAAGTATCGACTTCGAGATGATTACAAAAAATATCAGGGCAATCATCGTGGTATTACTACCACCCGTAATCGTCTCGGCAATCTCGAAAAGCCGACGCAGTATCCCGTCAGATTGTGCTGCATCAGCGGTTCGATCAAGCGCTGAATAAATAAAAAGGATTACTAATGTAATGCCGACGCTTTCAGCGAGTGCTGAGGCGAACCCAAGAACAAGAAGCCAGGGTGTGGACCAGGCGTGCTCTCGGACGAGGGGGCGGACAGCATGTGCTGTCCGCCAAATGGAGAAACGGCCGTTCGATCTTGCCTTTAATTCCGCGAGGAAATCGGATTTTGCCATTGGCTTACCAGATTGTTTACATCACAGTGAGGATATTGTTATATCGAACGGGAAACGACTGCCCGATGTCCGTTGTTTTCCCGGCGATAGATGATCGCGAATTCGCCGAAACAGAATAACTCTAAGATGCCGCAGGTTTTTGAAAGGCACACGAATACCTGACTCCAGTACAAAATAAGGGTCATTCTCAAACATCATACGAGCCAGCTTTACGGCGTCTTTCCATCTCGAATTCTTGATCATGGCCCTGAAGTACCAGCGCAGAGTCTCGCTCTTGCCGATTTGGAAATATCTTGCATAGTGCGGATATTTCTCACGAAAAGGAGCCATCACCATGTCATAGGACCGCATCATTCTGATGGGGTCGCCGGACATGCTGCCTTCAAATTGCCGATATCCAGTCAAATACTCCGGAATCACGGCAAATTTATACTTCTCAGCGATCTGGAAATAGAGTTTCAGGTCTTCGCATCCCTGGGCCTGCCGATCCCTCAAGGTTTTGTCGTAACCGCCCATCTCGAGGACTACGCGGCGTCGCATCAGAGGCGAACTACCGTTGCCGATGAGATTGCCGCGACACATCCGCTGAAGTACGTCTCCCTCATCGATGGGTCGTTCGGATGCCGAGATAATCCGGCACTTCTCATCGATCTGTACATACCAGGTATAAACGAGACCGATGTCGTCATCCACGACCATGGCGTCCATTTGACGTTGAATCTTGATCGGGTGCCAAAGGTCGTCGGCATCCACCGGAGCAATATATTCCCCGATTGCGTTGGCAATTCCAGTATTGCGGGCAACGGCGACACCCTGGTTCGATTGTTTTAGGAGTCGTACCCGCGAATCTTCGGCGCAATGGCGCTCAACGCGCAATATCGTCTCGTCCATCGAACCATCGTCGACGACGATAATCTCGAGATTGGAATAGGTTTGAGCGCGTACGCTGTTCAGCGTCTCGTCGATCGTTTGCGCGGCGTTATAGGCAGGAATAATGACGGAGACTAACAGTCTTGGAGAGAGAGTCATGACATGTCCTTCCCGTTCGTATCGAGTTCCAAACCGATGCTTCTTGCAAAAGTCGTCAAATCGTATCCGCCGACCACTTCGACTCTCGGGAAAAACAGGGGGTGTTCCGAGAAAAGCGTCGCGACTCGATCCTCGGTCGTAAAGGCAATCCTATATCCACTCAACTCCATGCAGCGCATGAGACGATCGTCAATGATTCCATAAGGTGGCGCAATCGATGCCACCTCGCAGCCAAGCTGTCGCTCGAGCACCGCGCGAGAGCCTGCGGCTTCACGAAGTAATGCATCGAGCGGCAAGGTACTCGCCGCCCTATGGCTTGCCAGATGGCTGCCGAAGCGAACGCCTTGGCTGTGAAGCTCTTTAATTGCCGGCCACCCCATCAACGGTGCCGACGCGCCATTTCCGCTGTCCCAATCGGCTGCGGTTCCGACCTTTTCGGTGACGATGAAGACTTCTGCCGTGAAGTCATTCCGGCAGAGAATCGGCCAAGCGAGATCGTAGAAATCTTGGTAGCCGTCGTCGAAGGTGATCATCACGGGTCGACCCGGCAGCGATTGTCGCGACCGGAGATGCGCTTCGAGATCTGAGGATGTGATGGCATGAAAGCCATGGCGACGGAGCAAACGCAACTGTTCTTCGAACGCAGCCGGGCTCGTGCGATACCGAGATAACTCGGTCGGGCCGTCCTCGCCGATCCGGTGATACATGAGAATTGGAACTTGCCAAGTTGCTTCGCTGGTTAGAACGGTCTCGCGTCTCGCGACGGCGCCTCCCCACACCACAAACCGCTCGACATCGAGATCCAGCGGTCTTCCGAAGTCCGCATAGTGAATCTCCGGCTCGACGTCCGTCGTTCTCGGCGTTCCACGGCGATACAGGTCAATCCGGTAAAGCTCGGTCCGAAGCGATCGCTCCAGTTCGAGACCTTCAATCCGAGCGATAGCTTCCGAAATAGTCTTGGCTCCATAGGGATTCTCCCAGTCAAACCCGGTATGGCAGGGGTCGTCGGCCAACACCATGGCGTGCGCCGTCAGGAGGAGACCGCCAGGCTTCAAGGCATCATGGAATTTTTGCGCGATCTCGGCGACCTGGTCGCCATTACGCAGAAAATAGAGAACCTCGGAGCAAACGATCAGATCCAGGTCCTGAGGCAAGGGGTCGTCGACGAGGTCCAGTTGGCGGAACTCGATATTGCCGAATCTGCTACAACGTTCCTTGGCCCGTTTCAGGGCCATGGAGGAAATATCGGCAGCGATGAGACTCTCCACCTTGGGCGCCAACATTTGTGTGAAATGTCCCTCGGCGCAGGCCAGCTCCAATGCCGAACTCAGCTTACCGTTGGGCAGAAGGCTTAGGGTCTGCTCATACTTCAACTGCTCGTAGGGAGACGTATAGTTCCAAGGGTCCGGCGTTTGGAAGAACTGCTCCCAATAAGCCTGGCGATCGAACCCGGGTGCAGTATCGTTGCCTGCTGCGTTATGCGGTGTCGACGGAGGAGCTACCGGAATGGAGCCACCAATAGTGCTTCGAACCTCCTCGATGATGGCCGACGCACGCGCTAGATTCGTCTGTGCTTTGCCGTTTACACTCGCTGCTCGGCCGGCTGCCCGGAGGAAGCCATATTTCTTTGAGTCCTCAATGGCTACACGCATCCGACGACGTCGACCGCCCTCCCTCGATCGGAGAATCGAAACGGCTTTTGGGATCAAACGAACGCCTTCTCGAAGGAAGCTCGGCCATAGGCGGGGACGCATGAGGACACTGCTTTGGCGCCAAAATGTTCTCTCGCCAACCGCATTCATGGCGATCTCCGTAACTTCCGCTCGAGTGAACTCTCCCCAGACAGGAACAATGCGATCCTTGAGAATTTCCCCGCCTGCACAAATTCTCATATAGATCGTCTCCACACCGGACGGCGGAACGATGGGTTGGATGTCTCGAATATCGACACGCAGGCCGAGCATCCGCTCGACCTGCAGAGGGGCTTTCAGCTCATTCTCCCAGAGCAGCCGGGCTGCCAAATGCGACCAGAGCAATATCGGAAAGCTGGGCCAAGATGATGCTCGACCTAGGCGGTCGAATAGTGCCGCCAACGGGGCTTGATAAATATCTGCCTGTTCTGCCAGTCGAGCGATGGGCATCTCCATGCTGATAGATAGCGCATCGAGGACGGAGTTTATGAACAAGGAGGGGGTTTCTTTTAGATCAGCGATGAATGCTACCTCGTCCAGGAGGTTGCTTTTATCGTGCCCCAAGCCAGCCTCGAACGCCGCGCACCAACATGCAAAGTAAGTTGCGCGCACGCTCGCATCCTTGCCGATGAACCCCGCAGCATACTTTTCGGCGGAGTCGGGTACGCGGGAGTCGGGCTGATGGGCACGGGCGATGACGATTTGCGCATCCCTCACCATCTGGCGCCCGTTTCGGGACAAAGATCCGGCGCGCAAGCGATAAAAGGCCATCGCCTCACGCACTTCCACAAAGGTTGGGTCCATCCTCGCCAGCCGCTGCCAAAGGTCCCACTCCTCACAGGTTTTGAGACCCTCGTCGAATCCGGCCACGGCGACGACAAGGTCGCGCGGCACCACGAAACAGTGGATCGCCCCGGGGCATTCCCCGGCCAGAATCTCGAAGGCGCCCGAATTCAGGTCGGGAAGCCATCGGATCGGCATCTCGACACCTTCGGGGCTGACGCGTCGGTATCCACAATAGGCGATGCTCGCCTCGGGGTGCGCCTCCAAGGCTCCGATCATCTTTTCGACGTACGTCGGCGCAATCCAATCATCAGCGTCGAGAAACATGATACGGTCCGACCGAGCCGACCTGATGCCCGTATTGCGCGCCCTCGAAGCGCCGCCATTCGGCTGGCGCTCGACGCGGATACGGCTGTCCTGCCGCCCCAATTCGAGGGCTATCTCCGCCGTGCAGTCGGTCGAGCCGTCATCGACGATAATGGCTTCCCAGTCCTCCCGCGTTTGATCGTAGAGCGCCTTCGCCGTAGTCGAGAGGGTTTCAGCCGCGTTGAAAGCGGGAATGACAATGGAGAGGCTTTGTTTGCTGCTGATCATGGTGCTTCATGAGATGTTGGCTGACTTGTTCTCAGGTAATAGGCAATACCTTCCAAGGCGCCTCTGATTTCCTGAAACAGAAATCGGTTGGACAGGTTGCGGCCACGCAACCACCGTCCCACGACGCGACGTGCATACCAGAACGGCATGTGCGTGAAAATGCGGCGAAGATTTCCATATTCTCTCGTGCGCTCGAATTGCACGAACAGAGCCGTGACATGGCCACGCATGTAGGCTTGCAGCTGCTGTGCCAAGCCTTCAAAGGTGCGACGGTGGTAGTGGAACACCACCGCCGTGGGCTCATATCGACACCGCCATCCGTTCGCGAGAATGCGATACCAGTATTCCGAATCGCCGGAACAACCGGCAGCACCCACATCGAGCCGCTCGTCGAATAAGCCGATTTCGTCGAAGATTGTCTTGCGGAATGCCATATTGGCACCGGCACCGATTTTCCAGGTCGGGCACCCGTGGCTGCGGTATCGGGCAAAGAAGTCCTTGCCGAAGTCGATCCGCGAGTATCCCCGACCGAAGCCCCAGTATCGCTCGAAGGTATATTGCGCCTCGGTCTCGAGCTCGGCGGGCAACACTAAACCTGTGACCGCCATGATATCGTCGGCATCGAATGCGGCGACGATACGCTCGAGCCAATGCCGATGGATCACCACATCGTCATCCGTGTAGACGACGATCTCGCCTTCGGCGCGCGTCGCGCCGGTATTTCGTGCAATATCTAACCCTGGCCGGTCTTCCCGGATATAGTCGACACCAGCCCTTCGTGCCGCGAGCATGGTTCGTTCGTCCTTTGACGCATTGTCCACCACGAGCACTTGGTCCGGCCGTCGCGTCTGATCCGAGAAAGAGGCGAGACATCGCTCTAGATCATCAGGACGATCGCGAGTGCAAATGACGATACTGACCCTGAATGAATCGGATTTTGTTATCGGCCTGCGCGCTGCACCAACCGCTTCCGGTGCGACGGAGGATTTCGCAAGGTCCTGAAACTTTACGGAGCCATCGGGTTCGGCGTGTGCGAAAGCTTGGCCGACGGGAACGTTATTCGTCCAAAATACAACGAATACGGTTTCGGTTGACGCTTTGAAACTTGTAGTGGGAATGTCATCCAGATCTACATGTATTACCTGGATGGGAAAGCGACTAATCTTATCCATAAAAGATCCACTCCTCCGCCCATGTCATGAGTTTCCATATTGCTCTACAGCCGCTATATGAAGCCGCTTTCAATACCCATCCTCTCGTGCTGAGGGAAGACGGTATTTGAACGCGCTTTTGCGGCTAAAAGCGTATTATCAGTGCCTATTTCGTAAGGAAAGTGAGTGGCGTCCGCTTTGCCGCGTATGCCAATCCCACGCAGTCTTGACGATTGTCGATAGGTCGGAATAGCGCGGATGCCAACCCAGTAGTTGACCGGCCCGCGTCGGTGCCGCAACGAGAATCGGTGGATCGCCGGGGCGTCGCGGACTCTCGCGAGTGATGACTTCGGCTCCTCCGATCTTCCGCACTGTCTCGACCACCTCTCTCACGGAGTATCCCTGGCCGGTGCCCAGATTTACGCTAAAGCCGGCATCCCCCGCCAGAAGTTTTTCCAAAGCTCTGACGTGTGCCGTGGCAAGGTCCGTCACGTGGATGTAATCGCGAACTGCCGTCCCATCGGGCGTGGGGTAGTCCGTTCCAAAAATGTCCAGATAGTTTCGCTTGCCCAGCGCGGTCTCGATCGCCAACGGGATCAGATGGGTTTCCGGATCATGGTCCTCGCCGATTTCGCCGTCGGGATCCGCCCCCGCCGCATTGAAGTACCGCAGAGCCGCGTAGCGCAATCCGTGGGCCAAATGGTGCCAATGAAGGACACGCTCAATGAACAATTTCGATTCGCCGTAAGGATTGATAGGATGCTGCCGGTGGTCTTCCGGAATGGGAACCTCTCTGGGCATCCCATAAGTCGCGCAGGTCGAGGAAAATACGATATTGCGAACGCCCGCTGCCTGCATCGCCTCAAGCAGATTCAAGGTGTTGGCTACGTTGTTGCGGAAGTATTTTTCGGGGTGGGCCATGGATTCGCCTACATAGGCATACGCAGCGAAATGAATCACACCTTCCACCTTGTAGTCGCGGAACACCCTCTGGAGAGCAGTCGGATCGGCAAGGTCCGCCTCGATCAGCGGTCCCCATCGTACAGCCCAGCTGTGGCCGTAAACCAGATTGTCAAACGTGATCGGCAGATAACCCGCTTGGCTCAGAGCCTTTGTGGTATGGCTGCCGATATACCCCGCTCCGCCCGTTACGAGAATGGCTTTTTCCATAGCTTTTGCTTTCTCCCTTGCTTCGCTCAATGACTATTAATGGCCTTATTCTCATAAAGTAGTACCCGGCTGTGGCCCCAACCGATAGAAATAATATCGAGGTCGCCATCATCATCGATATCAACAGTTACGGCACCGTCGTGGTGTTCATCCCCCGTATGCACCAGATGGGGAATCCAGGTAGTGCCTTTTCCATCGGCATTTTCGAAAATGTGTAACTTAGCGCTGGTCGGATTCTTGAGATTATGCTCGCCGACGACAACATCAATGTCGCCATCCCCATCCATATCGATAGCATCAAGGTTCATCGGTCCGACCACCTGTGCGATCAGATGCTCTGTCCATAGATCCGTGGCTGATACGGATTGCTCGTACCACGCGAGTTTGCCGGGAACATTGATAGCTTCGAACCCGACCACGGCATCCAAACGTCCATCACCATTCACGTCCGCCAAGCGGTTGCGGTCGGGCTTTCCTGGTGTGTTAGTGAGGGGCTGAACTGTCCAATTCAGCCAGTCGGTTCCTAGAATTTGGTCGATAGCTTTGGCCGACGCCCAATATTGTGGGCATCCATTGCATAGCCAACGGGTCCCCAGTAACAGATCGAGTGTGCCGTCGTGGTCGATGTCGCCTACGCTCAACTGTTCGTCTTGAGACGTACGGGAAAGCTTCCGTGCGACCCAGGTATCCCGATCAGGCCGCTGAGGAACTGTTAACGTCTGTATTCCATAACCCGACCGGTGCCAGGACAATGCCACCTCGACAGGCCCGAGGTTGCGTAAGGGAGCCACCGCTACTCCCTGCAAAAAATCGCCATCAACGGCTGGAATATTTTCTAGGCTAAATAAGGAAAATCGTCCACCCCCATCGTTGCGTGCCCAAGCAAGCTTCGCATTTGCCTCCGAGCCCTTTCCTTCGGTCCCCAGAATATCCTGATCGCCGTCGCCATCGAAATCGTACACCGCCGCCATGTTGTTGAGCGGAGCGCCAATCGTATGGCGTTCCCAAACCCCGCCGGGCTGCCCCGAATTCCTATACCACCATCCACCCGTGACGATATCTTGCTTACTATCACCATCCACATCGCCCGCAGAAATAAAGATTGTGCGCCAGGGTTTGTCGGCATCGACGACATGGCGTTGCCATTTATCCAGACTCAACTTGCCGTTGCCATTCTTTGTCCCGTTGTTGAGCCAGATGTCAAGCCGTGGGGTGTCCCATGTGTACGGCTTATTCAAAAGGTCGATGTCCCCGTCGCCATCCAGATCAGCGGCCTTTGTCTCGTGGTTGCCGTATCCGGATGCCAGCTCCATTTTTTGAAACCGGCCTTCTCCATCTCCGAAGAACACCCACATCTTGGCATCGGGATGATCCTCTTTGTTGCTGGACCACTGTCGCATTTCTGCGCAAAAGATATCCAGATTCCCATCACCATCGATGTCGGCTATTTGCAAGCTGTGGCCATGAACAACCTCTCGCTCTAAAAGCTCGTGGCTCAGCCAGTCGTTGCCGGTCCACTCATACCACTTCAGCGGACCAACGCTATCCCCAGCTACGAAAACCACCTCGAGCCACCCACCTTTCTTAAGCTGACCAACCGCCGCACGAGAAAAGCTTTGACTGCCGTCAATTACATTGGCGGCATAATGGACTCCATCGGTATGTTTGAACCAATGGCCGCCGCCGACGATATCTAGCTTACCGTCGCCATCAACATCGAATGCCGCCAAACCTTCATACTCTCCGGATGTCCAGGAGAAGATTTCATCGTATGACCAGGATTGGTTATTTTTGGGATCTTCCGGTATGTGGGCAACGAAAAGTTTCCTTGCACGCTGGTTCCAAAAAGCCAATTCGGTTTTTCCATCGCCATCGAAATCTCCAATAACCTGATCATGGTGCTTTTTACCACCGGAATTCTTAATTTCCCGGCGGGTCCACGGAATATTCGGATCATAGTTTGGATAGGGATTTTCCCACCACCATATCTTGTTGTCGGACGAGTCCGCTCCAAATATGATATCCAAGTCTCCATCTCCATCGATGTCTAGCGATGCGCCGCCCGCCTCTATGGCCAAGGGGCCACTATCGATTACATTTTTTGTCCATCCGGCGGCCCCTCGCCGATACCAGACAATTGATGGCCCCTTTTTCCGGCTGCCGATAACAATATCATTGACGCCATCGCTATCCACATCCAGGACCATACTCGCCGTTTGCTCATTCGCTGAACCAGGAGCCGCAATCTCACCCTCTTTACTCGAAATATGAGTCCATTGAATAGGTGCAGAGGCCATATTCTCTTGCACAACTTCTGCACCCAATGTGGCACAGAACATAACTGATAACAGCAAAAAGATTGCTTCGAAGCTACTGATTCCAGGCATCTTTTAATCCATCCATCGCTTCGGTGATGAGCATAAACAATAAAACTCTCCAAGCAGTCATCCACCGATAGCCTTCTTAGCTGGTACCCCCGTAACGAATCGTCTATAGGCCTGTTTCGCAAAAGGTGTGTGATACTTTAATAAAAGGCGAATTCCCAATAGGTATGCGTCCGAACCAAAAACCCTAATGACATCGCTTATACTTGGTGTTTGGTGTCGGTTTTCCATGTCGCACACCATCAAGTGAATGCGATCTGTTCTTGAAAGATGTGCCGAGTGTTTCTCGATAAACATCCTATAGCCTGCACCATCCCTGGAGTTACTTATCCGCTGGGCGGTCAAATCCCTATGAACGATCTGCGTTGACTCACGTATTCTTAATGCCGGCCCATGAACTTTGATCAGGCGAAACCAAAGATCGTAATCTTGCCATGATTTAAAGCTTGGATCGAATCCACCAACGTCAAGAATCTTCTGTCGTTCCACAAAAATCTGGTTTCCAACGGTATTCTTGCAACATAACTCATTAAGATAAATTAGACCCTGCTTATATATACTCTCAATGTATTCGCCGCTATTGACCTCATGGAAGATATTGTTTGAACAAATAAATGAACCATATATTTGATTAATATATTTGAGAAACAAGGAAAGTCGATTCGGTAAAAACTCATCATCATCATCCAAGCCCGTCACATAGTGTCCGTCGGCGGCAGCAATAGCATTATTCCTCGCATTGCATGCGCCCATAGGCTGCTCGTTACGAAGCCAGATCAAGCTGTCAAAGGAGTTTTTGTATTTGTCGTGAATGTGCTCCAGGGAACACGTGGAGGCATCGTCACAGACGACAACTTGAAAGCTCCTGTACGTCTGACTACAGAGTGAGCTCAACGCACGATCGAGCAGATTTGGCCGATTTCTTGTGGGAATATATATACTTATAGATGGGGATTTTGGCTCTTGCATTGTTGACCTCCGTAATCTCTTTATCGCTTGCGACTTTAGGAAGCTCTGAATAAGTCCTTAGCCTCGATAGAATAATAACTTCCAACCTCCCCCTCTTGGCCGGTCGACTCCCCATGAAACAACTCGGACTCAGCGCCCCCTTATTTGTGAAGAAGCCGAAACTGACGAAACGTCAGCAATTTCTCCAGGACATGGAGCAAGTGATTCCCTGGGCGCTGTGGACGAGCCGGATTGCGCCGCACTACCCAACGGCCGGTCGGGGCCGGCGGCCCTTTGCCTTGGAAACGATGTTGCGCATCCATCTGCTACAGCAGTGGTTTGGCTATTCTGACCCGGCCATGGAAGAAGCCCTGCACGACGTCCCGCTGTTGCGGGAATTTGCCAGGCTGGACGCCGGCGAGGAGGCGATGCCGGATGAGACCACGATTCTCAAGTTCCGGCGGCTGTTGGAAACCCATCATCTGGCGCAGGCCCTGTTTGACGAAACCGCCGCGCTGTTGGCCGAACAGGGCCTGCTGCTGCGCCGTGGAACCGTCGTGGACGCCACGCTGATCGCTGCCCCGCCGTCCACCAAGAACCAGGAGCGGAAACGGGATGCTGAAATGAGTTCCACCAAGAAGGGCAACAACGATTCCTTTGGCCTGAAGGCGCACATCGGCGTGGATGCCGATTCAGGGCTGGTGCACACCCTGGCGGTCACCACCGCTAAAGTGGCGGACGGGACCCTGACCGAGGCCCTGTTGCACGGCGAAGAAGATGTGGCCCTCGGGGATCGCGCCTATTCCCGCAAGGATCGGAACCTGGCGGCCGAACGCCGGGAGGGCGAGCCACTATGGGCGTTTCCGTTCAAGCGCCAGAAGGGCGAAGAGTTGCCCGCGGCACAGGCCGAGGCCAACCGTCTGCTGGCCTCACTCCGGGCGGTGGTCGAGCACCCGTTCCGGATCGTCAAGCGGCAATTCGGCCACACCAAGGTGCGCTATCGGGGGCTGTTCAAGAACGGGCAACAACTGTTTCTGTTGTTCGCTCTGGGCAATCTTTATCACACTCGGGCGGCCTTGCTGGCCACCTAGGGGTTAATCCGTCCCTCGCCCCGGAAAAATCCGAGATGAGGGGCGGAAAAGGCGCTGAGGGCGGCCTGTCAGAGAGAAAAGCAGCTCTTTTCGCCTCCAATCCTGGCCAGCGCCTCGGCACCGACTAGAAAACGAACTTGTTCAGAGCTTCCTTTAGTGCACATTACAGCGTTTTCCGATTTAGAATCGCTAACAAAACACTCTGAACCGTCGGGCCGTTGCCGTGTCCAATGAACATGAAAATGCATCTGATCAGGCCACGGCTGTGGTCTACTTTGGAGCCGCTCATTTCCAAACCGATCCGCTCCAACCGTGGTGGACGGCCCTGACAGGAAACCGTGCGGTGCTCGATGGCATTCTCTTCTTACTCGCCACAATTGTGTCGCCATTTTTTAGGAAACCTTTTGGGACCTCCCAGTCACCAAAAGGAGTAAAAAGTTGGCGACGAGTGATTGCCTTCGGTGGCCCGCGTTCGATCGGTCCCGACCCCACCAGGGGATCGGGACCTGGCTCCACAATGACTTGACGCCGTGTCGGTGGCCTTAGGTGTGATCTCCACCTGCGCTACCGCGCAGACTCCGATCAAACATCCGGCCCTACGGCTACGCGGGGGTTGTCGCACCTCGCTACGTTTCGCTTCCTGCGCTCCTTCTTAGCATCATCTCAGTAATTGCACTGGTATGCGTCAATCCATAACATGGCTCATTAGCGTGCTCGGAAAAACTCGCGAGTTAACAGCCAAAAAAAGTACAAGTCCTCTATGAAGTAGCGTCTAAACATCCGCTTCGGCTCCTGTAGGAAGCGGTAGAACCACTCGAGCCCAGACCGTTGCATCCAAAGCGGCGCTCGTTGGACTTTTCCCGCGAACACGTCAAATGTGCCCCCCACCCCCATCGCAAACGGAATCTTCATTACGTCCTGGTACCGGCCGAGGAACTGCTCCTTCTTCGGAGAGCTGATTGCGACAAATAGCAATTGGGGAGTCGACAACCGGATAGCCCCCACTACATCGGCTTCATCCTCGGGCTTCCAGTAACCATTCCGATAGCCCGCAACCCTGAGACCAGGAAATCGCCTTGGTGCGAGTTCGGCCACTTTGCTCACGACTTCTTCACGGGCCCCGAGAAAGTACACGCCCCAACCCTTCCGTGCAGCCCGCTCGAGCAGCCGCTCGAAGAGATCGACCCCGGTAACCCGTTCCTTTAGTGGTTTTCCGAGCATCCGCGAAGCCCAAACTATTGGCATGCCATCCACATTGATGAGATCGCATCGGTTGATGATTTCCCGCAATTGCAAATCATTCGCCGCCTTTACTACCTTATCGACATTGACTACGACGTGCTGATGGGGTCTGCCGCTCTGCACGAACTCCTCGATGCGACCGAGGGTCTCTTCCATCGTGAGGTTGTCCATTGCACAATCCATGAAAGTAATTCTCATACGAGCCTCCCTGCGAGAGTGGAAACGATACGCTCGGCAGCCTTTCCGTCCCAGAGATCAGGACGCCTGCCTCTCTTTGCTTGTCCGGCAAGCACCTGGTGCGCCTCTCGCACGATCGCTCCCCGATCTGTACCCACCAAGACGTTGGTTCCTTCGAGCACTGTGATGGGCCGCTCCGTGTTCTCCCTGATGGTAAGACATGGAATGCCGAGTGCCGTGGTCTCTTCCTGAATGCCCCCGCTATCTGTCAACACCATTGTCGCGTCCTTCCACAGATTCAAGAAATCCATATAAGAGAGAGGTGCCGTCAGGACCATCAAATCGCTCATGTGCAGTTTCAGCTTATCGAGGTTCTGTCGTGTCCTCGGATGAACCGGGAAGATCAGCGGTAGGTCCTTCGAAATCTCATTGAGCGCCGTGAGTATGGCAGCCAACGTGTTCGGGTCATCGACATTCGACGGACGGTGGAGAGTAACGACGCCGTATTTACGATAGCGGCGCTTGAATTTCGAGGACCCCCAATTACTTGTATCCGTGCCTGCAAGCTTGTCTCGCTGGAAGAAAAGGTTATCAATCATCACATGGCCGACGAAGTGAATGCTATCCGGTGTCCTGCCTTCAGCGAGAAGATTATCGACACCGCTACGTTCGGTAACGAAGAGATGGTCGGAGATCGAATCGGTAACTACCCGATTCACTTCCTCCGGCATATTCCAATCGCGGCTACGCAAGCCCGCTTCGACGTGCGCCACGGGTATGCCAAGCTTCTTCGCGACGATCGACGCCGCCAGGGTGGAGTTGACATCTCCTATCACCACTACGGCTGCGGGGCGCCGATCCAGGCAAACCTTCTCGAACAGCACCATGATCTTCGCCGTCTGCTCCGCATGCGACCCGCTTCCTACATCGAGCGAGATATCGGGCGCCGGGATATCGAGTTCTTCGAAGAACACGTCGCTCATTTCGCGGTCATAGTGCTGGCCGGTATGGATGAGCTTCCAGTCCAAGCCGTAATTACCATGACGAAGCGCACGGATGAGCGGAGCGATTTTCATGAAATTCGGCCGCGCTCCCGCGACAATATAAAGCTCTGGGTTGTGCATATCTTCTTTAACTCTATTGCTGTTAAGGAAAAATCACTGCCGATGCAGGGGCACCATTCACTTCAAGTGTTATCTGCTAGATCGTGGGGCATTTCCTCCTTATTCCTCCTTAAATTCATAGATTGCAATGAAAGATCCGGATAAACGTAACAGTCTTTCGAGGACTAGATGTCTATCCGGAAACAGCAATGAGAACATCCTCTCTTCCTATTCAACCCGACGCGGCAATTACTGATCCGAGGAGTCAATGAATTCCGGTTTTTGTAAGGAGTTGGCTGCCTTTGATCGAACGAATCACACTTGCCGGAAAGCTTGCGGTGCCGAGACATTCCGTGACCATTTTTCCCAAAAAATTGGAAACCCGAACCGGTACATCCAATCTCGGAGCCAGTAACCGAGGAGGGCCCGAATCATGGGTTTTGAAAGGCGAAGTTCTATGGGCTGGATGAAGCCGCAAGGGACATACTGTTGTTGGTGTTGACTGTAAGCGCTCTTTTAACGACGTCTTTGAGCCTGGTGAGACGAGGTTGTAGGCGATTGGATAGGGGTCAGGCCGTCGCCTTGGTGAGATACCAGGGCAGTAGTGCCTCGAAGTCGTCGGTGGTTCTAGCCGATGGCAGTTTCCGGAACAAGGCGACGAGATAGGTGTAGGGGTCGATGCGATTGGCCTTGCAAGTCTCGATCAGCGAGTAGAGATTGGCGCTGGCTTTGGCGCCGCCGACGGTGATGGTGCGCAATTGCTGCGCAAGACGTTCGCGCTCGGCCAGCAAGGCGTTGTAATCGTCGGCGGTCAGCGTGATCATCGTGGACATCGCCCTATTGTACCGATGCCGGCACTTCGGCGTTATCCCACTTTCCGATAGCGCCGTTCCGGATGCGGCCGCATGGCCGCCAAATCAATCCCAGCCAACAGCCAGTG
>Ga0196972_1000505_pt1 | contig 19533 bp, 21 predicted proteins | sample S1v_2013CmetaG_FD_148618 | JGI IMG/M metagenome (GOLD analysis project Ga0196972, IMG submission 148618) | Soil microbial communities from Anza Borrego desert, Southern California, United States - S1+v_20-13C | ecosystem: Environmental > Terrestrial > Soil > Desert | place: USA: California...
GAAGCCTGAAAATTCGCCGGAAGCCCTTGAAAAGGATCTCGGCATTCCCGCTGCTCAAGTCCGTGAGGCAGCAAGGCTTTACGCGACAGGCGGTAATGCAGCCATCTATTACGGCTTGGGCGTCACTGAGCATAGTCAAGGCTCGACTGCCGTCATGGGCATTGCCAACCTGGCCATGGCAACTGGTAACCTGGGTCGTGAAGGTGTGGGTGTGAATCCCCTGCGTGGCCAGAACAACGTTCAAGGCTCGTGCGACATGGGCTCCATGCCGCATGAATTCACTGGGTATCGGCATGTATCAGATGACGCAACACGCGCCTTATTTGAGGCTGCATGGGGTGTGCCGCTGAGCAAGGACCCCGGCCTACGCATTCCCAATATGCTGGACATGGCGGTGGCAGGTACCTTCAAGGCGGTCTACTGTAACGGCGAGGATATTGCCCAGTCTGATCCCAATACCCAGCATGTGACACACGCGCTTGAAAGCATGGAATGTGTAATCGTGCAGGACCTTTTCCTGAACGAAACCGCCAAGTTTGCACATATTTTCTTCCCCGGCGCCTCTTTCCTCGAGAAGAATGGGACCTTCACCAATGCGGAACGGCGTATCTCTCCCGTGCGTCGTGTCATGACGCCCAAGAATGGCTACGAGGACTGGGAAATTACCGCCATGCTGTCCAAGGCTTTGGGCTACCCCATGGAGTATAAGCACGCGTCGGAGATCATGGATGAAATTGCGCGCCTCACCCCTACCTTCGAAGGTGTGAGCTTCGAGAAACTCGACAAGCTGGGCAGCATTCAGTGGCCCTGCAATGACGAGTATCCAGAAGGCACGCCGGTCATGCACGTGGATGAGTTCGTCCGCGGCAAGGGCAAGTTCTTCATCACGCAATATGTGCCGACGTCGGAAAAAGTAACGCCCATGTACCCATTGATACTGACTACCGGCCGCATCCTGACTCAGTATAACGTCGGTGCTCAGACACGGCGTACCGATAATGTCGCTTGGCACCCGGAGGATCGAATCGAAATCCACCCACACGATGCGGAAGACCGTGGCATCAAGGAAGGCGATTGGGTGGGCATCAAGAGCCGCGCCGGCGAAACCGTGTTGCGGGCGACCATCACCGAGCGCATGCAGCCAGGTGTGGTGTACACCACCTTCCACCACCCTGAGTGCGGTGCCAATGTGATTACGACGGAGAATTCCGATTGGGCAACCAATTGTCCGGAATATAAGGTTACCGCGGTCCAGGTTACCCGTGTATCACAGCTCTCCAACTGGCAGAAGGAGTTTCAGGATTTCACCGAAGAACAGCTTGCGTTGGCTCGCTTGAACAGCGACGAGGCTGTAAGAGTCGATTAAGCCAGTTGTGAAGGTCTCAGAGGATATCCTTGCCGCCCAAGATACTTTTGGACATTACCCGGTTCTGAAGTGGGAGCAGGGGAACCTGCGGCAACTTGCAGACTGCGTTGCCGAAGAGGTGCCGGTGGCCATGGTATACAACGGCGTGTCCCATGCGGTCATGCTGGCGACGCCTCAGGACCTGGAAGATTTCGCTATAGGCTTTTCTTTGACGGAAGGGATTGCCGAGAATGCAGCTGACGTCTATGGGATAGAAACAGTTCCACAGCCCAAAGGTATCGAATTGCACATTGAGCTGGCTGCCGAGCGGTTCCATATGCTCAAGGAACGGCGTCGCAGCATGAGCGGCCGTACTGGTTGTGGTTTATGTGGCTCGGAGAGCCTGGAGCAGGCAATGCGTATCCCGGCCGATGTTGTGGATGTTGGGCTGCAAGTGAAGAGTGATGCCATGCATCGCGCTTTGATACAAATCCGCAGCAAGCAGCAATTGCAGGGATTAACCGGTGCAACGCATGCCTGCGCATGGGTCAGCGCCAATGGGGAAGTTGAACAGGTGCGTGAGGATGTGGGGCGACATAATGCCCTCGATAAGCTCATCGGGGCTCTCACCAGGGGGCAGATAAATAACGCCGGGTTTGTGCTGACAACCAGCCGCGCCAGCTATGAAATGGTGCAGAAAGTTGCGGTTGTTGGTATTCCCATGTTGGCGGCGGTTTCCGCGCCGACGGGACTAGCCATTCGAATCGCGCGCAAATGCGGCGTAACACTAGTGGGGTTTGCGCGCGAAGCGCAGCATGTCATTTACAGCAGGCCGGAAAGAATCCTGCACGAGGAATAAAAATGAATGTGGAACACCTGATCACCATGGCTAACCAAATCGGTGATTTTTTTTCGTCCTATCCCGATCCAGCGCAAGCCCGGATGGATATCGCCAATCATATTCAACGCTTCTGGGCGCGCAACATGCGGGAGCAGATCGTCCGGCATGTCAATGAGCAACAAGGGGCAGGGCTTAATCCTCTGGTAGCTAGCGCTATCAAAGAACACACGTCGCTGCTCGCATAATCACGCAATACTCAAATTGCCATTACTCGCAATTGCAGCTATCGTTATATGCCTATAAATATAACGAGCGGCTTTATGCGTGCATTTACTGTAAGAGGTGTATTAGCGACGTCCTTAATGGCATTGCCAATGTCCGTATTTGCGAATGAAAACATGGCGGAGCGAATGGCGACATTAGAGAAGCAAGTTGAAGCGCTCACCGCAGAGCTTAAAGCCATGCAACAACAGCGACGCGAACAGGATAAACAGTTGGAAATCATGACGCGTGAGTCGGTTGGCATAACGCATCAGGTGGCCCGGGTAAAAATCAGCAAGAGTGAGGAAGAAGGAGCCGTCAAAGGCACACCGGTGCTGGCAACGTTCAAGGATGGCATTACTTTTGAAGACGGCACCGGCATCTGGAAACTGGGCATCAATGGCCGTGTGCAGGCGGATCATCGGCAGTTCTCGCCAGACGAGAATGGGGCCGATACCTTCAGCCTGCGCCGTGCCCGCGTAGGTGCTACATTGACTTTCTACAAGGACTATACCGCCCGGATGGAAGGAGAATATGCGGGCGGGAATACATCTCTTACCTACGGTTATATCGATATCAATAAATTCCAAGTTGCACGCTTGCGGGTCGGGCAGTTCAAGCCAGCGTATGGCTTGGAGCGAAGCATGAGCACCAACTTTACTGATTTCCAGGAGCGCTCTATGGCGGACGCGCTGCTCGGAAATTCTTTTGATCGTGGGCTCATGCTGTTCGGGTCGCCTTTCTCTGGCATCAACTACAGTGTCGCTTATATTAATGGCACGGGCACTGTGGACGAAACCGATGTGGAAACCGATAGTCAGGATGCCATGGCCCGGTTGACTGCAAATGTTGCCGAGTTTGCAGGCTGGAAAGACGCTGTGCTGCATGTTGGCGGCTTTTACTCAAGCGGCCGCCAAGGGTCTGCCCGTCAGGCTAACTTCATTCCCACCATCCAGACTGAGGGGCGCGGGCTTCAGTTTTTCAGAACAAACTGTGCCGCCAGCGCCTGCGGGTCAATGAGCATAGGTGGCTTTGCAGAGGATGTGGAGCGCATGCGAGGCGGTTATGAAACGGCTCTGGCTTATGGCCCAGTTAAGCTGCAGGGTGAATATATCCTGACCAGTTTCAGGGGTGGGGATTTTGAGCGTGACATGCATGCGTGGTATGCCAGTGCCTTATGGAATATTACTGGAGAGAAATTTGCGGACATGTATAAAGAGGGCATTTTTGGACGCCTTAAGCCTAAGGATAACTTGAAGGAAAACGATAGCGGCTGGGGAGCTTTTCAGCTGGGTCTGAGATATGGTCGATTCGACGGAAGCGATTTCAAAAGTGACAATGCGGCAGGTACGGGCGTACTGTTGAGCTCGGCGTCAAGTACGGCAGATGGTCTTCTGGTGGCTACCAACAAGGCGGACGCCTGGACGCTGGGGCTTAACTGGATTCTCAATCCTAATGTGAGGCTGATCACTAACTATGTTAGAACCCGTTTTGATACTCCGGTGTTGGTTCGCGTGGACAGTTTCAACGAGAGCCTCGACCAGGAAGAAGCGCTTACCATGCGCGCGCAGTTCGATTTTTAGATGGCTAGGGGAAAGAGGCTCGGTGATGAATATACTAAAAGCAGCTGGCACCCTGCTCGTGTTGGTGGTAAACACAACTCATGCGGCCGATACTGTCACAGTCTTTGCGGCTGCCAGCTTAGCAAACGCACTAAGCGAGGTAAGCGCTACATATCAGCAAAAAACAGGCGCGAAAGTCATTCATTCCTTTGCCTCATCAGCCACGCTCGCCAAGCAGATCGAAGCAGGCGCTCCAGCAGATGTATACCTATCCGCTAATAGTGAATGGATGGATTATCTGCAGGATAGAAAACTCATCGCCGCATCCTCACGGCGCAATTTGTTGAGTAACCGGCTGGTTCTTGTGGTACCTAACGGGAAGGCGCTTCCTGTGAAGTTCGATCAGCGCTACAACTTCGCCCGTGATTTCGACGGTCGTTTATGCATGGGCAATGTAGATACCGTGCCCGCTGGCAAGTATGCGAAGCAATCGCTGGAATACTTGAAGTGGTGGCCGGGTATCAGGCACAGGATTGTTGAGTCGCAAGATGTGCGGGCGGCGCTTGCATTTGTGGAGCGCGAAGAATGCCGCGCGGGCATCGTCTATGAAAGCGATGCGAGAATATCCAATAAGGTAGCGATTGCAGGGACCTTTCCGGAGAGCACCCATGCTCCCATCGTATATCCTGCCGCACTTGTAGCAGGAGGAAAGAACAAAGGCATCGACTACCTGGCATATCTACAGAGTCCTGCAAGCCGGGCGATTTTCATCAAACACGGTTTTCGTCCCATCCCATAACCCTGTGCTCAGTCCCTTATTCAACTTCAGTGCTGCAGAAATTTCTGCGCTTATGCTGTCCATCAAGGTAGCGATATTCTGTACCTTGCTCTTGGCAATTCCGGGTGTAGTGGTAGCGTGGCTGCTGGCTAGAAAGACATTTTTCGGTAAATCGTTCGTCGATGCGCTGGTCCATCTGCCTTTGGTGCTGCCGCCAGTCGTTCCTGGATTTCTGCTGCTGTTACTGTTGGGAAATCAAGGCCCCATAGGGGCATGGCTAAATGAAACGTTCGGCGTCAGCATAGCCTTTACCTGGCAGGGAGCAGTCATCGCTTCCGCAGTCATGGCCTTTCCGCTCATGGTGCGGCCAGTTCGGCTGGCAATCAGTGATGTCGACCAGGGGATGGAAATTGCGGCCCAATCCCTGGGAGCAAACCCTATCAAAACGTTCTTTACAGTGACCCTGCCTTTGACAATGCCCGGTGTCATTACCGGGCTGATACTCGCATTCAGCCGTAGCCTTGGCGAGTTCGGCGCCACCATCACCTTTGTCGGCAACATAGAAGGAGAAACTCGAACCTTGCCACTGGCAATTTATACCTACATCCAAATGCCCGGCGGGGATCTGCCGGCATGGCGTTTGGTCGTGCTCAGTGTTGTGATTGCTCTGGCGGCCCTTATGGTGAGCGAGATCCTGGAACGCAAAGCCAGAAAACGAATCAACGGGAGAAACTGATCCGTGATCGAGATTGATGTCGAGCTCACGCGTCCCGCCTTCAAGCTGGAAGTCAAGTGCAACCTCAATGCAATTGCCACCGGTCTCATTGGGGCTTCAGGGGCAGGCAAGAGTACCTTGCTGGGCGCGGTTCTAGGGTTTATCAACCCGGATCGCGGACGTATCACGCTCGACGGTGAATGCCTGTTTGATAACGAGCGTGGCATCAATATGGCGATACATCAGCGGCGAGTCGGCATGGTATTCCAGGATAGCCGCTTGTTCCCGCATCTGAATGTTCGAGATAACCTTGTTTACGGACTGAGGCTGCAGCCCGCAACAGGAAAATACTTCGACTACAGTCATATCATTGATCTGCTGGACATCGGCCATTTGCAAAATCACAGGGCCCATCAATTGTCTGGCGGGGAGAAACAGCGGGTAGCGCTGGGACGGGCCTTGCTTGCATCACCAAGGTTGCTGCTGCTCGACGAGCCACTGGCTTCACTTGACGTACACTTGAAAAACCAGATACTGCCATTTCTACGACGCGTTAAGGATGAAATCCGCATACCCATGGTGTATGTCAGCCATTCCATCAATGAAGTGCTATACCTGACGAGCCATGTTGCCATGATGGATCAAGGCCGCCTGCTTGGCACGGGGGAATTTCATGAAGTGATGCACGATGATCGCGTGCTTGCTCTTGCACACACACTAGGGCTGGAGAATCTGGTACGCGGTCCAATAGTGGAACATGACCTTGAGCATGGGTACTCGATAATGCTGCTGGGTGGGCAGCAACTTCACTTCCCATTGTCTATTGCGAAGCAGGGTTCTGAGATCTCGGTTTCCATTCCAGCTTCAAGCATTGCATTAAGCAGGGAAAGGGTGGCTGGCATTACGATTCAGAACCAGCTATCAGGGACAGTGACAGAGGTACGAGAAATCAGCGATCGCGTGCTGGTTTCGGTAAAAATCGAGAAAGAGGACACTTTGCTCGCGGAAATTACACGCAAAGGCTTGCAGGATTTACAAATAGAAACCGGGTCGCAAGTGTACTGCTTATTCAAGGCACAGAGCGCTGTTCCTTTAATAAATAGCGCGTGAACGCATCAGCGCTGATAGAGCCGGAAACTCTCTCGCCGATCTGCCGCACGCTTGCCTTGCCAGATTAATTGCCACTCTGGACCAGGCTGAATCTTTTCCCGCTTGCGCTCGTCCTGAATGAGATAAATATCGCATTCCGGCCCTTGCCCTGCGGTAACGGGTAAGGTGCGAATTCCCGTGTAATAGTCGAGCAGTGCCGTCTGTGCACTGCCCAGGTTGCTGCTATTCATGCAGGTGTAGCTTGCAGGCAAAGCTTTCTGGATGCTGAGCATGATGTCCTTGTAGCTCCGGGCGGAATCGATCCACGGCAGCCACAACGTCATCAATAGGCTCCAGGCCATGGTCATGCCGACTGCCCAATCAGTGACTGCGGAGCGGTTAGACCGTCGAGGATTGTTGATGACGATAAACCATATGCATGTGACAAGCAGCGCGGGGATGAACCCTAGCCAGCTGAACTCGGCAATGCCAAGGCCGGATAACTTATGCATGCGTTCAGCAAGCTTGACTGGCCATCCCGACATCATGGCAAACCACCCCAGCCAGATCAGGAAACCGATAAAGCCAAACAAGATGAGTCCAAACCAATCCAATGCGCTGGCGGCGCCCCTGCGTAAGGTTTCAATGCTGCCGCCTGCCAAGGCTGCCAAGGGCAGCAGTAAGGGCATGGCATATATGCCGCGGTCATCGGGACTGAAGCCAATGAAAACAAAGGCAGCTACAAAAAATACAATCAGTAGCTGGAATTCCCGTTGCTGAAATAAGACGGCTCGATACCGCCAAAGGCCCCAAAGCGCAATAGGTAAAGCGGGCCAGGCATACCAAGCCAGCAGGTTAAGGAAATAACCATGAAATGGTGTGGAGAATACCTGGAGGCTATTCTGCCACCAGGCATCAAAAGCTGCCGGTGCGGAATACCATAGCCATAACGGCCAGATGACTAGCCAAGGCGCTGCAATCAAAAGGCTCAGCCCAAGTACGATGGCAAAACTACGATCACGCCAGTTGGAGAACAACAAGGGCAGTGCTAGTGCAGTGGTCAAGGGAATCAGTGCGACATACACGCCACTGGAAAGAAAGCAGATGCCGATACTGCTGCCGAGCAATCCGCTAGCGCGAAAGGGACGCCGTTTCGCCAGCGCCAATGCATATAACCCCATCGCTACACCAGCTAATGCGGCAACTTCTGTCATCAACAGATGGGCTGTCACCACTAGCCCTACTGAGCCGAGGAAAATGAATGTCGTCTGCCGACCCGCGCCCCATCCCCATAATTCCCGGCCTGTCATGCCGACCATGAGCAGCGTCAGCGCCATCCAAAGGCCTGTGGCGAGTCGCGCACCATCGTGCAGGGGCAGGATTGGCGACAGCAATGTCGCCATGCCGGTGGCCGTCAGGTAATACAGCGGAGGGTTCTGAACTCCTGTGTCGCCTGTAGCCATGGGAGCGGCGATATTCCCATCCTGCAACATATTCTTGATGATGCTGATGCTTTGCGCTTCATCAGGTTTCCAAGGCTGATGGCCCAGTAAGCCGATACAAATCCAGACTGTGCACAACAGTATCAGCAGACGGGTTTTAGCCCTTTCGCCAATGCGAGCGCGTGGCGTCGCCAGGTTCTGCTGCCAGTCGTGCTCCAGCTCGAAAGCCATCAGCCTTGCTCCCGGACAGCAGCTGCAACACGTGGCGGAACGCGTTCAATCAAGCGAGGATCGAATGGCTTGGGGATGATGTAATCCTTGCCGAACTTGAGCTCAGCAAGGTTGTAGGCTTTCAACACCTCTTGAGGCACAGGTTCGCGTGCCAGCTCGGCAAGTGCATGGGCAGCTGCAATCTGCATCTCAATCGTAATCTGTCTGGCTCGAGCATCCAGTGCACCGCGGAACAGGAAAGGGAAACACAGGGCATTGTTGACCTGGTTGGGAAAATCCGATCGGCCGGTGGCCATAACCAAATCATCGCGTACGCCATGAGCAACAGAGGGTAGGATTTCAGGATCAGGATTGGCCAAGGCAAACACAATAGGTCGGGGCGCCATTAGCTTCAATAAGTCTGCCTGGAGCGCATTCGCGGCAGAGACACCAATAAAGACATCTGCTTCAGGTATTACCTCGGCGAGTGTCCGTTTGTGAGTGTCGACAGCGAGATCGCGGTTGTTGTCGTGCAGATCACTCCGTTCTGTATGCAGAACGCCATCCTTGTCGACCATCGTGATATCTCTGGCTCCTAAGGTCTTGAGTAGGCGAGCACAAGCACAGCCGGCAGCACCCGCACCAAGGAAAACGATTTTGACATCTGCCATGGACTTCCGCTGAATTTCCAGGGCGTTGATCAATGCAGCTCCCACAATAACAGCTGTTCCATGCTGATCATCATGGAACACAGGGATATCCAGGCGCTCTTTGAGTTCCTTCTCAATACGGAAGCAGTGCGGCGCAGCAATGTCTTCAAGATTGATGCCGCCAAATGTCGGGGCAATATTCACAACGGTTTCGATAAAGGCTTCCACAGTGGGGGCGCTCACTTCGATATCGAATACGTCAATTCCAGCAAAGCGCTTGAACAACACCGCCTTGCCCTCCATCACAGGCTTCCCTGCCAAGGCGCCGACATTGCCCAAGCCTAAGACCGCAGTCCCATCAGTAATGACGGCGACGAGGTTGCCTTTGTTTGTGTAGCGGTATGCATTGGCCGGGTCTGCGTGGATTTCCCGTACAGGAGCAGCCACACCGGGTGTATAGGCTAGGGATAAGTCGTCCTGCGTCAAACAGGGTTTGGATGATTCTACGGAGAGCTTTCCCGGTCTGGGTTCTTCATGATAGGCGAGGGCGCGGGATTTAAGAGAATCCATAGCTGTTAACAGTCAATACACATTTAGGTTGGACGGATTGTACAAGACTCGTGGTGAATGTTGGCTAACTACTCACCCAAACAAAAAAGGCAGCCTGCGGCTGCCTTTTACGTGGCGTATAGAATTACATGCCGTATTTTTGGCGGAACTTCTCGACACGGCCAGCAGTGTCAACAATCTTTTGCTTGCCTGTATAGAACGGATGACACTTGGCGCAAACTTCGATGTTCATGTCCTTGCCCGTGGTGGAGCGTGTCTTGAACTGGTTGCCGCAACTGCAAGTCACGTTGATTTCAGTGTAGTTCGGATGGATCTCGGCCTTCATGCTGGTATCTCTTTCAAAGCGGTCGCAGGAAACGCGTGATTATCAGGCAAATGATGGAATTAATCAACCCTAAGTGAATGAATATTAAAGGCAGTACTCATTTCGTATGACGAGCCAGACTTGTCGCCAACTCAAAGGGCGCCTTAGCCGCGACGCATGGCGTCGAAGAATTCGGCGTTATTCTTAGTGGACTTGATCTTGTCTAGGAGAAACTCCATCGCTTCGAGGTCGTCCATCGGGTACAAGAGCTTGCGCAGTACCCAGATCTTTTGCAGGATATCCTTCTCGATCAGCAGCTCTTCCCGACGCGTGCCCGACTTGTTGACATTGATAGCAGGATATTGACGCTTTTCGGCCATGCGGCGGTCGAGGTGGATTTCCATATTGCCGGTGCCTTTGAATTCCTCATAGATCACATCATCCATGCGTGAGCCGGTATCCACGAGTGCTGTGGCGATAATCGTAAGCGAACCGCCTTCTTCAATATTGCGCGCAGCACCGAAGAAGCGCTTGGGCCGTTGCAGGGCGTTGGCATCCACGCCCCCCGTGAGTACTTTGCCTGATGCCGGGACAACCGTATTGTAGGCGCGTGCCAAACGAGTGATGGAATCGAGAAGAATCACGACATCCTTTTTATGTTCGACTAGTCGTTTGGCTTTCTCCAGCACCATTTCGGCAACTTGCACGTGGCGTGTTGCGGGTTCATCAAAAGTGGAAGCTACGACTTCGCCCTTCACCGAGCGTGTCATTTCGGTCACTTCTTCTGGCCGTTCATCAATCAGCAGCACGATAAGGCTGACGTCGGGGTGGTTAGATGTTATGGCGTGTGCAATATGTTGCATCATGACAGTCTTGCCGCTTTTCGGACTGGCCACCAATAATGCCCGCTGGCCTTTGCCTATGGGCGCAATCATGTCGATGACGCGGCCGGTAATGTTTTCTTCGCCCTTGATGTCGCGTTCCAGCGTCAACGGCTGGGTGGGGAACAGCGGGGTCAGGTTTTCGAACAGAATCTTGTGCTTGGTGTTCTCAGGCGGCTCGCCATTGACCGTATCCACCTTGACCAATGCAAAATAGCGCTCGCCTTCCTTGGGCGTGCGAATTTCACCGGTAATGGTATCCCCTGTGTGCAGATTAAAACGACGGATCTGGCTCGGTGAAACGTAAATGTCATCAGGCCCGGCCAGGTAGGAAGAGTCGGGCGAGCGTAGAAAACCGAAACCATCCTGCAGTACTTCTAGCGTTCCGTCCCCATAGATGCTGTCGCCCTTCTTGGCCTTGTTTTTCAGCAGAGCGAAGATGAGATCCTGCTTGCGCATGCGATTGGCGCCTTCGATCTCGTTGGTGATCGCCATTTCAACCAATTCGGTGACTGGGAGATGTTTTAAATCAGATAAATGCATGAGGAACTCGCTGAACGAAAACTACAGGAAGAAGTGGAAGACCTAGGGAGTGGCGCCCGATCCCTCATATTGGAGGCGCCGGCTATTCTTGCTTATAAACTGGCTTAAACAGGGATCAGGCTCAAGCGTAGCGGTATTAAATATTGCTGTCAATGAATGCTGTCAACTGGGATTTCGACAAGGCGCCAACCTTGGTGGCCTCTACGTTGCCGTTCTTGAACAACATCAGGGTCGGAATGCCGCGAATGCCATACTTGGGCGGGGTCTGCTGGTTTTCATCAATGTTCAGCTTGGCAACCTTGAGGCGGCCCGCATACTCTTTCGAGATTTCATCCAGGATAGGTGCAATCATCTTGCAAGGGCCGCACCATTCAGCCCAGTAATCCACGAGTACGGGAATTTGGGATTGCAGGACTTCTTGCTCAAAAGCATCGTCGCTGAGGTGGGTTATATGTTCGCTCATGTGAACCTCTGTGAATTATTTGTATGGATGTGCTGAATAGATGGGAAAACGACCTAATTGCTATGCTAGCGAAAATTTGTATTTTAGTGAAGCGTTAGCCGAAAACCGTGGGATAAAGCACAAAGCCTATAGATAGCTGAACTGGAAGCGTTCAAAACTATTCGTTCTTTCGATGAGCTTGGTCACCATGATGCGGGAGATCTTACCGGCTTCATCCAGCTCCAGCATACGAGCCGGGCTATACAAACCATTACCCGCGACAATAGAGGGCGTTTGCTTGAGCGCTGCAATCCCAGGCAGGATGAGTACGGGCTCAAACTTATCCTTGTCGACAGGTCGTGCACCCGCCGCTTGCGCTTCAGGTGCCAATAGCTGAGCGCCCACTTCCAGTTGTTCAGGACCATTGTTTGCCCAGCGTAAGACACCGACTGACCAGCGTGATTCCTTTTCGTTGCGGACGCTGAGCAGTTCGCCCACACGGACCGTCTCTTCCACGGCAGGTAGCTTGCGTAATGCCATACCGCCAGCACTGATATTGAGCACCTGCCAGCGGGAAGCACGGTAGCTTTTGGGTTTAGCGCTATTTATGGATTCCGTATGTGCGGATATTTCTGTCACTGTATCGTCAGTTGGCGACTTGTAATGTTTCTGGCCATTGATGAAGTAGTGAGCGGCGTTGATTCCAATGCCGAGCTCTACGGCATCATTTTTGCGCGAGCGATTGAATACACGCTTCGGTGCAACACCCCAGTGCTGAATCAAATAGGTCAGTAGACTCTGGTACTTAGGATCATTTGCATGCACCGGTAGTCCGCTACTCGGTGGCGGATTGCCGGCCCTCAACATCTGTAAATGCTTGTGAATCAAGCGGGCCAGATCCACCGTGATCAACAGGATGTCAGTATCCGCATCCGTTTGCTCGGAATTCTTGATATAGGGAACAGGCGGCTTGTCGGTATCCAGGCCGACTATAAAGACACCAGCCGGGTTTTCCAGGATGCCCAAGCCTTTGAGCTCGGCGTGTTGGGCGAATCGGTCAATGTAGTCGGCAACTTGCTTGATGTCATTGCAAGCCAGATGCTGCGGGTCAGCCAGCGGCATGAGGAGGGCCCGCTTATAGGCGAGCTCTACCGAAACTGTGCTGTTGGAAGAGTCGTCTTCAGAAAGCTCGGTGTCATGCAGTGCCTGCTGAATGGCGTACAGATAAAGCTGATGCAGATCACTCCATACACTACTGGGTGGAGGCGAATATGTCTGGTAATACACCATCGCAAGCTGGCTCACGGCTTCAATGGCCCGGTAGACGACGAATGCTACCGATTTCTTGCTGGCGAGATTGAACAGCTTGCTTTGCTGATCAATGAGTGCGAGCTTGTAACCGTAGCCCAGTTCCTGCCACAAAGATTCCGCGGCCGTTGCAGCCTTTTTAGCCGGTGCAGGCAGAGGTAAAGGCGCATTGCAATATTGGCTGGCCAGATGTTCAGCCAGATTGGTGACCGCGGGCCGGTAAATTTCAAGCGCTTTGAGGCGGACGTCAGAAGCTAGCGCCTGACGGTTCATATTCTCCAGCTCTTCCAGCAGTGTTGTCGTTGCTTCTACTGGGTTGGCTGCAGGTAAGCTATGAATGAACTGGGCAATTTTTTGCGGCCGGGTTTCAGCTGGGATCAGCGGTTTTTCAACGACAGCAGGAATCTTGAGCCTAACGGCCATTGTGTTGCTCCGGAAAGTGTAAGCAAATAATAGTTGCTCTTGTGCTTGTTGTCACTGCGTAAAATACGTAATTCCATCGCGCTGCATTCCTTCATAATAAGCCTATGTCCCATGCATACTGCTATAACACGACGCTAAGGCGGTGTATCGGTCTTGGAGTTTTACTTCTTCTGCTCATGCTGAGCGTGGGTGGTGCCCAAGCTGGAGAAGGGTTTGTGCTGACTGATATGCAAGGTCAGCAGCATCGCTTGACTGATTATCAAGGTAAATGGGTGCTGATCAACTACTGGGCAACCTGGTGCCCACCATGCCTTGAGGAAGTGCCAGATCTGGTGATGCTGTATGACCACCACAAGGAGAAAGATCTGATGGTCATTGGAGTGGCACAGCAGTATAAGAACAGGCAGGAAGTGACCGATTTTGTTGATGACATGCTCATGTCCTATCCCATCGTGTTGGGAAACAAATCAGTCAATGATCAGATTGGCCCTTCCGAAATCCTGCCCACAACGTATATCTACAATCCACAGGGCAAGTTGGTCAGGATAAAGCGCGGCCTGATCAGCAGGCAGTACATCGAGAAGCTGCTAACGGGTCAGCTGCCTGAAGGCTGAGTAAACCAATCATCGAGCTGAAATACTATTGCCTTCAGCGTCGCGAATACTCAGCTGATTCTCATCAGCGAAGTGCATGAGCTGCTCATAACCTTCAGGATTGACGTCCTTGAGCTTCAGGTCTACTGCCAGGCAGCGCACGCCATTGACAACGCGTGGCTTGAGGTAGGGCGAATAGCGTAACTTGCGGTCGGGGCCAAAGCTTGCGTAGGTGCTGCACATGCGGTCTACCCAATCGCTGGGGCGAAAGGGTTTTCCGCTTTTGGTCAGGCCTTCAATAATGATTTCGTTCTTGCTCAATTTGGATGCAGTTGGTATTGAAAAGGGCCGCAATTATAGCACTGCAGCGCATTATTCCTCGATGTATTCAAAGACTTTGACGACCTTCTGCACACCTTCCGTACCACGCGCAATTTCAACGGCGTCATTAGCCTCCTGCTCGGTCACCAAGCCCATCAGGTAGACCACACCGTCCTCGGTGACTACCTTGACATAATTTGCCGGAAAACGGTTCTCTTTAAGCATGCGCCCCTTCACCTTGGAAGTGATATAGGCATCGTTGTTGTTCTCGGTGAAGGTGTTCTTTTCACCTATAGTGATTTCATTGGTAATGGTGCGAACATTCTGAATGGTCTTGGCAACGGTCTCTGCCTTGGTCTTGGTGGCTTCGTCGATCGCTTGGCCGGTCAAGAGGACATTGCGGTTGAAGCTGGTTACGCTGATATCGATATTGGCTTCGCCGATATTATCCACGATGGCATTTTTAGCCTTGAGTTCGATGCTCTGGTCCTCTAGGAAGGTACCAGAAGTGCGGCGATCGGCAGCGACTACGCCTGCCGCCGCTGCGCCACCCACAATAACAGGGCCGCAGGCGGTTAATTGGGTACCTAACAGGATAGCCGCAATGGTGAATGCAATGGGGGAACGTGAAACTTGGCGCATTAATTTACTCCTAGCAAAAGACAATCGATTGAATCGCAAAGGCAATGCAATGTGAGTATAAAAACTTCCTGTATGCGGGCTGCATTTTCGTGCGGTACCCCGATATGGATATCACGGTCCGTAAGAAGTTCAACCAGCACACCACCATCGCCGCCGGTTAACGCGATGATTTGAATATCACGTTCCTTGGCGGTATGCACTGCCTTCAATAGGTTTTCCGAATTCCCGCTGTTGCTGATGACCAGCAGTACATCACCTGCCTGTCCCAGCGCTGCCACCTGTTTCGCGAATATCTGATGGAAGTGGTCGTCATTGGCAATGGATGTAAGCGTACAGCTGTCTCCGCTCAAGGCAATAGCAGCTAGGCTCGGGCGCTCGACCTCATAACGATGCAGCATGCGCGAAGCAAAATACTGGGCGCAGGCAGAGGAACCGCCATTGCCGCAAACCAGCACTTTCCGCTCGGCCAGTAGCGTGTTCGCAATCACTTCCGCCGCGGCGCGAATGGGTGGAGCGAGCAAGGGGCCCAGCTCAAGCTTGAGCTGGCCGCTTTCTTCAAAATGAGCGGCAATACGTGCGGTGAGTTCCATAGTTATTCAGCGGTAGATCAAGCCTCAAAAGCATTTTTTATCCATTCGATGGATTGCATATCGACTGTGCGCATGAGAATAGCGTCAAAGCGGCAAGTGCAGTCTCCATTTTGCTGCAGGTACTGCTGCGCCGTTTGTACAAGCCGTTGGCGTTTTGTCGCCGTAATGCTCATGGCCGCGCCGCCAAAATTGTCATTGCTGCGTAGCCGTACTTCCACAAAAACGAGCGTATTGGCGTCACGCATGATGAGGTCAATTTCACCGAAGCGGCAGTGGTAGTTGCTGGTGACCAGATGCAGCCCTTGCTTCTGGAGGTAAGCGGCAGCCAATGCTTCGGCCTGTCCGCCCAACTGTTTCAAGGCAGGCGTTCCACGCTGACCCCGTTTGCACCGAATCTGGCCACAGCAAGCCTACGCGTGATCTCGCCGGCAGTCGAAAGATGAATTTCCCCTGTCAATCCATTAATGGTTGAAGGTTCGAGTGACTTTTGTACGACGGTTGCCAGCACCTGGTAGGCATCAGCGCCTAGCGCGAACCAGCGTTGCATTTCCCCAGGCGGCAGATCCCGTGCTGCTTGGCGGTATTCCGAAAATGCGGGGCTGTCCGGCTTGACCACCCAAGGGATATCAACGAAACGAATACCTGACAAAGCGGCATTGGCGGGATCATAAGCTAGTCCTGAGTAAATGTGGGAGAAGCCGAAAGTGGGAATGGCAATATCCATGTACGGCCGGATGATGCGTGCATCCTCGAAATTGGTAGCGAATACCACGAAGTCCGCAGAGCGGGTTGCGAGGGTACTGCGCAGGTTTGAGAGGGCTGCGTTATCCGGAATATCAATTTGCTGAGCAGTGAGCCCTGTCTTGGTTGCCCATGCCTGCCCAAATGCTTGCGCCATGAGGCGTGACAGACCGGTGGAAGTCGCGATGATGACAGCATTCTGCATGCCTTGCGCTTGTGCCATATTGGCCAGCTGGCGCGCTTCATCGTGCACTGACAGTCCAAAGGTGTAGAGATTGGCCAGTTTCTCGCCTTGTTCAGTCTGGTTAAGGGCGAGGGTGGGTACGCTAACATTGGCAGCGGCCAGATTGCCCACCTCCGCATCGGCAACCGGGCCTACGACATATTTGACGCCTTCGCTTATCGCATGCTGATAAATGGTAGCGATTTCATTTTCATTGGCACGGGTGGCGTACATCCGGATTTCATTCTTGTCACCTGCTGCGGTCTTCGCAGCAACAAAGCCGCGTTCGATGGCATCTGAGGCTGGGTAAAAGGCCTCAACACTGAGTGGAAGTATTAGAGCAATCGGCCCCGACAGTGCGCCTGGTTGTGTCGTTTTGACTTTGTCGAGGGTGGCGGTGCTCAACGCTTGGACAAATCCCGCAGCGGCAGGATGGTCGGGGTACAGTCTCAGCCAATCTGCAATGGCTTGGCCAGGGGAGGGCGAATGCTGGGCAAGACTCAAATCTATCCAGCCTTGTGCAATGGTATTCCCGCTTTCGCCACGGATATCGATTAACTGATCTCTGGAAAGCCCGGATAGCAATTTCCAGATGGCATGCTGATTTGCACGAATATCGGCGGGATCGGTGAGGTTCGCTTGTGCCAGCATGCGCTGATCCAGTGCCCGGACGGGGTCAGATTGCGCTTCATAGGCTTGTGCCAGACTTGTGTGTAAACTGGCATTTGCCCGCGGCGACAGTTCGGTATTGACCTGTAGCGGCAACAGCAGCATGAACGTGGAATCGAAATCCCCTTTGGCAGCAGCGATATTGCCTGCCAGCAGCTTGGCATAGGGGGATTGGCTGGGGATGCTGACGGCAGCCAGTTCAGCACAGGCAAGATCGGATTGCCTTAGACAGTCCAGGCCTTTAAGGAAATTGGCTTCGGGTGTTTTGCTGGTGATTGTTCTTGCTGTAGTGGTGCTGGTAGCGGGCGCGGCCACGGCAATTCCTATCAGCAGCCAATGTGTTATTAGAAGAGCGAGTAGACGTTGAATCATAGCGGCACATTATATGTGGTAGCCACGCCGATTGGAAATTTGCAGGATATTACCCTGCGCGCGCTGGAGATTTTGAAGGCCGTGGATGTGATTGCTGCAGAAGATACCCGGCACACAGCACATTTGCTGACGCATTTTGGCATCCGCAAGACCTTGCTGGCGGTGCACGAACATAATGAAATGAAATCTGCAGGTCAGCTGATTGCCCGCATGTACGCAGGCGAATCAATTGCGCTGGTGACCGATGCCGGCACGCCTGGTATCAGCGATCCCGGGTCTGTAGTTGTAAAAGCCTGTCATGAAGCCGGCATCACGGTAATACCCATTCCAGGCCCAAGCGCTGTCATTGCTGCTTTATCGGCTGCAGGGATTGCCGCTTCTGGCTTCACTTTTCATGGATTTTTACCAGCTACAGCTTCCCAGCGCCGGCGGGTGTTAGAACGCCTGAAGACGCTGGATACTGCACTGGTGTTTTATGAAGCACCACATCGTGTGCTGGACAGTATTACCGACCTCGCTACGGTATTAGGATCAGTCCGTTCTTTAGTGATTGCACGTGAGCTGACCAAAACCTTTGAAACCATCCATCGCTGCCAGCTGCAGGATGCAACTGCTTGGCTCAGGGAAGATGCCAACCGTCAGCGCGGTGAATTTGTCTTGATTGTGGAACCTGCGCCCGCAATTGAAGCCCCTCCAATTAGCGAGGAAACGTTGCGTGTAATAAAATTGCTGCTCGCAGAGATGCCGCTGAAGCAGGCGGTGAAACTGGCAGCTGACATTACCGGCACTAAGAAAAACGTGCTGTATGACTTGGCCCTGCAACTTCAGGAAAATAAGCAGTTAGAAAAATCATGAATGTATTAACCATTACCCGCCCCGACGACTGGCACCTGCATCTGCGCGACGGTCTTGCCATGCAGTCCGTGCTGCCGGATACCACCCGCTGCTTCGCTCGCGCCATTGTCATGCCTAACCTCTGGCCGCCCGTTACTACAACCGAACAGGCACAGGCATACAGGACAAGAATCCTGCACGCACTACCTGAAGATGTGTTGTTTGAGCCTCTGATGACCCTTTACCTCACTGACAACACCGAGCCTGAAGAAATCGAAAAGGCAAAGGACAGTGGAATTGTGCATGGTGTCAAACTATATCCTGCCGGTGCGACGACGAATTCTGACTCAGGTGTCACAGCCCTGGAAAACTGCAGCAAAGTATTCGAAGTCATGCAAAAAGTAGGCATGCCCTTGCTGGTCCATGGTGAAGTCACCGATCCGACCATTGATGTGTTCGACCGGGAAAAGGTATTTATCGAACGTCATATGATCCCCTTGCTGAGGCGCTTCCCCCGCCTACGAGTGGTGTTCGAGCACATCACCACAAGCGATGCAGCTGATTTTGTGATGTCCAGTTCAGACAATGTTGCCGCTACCATCACGGCGCATCATCTGCTGATGAATCGTAATGCGATTTTCGCCGGCGGCATCCGGCCCCACCACTATTGCCTGCCTGTGCTCAAGCGCGAAGAGCACCGTCGCGCCCTGGTCAAAGCTGCCATTTCGGGAAATCCCAAGTTCTTCCTCGGTACGGACAGCGCTCCGCATGTTAAATCAGCCAAGGAATCTGCTTGCGGCTGTGCTGGGATTTATACGGCGCATGCAGCCATTGAACTGTACGCAGAAGCCTTTGAACAGGCGGGGGCGCTGGATAGATTGGAAGGTTTTGCCAGTTTCTATGGCCCGGATTTCTACGGCTTGCCGCGTAACACGGGAAGCATTACGCTTGAGCCGGAAGCATGGGTAGTGCCAGATGAGCTGCCGTTGGGCGACGACGGGCTTGTGCCATTGCGGGCAGGCCAGACCATTGGTTGGCGCATCAAGTCCTAGTGGTGAAATCGCCTGCGTCAATCTCTGCCTTCCGACCTCCGCGGCGCATACTTCTCGGCCCGGGCCCGTCAGATGTGCATCCACGAGTGCTGGAAGCGATGGCACGGCCCACTATAGGCCATTTAGACCCTC
>Ga0196972_1000506_pt1 | contig 19530 bp, 14 predicted proteins | sample S1v_2013CmetaG_FD_148618 | JGI IMG/M metagenome (GOLD analysis project Ga0196972, IMG submission 148618) | Soil microbial communities from Anza Borrego desert, Southern California, United States - S1+v_20-13C | ecosystem: Environmental > Terrestrial > Soil > Desert | place: USA: California...
ACTCGCCCGTCGGCGAAAAGCGCAGAATTCGTCCGCCTTCGAACATCGCGCACCAGTATGCGCCTTCGCTGTCGACAGCACCGCCGTCAGGGCGGCCACCATAGCTCTGCGCCTTGTCCATCGAGAATTCCTGGAATAGCCGCGCTTCACCGACCTTGCCGCTCGCGAGATCGAAGTCGCAAGCGAAAATCCGGTGTGTCGTCGTGTCGGAGTGATATATCGTCCGATTATCCGGGCTGAACGCCACGCCATTCGACACCGTCGCCCGACGGCCGCTGTCCATTAGGCGACCACGGTCGACGCAATAGAGTTTGGCCGCTGCCTGGTCGCGCGGTTCGTACAACGTTCCGACCCAGAGTCGGCCGGCGGCGTCGCAACGGCCGTCATTGAAGCGCATCTTCGTCGTGTCATACGGAGCATCCGCGAACGGCGTCAATTCACCGGTCGTCGTATCGAGAAGCGCCAGCCCGGAGCGTAGCGCGACGATGATGCCGCCGTCTTCACAGCGCGCGATGCAGCCGGGTTCGGCCGGCATCGGCCACATGCTGTGCATGCCGCTTGCGATATGCAAACGATGCACCGCTTGTCCCGGGATATCGATCCAATAGAGCGCCTCTTCTTCGGGATGCCAGAAGGGCGACTCTCCCAGTTTCATCGGTGTCGCGAAGGCGGCAGAAATCGTGTCCATGGCCATGTCGGTTGCAATGTTCGTGAGGGATGCATCATTATGCATGAAACGTTTTCAAAGGACTTTGCTTGAACCAATCCTCCTCTCTTCCTCTCCTCGCGTTTCTCGGAATCGGCCTGATGGGCAAGCCGATGGCCATGCGCTTGCTGCAAGCGGGGTATATCGTGCAAGTCTGGAATCGATCACGCGCAAAGGCGGAGGCGCTCGCTCAATTCGGCGCACACGTCGCCGACGCGCCGGCCGATGCGGTTCGCGCAGCCGATATCGTCATCACCATGCTCGAAGCAGGGCCGGTCGTCGCCGAGGTGATCGATCACGCATTGCCGGGGCTGCGGAGCGGAGCGCTCGTCATCGACATGAGCTCGACGCGTCAATCGGAGGCCCAACAATTGCATGCTCGACTGGCACAGCATGGCGTGGCCTTCGTCGATGCGCCGGTATCGGGCGGTGTGCTTGGCGCGGAAGCGGGCACACTGGCCATCATGGCGGGCGGCAGCGCCGATGATTTCATCCGTGCCGAACCGGTGTTGAAAATCATGGGGCGACCGACACTTGTGGGGCCGCCGGGCTGCGGGCAGATCGCAAAATTATGCAATCAGCTGATTGTGGGCGGGACTTTGACTATCGTTGCGGAGGCGCTGCTGCTAGCCGAGGCGGGCGGGGCCGATCCATCGGCAGTGCGAGCGGCGATTCGAGGCGGATTCGCGGAGAGCAGAATCCTGGAGGTGCACGGGCAGCGCATGCTGGATCGGAATTTCATGCCAGGAGGGCAGATCAAGAGCCAGATCAAGGATCTTGACAACGTGCTGTCCGCAGCCGAGGCTGCCGGCGTGAAGCTGCCGGTGACCGAGCTCGTGACACAGGCCTACCGTAGCATTGCGCCCGCGCTAGGCACGGCCGATCAATCAGCAATCCTGCTGGCGTTGGAGCGGATCAATCCGTCAACGCGTGTCGGCGACGGCCCCGATCAACTCCCCCTATGAGATCGTCTGCCGATGACGTATTGGCAATATCGAAACGATGAGGATAGGGCTGGGGCAAATATCCGCTAAATCGTGCATTGGCAGCGTTGCCGGATTAAAATGATGCAGATCGTCCCGCGTTGCGCAGCAACGTGGAATCGACGTCGATTCATCTTAATGAAAAGGCCGGAGCGCTAGCGCGTTCCGACATGCAGTAAATGAAACGCGCCGCCATTTTCATCGCTTTGCCCGCCTTGCTTGCCGGTTGCACTCCGTTGGTTCGCAATCACTTGCCGGCGCCGTCCGCTTCCGCTCCCAATTTACCTATCGCGCCGTTTTCGGCGCATGCCGGCAATTCGCTGCCGAATGAATGGAAGCCGTTCATCATCCTGCGGACGAAGAAGCCGACTGAATATCGCATCGTTCCAGACAACGGCAAGAAGGTAGTGCATGCATATGCGAGGGAGGCTTCGTCCGGCCTGATGCATCACACCAATATCGATCCCCATGCCCAACCATGGCTGCATTGGCGATGGAAAGTGGGGCGAGCAGTGGAGACGGCCGATCATCAGCTCTCGATCGAAGACTCGCCGGCGCGGATCATTCTCGGTTTCGACGGCGATAAAGATGAATTGCCGTTCTCCGAGCAAATCTTGTTCGAAACGGCCAAAATGCTAACCGGCCAGGAATTGCCTTATGCGACGCTGATGTACGTCTGGGACAAGCATGCGCCGATCGGCACGGTCAAGTCGAGTCGGCGCAGCAGCCGGGTCAAGATGATGGTGGTGGCGAACGAAGCCAGCGGCGTCGGCCATTGGCAGAGTTTCGCGCGCAATATCGTGGACGACTATATGGCTGCGTTCGGCGAAAAGCCGGCGCAGTTGATCGGTGTCGGTATCTTGACCGACACCGACAATCTCGGCGGAGCGGTGGAAGCCTGGTACGGCGATATCCACCTGCAGCCCGGGCATCAATGACGGTGCAAAGAAGCCGTCAAGCCGGAAGCAAAAACAGCAGCAAGGCGAATGCGAGCAGCGCAGGTAGCGCTTGAACTACCAGGATGGAGCGCTTCGCGGTCAGTCCCCCGAAGATCCCGGCAACCAGCACGCAAACGACGAAGAATACTTTTACCGGCCAGGCGTCGATAATGAGCGCCCAGATCAGGCCGGCAGCCAGAAAGCCGTTGTACAAACCCTGGTTGGCGGCCAATACCTTCGTGCTTTCCGCCATTTCTGCCGTCATGCCGAAGGTCTTGCGGCCGATCGGATGGGTCCACAGGAACATCTCCAGCACCAGGATCCAGATATGTTCGAGCGCGATTGCTCCAACGACGACATCGGCCAGCAGCTTCATACGCGTTCTCCGGGAAGAGGTAGACACGCGCAGTGTAACCCAACGCTGACGTCTCGCCCTGTCAGATGCCGATCACGGCGGGCGGCAGCTTAGCGCCTGTTCAGAATCTGTTTGGCATGCACGTTCGAGCGAGAAGGGATGCAGCGCAAGGCGCGGGGGGGCGCCTAAGCAAGCGACAGAACACCGCGTTGCGCCCTTTCCCCTCGAACCCATCGGGCAGCCCCGGAAACCGGCCGCCTATGTTGTTGTGGCTCCTTACCGTAGCACCGCTACGAAGCGTCGCCGCGCCTAGTACGCGCCGGTTTCCGGGGCTGCGTGCATGCCAAACAGATACTGAACAGGTTCTTAGGTATTGCCCAGATAGGCTTCCGCCAACCGCACCCAATAAGTGGCGCCGAGCGGCAGCAGTTCATCGTTGAAGTCGTAGCTCGGATTGTGCAGATTGCAGGGACCTAGACCGTGGCCGACATCGCGATGGCTGCCTTCGCCGTTGCCGATGAAGACGTAGCAGCCCGGTTTGTGCTGCAACATGAAGGCAAAGTCTTCGGCGCCCATGGTCGGCTCGACGTTAGCGTCGACGTTTTCCGCACCGACGATCCCGCGCAGCACCTCGGTGGCGAAAGCGGTTTCCTTTTCATGATTGATCAGCGGCGGGTAATTACGTTTGAATTGAAAATCGACCTCCGCATCGAAGGCTGCGGCAGTATGTACGGCGATGTCGCGCATGCGCCGTTCGATCAGATCGAGCACGTCGACCGAGAAAGTGCGGACCGTGCCGATCAAGATCGCCTCGTCGGGGATCACGTTGGTTGCGCTACCGGCATGGATCTGGGTGATCGACAGCACGCCGGCATCGAGCGGATTCTTGTTGCGGGCGACGATGGTCTGCCAGCTTTGGGCGATTTGCACCGCGATCATGATGGGGTCGACGCCTTTGTGCGGTTGTGCCGCATGGCAGCCCTTGCCTTTGACGACGACTTCGAACTCGTTGCTCGATGCCATCATCGGCCCGGGCGTCACGCCGAAGGTGCCGACCGCCGTGCCGGGCCAGTTATGCATGCCGAATACCGCGTTCATCGGGTAGCGCTCGAACAAGCCTTCGTCGATCATGCGTTTCGCGCCGCCGCCGCCTTCTTCGGCCGGTTGGAATATCAGGTAAACCGTGCCATCGAAGTTACGATGTTTGGCCAGATAGCGCGCAGCGCCGAGGAGCATCGCCGTATGGCCGTCGTGACCGCATGCATGCATCTTGCCCTCGTGTCTCGATGCATGCGGGAAGGTATTGATCTCTTGCATCGGCAGGGCATCCATATCGGCGCGCAAACCGATCGCACGATCGCTGCTGCCGTTCCTGATGATGCCGATCACGCCGGTCACGCCCAGCCCGCGCACGATAGGTATGTCCCATTCGGTCAGCTTTTGCGCGACGAGTTCGGCCGTGCGCGTCTCTTCGAAGCACAATTCGGGATGTGCATGCAGATCGCGACGGATGCTCCGAATCTCGGATTGGAATTCGACTATCGGATCGATGAGCTTCATGGGTTCTCCGGAATTCTCTGGCAAAGCTTTCTTGTTCTTTTGTTGCTTCGCAACATTGCCGAGGCCGTTACACCTGCGACGAGAAAGAAAGAACTATATCTTACGCCAGCGGATTCGTATTGGGCCGGATCAGCGATACGGAGACATTTGCGTCGCGGCATCCGAGCAGCAGCGTGCGCGCTTGGCTAAAATAGCCCCATCAGCTGGCCCGCTTCCTTGCGCCGGGCGCAGCACATCCGATTGGAATTGCAATGACCACCACGACCGTTCGCGCCGTTTGTCCGCATGATTGTCCCGATACCTGCGCCTTGCTGGTGACCGTCGAGGACGGCATTGCCACTAATGTGCGCGGAGATCCGGACCATCCGACCACTGCCGGCGTGCTTTGCACCAAGGTCTCGCGCTATACCGAACGCACTTATCACAAGGATCGCCTGCTGCACCCTATGAAGCGAAGCGGCAGGAAGGGCGAAGGAAAATTCGAACGCATCAGCTGGGACGAGGCGCTCGACACGATTGCTGCGCGCCTGAAGGCAATCGCCGCGCGCAATCCACAGGCGATCCTTCCCTACAGTTATGCCGGCACCATGGGGCTGGTGCAGGGAGAGTCGATGTCGATGCGTTTTTTTCACAAGCTCGGCGCGTCCTTCCTCGATCGCACCATTTGCGCGACCGCCGGCATCACCGGATACAAATATACGATCGGCGCCACCATCGGCACCGATCTTGAGCAATTCCAGGATGCCAAACTGATCCTGATCTGGGGCGGCAATCCGATCGCATCGAACCTGCACTTCTGGATGCGTGCGCAGGAAGCCAAACGGCGCGGCGCGAAACTGATCGCGATCGATCCCTATCGATCATTGACGGCCGAGAAATGCCATCAGCATATCGCCCTGTTGCCGGGTACCGATGCGGCGCTCGCCCTCGGCATCATGCACGTCTTGATCGAGGAGGATCTGCTCGACCACGATTACATCGCGCGGCACACGCTCGGCTTCGAGCAACTGAAGGAGCGGGCGCGCGAATGGGCGCCGCAGCGGGTGGCGCAGGTTTGCGGCATCGGCGTCGAAGACGTTCGGCAGTTGGCGCGCGAATACGGCGGCGCCGCCAAGCGCGGCGAGCCGGTGGCGATCCGGGTGAACTATGGCTTGCAGCGGGTCCGCGGCGGCGGCATGGCAGTGCGCAATATCGCCTGCTTGCCTGGCCTGGTCGGCGCCTGGCGTCATCCCGCCGGCGGCATCCAGCTATCCGCAAGCGGCGGCTTTCCGAAGAATATGAATGGCCTACAGCGTCCCGATCTGCTACCGGCAGGCTGCACGCCGCGCACGATCAACATGTCGACCATCGGCGACGATCTGCTGAAGGATGCCTCGCCCGAATTCGGACCCCGGATCGAGGCGCTCATCGTTTACAACTCGAATCCGGTCGCCGTCGCCCCCGAGTCACCCAAGGTGGCGCAAGGTTTCGCTCGCGAGGATTTGTTCACGGTCGTGCTGGAGCATTTTCAGACCGACACTGCCGATTATGCCGATATCCTGCTGCCCGCCACGACGCAGCTCGAACATCTCGACATTCATTCGGCCTACGGCCATTCCTACATGATGGCGAACAATCAGGCGGTCGCCCCGCTCGGCGAGGCCAAATCGAACACCGAGATATTCCGCCTGCTCGCGGCGCGCATGGGATTCGACGATGCCTGCTTCGGCGAGAGCGACGAAGCGATCGCCGCACAGGCATTCGACCGGCAAGACGAGAGGGCCATCCATTTCGATTGGGATGCGCTCAAGCGGAAAGGTTGGCAAAAGCTGAATCTGCCCGTCGCTCCGTTCGCCGAAGGCGGCTTTCCCACTCCATCCGGAAAATGCGAGTTCTATAGCGAACGCATGCGGGTCGATGGTCTCGATCCCGTGCCGACTTATCTCCCTCCTTATGAATCGGTGGCGAGCAATCCGCAATTGGCGGACAAATATCCGCTCGCGATGATATCTCCGCCCGCGAGGAACTTTCTCAACTCGACCTTCGTCAATGTCGTGAGTTTGCGCAACACGGAGGGCGAGCCGCATCTCGACATGCATCCAGACGACGCGAGCCGACGCGATATCCGCGACGGCGACACTGTCCGGATTTTCAATGATCGCGGCTCGTTTCTGGCAAAGGCGCGCGTGACCGACCGGGCGCGCTCCGGCCTCGTGGTCGGTTTGTCGATCTGGTGGAAGAAGTTCGCACGCGACGGCAAGAATGCAAACGAGGTCACCAGTCAGCGTTTGACCGATATGGGAAAGGCACCCACGTTCTACGACGTGCTGGTGCAAGTGGAAAAAGCGGAATTCACGTAGAGCGGCGGCGCTTCATGCAGTGCCCGCCGCTTGCGTTATGCACAAGCGGGAAATACGAATGAAGTGGCGCATTGCTATATTGTGCGGCGTGGCGATCCTGGTCGCCAGTTGCGCGCAATTGGGATACTATGTGCAGGCCGCGCAGGGGCAGTTCGCCCTGCTATCCGAAGCCAAGCCGATCGACGAATGGCTCAACGATCCGTCCACCGGCGCCCGTCTGAAGGGGCGCCTCATGAGAGTCAGGGAAATTCGCGCCTTCGCGGCGCGGGAGCTCGGACTGCCGGACAACGGCAGCTTCAAGACTTACACCGATCTCAAGCGCCCCTTCGTGTTGTGGAATGTCGTCGCCACGCCAGAGCTGTCGCTCAAGCCGGAAGAGTGGTGCTTCCCGATCGCCGGCTGCGTGAACTACCGCGGCTATTACAACAAGGACGAGGCGCAGCGTTTTGCGAAGGAGTTGCGCGGCGAAGGCTTCGACGTGCAGGTCGGCGGCGTGCCGGCCTATTCCACGCTGGGCTGGTTCAACGACCCCGTCCTATCGACCTTCATCACGTATCCCGATGCCGAATTGGCACGGCTCGTCTTTCACGAGCTCGCTCACCAGGTCGTCTACGTGCCTGGCGATTCCCAATTCAATGAATCCTTCGCCACCGCCGTGGAAGAGGCCGGGGTCGAGCGTTGGATAGAACAGCATGGCGATGACAGCTTGCGCAGGGACCACGTGTCGTTCTCGAGCCGGAAGCATGACTTTCTTGCCCTCCTGCTCAAATATCGTGCCGAACTCGAGGCGAATTACGCTCGCAAGGCTAGCAAGGAAGACAAGCGAAAGCAAAAGGCGGCGATCTTCAAGTCGCTGGTAGAAGAATATCAAACCCTGAAAATAGGGAAGTGGGGCGGCTACTCCGGATATGACCGTTGGTTCGCGGAGCCGTTGTCGAACGCGCATCTGGCCTCGATCGCGACGTATCACGATCATGTGCCGGCGTTCCGAAATCTGCTCGCCCAGGAAAAGACGTTTCCGCGCTTCTACGAAGCCGCGCGGGCGTTGGCGCAACTTGACCGGAAAGAGCGCAATGCACGGTTGGCGCAACTGGGCCGGCCGACGATCATGGCCGGGCAACCCACCATCGGCGCAACGGCGGATGCGGCGCCGGCCGGCGACAAATAGCCCTTCTCGGTTTGCCGAGCCGGCCGATAGACGCCTCGGGAAATGCCGCATCGCCTTAATTTGCTGCGATGCGGCATTTTATTTTGTTTCCTTGAAAGAAATATTTATGTTGCGTCCGCTGTTTTCTTATTGCGCCTTCGCAATGAACTGCGTAGTCGGTTTCGTTCTAGCACGTTAAAAGTCTTGCACGCAAGGCTGCTGCCCGATACGATCTATGTTGACAAAAAGAACCGATCGTTCGTTTTTTTTGTTTCCGCATCATCCCCTTAGATAAATCGAGACCGAGGTAGACAATGGAGAAATTTTGGCTGAAGTCGTATCCGAAAGGCGTGCCGGCAGAAATCGATCACACTCAGTACCGTTCGCTGGTACATCTGTTGGAAGAGTCGTTCCGGAGGTACGCTGCACGCAATGCCTACGTGTGCATGGACAAGTTCCTGACCTACGCCGAAGTCAACCAAATGTCCAAGCATCTGGGGGCTTGGCTGCAAAGCCGCGGTATGCCAAAAGGGACGCGCATTGCGGTCATGATGCCGAACGTACTGCAATATCCGATCGCAATCGCCGCCGTCCTGCGTGCCGGCTATACCGTAGTCAACGTCAATCCGCTGTACACGCCGCGCGAACTCGAGCATCAATTGAACGATTCGGGTGCCGAAGCCATTGTCATCCTCGAGAATTTCGCGACGACGCTGGAACAGATCGTCTCCAAGACCAAGGTCAAGCATATCGTCGTCGCCAGCATGGGTGAACTGCTGGGCGGACTCAAGGGCGCGCTCGTCAACTTCGTCGTGCGCAAGGTGAAGAAAATGGTGCCGGCGTTTTCGCTGCCGACCGCCGTCACATTCAAGAAAGCGTTGGCCGACGGCGCTCGCATGACGCTCAAACCGGTCGCGATCGGTCCGGACGATATCGCCTTCCTGCAATACACGGGCGGTACGACCGGCGTGTCGAAAGGCGCGACGCTGCTGCACCGGAACGTCGTGGCGAACGTGCTGCAGAATGAAGCCTGGGCACAGCCGGCCATGGCGAAGGAACCGAAGGTCGAAGCCATGACCATCGTCTGCGCATTGCCGCTCTACCATATCTTTGCCTTGACTGCGTGCGGTCTGATGGGCATGCGCCTGGGTGGCATGAATATCCTGATTCCGAATCCGCGCGACATTCCCGGACTCGTCAAGGAGTTGTCGAAATACAAAATATGTTTGTTCCCGGCCGTGAACACCCTGTACAACGGCTTGCTGAACAACCCTGACTTCGCCAAGCTCGATTTCTCGATGCTCAAGGTGTGCAACGGCGGCGGCATGGCGGTGCAAAAGGCGGTCAGCGACCGCTGGTTGAAAGTGACCGGCCGGCCGATCATCGAAGGCTATGGTTTGTCCGAAAGCTCGCCGGTGGCGACGTGCAATCCCGCTGATACCGACGAATACAGCGGCACCATCGGGTTGCCGCTGCCGTCCACCGAAATCGCGATCCTCGACGACGACGGCAACCATTTGCCACTCGGCCAGGCCGGCGAGATCGGCATTCGCGGGCCGCAAGTCATGGCAGGGTACTGGAACCGTCCCGAAGAGACCGCCAAGGTCATGACCGCGGACGGCTATTTCCGGACCGGCGACGTGGGCGTCATGGACGAGCGCGGCTATGTACGGATCGTCGATCGCAAGAAAGACATGATCCTGGTATCGGGCTTCAACGTGTATCCGAACGAGGTCGAAGGCGTGGTCGCCGCCCATCCGGGCGTACTCGAATGCGCCTGCGTCGGCGTGCCCGACACCAACTCCGGCGAGGCAGTCAAACTGTTCGTGGTGCCCAAGGATCCGACGTTGACGCAGGAAGCCCTGATGGAATACTGCAAGCAGCAGTTGACGGCATACAAGAAGCCGAAATACATCGAATTCCGCAACGACTTGCCGAAGACGAACGTCGGCAAGATCCTGCGGCGCGAATTGCGCGACGAGAAAAAGGCGGCCTGAACTTCACCGTCCTCTGGACGAGCCGCCTGGATGCCAGGCGGCTTTTGTTTGCTGCGGAACTGAGAGGGCCGGTAAGGCTTAAGCGCAGCGGTAGACCAGGCGTCTCCCTCTGTCCCCAGTATTTCAGGAGGCGCCGTGCCAAAACAACGGAGGATGCGATTCGTTTTTCACAGCATCGTTCAGTGATATTATCGATTCGAAAATAATTCATACAGGAGGAAGACGATGGATAAATTCTGGCTCAAGTCGTACCCGAAAGGCGTACCGGCGGAAATCGATTACACGCAGTACCGCTCGCTGGTACATCTACTGGAAGAGTCGTTCCGGAAATATGCGGCCCGCAATGCGTACGTTTGCATGGACAAATTCCTGACCTACGCCGAAGTCGATCAGATGTCCAAGCAATTGGGGGCCTGGCTGCAGAGCAAGGGGCTGCAGAAGGGCGCGCGCGTGGCGATCATGATGCCGAACGTGCTGCAATATCCGGTCGCGATCGCGGCCGTCCTGCGTGCCGGCTATACCGTGGTCAACGTCAATCCCCTTTACACGCCGCGCGAACTCGAGCATCAATTGAACGATTCGGGCGCCGAAGCGATCATCATTCTCGAGAATTTCGCGACGACGCTCGAGCAGATCATCTCCAAAACCAAGGTCAAACATACCATCGTGACCACGATGGGCGACATGCTTGGCACGGTCAAGGGTGCGATCGTGAACTTTGTGGTGCGCAACGTGAAGAAAATGGTGCCGGCATATTCACTGCCGAGTGCCTATCGCTTCAAGCAAGTCATGGCGGAAGCTTCCCGCCTTTCCCTGAAACCGGTCGATATCGGCCATGACGACGTCGCTTTCCTGCAGTACACGGGTGGAACCACGGGCGTATCGAAAGGCGCCACGCTCCTGCACCGCAATGTGATCGCCAATACCTTGCAGGCGGACGCGTGGTTGCAGCCGGTACTTGCGCGCGAGCCGAAAGTCGAGCAGTTGACGATCGTCTGCGCCTTGCCGCTGTATCATATCTTCGCCCTGACGGCCTGCAACCTGCTCGGCACGCGCGCCGGCGCCATGAATATCCTGATTCCGAATCCGCGCGACATTCCCGGACTCGTCAAGGAACTGTCAAAGTACAAGGTCAACATGCTGCCGGCGGTGAATACCCTGTTCAACGCCTTGCTTAACAATCCGGATTTCGCCAAGCTCGATTTCTCGGCGCTCAAGGTCAGCAACGGCGGCGGCATGGCGGTGCAGAAGGCCGTGGCCGACCGCTGGGTCAAGGTCACCGGCTGCCCGATCGCCGAAGGCTACGGTTTGTCCGAGACTTCGCCGCTGGCGACATGCAATCCGGCCGACGCGATGGAATACAACGGCACGATCGGATTGCCCGTGTCTTCGACGGAAATCGCGATCCTGGACGACGACGGCAAGCCGGTGCCTTTCGGCCAGCCCGGCGAAATCGCGATTCGCGGACCGCAAGTCATGGCCGGCTACTGGAATCGCCCCGAAGAGACCGCCAAGGTCATGACTCCGGATGGCTTCTTCAAGTCCGGCGACGTCGGCATCATGGATGAAAGCGGATACACGCGCATCGTCGATCGCAAGAAGGACATGATTCTGGTATCGGGCTTCAACGTGTATCCGAACGAGATCGAAGGCGTGGTCGCCGCCCATCCGGGAGTGCTCGAATGCGCTTGCATCGGCGTGCCCGACGCCAACTCCGGCGAGGCAGTCAAGTTGTTCGTCGTACGCAAGGATCCGACGTTGACGCAGGAAGCCCTGATGGAATACTGCAAGCAGCAGTTGACAGCATACAAGAAGCCGAAATACATCGAATTCCGCAACGACTTGCCGAAGACGAACGTCGGCAAGATCCTGCGGCGCGAATTGCGTGACGAGAAAAAAGCCGCGTAACGCCGCCGCATTCCATCGAGAGCCGCCTGTTCTCAGAGCCTGATTAGTAGCTTTTCAGCAGGAGAACAGGAGTACGAGCGCGATGAACTGCTCACTTATGTGCAGTTCATCGCGTCGCTTGATGGCCATGGCTGATAAATGAAGTCGCTCACCCAGGGAAACTTATTCAGATATTCTGGTTAGGTCACGTCCTGATGAATGTTCACCGGGCCGGACATTTGCTAGCAGGTTAGATGTGTCCGTCCCCACGATTCCACCCAGTCGCTCCGTTTCCTCCGATGGCGAATGACCGAGGACGATCGACAGCGTCTCGCGGCAGCGCTGGTACATCTTGATTGCGCCCTCTCGATCGCCTAAGGCATGCATGCATCGCATTAATCCTCGGTAGATTCTTTCTGCCAACGGCTCAACGGCAAGCGCATGTGTATATAGTTTTTGCGCGGTTGCCCATTTTGCTGTCGCTTCGAGTCGCAAGCCAATTTGGTCCACTGCGGCCAAGAAGCGGCTGTGTCGGTGCTCGCGAGCAACCCATATCCAGTTTTCATCGTCGCCTTCACAGAATTTTCCGCGATACAGGAACACTAATTCTTCGGAAATCATAACAAGCTGGCCGGGGGGAGTGTCATTGGGTAAATGATCGATCCGATCGCACAGTGCATTGAAAGCGGCGACATCTGTCCATACTACTGCGCTGGAAAGCCTGATCTTACCGGCGGCAACAACAATTGCAGCATTATTTTGCAGAAGCTTGCGAAGACGATATATCGTGGTATTGAGGGCGTTTATGGCGTCGTCCGCATCCGGCCATAGCTCTGCGGCTAGAGCCTGCTGGGATTTGCTCACCTCAATGTCGATCATTAGCGCCTTTAGCAAAAGCAACGGTCGGCGTTGCGCCTTACGATTTGAAGAGACTACCGTTCCGCGCAATGTCAATTCAAACGAACCGAATCCCCGCACGGCAACAGACCAAGGCCATAGCAAAACATTGGTATGCGGTGGATCCAGTCGGTGGCGTGTGATTAGGCCTTTGACCATGTCGATTCCGATACCCTCTTCCAGAGCGAGGGCAAGCAAATGACTTGTCATGCGCGGAAAGCAGTCAAATATTAATGACATGCTTATTTCATCGCGCCGGCGCGGCAAGAGCAGCTTTCGCAACAGGTCCGCCGCTTGGCCGTTGTTACCGTTCACATGAAAGCCATACGCTGCTACGAACTGTGTGACATCCGTCGTGAATTCGCGGTCCGCACATAGGGCCGCATTGCTTGCCTTGCTTGCCCATTCAGTGGCGGCAGTGATATTGCCGTCTTCAGCGTAACAGCAGGCGAGGGCGACAAGCAGCCGATTTCGCAGTAGCTCTGGAATGTGGGCCGCATTGGCGACGCGCAGGCCATTCTCGGCGGCACGGCATCCCGCTTTGGGATTCCCAGCCTGCGCATGATGAAAGATTTCCCATAATATGATATGGGCGAGTTCCGAGTGCTTTCCAAGCGGCAGCATTTCACGCATCTTATCGAGGAGTGTTCGTGCTTCAGCGGTTCTATGATGACTCAATAGCGTGAGTGCTGTTCGCAAATCTATATGGAATTGTTGCTGGTTCAAGCCGAAATGGGATGTCAGGTGCATGGCCGCCGCCAGCAATGCTTCTGCGCCGACATGATCATCATCCAACTGAAGCCGGTAGATAGCCGCTCGATACCAGAAAATGCGGTGAAGCGGACCAATTGTAGGATCGTCGGCGAGAGGCGCGAGTTGGGCAGCGAGCTGTCGCGCCGCCGGGGTATTGGCCCAATTCAAGTAGTTCAGCAGTATGCCACCTGCTGCAAGTTTCTCGGACTTGTTCTCGACCAGCGGAAGCAATTTCAGTGCGTGTTGCGCGCCCTGCTCCAGCATATGGGAATCCGGGAGCGCAAAAAAGAGTGCGTGTACGAGACGGGAGTAAATCTTAAGTCCGGTCTCGGGATCGAGCAACGAGGGCGTGAACTCATCGAGCGCATCGAACATCACCTCGATCCAATACTTCAGATCGTGTAAGTCTTCAGCCCAATCGACATAATAGCTATCGATAATGGCTGCAATCGTCAGCAAACGGCCGCGCATGTCGCCATTGGCCTCAAATATTCGCTCTGTCCACCTCAATACCTGCCTGCCACGCAAGGCATTTACATAGTTTAAGGATAGTCCCCGCCAATAGGTCAGCCATGGCGTTGCCTCGACCACGGCCCCCGGCAGGTAATCCATCCATTCCCGCCAAGTTTGCCCGCGGCCTTTTGCCAGCATCTCGGCGGCACAACGGCATAGCAAATGGGCCAGCAAATCATGTGCGCCGGCCTCGCGGTACAGTTGGGCCGCTTGATCGATCTGGCCATGGCCTTCCATGATTGTGCCGGCTTTTGTCAACAGCCCGTTAAGTTTGCACGGTACGAGGCGCTGCGCGGCTTCGTGTCGCAAATATTCGTGGAACAGTGCGTGAAAGTGGTACGTTACCGAGCCGGACTTGGTATATCGCCGGTCTATGAACCACTGGCTATGGAATAACTGGCTCAATAGATGCGATGCCTTGGGGTCGCCTGATAGCTGCTCGGCATCATCGGGTGAGAGTGCAGGGAGGACAGACAGCTCGAGCAGCAGCTGTTGATTGTGCTTTGGGAAACGGCCGAAAATTTCGGCAGCGAAATATCGAAAAATCTTTTCATGCTCCACAAATTCCGGCGCGGGGGGCATTTCCCCATGGACGAGGTATTCCCGGAGAAGCACCACCCCGGCGATCCAGCCCTCAATCCGATCAAGCCAATCGCGGTGGCGCCCTTCGAGGTTTCCGTCAAGGGGCAAAAGAGCCTCGACTTCTTCCGGAGTCAGGCGCAAATCATGCCAATCCATGGTGCCTATCCATCGGTGCATCTGCAGTCGCGATAGGCGCTCCGGTGGAGGATAATGACTAAGCGCAAGGATGGTAATGTCATCCGGCACTTCATTGAACGCGATTTCCAGCAAGTATTCGGATTGCTCCGAATTGATCTCGTGAATATTGTCGAACACGACGACCGATCCTGGGGAAAGCTTGCTGTAGTATTGGCGAAAGAACAGGCGTGCAAAACGTGGAATATCGTTCGTCAGCTCCGGTTCCAGCAATGGTAATGGATCCACATCAGCTACGGTCTCTGAAAGAAAAAAGAAAAACGTCGCAGGATCTGTGTCTCCAGAGTCGACCTGGAACCAGATGGAGGGTATGTGGTGCCGCGAAAGATAACTTGCCGCAAACGTGCTTTTGCCAAATCCCGGCGGACTTGAGATCCAGATGACCGGATGCAGTTTCCGCAAGCCGTCCAGCTTAGCGAACAGCTTCTCGCGCGGCAGAGCATGGTGCAGGCGCGGCCGCGACAGTTTTGCGTACTTCATGTTCAATGATCGGCTTGCCGAGGTTCTGTAATGTGGGACAGCAACAGTTCACTCAACTCGGCACGATGCGTCAGCGGCAGCAAATGATTCGCTCCTTCGACGAACCTCAACGATGATTTTTCAATAAGCTTGTTAAGCCCTGCGCAGATCCGGCGGCTGGCAAAGGGACTCAGAGTCCCAGACACGATGAGTGTATTGAGCTTAAGTTGTTCAAGTGAAGACATTCCCGGATCTGCTCCAAACGAGGCTTCCCAGTTCGCTCGGATTTGCGGTGCCCAGGCGACGAATGCGTTACGCATGTCCGATGGCATACGTCCCCAAGTACCGGCGCCTGACCAATAGTCGACAAAGCCCTCCAATGCGCTTTCCACATGGCCGTGGCGCAGGCTGGCGTCAAATTGATCCCGCACGCCTGAGACTTCGTTATACGCAGGGTAGTCCTTTAAGTATCGCAACACATAGAAAACGACAGGTTCAATGACCGTCAAGCTGGCTAAAGATCCTGGATGCGATAATGCGTACGCCATTGCAACCGCACCGCCATAGGAATATCCAACGAGGTGTAATGGAGAGTCGCTATTGCGAATTAGCTTCTCCAATCGTTCCACATCGTCATCAAGGCGCCCTTCATTCCGTATTGTGGATGCTTCGCGTTGTTCATATCCAATCAAATCCGGGGCAATCGTGGCAAAGCCATGCCGCTCCAGACTTTCACGTATCGGTGCCCATAGAGCTCCGGAACCGGCCGAACCATGCAACAGGGTGACGGTTTCACTCATGATCGACTCCGCTTTCTCGGTCGAGAGGATATCTTGGTCCTGGCAATAGCTCGCGCTGCATATAGAGACTGTCGCCATAGCCGTGGTCGAGCTTGAACTGGTCGCCGCCTACCTCGCGCAAACCCCAGCGCCGGTAAAACGCGATTGCACGATGATTTTCGGCCCACACTCGCAGCCAAAGGACGTCGGCCTGACGCTCGATCGCTTGTTCGAGACAGAGCTGCATCATCCGCTCTGCGATTCCGCGTCCGAAAAGCCGTGGTTCAATGTACAGCCGCCCCAGCTCTATCGGACGATCGGAGGAAATGCACGAGGGAGGCAAGGTATGGCGTAGCTCGGCATATCCGACAAGTTCTTCGTCATGTTCGACCACTAGCCACCAGTGCTGAGCATGAGTAAGTTTCGGACGCAGCTGGTCGATTTCCAATCCGTCCCGTGCCCAGCGATTCGCCCAAAGATATCCAAGTCGGTCGCCATATGTCGTAATGAACGAGCGGATGCCAAACTCCGATAGTCGAGCCGCATCTTCCATGGAGGCGCTTCGATATCGGAGCGTCTGGCAGGGCATTGCTGGTACTTGCGACCCCGATTTCGCCGAAGTGGCGCTTGCGGAACCCATTACCGTCCTCCTAGTATCTCGTGCTCGCAATCGCTGCGAATTATTATTCGGCACGCGGCAAGGGGGCCTTGCGGCGCAGACCTCGCTGGCTCCCAATGAGGCGGTGCCGCAGCCACAGGCGAGCCTAAGTGGGCGTCGCAATTGGGTTTCCACCTGCCCCGCTCCTCGAACCGTTCGCCGAAACTCGATCCCATGGACACGCTGCGGCGACAAGGTAAAGATGCGGTCTTCAGCGACTCGCACGAACTCCAAGCGCGACCAAGAGCCTGGTCGGTGTCCTTGCTGCATCTGCCGAAAAGATGTCGGACAAGCGCTCAGGCGGCTTTTTGGTCTCCGTCAGCCGCGGCGTCGCCGTTTGCCAATCGCCTGCCGAGCACGCCGCCGCGGGCGACAACGAAGCGCCGCAACCGTTCCGGGTAATCGCTCGCCACCGCTGCCATGACGGAGGGGCGCGCGCTCAGCATTGCGCGCCATGCAGAGACCTTCGGTACGGCGGCAAACAGATCGACGGGGCAAACCTTGTCGAACAGATCGAAATATCGGAACACCGGTGCAAACGCGGCATCGACGAGGCCGAAATGATCGCCGGCAAAGTACGGACCGCTCCCAAGGGCCTGTTCAATCCGGTCGAAGCGCTCCATCAATGCCTGCTGTGCCGCATTCCAGTCGGCGTCTTCGGTTGCCGTATAGAAATTCCAGATGGTATTGAGGGTGGTCGAAGCGAATTCGATCCAGGCGCGATGCCGGGCTCGTAGCAGCGGATCGGCGGGATGCAACGGCGGCCCGTACACCTCGTCGAGATATTCGCAAATGACGGCCGATTCGAAGATGGCCTCGCCATTCGCCACCAGAACCGGGGTTTTCCCGAGCGGCGAGATCGCGAGAAACCACTCGGGTTTCGCATTCAGGTCGATATCGATACGTTCGTAAGCGATGCCTTTTTCCTGGAGCGCGATCACGGCGCGCTGTACATACGGGCACAGGGCATGGCTGACGAGAGCGAGTTTGCCGCGGTTCAGCGAAGAAGTTTCAAATGCGGTTTGCATGACGACTCCTTTCGAAAGATCATGCGGACCTCAGGCGACCCGTCGCAAAGGTGGGAGCGGAGGTCAACGCAAGGGCGCCATCACCGAGCAACATGTGTACGATCGAGGTCGAAATCAAAAAGACCGGGTATTCCCATCCGCCGTTGGCGCTGGTAAATACCCAGCCGTTCCCAGCATGTACCACCGTGGCCCCGATCAGTATCGGCAGCAAGGCGAACGACACCAGGCGACCGCGGATGCCGACGGCGATCAGTATTCCGCCGATCAGCTCCATCAGGAATACCGGCCAGGCGAATACTGCAGGCAAGCCGTGAGTGGTCAGGAATCCGGCGAAGCCGCCGATGGTGAATACGAAATATTTCAACAGGGCGTGGGAAATCCACATGGCGCCGAGGCTGATGCGCAGCAGTGCCGCCGCGTAGGGTGCAAAGCGTTGGTCTATCATTTGTGTCTCCTATGGGGGGTAGGACGGTGTTACTCTAGATGGGCGTATGAGCAATGAAAATAGGCAACTATGAAACCATCCTATGCGCCAATGCAACCGACGCTTGGCGTCGGCGACCTGGAAATCCTGCTGGCGTTGATCCGGGGACGAACGCTGGCCGGCGCGGCGCAACGCTTGCAAGTCGATGCGTCGACCGTGTTCCGGTCGGTCAAGAAGCTTGAAAAGAACCTCGGGGAGCGCCTGTTCGAACGAAGCAAGCAAGGTTACCTGCCGACAGAACTCGCTTTGCGGCTGGCGGCACACGCTGAGCGCATCGAATCCCAATTGCAGGAAGCGCGCGATGCAGCCTTGGTCGCGCGCAGCGCGCCCTGGGGGGCGCTGCGCGTCACGACGACCGACACCATTCTTCACGGGTTGTTGTTGCCGGTATTACGGACTTTCGGTGAGGCTTATCCGGAGATCGAACTGGAACTCGTGACCAGCAATGCGTTCGCGAACTTGAACAACCGCGACGCCGATGTCGCGGTGCGCGCGACGCGGCATCCTCCCGAGCACCTGGTCGGCCTGAAGCTGGGAACGATCTCGGCGGGCATATTCGCAAGCCGTTCATATTTGCAGCGGCAACGGCGAATACTCGATCTGGAACATCTCGATTGGATCGAGCCCGACGATTCGTTGCCCGAGTATCCGTCGGTCAAGTGGAAGCGCAAGCACTATCCGCATGTGGTTCCGAAATATCGATGCAACAGCATACTGTCGGTGGCCGGCGCGATCGTGCACGGGCTCGGCATCGGCGTCGCCCCGGCGTTCCTGATGAGCGAACATCCCGAGGTCGAGAACATCGGCGGCGCGCTGCCCGAACTCGACACCGAATTATGGGTGCTCGCGCATCCCGACATCCGCCATTTGCAGCGCGTGAAACTGCTGTTCGATTTCCTGCGCGAGCACCTGAGATTGTGACGGCTCAATCGACGCGCACGACGCCGGCGCGACCATCCTCGACCGCGAAGCTGGCCAACGTGGTGATGCCGGTTCCGGCGTCCTGGACATCGTCGAGCGCTTGGAAAAGCGCCACTGTCCGCCGCGGAGTCACTTCCATCAAGGTGTAGCCGCGCCGGTCGCTGCGACCGAACTTGATATGCGGATTGTCGGCCAGGTAGCGTTCGGTCCGCGCTTGCGGCCGCGAACTCGAAGTCACCGACGTGCTGCAGAACTCCGTGGCGAGCACGGGATTGTCCTTCCCCGCCGGACGGTAGAAGTCGCGTCGGAGTTCGGTCGCATAGAAGGTGTGCACATCTCCCGAGAGCAC
>Ga0196972_1000507_pt1 | contig 19529 bp, 15 predicted proteins | sample S1v_2013CmetaG_FD_148618 | JGI IMG/M metagenome (GOLD analysis project Ga0196972, IMG submission 148618) | Soil microbial communities from Anza Borrego desert, Southern California, United States - S1+v_20-13C | ecosystem: Environmental > Terrestrial > Soil > Desert | place: USA: California...
GATCAAGTACAAGGGCGTGACCGGCAACATCGAGTTCGATGCCAAGGGCGACATCAAGGAAGGCACGCTGACCCTGTACACCTACAAGGGTGGTCAGCGCCAGCAACTGGCTGTGACGAAGTAATTCGCATCGCCTGACAGCCTGACAAAAAGCCCCGGTCCTGGACCGGGGCTTTTTTGTTTGCGGCTGCGGAATGCGCCGCATAATAAAAAAAGCGCTCTCGGAGGAGCGCTTTTCAGCATCAGAAAGCGGCGATCACTTCTGCGACAGAACCCACTTCACCAGGGTGCGGGCTTCTGCTTCGTTAACCTGAGCATTGGCCGGCATCGGGACCGGGCCCCAGACGCCGCTGCTGCCCTTCAGCACCTTCTGGGTCAGCTTGTCTTCAGCATCCTTCTGGCCTGCGTACTTCGCAGCGACATCCTTGAACGACGGACCGACAACCTTGTTGGCGACTGCGTGGCATGCCATGCAGTTCTTTGCTTTTGCCAAGTCTGCGTTTGCCATTGCAGCGCCGGAAGCGAGGGCAGCAACAGCGAAAACCAGCACGGAACGTTTCATTACTCTCTCCAAAAGAAAAATACTTGGGGTAGACAATTTACTGCGTAAAGTGGACTTACCACTTCGAAACGCACTATACGCGAAAGCGGTTGACCGGGCGAATTGACCGTTACAAACTTTCGCAATATCCTGCTGGAAAGGGAGATGCCATGCCATTGATTATTGCCATTGTGTTACTTTCGGCCCTCCGCTATTTCGAGGTCGGCCCGGTTGCCGAACTCTCGTGGTGGTGGATCATCGGCCTGTTCTTGGTCGCCTTCACCTGGTTCGAATTCGGCGAGCGCCTCTTCGGTCTCGACAAGCGCCGTGCGGAAGAACAACTCGAGAAGGCCCGCAAGGAACGAGTGTCGAAGACCTTCAACAAGAAGTAATCCCCGCCAGAAGCAAAAAGGGGCAGCACTCGGCTGCCCCTTCTTTTCCGTTTCCCCCGCTTACCGCTTCAGCTGCGACAGGTCGCGCACGGCGCCGCGGTCCGCCGACGTTGCCAGGGCCGCATAAGCCTGCAATGCCTGCGACACGACACGCTCGCGGTTTTCCGGCTTCCATGCCTTGTCGCCTTTTGCTTCCATTGCCGCACGACGCTGCGCCAGTTCGGTATCGCTGACCTTCAGGTGGATGCGACGCTCGGGGATGTCGATCTCGATGGTGTCGCCGTCATTGACCAGACCGATCGCCCCACCCTCTGCCGCTTCCGGGGACGCGTGACCGATCACCAGGCCGGAAGAACCACCGGAGAAGCGACCGTCGGTAAACAGCGCGCATACCTTGCCCAGTCCCTTCGACTTGATATAAGACGTCGGGTACAGCATCTCCTGCATGCCCGGGCCGCCCTTCGGACCTTCGTAGCGAATGATCACGACGTCACCCGGTTGCACCACATCGCCGAGGATGCCTTCCACTGCGGCGTCCTGGCTTTCGAACACGCGCGCCTTGCCGGTGAACTTCAGGATGCTCTCATCCACACCTGCGGTCTTCACGATGCAACCCTTCTCGGCGATGTTGCCATACAGGACCGCCAGACCGCCGTCCTTCGAGTATGCGTGCGCCTTGTCGCGGATGCAGCCATGCTCGCGGTCGTTATCCAGCTTGTCGAAGCGCTTGTCCTGCGAGAACGCGACCTGGGTCGGCACGCCGCCCGGCGCCGCGAGGAAGCGCTGGCGAACGGCTTCATCCTTGTTCACCATGATGTCGTTGGCGGCGATCGATTCGGCCATGGTCTTGCTGTGTACGGTCGACACGCTGGTATCGAGCAGGCCGGCACGATCAAGCTCGCCAAGGATGCCGACGATGCCGCCGGCACGGTGTACGTCTTCGATGTGGTAATCCTGCGTTGCCGGCGCCACCTTGCACAGGCATGGCACCTTGCGCGAGATGCGATCGATGTCGGCCATGGTGAAGTCCACGCCTGCTTCCTGCGCTGCAGCCAGCAGGTGCAGCACGGTGTTGGTGGAACCGCCCATCGAGACGTCGAGCGCCATCGCATTCTCGAATGCCGCCTTGGTGGCGATATTACGCGGCAAGACCGACGCATCCTCCTGTTCGTAGTAGCGCTTGGCCAATTCGACCACCAGACGGCCGGCGCGCAGGAAAAGCTGCTTGCGGTCGGCGTGGGTGGCGACGATGGTGCCGTTGCCCGGCAGGGACAGACCCAGCGCCTCGGTCAGGCAGTTCATCGAGTTGGCGGTGAACATGCCGGAGCAGGAACCGCAGGTCGGGCAAGCGGAACGCTCGATGTTGGCAACCTGCTCGTCGGAGACCTTCGGATCGCCAGCCTGGATCATCGCGTCGATGAGGTCGACCTTGATGATCTTCTGCTTGCCTTCTTGCTTGCCGTGCAGCGCTTCGATCACCTTGCCTGCTTCCATCGGGCCGCCGGAGACGAATACGGCCGGAATATTCAGGCGCATCGCGGCCATCAGCATGCCGGGGGTGATCTTGTCGCAGTTGGAGATGCAAACCATCGCGTCGGCACAGTGCGCGTTGACCATGTACTCGACGGAATCGGCGATCAGTTCGCGCGACGGCAGCGAGTACAGCATGCCGCCGTGGCCCATCGCAATGCCGTCATCGACGGCGATGGTATTGAATTCCTTGGCAACGCCGCCGGCCGCTTCGATCTCGCGCGCCACCATCTGGCCCAGGTCCTTCAGGTGCACGTGGCCGGGCACGAACTGGGTGAAGGAATTGACCACAGCGATGATCGGCTTGCCGAAATCGCCATCCTTCATGCCGGTCGCGCGCCAGAGAGCGCGGGCGCCGGCCATGTTGCGGCCGTGGGTGGTGGTGCGGGAGCGGTATTGAGGCATGTGAGTCTCCAGGTGATCTGATCAGGCGTTCCGGTTCCTGGCGGAACCGGGAAAGACAGCTAGAGTGCCTTGCCCTTAGCTGCGTGTCAAATATATGATTCATTATCGATTAATACGAATTACATATGAATATTGAGTTGCGACAATTACGCTATTTCGTCGCCGTGGCGGAGGAGCGCCACTTCGGCCGGGCGGCGGCGCGCCTGCATATGACGCAGCCGCCGCTGTCGCAGACCATCCAATCGCTGGAGGCGGCACTGGGCACGCCACTGTTTGCCCGTACCAAGCGCAGCGTCGAGCTGACGCCAGCCGGCTTCGCGCTGTTGCCCGAGGCTCGCCGCATCCTGCAGCAGGCGGCCGCCCTGCCCGACCTGGCGCGCCGCGCCGCATCGGGCGAGTCCGGCCTGTTGTCGCTGTCCTTCGTCTCGACCGCCGATTACAGCGTGCTGCCGCCACTGTTGCGGGAATTCCGGGAACGCTACCCGCGGGTGCAGATCGACCTCCGTGAGGCGACAACCGATGTGCAGCTGGAAGACCTGATGGAAGGCCGTATCGATGCCGGCTTGCTGATTCCCCCGCTGCACGACAAGGCCAGGGCCGAACTGGATTACCAGACAGTGCTGTCGGAGCCGCTGGTGCTGGCAGCACCCCAGGGCTTGAAAGGTTTACGCGGCAAAAATACCGTTGCACTCAAGTCCGTGGCGGACATGCCATTGATCATTTTCCCGAGACGCATCGCCCCGGCATTCCACGATGCGATCGTCGGCTGTTTCCGCGACGCCGGCTTGACGCCCCGCATCGGGCAGGAAGCGATCCAGATGCAGACTATCGTGGGCCTGGTATCCGCGGGCATGGGCATCGCGCTTGTGCCACAATCCGTGTCGAACCTGAAGCGCCCCGGGGTCGAATACCGGCCGCTGTCCGACAAAACGGCGGTATTCGAAACCGGCCTGGCCTGGCGGCGCGACAACGCCTCGCCGGTATTGCATGCCTTTCTCGAACTCTTGCGAAAGAAACGATAGATGCTGATCCATCCCCTTCCCGATCCGATTGCTTTCTCGCTCGGCCCCCTGTCCGTGCACTGGTATGGCCTGATGTACCTGGTTGCCTTCATCCAGTTCCTCATCCTCGGCCGGGTGCGGATCCGCCAGCCGCACATTGCCGCCGCCGGCTGGAAAGCTGAAGACCTGGACGACATGCTGTTTTACGGCGTGCTCGGTGTGGTGATCGGGGGTCGCCTCGGCGAGGTCCTGTTCTACAACCCGGGCCATTACTTCTCGCATCCGCAGGAAATCATCGCCATCTGGAAAGGCGGCATGTCCTTCCACGGCGGCTTCCTCGGCGTGATGCTGGCGATGGCGCTGTGGGCGCGCAAGAAGGGCCGTCATGTGATGGATGTGCTGGACTTCATCGCGCCGCTGGTGCCGCTCGGCTATGCAGCCGGACGTATCGGCAATTTCATCAATGCAGAGTTGCCCGGCCGGCTGGCCGACTCGTCCCTGCCGTGGGCCATGATCTGGCCGAACGTGGACAACCTGCCGCGCCATCCTTCGCCCATCTACCAGGCACTGGTGGACGGCGTATTGCTGTTCATCGTCCTCTGGCTGTATGCCCGCAAGCCGCGTCCGATGATGGCGGTGAGCGGCTTGTTCGCGCTCGGCTATGGCTGCGCCCGTTTCTTCACCGAATATTTCCGTACGCCGGACTACCAGGTTACCCTTGCTGGCGTAACCATCTCCGCCGGACAGATGCTGTCCCTGCCGATGATCGTGCTGGGCATCATCCTGCTGGCACTAGCGCACAGGCGCGCGGATGCTCGCGCCGCTTGATCTGCTCAAGAACATGCAGAAAATACATATCGACAAAGATGGCGTCATCGCCACCGTGACGCTATCAAATCCGGGGAAGCTCAACGCGCTCGATCTCTCCATGTGGCGCGGACTCACCGACACGTTTCGCGCGCTGTCCGATGACGATTCCCTTCGCTGCGTGATCGTGACGGGTGCGGATGGAAATTTCGCGGCTGGCGCCGACATCGAGGAATTCGCTTCGGTGCGCAGCAATTTCGAACAAGGTTTCGACTACCACACCAAAAGCATTGCAAATGCGCTCGACGCGATCGCGACCTGCAAGCACCCGACCATCGCCGCCATCGATGGAGTATGCGTCGGCGGCGGCCTTGAGATTGCGAGTGCGTGCGACCTGAGGATCGCATCCCCTGCTGCGCGTTTCGGCATTCCGATCAACCGGCTCGGATTCCCGCTTGCCCCCGGCGAATTCCAGGGCTTGCTGCAATTGGTCGGCAAAGCCGTCGCGCTGGAAATCCTGCTCGAAGGCCGGGTGTTCGATGCGGCGGAAGCCAAGGACAAGGGCATGTTGCACCGGATCGTCGACGACGTGCCTGCGGAAGCGCGTCAGGCTGCGCAGCGTATTGCGCAAGGTGCGCCGCTGGCTGCCCGCATGAACAAACTGCTCGCACGCAGGCTGTCGCCGCCGGTGCCGCCGCTTTCCGTGGAAGAACTGCGCGAGGCATTTTCCTTCTTCCATTCCGACGACTACCGCGAAGGCATACGCGCCTTCCTCGAAAAACGGAAACCCGATTTCAAAGGCCAATAATCATTCTTTTTTCATGAACGCCAATCGCAACGCTAACCTGTACGCACTCTTCGAATCCCGCTTTCCCGAAGACCGCAGCGCCTGCTGCATCGAAACCCACGACGGGCTCTACTACTCCTGGAACGACCTCGACCGCGCTACCGCCAAGATGGCGAACCTGCTCGCCGGCCTCGGCCTGCCGAAGGACGCACGCATCGCCGTGCAGGTGGAGAAGTCGCCCGAGGCGTTGATGCTATACCTGGCCACCATTCGTGCCGGCTATGTCTACCTGCCGCTCAACACGGCCTACCGCGCGGCCGAGATTGAGTATTTCATCGAGAATGCCGAACCCTCGGTCGTGGTCTGCTCGCCGCAGAATTTCGGCTGGGTGTCGCAGATTGCGTTCAAATGCGGGACGCAACATGTGTTCACGCTGGGCGACGACCGGCAGGGATCGCTGCTGGTGCGCGCGGCGCTGCAATCGAACAGCTTCGATACTGTGGAAAAGCAGCCTGACGACCTCGCCGCCATCCTGTACACCTCGGGCACGACCGGACGCAGCAAGGGCGCGATGCTCACGCATGACAATCTCTCTTCGAACGCGAAGGTGCTGCAGGAATTCTGGCGCTGGCAGCCGGGCGATGTGCTACTGCACGCGCTGCCGCTGTTCCATGTGCACGGCCTGTTTGTCGCCTCGCATGGCGCGCTGCTCAATGGCAGCAAAATGATTTTCCTGCCGAAGTTCGACGCCGCCGAAGTGATGCGACACCTGCCTCGCTCCACCGTGTTCATGGGTGTGCCGACATATTACGTCCGGCTGCTCGCCGACGATTCATTCGGCAAGGATACCTGCGCCAACATGCGTCTGTTCGTTTCCGGCTCGGCGCCACTTCTGACCGAAACCTTCAATGAATTCGCGCGCCGCACCGGCCATACCATCCTCGAGCGCTACGGCATGAGCGAAACCACCATGCTGGTGTCGAACCCGTATGATGGCAAGCGTGTCGGCGGTACGGTCGGCCTGCCGCTGCCCGGCGTCGCGGTGCGCGTTGTAAAGGGTGACGGCGCGCCATGCGAAACAGGCGAAGTCGGCGACATCCAGGTCAAAGGCCCGAACGTGTTCAAGGGCTATTGGCGCATGCCGGAAAAGACTGCGGAAGAATTCACGGCCGACGGTTACTTCAAGACCGGCGACGTCGGCAAGTTCGACGAGAACGGCTACCTGTCCATCGTGGGGCGCAGCAAGGACCTGATCATTTCGGGCGGCTACAACGTTTATCCGAAGGAGATCGAATCCTTCATCGACGAAATGGACGGCGTGGTGGAATCTGCGGTGGTCGGCGTTCCCCACCCGGACTTCGGCGAGGCGGTGACGGCGGTTGTTGTCGCCAAGCCTGGGAAGGTCCTTTCAGAGGCTGAAGTGATCGGCTCCCTCAAGTCCAAGATTGCCAACTTCAAAGTACCCAAGCGCGTGTTCTTCGTTCCGGAACTGCCGCGCAATACGATGGGCAAGGTACAGAAGAACGTGCTGCGCGAGCAGTACAAGAACGGCTGAACGGCTCGGCGGTCCTATCGGAACGCCTTGTACAGCATATAAGCCGCCAGCACGAAGAGAACGACTGCGAAGACCTTCTTCAAGGACTTCACCGGCAGGCTATGCGCCGTCTTCGCGCCGAGCGGCGCGGTCGTGACACTCGCCAGTGAAATGACCAGCAATGCCGGCAGGTAGATGAAACCGAGCGAACCGGCAGGCAATCCAGGTTCATTGATGCCGTGGTAGATGTTGGACAGCGTACCGGCGAGCGCAATCGGGAAACCGAGCGCTGCGCTGGTCGCGACGGCATTGTGGATCTTGACGTTACACCATGTCATGAACGGCACCGAAACGAAGCCGCCCCCTGCACCCACCAGCCCGGACAGCGTGCCGATCACCCCGCCCACGCCGAACATCCCCGGCGTGCCGGGAAGGTCGCGCGACGCAGCTGGCTTCTTGTCGAGCAGCATCTGGACTGCAGAGAAGGTAACGAACACGGCAAAGGCCATCGCCAGCCCGGAGGAATTCAGCTGGGCGCCGATCCATGGCCCGATCCATGAACCCACAAGGATGCCAGGTGCGAGCAGCTTCACGATATCCCAACGCACTGCGCCGCGCGCATGATGCGCGCGCACCGAAGAGATGGACGTGAACATGATGGTCGCGAGCGATGTCGCGATCGCCATGTGGACGATGTGCTCCTTCGGAAAATTCTTCGCCGTCAGGATCATCGTCATGAAAGGCACCAGCAGCATGCCGCCGCCGATGCCCAGCAGACCCGCAGCAAAACCGACCGCAGCGCCCAGCGCCAGCAGTCCCGCAATCAGGGAAATATCCATCCAGGTGTTTCCAATCGTTATTTGATGTGCCGGATGATACAACGCCATTCGGCAGGCGTGACTGGCGTGATGGAGAGGCGGTTACCCTTCCTCAGGATCTGCATGTCGGCAAGTTCGGGGATGGCGCGCAGCTCGGGCAAGGCCAGCAGGCGCGTCTTCTCGGTTGCACGCACGTCGACCAGCATCCAGCGCGGATTGTCGCGCGTCGCCTTGGGGTCGTAATACTTGCTCTTGGGGTCGAACTGCGTTTCGTCGGGATATGGCGTGCTTGCGACTTCAGCCAATCCTGCAATGCCGGGCTCTTCGCAGCTCGAATGATAGAACAGCACACCGTCGCCGACGCGCATCAGATCGCGCATGAAATTGCGTGCCTGGTAGTTGCGCACGCCGAACCATGCGACGGTACTGTCGGGAGCAGACAGTGCATCGTCAATGCTCACTTCATCCGGCTCTGATTTCATCAACCAGTACTGCATCGCTGTTCCCAAGAGTAAGTGCCAACGTCGATGATGAATATTGCGCGCATAAAAAAGCGGCTGCACGTATGCAGCCGCCTCTGAATCTAGTCCCGCCTGTGCCGTCTTTGCCGGCATCCCGAACCTTACGGTTCAAGGTGGTCACAGTTAGCTCAATTTCGGGTTCATCGGACTAGCGACGAAGCTCGCCCATCGAACAAATTCCCGCGACCTATGCTCATAAATGGTTCAAGGAATATATGGCAATCGCGAACACGGCAGGAGACTTTAGAGTATCGCCAATCGAACTTGATGTCAAAGGCTTTGCGGAAAAATTTCGATTGGTTTTCTTGATCTAGAAGAGGTTTTCCTGTGGTGCAAGTGCCGCATCCAGCACCGTGTGCATCGTGGCGATTTTCTGCTTGACTTCCGCAATCGTCATGTCCGCAAACGGACCTTCCGTCGACTTCGACGCAAGCAATTCTGCAGCGATGCCGAGCGCGGCCATCACGGCGATTCGATCGTTGCCCTTCACCTTGCCCGCATCGCGGATATTGCACATGCGGTCGTCCAGGTACTTCACCGCTTGCTTCAGCGTTTCCTCTTCACCTTCCTTGCATGCAAGCCGGTACGCCTGGCCCATGATCGTGACGTCGAGCTGGATCATGCCGCCTCCTCATCTTTCTCATCGGCAGCCGGAATTTTGTCGAGCAGTGCGGATACGCGTTTGTATGCTTCCTCGATACGCTTGGCCAGGTCCGCATTCTCTGCAGTAAGCGAGGCAAGCGTCAGCCGCAAGTCGGCATTTTCGCGGCGCAGGGACTGCGCCAGCTCGGCCAGCTTGACAATTTTTTCGGAAAGTTGATGAAAATCGGAAATCATGACGTCACTATAGTAGCCCAAAGGAATTTCCGTCAATAGATTCAATCACTTGGGGATGCTTTTTGAAGACAGCTCTCATCAGGACGGCACGCATTTCCCATGTTTTGGGGAATGCATTTCCTTTGATGTTGGCCACTTGCATCCCCCTGCATCAGTCAATACAATCGGTCGGTATGGGGCGGTAGCTCAGCTGGGAGAGCGTCGCGTTCGCAATGCGAAGGTCGGGAGTTCGATCCTCCTCCGCTCCACCACTCATCAATAATACGCAAGCGGCAGTTCCTGCCCGTCCGCCACTGTACTCCCCTTTCTCTACCTTGCAGCGTCCAGCGCAGATGCACTTCCGCGTCACCCGTACTTTCATGCACGGAACCGTCGCTTACTGATAAGCGTCAATCGCAGGCAAGTACCACGCGCTGCTTGCGCTCTCTGTATCCATGATGAATGGAAATCACCTTCGCCCATACAATGCGGCAGGCCGGAAAGTCAACGATTGCGCAGGACCGGGAAAGCAGTGCGGTGTACGGCGCGTCGCGCACCCGTGAGTAGATCGGATGCGGCGGAACTGTCCCTGTCGATTGAAACGATCGGTAGAGTGCTCGCACATAAAGCCGGCAGGCAAGACAGCTGACGCCCCAGTCGGTCCATCGCCACCCTTTGGCGGCAGGGTGAAAGGGGATAGCAAACAAGGTAAGCATATGTTTCGGGGTTGAACTTTGATCTGGGCAGCCTCTCTTATCAAACAGTCAATCAACATCGATGCCGAGGACAGCAACACATCCCATTGCCGCCGCTGCGGTTGCCGCGCCTACCTCTCCCTGAAGAGCAAGAAGCATTCATGCCGCATTCCACCGCCCACCGGGACCGATACCGCATCTTCGCGCGCATTGCCAGTGCCATTGCCACGGCGTTTGGCGTGCTGGTCCTGGCCGGCTGGATCGCAGACATACCGGTGCTCACCACATTCCTGCGCGGCCACACCCGGGTCAAGTTCAATGCCGGAACGGTTTTCGCATTGACCGGCATGTCCCTGTGGCTCCTGACCGCAAAAAATCCCGGCCGTACTGCCCGGTTCGCGAGCCAGGCAGCGGCCGCAATAGCGGCGGCGATTGGCTTGCTGACCCTCTCGCAATACATGGGCGGCCTCAGTCTCGGAATCGATCAGTTTTTCTACCCGGAGCCTGACACGCCGGAAGGACAGCATCCCGGACGCATGTCCATCATCGGTTCCGTTGTCTGCTTTCTTGTCGGCGTGGCGCTTTTTCTCCTCGCACGCAATGCGTCCGCTGTCTGGGTCGAAGGATTGGCGATGCTGGCAGCCGTCAATACCCTTGTCCCCCTGATCGGCTATCTCTATGGCAAGGTCGCGCTCTACCAGATTTCCTTCTACGGGACGATTGCATTTCCTGTTGCAGTGACATTCCTGCTGCTGTGCGTGGGGATACTGACAGCCCGGCCGGACAAGGGGCTCATGGCCTTGGTGACCGATCGGAGCGCGGGTGGCATCACGGCCCGCCGCCTGCTCCCTGCCGCCCTGCTGCTTCCAATCGTCATTGAGCGCCTGCAGTTCTGGGGCTACGAAGCCGGTTTCTACGACCTCACGGCGGGGATGATATTGATCACGCTGACCAGCATGTTCATCTTCACGCTCCTGATCCTGTGGAACGCGCAGCAGCTTCTGGGCCTGGAAGAACAGCGGAACGAGGCGGAAGATACGGTGCGTGAAGCGATCGATGTGCTCGAGAGCAACTTGCACGCGCTTTCCGCTTCGAACGCGCGCCTGGTGTCCGAGGTAGGCGAGCGCCGGGCAGTGGAAGAGTCGCTGTTCCAGGAGCATGAACGGGCGCAAGTCACGCTCAACGCCATCGGCGACGGTGTGGTAACGACGGACATCGAAGGACGGATCACTTACATGAACCCTGCAGCGGAAGCGATGAGCGGCTGGCAGAACGCGCAGGCCGCAGGCAAACCGCTGGACGAAGTGTTCAAGGTCATCGACCCGATGTCGCGGCAACCGGTCCGCTACTCGCTGGATGCCGTCCTGCGGCGGAATACGCCCGCCCATCTGCCGCCTCAGGGGATCCTGCTCAGCCAAAACGGGAACGAGCTGGCGGTCAACAACTCCTGCGCTCCCGTTCATGACCGCACCGGCAAGATGATCGGGGCGGTCCTGGTATTCCACGACGTCAGCGAGGTGCATGCGATGTCGGTCAAGATGTCCCATGTCACCCAACACGACGCACTGACCGACCTGCCCAACCGCTTCCTGTTCCAGGACCGCCTGTCGCAGGCAATCGGCCTGGCGGTACGCCACCAGATGCGCATCGCGGTACTGTTCCTCGACCTGGATCGCTTCAAGCATGTCAACGATACGCTCGGCCATGTGCTGGGCGACCAGTTGCTGAAGGAAATCGCGGCGCGCCTGCAGGCCTGCATGCGGGAAACGGATACCATCTCGCGCCATGGCGGCGACGAATTCGTGATCCTCCTGCAGGAAGTCACCGATACCTTGAGTGCCGCCCGCGCCGCCGGCCAGTTGCTGGGCACGATTACCGAGCCCTATTACATCAGTGGACACGAACTGCATATCACCGCAAGCATCGGCATCAGCATCTGTCCGGACGACGGCTGCGACAGCGATACCATCATCAAGCATGCCGAGGCAGCGATGTACCAGGCCAAGGCACAGGGGCGGAACAACTACCAGTTCTTCATGCCGCGCATCAATGAGCGCGCGATCCGCCGCTTTGCGCTGGAAGGCAGCCTGCGCCGCGCGGTCGCGCGACAGGAACCCGCGTTGCATTACCAGCCCAAGCTCGACATCGCCGCCGGCCGGGTAGTCGGCGCGGAAGCATTGATCCGCTGGAACGACAGCAAGAGCGGCCCGGTGTCGCCGTCGCAGTTCATCCCGATCGCAGAGGAAAGCGGGCTGATCATCCCCATCGGCGAATGGGTGTTGCGCCAGGCCTGCCGGCAAAGCCGTACATGGCAAACCGCAGGCTATGAACCCATGCCGATCGCCGTAAATGTTTCAGCCGTGCAGTTCCGCGAAAAGAATTTTCTCCACACCGTGGAACGCGTACTGGAAGAAAGCGGACTCGAACCGCGCTATCTCGAACTGGAACTGACCGAAAGCGTGACCATGCAAGACCTGGAGCTCACCATCCCCCTGCTGGAGGCATTGAAGCGGATGGGAGTTGGCCTGTCGATCGACGACTTCGGCACCGGCTACTCCAGCCTGAGCTACCTGAAGCGCTTCCCCATCGACAAGCTGAAGATCGACCGTTCATTCGTACAGGACGTTGTAACCGCGCCGGACGACGCCGCCATCATCTGCGCCATCATCAGCATGGCCAAGAGCCTGAAGCAGCGTGTGGTCGCCGAAGGCGTGGAAACCGCGGAACAGTACGAATTCCTGCGGAAGCAGGGATGCGATGAAATACAGGGATATTACTTCTGCGGGCCGCTGTCGGAGAAAGATTTCGAACACCGGATACTGCAGCGCCGCGCAGCCCGGGCATGACATGCAGTACCGGCGTCGCAGGCGTCACGCCATTTCCCATAGTCGGCCGTCGGCTGTGATCAGCGCGGATTTCAGAACCTTCCCCGGGAAGACATGCTGCGCGGCGTTGCGGTAGCGCGCCAGTTGCGCGCGGTAGTCCGACACCTCGCTGTCCAGCAGGTCGCGCTTGTAGTCCAGGATCCACACTTCGTCCGCGCAGACGACCGCACGGTCGAAACGCAGAAGTTCGCCGTCATACATGACTTCCATCTCGTTGCGCGCGAAATGGAAATACTCGGGGTTGAAGAACCGCTCCAGCGGCGGCTGCGCCAGGATGTGCATCGCATGACCGCGCACCGTCGCGGCAACGGGCAGCGGACAACGCAGCCAGCGCGCGATCTGTTCGGCACCGGGTAGCGCGACCGGCCATAGAGCGGATTGCGTAATGCGCTCGAGCAGCGCATGCAGCGCGATGCCTTCGTCAATCGCCGCATTGTGAACAGCATCACGCGTGGTGGCCACGCCAAGGACAGGGGGATCGAAGATCGGGATGCTGAATGATGCCTCGGCCGATGCCGGCTCGCTGTTCGCATGCACCGTTGCTTCGCATACCGTTTCGGGAACCGCCAGCAGCCGGTGGTACCAGCTGCCCTCGGTCGTGCCGTCCTCGAGCGCATTCCGTGCGCCGGCCACGCCGCTCAAGATCAGCATGTCCTTGGCACGCGTGGCGGCCACGTAGAGCAGGTTCCAGTCTTCCTGCTGCTTGAATGCTTCTTCGGCATCGAACAGACGCTCGCGTGCCGCGCCGCGCTCCCCTTTCCTGCCGAAGCACGAGAAATGCGTCGGTGCTTCGGCGTCCTGCGGCCAGTCGCAGAGGATGCCGAGGTCGTCGCGCGCCGGTTCACTATGGTTCGCGTCCACCAGGACCACGATCGGCGCTTCCAGGCCCTTGGCGCTATGAATGGTAAGGATGCGCACCGCATCCACAGCCGCCGCGACCGTCGCCTCGTCCGGGGCATCGTTCTCCGCGCCCCTCTTCAACACACGCAGCGCGTCGATAAACTTCGGCAGACTGGGATAGCGGCCCGCGTCGAGGTTGAGCGCCAGTTCCGTGAAGGCCTCGATATTGCCGATGACCTGGGCGCGCACCACCGGTTGAGCCGCTTCCGCATAACGCGCGACCAGTTGCCCCTGGTGGAGGATCAGGTCGAGCAGATCATGCACGGGAAGCCGCGGCGCCGCCGCTAGCCAGTCGTGCATCAAGCGGGTAGCGCGCCGGATCGCCGGGGATGCGCCGTCGGCTGCCGCAGCCTGCATGCGATTCCACCACACGCCTTCGCCCCGTTGCGCGAGGTCGATCAGATCGTCGTCGCTGGCGCCGAAGATCGGCGATTTCAGCACATGCGCGAGCGCGCGATTGTCGGCCGGCGTGATCAGGAAGCTCAGCAAGGCGATCAGGTCGGCAACCTCGAGCGATTCCAGCAATCCCCCGCGCTTGTCCGACACGAAGGGGATGCCCGCCTCGCGCAAGGCACTCTCATAGGCGGTCAGGTAGGTGCGCTTCTTCACCAGCAGCATGACGTCTGACCACTTGGCCGGCCGGTTGTGTACCGCTTCGATCTCGCGCATCGCGCTCTTGATGGCCGCAGCGACAGTACGTCCCTCGTCGACGCGACGCGCATCCTCCTCTTCATCGTGCGCAACGGCAAGCGGATCCCTCAGGGAAAATGCCTCGACTGCCTCCTGCGGCTTTTCTTCGGCCCGGATCAGCGGAAGCCGCCAGACCATGCCGGCCTGTGCCGCCAGCGTCGTCTGCGGTGAGAAGATCGGGTTGGACACGAAGCTCGCGTTCAGCACCTCCACCACATTCTGCGCATTGCGGCGCGTCTGGTTGGTGCGCAGGACGTCTGCACCGAGCGCTGCGAGCATGTCGCGTGCGGCGGAAAACACGCGCGGCTCGGCACGCCGGAAGCGGTAGATCGACTGCTTGGGATCGCCCACGACAAAGACACTCGGCTTCTGCGCATCCTCACCGTACGCTTCCAGCCAGGCGCGTACGATCGTCCATTGCAGCGGGTTGGTGTCCTGAAATTCGTCGAGCAGGATATGGCGGTAGCGTGCATCCAATCGGCTCTGCAGGTAAGCAGCATGTCCGGCATCGGTCAGCAGGCAGTAGGCGTGCCACTCTAGATCTCCGAAGTCGAACACGCGCTGCTCCGCCTTCACCGTCTGGTAATGTTCCAGATACGCTGCACCTGCAGTGAAAAGCGCTTCGTTCATCGCCAGCACCTGCCGCTCGCAGCTGCGCTTGCGCAATTGCTTGAGCAATTCGCCGATCGCTTCGAACTCTTCATCGAAGGCATTGGCTCCACCTGCACCGAAATTCTGCTCGATCGACTTGGTCAGGTCCTTGGTCTTCTGGTTCTTGCGCGCCTCGCCCGCGTCGTTGAAGAATTCGTTGCACAGTGCGTCGAAGCTGTCGATACCCGCGCCCGCGCTGACGGCTTTCTCGATAGCGGTTGCGCGCTTCTGGTTCACTGCCGAGCCGCCGCCGAGGATGCGCGCGAGGTTCAGGATCCGTCCCAGCAACTTGTCATCGTCCCACAAGGCCAGACGCGCGTCCTTCACGCCATCTTCACCGCACAGCTCGCGCAGCCACTCCAGCGGAACTCCATCGCCTTCCTTCGTGACAGCCCACCATTCCGCGCGCTTGTCGATGAAAGCGTCAAGCAGGCGCCGCGCGTTCCAGTCGCCCGCCATTTCATACAGGGCCAGCAAGGCTTCCCTGACCGGCTCCTGGTCCTCGTCGTTGAGCGACTGCATGAAGCGGCTATACGCATCCATCATCAGTTCGCCGGTTGCTTCCGTCAGCGAGTAACCGTGCGGCACGCCGGAAGACAGTGGTGCGATCTGCACCAGGCGGGCAAACCAACTGTGGAAGGTATCGATAGACAGCGACTGCGGGCTCGCCAGCACGCGTTCATAGAGACGTCGAGCGGCAGCGAATGCAAGCGACAAGTCCGCTTCGTCGATGCCACGCTCCAGCAGAAGGACGCGCGCCTCTTCCTCCGGCTTCAGCGCGAGATCGCGCAGCAGATGCAGCAGGCGCTCGCGCATTTCCTGCGCTGCCTTGCGAGTGAAGGTAATTGCGAGCAATTCTGACGGTTCGGTGCCGGCCAGCAGCAGGCGCAGCATGCGCGCGACCAGCAGCCAGGTCTTGCCGCTGCCGGCGCAAGCCTCGACCACCACGGACCGCGCCGGATCACAGGCCATCTGGGTGAAATTCACCGCATCTGCAGGTTCACCGTTGACTTCATAGGCACGTGGAGAACGCATCGTCATCACCATGCCCCCTTCCGGCACAGGCCGCGCACTTCGCAGAAGACGCAGATTTTTTCGATACCGTTTGCTGGGAGCGGCGCACCGGCAGCAATGGCCCGCATGTTGGAGACAATCTGCGTCTCCAGCATTGCCTGCCATTCCGCGTAATTCTTCGCTTCGACATCGCCGGTCTTGTCCTTGGCAGCCTCCAGCGCGACGAAATGCGCGGTTGCAACCGGCCGGTCGGACAGCAGGCCGTAGAACGCGAGCTGATGGTCTTCGGTATCCTTCAGCTTGTCGCGCAATGCCTGCAAGGCCCTGGTCTTGTAGTCGAGCACGGCACGCTCGCCGGTCTCATTCTCGTCGATGCGGTCGATGAAGCCGTGCAGTGTGACCTGCCCGCCTTCCCAGGCGAGCACCTTGTCGAAGCGCTGTTCGCCCAGGACGAATTTCCACCCTTGGCTTTCGCGCTCGTTGGCCCATTCGAGATAGGCAGGAATGACCTTCTGCCAGCGCGCGTAATAACCCAGTGCGGCGGCACTCTGCGCGAGCGCCTTGCCGAACACATCTTCCGAGATCGCACGCAATAGCGCGTCGCGGTCGGCGAGCGCAATGCGCCGGTCGCGCAGGGTCTCATGATAGGTGCGCAATATCTCGTGCAGCCAGTCGCCGTAGTCACGCTTTTCCGGCATGTCCGACAGCTCATCGAGCCCGGACAGGCCAAGCATGCGTGTGGCGAAAAATTGATATGGGCAGGCGACCAGGCTGTTGTAGCCGGAGGCGGACAGCTTGCGCGGCAATAATCCCGGCGCCTCCGGCGCGGGCATCTGCGGAAGATGCGGCTCCAGGCTGCGCGCTTCGATCGCGATGGCACGCCACGGCAGCGGTGCAGCACCGGCCCGCTCCAGGGTCAGTTGCAGGCGTTCGATCCAGCTGCTGGCCGGATTCGGCTCTCCGTTGCGGAAGGACTGCCAGGACAATACCACTTCCGGGTTGGCAGTGAGCAGTTCCGCGAAGTCGCGCAGCTGCGTGCGCTGGCGCATCTCCCTCGTCTCCAGGCCGAGCTCGCGGCGCACGGCGTTTGCGAAGAACAAAGTCTCGGTGCTCTGCGACGGCAGGTGGTCGGCATCGGCGCCGACCATCAGCACGGCATCGAAGCTGCGCAAAGGTGCGCCGCTCAATTGCAGCATCGCCACCCGGCGATCCGATTCCGGCGGCACGAACGGCGCCGACTCGAGTTGCAGACCAAGGAAGGCCCGCCACTCGGGGAACGAGAACTGGTGCGACATGCCGTCGCAGTCCTGAGACAGCATGTCCAGCAAGGCAATGACCTGGGCGCCCGCCGCGTCGTTCTGCAAGGCGTCGTGCATGCCCAGCGCGGTGAGCACCTCGTTTGTGACCTTGCCCCATTCCCTGAGGCTCCTGCGTCCGGCGAAGTACCCGGCCTGGTCGGCGATCAGGCGGACCAGGTCCTGCGCAAGCGGCGTCTCGTCCAGCGCGGCGACAACCGCGTCCCACCCTCCCAATACGTTGAAGCGGCGCAGCGCATGCTCGACCTCCATCACGCGCAAGCCCTTATCTTCGATATCGGGACACAGAAAAGGCGATTTGAGCAGGTCAAGCAAGGCGACCGTCTCGGCGCGCGTGCTCACCACATCAAGCAGGGCCGCCAATGCGGCAGCCGTACGTGTGGTCGACAGTTTCCATCCGGTTTCATCGGCCACGTACACCTGTGCGCGTTCGAGCAATGCACGGATGCGGCGCGCCACGACGCGGTCCTGGGCAATGATTGCGATACGTTCCTTCCCTGCGCGCAGCCAGTCCACCACTTGCTGCGCACCACGCTGCGCTTCTTCTTCCAGACTGCCGGATGCGCACAGGAAGACACCTTGCGGCGTGACCACATCGACAGGCGCACGGGCGAACCAGGAATCGCGCCCCTCTTCCTCCAGCATCTCTGTCCACGCGCAGGCAAATGCGCCGCTGACGGCATGCACGTGCCAGTCGAGCGAAATGCGGAGCACTGGTTGCGTTTCCGCGTAGGCGGTGAGAAATGCCTCCTGCAATGGCGCCGCTGCAATTGGATTGATCCATATCAATGGCGCATCGGCTTGCTGCGCAAGCTTCATCATTCGCGCGTGGCAGGCGGCGGCAGCGTCATTGCTGCTAAGCTGGCTTTTCCAGAGCGTCCACACCAGTTGCGCTTCATCCGAAAGGATATTGCGTGCAGGAAGCGGCAATTGTTCCAGTGCCGCTTGCCAACGTTCCTCAGCCGCATCGGGTGAAATTTGCATCGAGGGAAGCAGCGCTTCCGTCAGCTCATCGAACAGCGTCAACAGGACCTGCGCCAGCGGCAGCAGGTCGGTATTGCGTCGCGCCGAGAACAGTTTCTTCAGCCATGCATGTTGCCGCAGTTCCGCATACAGGGACATGAGGCGCTCGCTCTGCGAGGGAACCGCCGCTTCATTCGCATCGGGCGGGAGCATCCGCACCCATGAAGACATGGTGGTGATTCGCGGCGGTATGAACGCATGCTTCAGGTGCGCGGCAAGCGCAGCCCTCAGGTATTGGGCATGTGCAAATCCCGGCACCAGCACGCGCACGCCGGAGAAGTCCCTCAGCTGCGGGTCAGCCTCGCATAACGGCCCCTCGTCCAGCAGGACGCGGACTACCTCGGTCCAGAAGGTGGAAGACGGCGCGATCAGCAGGGATTGTTGCGGCATGTGCGATGGAGAACGAAGGAATGCGTGCGCGCACATAGAATAACGTGCTAGCGGGTTTGCCAGGCATTTTATGCGAGTCCTGGCAAAAAAACGGGCAGCTACTACACATTTCACGAAAATCGGTTATGATTTACCAACTCCCCGCCGCACTACGTCTTGCAGCACCAGTCAACGGTCTTGAATTCGCGCATGACGTCTCCACTTGCTTATTGCAATCCCGGACACAATCTGCGGGGATTGGGCAAGTCAGCAGGCAACTGATTTACATCTTTGACCCTCTCACGAGGAAACCATGAGCGAAAACATCAAACACATTTCCGACGCTTCCTTCGATTCCGACGTACTCAAGTCCGACAAGCCGGTGCTGGTCGACTTCTGGGCAGAATGGTGCGGTCCCTGCAAGATGATCGCCCCGATCCTCGAAGAAGTGGCCAAGGAGTACGACGGAAAGCTGCAGATCGCCAAGATGGACGTCGACGCCAACCAGGCTGTACCGGCCAAGTTCGGCATTCGCGGCATCCCGACGCTGATTCTGTTCAAGAACGGCGTGCCCGCCGCACAGAAGGTCGGCGCGATGGCAAAAGGCCAGCTGACGTCCTTCATCGACAGCAATATCTGATTTAAGCGCGGCGCTGCATTCGCAGCGCCGCTTCGTTTTTCGTTTTAACCATCCTCGCAGTTCCCTCCCCCACCTTAACTTCCCATCCCGGGACACTCACCATGCATTTATCTGAACTCAAGCAGCTCCACGTCTCGGCACTGCTGGACATGGCAATCAGCCTTGAAATCGACAACGCTGCCCGCCTGCGCAAG
>Ga0196972_1000508_pt1 | contig 19478 bp, 19 predicted proteins | sample S1v_2013CmetaG_FD_148618 | JGI IMG/M metagenome (GOLD analysis project Ga0196972, IMG submission 148618) | Soil microbial communities from Anza Borrego desert, Southern California, United States - S1+v_20-13C | ecosystem: Environmental > Terrestrial > Soil > Desert | place: USA: California...
CGAAGCTGTAAATTTTTACGCCCCACCCCCACCCGCCTGCTCGCCAGACCCCCTTGCGACTTTCGTCACCGGGCAACAGGTTTGGGCTGATGTCCATAAACCTGTTTTATATTTAACAAGATAAAGGTACAATCGCCGGAAAGTGAGACAAGGGGAAAAACACAAGACTTAAAAGTTTTTTCCTCGCGGAAAAACGGGGAAAAAACGGAGAGCCCGATGACATCGCGGTAATCTATTGATAACTTTTGCCTTGCCAATTTGTGTTTCATCAGCTAGTCAGCCAGTCAGCTTTGTCAACTCGTACTCAAAGATCGGATAGGTCAACATCGTTCATCGATCAACGCCATTGCTTCGTATTTCTATTGCATGATTTGGGCTAAACGCTGCCCGTGGCTGGGCAAGCTGTTCAAGGTTTAACGTTATCGTTGAAAGTTGTATGAAGGCAATGAGAAAAACGGTTTATCCGTTTGGCGATTTTTTTTTAGTTGCTAAAATGGATGAATGATTGGTTAATCTCCCCTGAATTGAACCAAAAAAAAAGGAGCAGGCTACTGCTCCTAAAATATATTCATAAAAGAAATTCCAAAATCAATTTCGCATCTTCGAACCAAGGAACGTTAAACGACTTAAACAGCTTGCCGCCACCTGAAGGGTTAAACGTCTCATTGATCCGTGACCTGGAACGTAATCGGCTGCTTCCTGTAGGCATTCACCTGGCGACCGTTCTGTACCGCAGGTACCCAGGCCGGACCTTTCTTGATCACGCGGACAGCTTCCTGCTCCATTCCGTAACCATGGCTGGTCAATGCGCGCACATCACTGATGCTTCCATCCTTGCTCACTACGAACTGCACGTATACAGTGTAGGTGCCAATGGGCGCTCCATTATCAACCGGGGTATTCGGGTTAAGGTTTCTTTCGAGGAAACGCTTCCAGGCAGACTCACCACCTTTGAAGCTCGCTTCAATTTCCACCTTCTCGAATATCTGGTTGGGATCTTCTTTCTTTTCTTCGATGATCTGCTTACCCTCGTCAATCACGATCGGGGCCACGATACCTTCATCCTTGATACCTTCCTGGTTCACCACGTCAATCTTGGCTTCTTCCAGCTCTTCCTGTGCGGGAGGCGGCTCCTGCACTTCCTCATCCTTCACGATATTGGGAGGCGTAAACTGCTTCATCTCGATCTTGGGAGGCTCTGGTGGCGGAGGCGGAGGAGGCGGAGGCAATTCCTCAGGGGGTTCCTCCTGTTTAATGTCCTGGATGGTCAGCTCCGTGATCTCTATTTCATTATCATTTGACGACTTCAGCTCACTGGCCAGGATCGAACCGATCAGCGCCAGCAGGGCTATAGAAGCGGTGATAATGAGAGCCGTAATGATTCGCTTGTTGTAGGTCTTCCTCAACTGGTACGCCCCATAATCCTTGTTCCGGTCTTCAAAGACCAGGTCAAGAATGTCAGAGGATAGTATTTTATTGGCTTCCATGTTTGAGTTTAGTTTAATATTAGATGCAATGCACCCATTTATCCATAAAAAATCGAGCCCTATTTGATGCCGGCCGCCTGCTCGGTAGCCGCAATCAGCATTTTTTCAGTGTCTGCGATCTTCACCAGCGCGTAGCGGTCAACCTGGTTGATGGTCATCTCGTCAAGCAGATCCACGGTATTCTTGTACGTGGCATCCACGGTAGGCTTGATGATCACCATGAAGTCTTCCGTCTTACAATCCTCGATGGGCTTTCCCTCCGCGCGCTTTTCTTCTTCACACTTGGGATCGCGTACATAACTTGCAATTACTGACTTCTTCTTATTAATGATGATATCGCGAATGCCCGTGAACGTGGTTTGCTTGAAGTTGGCACCCTTGGGATCGAGTTCACCTTCATAATAATACACCTGGTTTTCCTTACCCAACATGATGGTCAGGGCACCTGATTGCTTAATCTTCTGCTCTTCATCTTTCTTTTCAGTGTCTTTCGGCACGTTCAATTTCACGGTCGTGGGAGTGGTCATGGTGGCCGTGAAGATGAAGAAGGTGATCAGGAGAAATCCAAGGTCAACCATGGGCGTCATATCCACACGGGTAGAAAGCTTTTTGGCCTTCTTGACCCCCGGTCCTTTTTTGTGGCCTTCATCGCCACCGGTATCTATACTTGCCATGATACTTTATTTAAGAATTTATAATAATTACTGTTTTCTCAACATGTACAACTCCGTTCCTTCCGGTGCACCTTCCTGCGCTGTGATGAGGTTGTATTTAAACACCTCGTTCCTCTTCAGCGCATCGATTACACTTTCAAATGCGGGAAACTTTGAATTATTGTCACCTTTTACGAGGTACAAAAATCCCTTGTCACCGGCAAACGCACTTTGCGTTTCAGTGATCCACCATACCAGTTCATTATTCAATGAATCGGAAACGGGTATCCCTGGCTGGGTTTCCGGTTTTTGCGCATCAGCAGGAAGACTTAACAGGCTCTTGAGCTGCGTAAAGGGAACACCGATAATGGGTGAATTCTTAAAGTTCTGCATTTGAGCAGGGGTAAGACCCAGGTTGCGCCTCGTATTGATATTTTCTATCACGCGATCAAGCTTGGAATTATCCCTGGGAGAAGAAATGTTAAGGAATACACGGTTCTTATTATCAATGGTAATAAGCATCGCATTGCTTTCCTTTAATTTCTCTGCTGAAACAGAATTCGGAGTTTCGATCTTCACCGGCTCGGGCGGCTTAAACTTCGTTGCCATGATGAAAAATGACAGGATAAGGAACGCGATATCCACGAAGGGAGTCATGTCCGTATCTGTACTTTTCCGGGCTAATTTAATATGTGGCATTCTTACTTCAGTTTAGGTAAATGAGATGAACCTTATGGACATTTCCATAAGCCTTTCACAAATTATTTGTATTGAGAAGCAAAGCTTTGTGTCAGGGTAAAACCTGATTCATCGATACCATATGTGATCGAATCGATCTTTGTTGTAAAAATGTTATACATAATGAGTGAAAGGGCTGAGGTACCGATACCCAAGGCCGTGTTATAAAGAGCTTCAGAGATACCGATCGCGAGAGCCGTAGAGTCACCGCCACCGCCTTCAGCGCCAAGTGCCGCGAATGAACGGATCATACCCAATACCGTACCTAACAGGGCCACCAGTGTACCCACTGATGTGATGGTAGAAAGGAAAACGAGATTCTTCTGCAACATGGGCAATTCGAGCGCGGTTGCTTCTTCTACCTCTTTCTGTATGGAGATCACTTTCTGCTCGGTATTCAAACCGCCTTCATTGATCATTTCTTTGTAACGGCGAAGACCGGCTTTCATTACGTTAGCTACTGAACCACGCTGGCGGTCGCACTCTGACAATGCTGCGTCAATGTTGCGGTTAGCGAGATGGTATTGAACCTTGCGTATGAAGTCAGCAATTGAACCCTTGCCCAATGCTTTCTGGATGGTCATGAATCTTTCAATGGAGAACACAATCACCATCAATAACATACCGATGAGGATGGGAACGATGATACCGCCTTCATAGATACCATGCAATGCATCTTTTGGTCCGTGATGCTTTGGCCAGAAACCACCGCCTTGAGCCGGTTCCTTAAAGCCTTCCGGATTACCTAAAATAAAACGCCAGATACAATAACCGGCGATAATACAAACAACTGGAGCGATCCACGAAATGGCATTACTGCTTTTTTTAGGTTGAACAGAAGTAGCCTTAACTGTTGCAGTTGGTTTAGTCTCTGCCATGATTGAAATTTTTAATGTTTTTAATTATTAAATAAAACTAGTCCAGATTTAAGAGACACAATTCTAAGCAAAAAATTAAATAAAAAAGTTCTCTTTATTGATTTTCCCATGAAAGGGGGTCAAGTTAAGGAATTTTTCAAACGCAACAACTCACTGATAAATAAATTGATAACAAATTGATGTTCGTCCACGATTTCTGACAGTTGGTTCATTCGTAGCGAAGTGCCTCGATGGGGTTCAATCTTCCTGCTTTTAGTGCGGGATACAATCCTGCCAGCAAGCCTACCAGTGTACAGATCACGATTCCGTAGACCACCCAGTTCCAGGGCACCACGAACCCCGTGGCCAGTACTATCGAAAACAGGTTGCCCACCAACACACCCAGTATGATGCCGAAGATGGCGCCCATTACACTAATTATGATCGCTTCCAGCAAAAATTGTTTGCGAACGGATACGCTTTTACCTCCAATCGCCTTGATCAATCCTACTTCCTTTGTTCTTTCTGATACAGAAACAAGCATGATGTTCATCAGCCCAATGGCAGCGCCAATCAGGGTGATCAATCCAATCACGGTGGCAGAAATTGTGAGAAAGCCCAGGCTGTTCATGGCCGTCTCCGCCACGCTGTCGCTCCTGTCAAGAACGAAATTATTAGCCTCCGTCACGGCCAGCTTCCGTATGCCCCTGAACAAACCTTCCGCCTCACCCATTGCCTGGCCCACCTGGCGAATGTCATTTGTCTTTACCGCAATTACGTATGAACCTCCCGAGGAGAAATTCTTCTCGATATTCGTGTAACTGGTGATGACGATATTGTCGCGGCTAAAGCCAAATACCGAGCCACGGCTTTCCAATACGCCCAGTACCCTGAAAGGAATATTATTGACCCTCACCACCGCATTCACGGCTTTGTTGATATCTGCAGGAAAGAGTTTTTTGGCCACGTCATACCCCAGCAGGCAGACGTTTGACACACTTTGCACATCGATGCGATTCATGTTCCTGCCAGCGGCCAGGGAAAATCCATTCAATTGCAGGTAATTCTCATCCCCGCCCAATAAGGTGAGATTGGGATTGGTCTTTCGTTGTTCAAATGAAGCAATGGTATTGCGATTTCCAAAAATGGAGATGCTCTTTACAGAGGGAAAATCATAGTTCCTGACGAACAACTGCGCTTCATCCTTTGTCAAAAATCTCCCGAGGCTTGATTTCTTTTCCTTCTTCGCTCCTTTTTTCGAAATGGTCATATCGCCACTGTTATTCCCACCGATATGAATGTTTCGTTCCTTGAAGCGGATGGTAAATGCATCAGCGCCCATGGTAGAAAAACTCTCCGAGAACTTTTGGTTCATGGCTTTAATGGCGGTGATGATGCCCACGAGTGCCATGATGCCGAAAGCGATGATGGAAACCGTTAACCCCGTTCGAAGTTTGTTGCTGCGCACGGTTCGGAAGGCTAAGGAGAAAACGTCGCGGAAATTCATTTAACCAAATTTATCGAAGTTTGATCATTTCACGTTTTCCGTTTTCGGTTTTCTGTTTTCCGTTGGTTAGCCGTTCGGTTTATCAAACGCAAGGTTTCATCCACCTGGTAAGCTTTGTACAAATTGACGAAACCCAACCGGCAACGAAACGGAGAACTGAATACGGAAAACCGAATACTTTAAAAATTAAAAATAGAACCAGTTTAGAACCAGGTTAGGAAAAACCCCCAACAATATGGTCAGCGTCGCGACGAAGATCATCGTCCATTTGAAGCCGCCTGAAATGACGAGTCCCTTTGGTTCGCCTTCTTTGAAGTACATGGCCTGGATCACGCGGAAGTAATAATAAGCGCTCACAGCGGCCATTAATACAGCGAAGATCACCAGCCATGAATGCCTGCCCGTGGCAATCACCGCCTTGAGCATGAAGAATTTTGCCATGAAGCCTGCGGTGAGAGGAATGCCCACCAGTGAAAAGAGGAAAATGGCAACCGTTGCGGCGATCACGGGTTGATGCTTCGCCAGTCCGTTAAAGCCTTCAAAAGTATGATCAGAGAGTTTAGCCAGTAAGGCGAATATGCCTATTGTGGCGAAGGTATAGGCGGCAGAATATAAAAGCAGACCTTCCTTTGCATCCGTGTTAATGGCATACACCGCCATCAGCATGAAACCGGCCTGCGAAATACTGGAGTAAGCAAGCATTCTCTTCACGCTTTGCTGGAACACGGCAGTGATGTTGCCAATCAGCAATGTGGCTGCCGTTATCAATGCTATCCATATCTGCCAGTGCAATTGAATGGAGCCGAATGATTCTTCAAACAACCTGATGAATGCAATGAATACCGCCGCTTTCACGATGGTCGCCATGAATGAGGTGAACACGGTGGGAGCGCCATCATATACATCAGCCGTCCAGAAGTGAAATGGTACGGCTGAAACCTTGAATGCCATGGCGAATAGCAACATGATCATTCCTGCAATTAACAGAGGACCGGGTTTACCACTCAGGTCCATTAATTCGGTAGAGAACGTACCCGTAGCTCCATAGATCATGGCGATTCCCATCAACATCAGTCCCGTGGAGAATGAACCCATGAGAAAGTATTTGAGGCCGGCCTCGTTGCTTCGCAGGTTCTTTTTATCCGCACTCGTGAGAATATAAAGTGGTATGGAAATGATCTCTATTCCCAGGAAAAGGATGAGCAATGATTTGAAGGATGAAGAAAGCACGATCCCGCAGAGAATGAAAAAGATCAATGCGAAGTAATCAGAATAATAATTCCCTACTTTTTCCATATCCCTTGCAGAAAGGATGAAAAAAAGCAATGTGCAGAAGAAAGCAATGGAATTGAAGAGCAGGGCGAAGCGATCGAAGCCCATCATGCCACCGGTATTAATATTAAAAAACCGTATGCCATACATCTCCATTATGTTCACGATAAGCAAAACAATCACGCCGCTGATCGCCATGTTCCTCGAAACTGCCTTGCTTTTGAAGATAATTCCGCTGAACATCATGAGCACCCCTAAAATCGCCGATATAATTAATGCGTTCATCTTACTGCCTCTTTAAGAATGGGATTATGTCAGAGTTTTTAATAATGCTATCCGAGATTTCACTGGTCACGTTCAACAATAATTGCGGGTATACGCCAAGCGCAAAGATCAATATCACCACAGCGCTAAGCGCCAGTTTTTCATACCACACAATATCGATTGCTTTTGCAGTGATGGCATTCTGCTCACCGTAAAAAACTTTCCTGATCATGTTGAGCGTATAAATGGCTGCCAGTATGATGGTGATGGCCGCCAGAACGGTGAACCATACATTATATTTTGTGATGGTCGAAGTAAAGATGCCATTAAACATGAGGAACTCTCCCACGAAACCATTGGTGAGTGGAAGAGCGATGTTGGCCAGCGCTATCACTACAACCATGAGCGCCATCACCGGTGCTTTTTGTGCAATGCCACCCAACTCGGAGATCTTGCGGGTGCCGAATTGCCGTTCGATCATTTCCACAATTATCCAAAGCCCGATGATGTTGATACCGTGGTTGAACATTTGCACCATTACGCCCTGCATGCCGCTCTTAGTCTCCGCGAAAATGGCAAGGCACATTAGCCCCACGTGGGCTATTGAGGAATACGCAACGAGCCGCTTCAGGTCATCCTGCCTGATGGCAATGAATGATGCATACAGCATTCCCGCAACGGCCATCGTAGAGATGGTATCTCCCCAGCTATACGCCGCTCCCGGTAACACGGGCAGCAACCAACGCAGCAGGCCGAACACTCCCATCTTTACCATCACGCCGCTTAATACCATTGTTGTGGCCGTGTTCGATTGCTCGTACGTATCAGGCTGCCAGGTATGAAAAGGGAACACCGGCATCTTGATGGCGAATGCAACGAACAATAACCAGAACAGCAGGCTTTGCTCCTTCTGCGAGAGCCCCGATGCAACATCATAAAATGCCTGCAAGCTGAATGAATGTTCGGGCGTTTTGAAATAAATGAACAAAAGCCCGAGCAACATCAACAATGAACCGGCAAAAGTGTAAACGAAGAACTTGAAAGTAACGGCAATGCGCTTTTCCCCTCCCCATTGAGAGCATAAAAAGTACGCCGGTATGAGTGCCAGTTCCCAGAAGAAATAAAACAATAAGGCATCCATGGCTACAAACACGCCCATCATGCCGGCCTGGGTAAGCAGCATCAATGCAAAGAATCGCGGAGCATTATCATACCTGCTACCCCAGGTGGAAATGAATATGATGGGAAAGGCAACCGCATTCAGCAGGCAAAGCACCTGGCCCATTCCGTCAAGACCAACGGAGAAGCTGCTACCCAGGGTTTGCATCCAATCAGCCTGGAAGTTGAGATCACCCGTCTTATTCAGCATTGACAGTCCAAGCAATGAAACAACAAGCGTGAGAACACTCGCGACCAGTGCCATCAAACGGGCGGCTCTTTCATTTTTCAGAAAGAAACCTGCCAGCCCGGCCACCAATGGAATCGCTATTAATAGAACAGGGATCATATTTTATTTTCATTTCCGGCCAATGGCCGAATATTAATTTAAAGTCATTAGTTCCTGATGAAATACTGCAGCGCATAGATCACCAGCATACTCAGTACCATCAGCAATACATAATTTCCCACCTGGCCGCTCTGCAATAATCTTAATTGCCTGCTACCATAGTTCACCAGTCTTCCCGTTCCATTCACGAGACCATCGATGATTACCTTTTCAATAAAGTTGTTAAGGAATCCCCCGAATGAATGTAATGGCCTGACAATAATTTTTTCATATAACTCATCTACATACCATTTATTCTCCAGCACTTTTGCAAAACCGGTTGTTTCTCTCGTCCTGTAGTTTTTATAAATGACCCAGGCAATCACGATCATGGCGATCATCAATGCAGTAGAAAGTCCCATTAATAAATATTCAGTGGAATGAGATACCGTGTGGGCTTTGTGTTGAGGTATCACGGGGGCAAGAAATGCCGTCAACCTGTCTGTGCCAGCGGCAAACACTTCGGGAATTCCTACGAATCCGCCGATGATGGAAAGAATAGCCAGTATCACGAGAGGGATCGTGATTGCAGGCGGGCTCTCGTGCAAATGATGGTCCTGCTCATGCGTGCCCCTGAACTTGCCGGAGAAGGTGATGAATAAAAGGCGGAACATGTAGAACGCGGTGAGCATGGCAGTAAGCAATGCCACCGCAAACAATATAATATTGCTCTCGAATGCGCTTAACAATATGGCGTCTTTTGAGAAGAATCCGGAGAAAGGAGGAATGCCTGAAATAGCGATGCACCCAATCAGGAAGGTGAGGTAAGTGACCCTGAGCTTTTTGCTAAGACCACCCATTTGGCGAATATCCTGCTCTCCGCCCATGGCATGTATCACGCTACCGCTGCCCAGGAAGAGAAGAGCCTTGAAGAACGCATGCGTCATCACATGAAACACCGCGGCCACATATGAGCCTGTTCCCAATGCAAGGAACATGAATCCCAGCTGGCTGACTGTTGAATATGCCAGTACTTTCTTAATATCATTTTGCTTGAGAGCAATGGTTGCGGCCAGTAAGGCGGTAAGGAGCCCAACAATCGCCACTATGCTCATGGTCACCTCTGACAGTGAATAGAGCGCATTGCTTCTTGCAATCATATATATGCCCGCAGTGACCATGGTCGCCGCATGGATGAGCGCGGAAACGGGGGTGGGGCCCGCCATCGCATCAGGCAACCAGGTGTACAGAGGTATCTGCGCACTCTTACCAGTGGCGCCAACGAATAGTAATAATGTGATGACGGTGATATCCGTACCATTCAATTTAGCCAGGCCCGCTTCGCTGAACACTTCTGCGAAACTGATGGATCCAACTTTAGAGATCATCCAGAAAATGGCGATGAGGAACGCAAGGTCGCCAATGCGGTTCATGACGAACGCCTTGTTGGCCGCCTTGTTGTATTCCTGGTTGCGGAACCAGAATCCAATAAGCAAATAAGAGCAGAGACCAACGCCTTCCCAACCGATGAAGAGGATCACGAAGTTGGAGCCCAGCACGAGCAGCAACATGGAGAATACGAATAAATTCAGGTAGGAGAAGTATCGGGCGAAATGTTTTGGTTCTTCTCCCTTCATATAAGAAGTGGAATATACATGTATAAGGAATCCAACTCCCGTAATGATCAATAAGAAAAGCGATGAAAGCTGGTCAAACTGGAAAGCGAAGGGTATGCGCAAAGTATCGACCGTAATGAAATTAAAATATTCGGCCACATGGGTATTACCATCTCTCACCTGCATGAACACCCAGCAGCTCATGATGAATGATGCGAGCACCGATCCGCTGCCGATGATTCCCGTCATGCCCTTTGACAAATGATTTCTTCCAAGTCCAATGATTAGAAATCCAAGAAGAGGAAAGAGAGGAATAAGCCCGGCTATATGTAAAGCATTCTGCATAATATCAATGACTCATCAATGTTTTAACCTGTTAAGGAAATTCACGTCAACTGAATGAATATTGCGATACATCATCACAATGATAGCCAATCCCACGCTCACTTCGGCTGCAGCCACAACCATGATGAAGAATACGAAAAGCTGGCCTTCACTACCGGCTGCAGCATTAGTTGCGCTGGCTGACATATGATGCATTTTTGAAAAAGCAACCAGCAGTAGGTTCACGGAATTCAACATCAGCTCAATGCACATGAAGATGATGATCGCGTTTCGCCTGGTCAACACTCCAACGATCCCGATGCAAAAGAGAGCGATGGAGAGGAATATGTAGTTTTCGATTGGCATGGTCAATTTGAAAATTTGATAATTTGAAAATTTGAAAATGCATTCTCAAATTTTTGAGATTTTATTTTATTAAACACAAATTTCATATTAATCCTTATTATCCTTGAACTGAGATTGCCCCATTTTCAAATTTTCAAATTACTATTTTAATGCTCCTTCTTCCCCAGCACCACCGCACCCACCATCGCGCTCAAAAACAATATGCTGCTTATTTCAAATGGCACCACGTAAGTGCTGAAAAGTTCTTTACCCAGGTTGCGGATCAGGCCGATGTCACCGGTATTTACAAGTGCTGATTTTTGTGAAATTTCAGTGTCTTTGAGCGCGGCAACGAGTACGAGCAACAAACTACCGCCTGCGATGCCGCCGGCGATCCTGAGAAGTTTACTCTTTTGCGGTTCCGTGGTCTTGCTCAGGTTCATGAGCATGATCACAAATAGAAATAATACCATGATGGCACCTGCATAGACAATGATGTTCACAATAGCCAGGAACTGCGCATTTAATAAAATATAATGACCGGAAATGGTAAAGAAGGTAACGATCAGCCACAATACACTATACACCGGGTTCTTACTCGTCACAACCATCAAGGCGCTAAACAAGGCAAGAACGGAGAGAAACCAGAAGAGTATTTGAGTAATGTTCATTAGTTCGTTGTTCGTTGTCCGATGTTCGTTGATCGAGGCGTATTCGATTTCTAAGTCACCTCTCTAGATTGTCAGTTGTCGGTTGTCCGTTGTCGGCAGAACCTGAGCTTTCAGGTTTCCCTGCCAAATTCCAAATTCCTTATTTCCACACACTAGTCAGCTAGTCACCCAACCCCACGGTCCCCCAACCAAATTTCAAATTCCCAATTCCAAATACCACTTATCCCCCCGCTCTCTCCCCCACCGCCTTCTTATACGCCTCCGGATCTTTTTTTGGATGGGGGATCAATAAATCTTCCTTTTTATAAATAAATCCCTTTCGATGATAATTAGGCGGAGCAAAGGTTTGCGAGAGGTAAACTGCATCTTTGGGGCAGGCTTCCTCGCATAAACCACAGAAAATGCAACGAAGCATGTTGATCTCGTATTTCGCCGCGTATTTTTCCTCCTTGTAGAGATGCTCTTCACCGGGTTGACGCTCTGCAGCCTCCATAGTGATGGCTTCTGCCGGACAGGCCAGAGCGCAGAGTCCGCAGGCTGTACAACGCTCTCTTCCCTCTTCATCGCGGTTCAATATCTGCAGGCCGCGAAATACTTTGGAAAAAGTTCGCTTTTGCTCCGGGTATTGAATGGTAGGCTTCTTTTTAAAGAAGTGGCGAATAGTAATGAACATGCCTTTCAATATCCCGGGCAGGTACAACTTTTCCCAGGCATTCAAGGGCCTCCGGTCTACCAACTTTCCTCTTTGCGTTAACATCTTTTCCATATTTAAACCACCTGAAACAATAGGCGGCTCTTAGAAATTTTGCAAATATATTTTAACTACCCAACTATTCAATTAATCTTCAGTTCCTGATCAAAAGCATTACCACAGCTGTGATGAGCATGTTCACCAACGCAAGCGGAATTAATTTCTTCCATCCCAGGTTCATCAACTGGTCATAACGAAACCGGGGTATCGTCCACCTTATCCACATGAACACGAATACGAAGAAGAATGCCTTTCCAAGTATTACAAAGAAACCAATTATGGCCAGCCAGTTCTGGTGAATGTTCCAGTCAGCTTCCGTCACAAATGGAATATCATAAGCGCCAAAGAATAAACATGACATTACCACACCGCTGATGAACATGTTGATATATTCAGCAAAAAGGTAAAACCCGAGTTTCATTGATGAATACTCCTGGTGGTAACCAAAATTCAATTCATTTTCCGCCTCAGGTAAATCGAATGGAGTACGGTTACATTCCGCCAGGGCACAAATAAAGAAAACGAAGAATCCAAGAGGCTGGTAGATCACGTGCCAGCCATTCTCGATCTGGTTGTTTACAATCACGCTCATTTGCAATGAACCCGTCATGAGCAATACGGCGAGCAATGAAAGGCCCATCGGCAATTCATAAGAGATCATTTGTGAAGCACCGCGAATGGCAGCCAGCAATGAGAATTTGTTATTAGACGCCCAGCCTCCAATCATGATCCCGTACACGCCAAGGCTCACCACCCCGAAAATGAACAGTATGCCAATGTTAATGTCAGCAACCTGCAAAGGAATATCCCGATCGAACATGCGCAATGGCGTGCTCCATGGAATAACGGCGCTTGTTAACAGCGCAGTGATCATGGCAAGACAGGGACCAAGTATAAACAGGGTTTTGGAAGATGCTAGTGGAATGATCTCTTCCTTGAAAAATAATTTACCCCCGTCAGCAAGTGGTTGTAACAAACCAAAAGGACCCGCACGGTTTGGACCTATCCGGTCTTGCAGGAATGCCGCCACCTTTCTTTCAGCATAGGTAGCATACATGGCCACTACCATAGAAAGACTCACGATCAATCCCACCAGTAGAAATTTTTCCAGGATAAGAAACCACATATCGCTAATCAATAAATACATTTTAGTCCTGTTGTTTTAATTTTTCAGCTTGTTATGGTGTATTAGGATTTGTTGAATCAGTGCCCTGCTCATTTGGGCCCGTTCCTGATTTCTTATCGGTTATGTTTTTGCCAAAATCATCAGGAACACCCGAGTACGTTTTGTTAGTTGCAGGACCAGGCAATACGCTAAGGTCCACTTCTGGTTTGTTCACGTCGCTCACCGCGTGAATGTCCATCAGCAATCTTGGCTTCCTGCCACTCATCACGTCAGCAATGGTATCATGCGGCTTGGTAGCTTTCACGTAATGGTTGGCTGAAATGACGGAATGACGATTAACGTCCCTGGGACCTTCAATAACCCAGTCTGTCATTTTCTTCTTTTCAAACCTGCACGTGTTGCAGATCCAGCCAGGTTTGCCATCATAACTTTCTACTTCGTTCCATTCGTCTTTTCTCACCGTCACCCGAAGCACTTCATCGCCCCTGTTCCATATTGTGACCTTACCGCAACAGGTAGGGCAATCGCGATGAGCGTGTAAGGGTTTGGTGAACCAAACACGATTCTTGAAACGGAAGGTGCGATCAGTCAATGCTCCCACCGGGCACACATCAATCATATTGCCGCTAAAATCGTTTGTGATGGCTTTTGAAATGTAAGTAGAAATCTCTGCATGGTCGCCCCTGTCGAGAATGCCGTGCACGCGATTGTCAGTGAGCTGGTCAGCCACGTATGTACAACGGTAGCATAAGATGCAACGCGTCATGTGCAGTTGAATGTATGGCCCAATGTCTTCTCTCTCGAAAGTGCGACGCTTGAATTCATAGCGCGTACCTTCTTTGCCGTGATTGTAGCTGAGGTCCTGCAAGTCGCACTCACCGGCCTGGTCGCACACGGGGCAATCAAGCGGGTGATTAATGAGTAGGAATTCAACCACGCCATTCCTTGCATCAAGAACTTTTTCACTCGTGGCGCTTTTCACCACCATTCCATCCATTACGTTTGTACGGCAACTGGCAACGAGTTTGGGCATGGGGCGTGGATCAGCGGTGGAACCGGCCGCCACTTCCACCAGGCAGGTGCGGCATTTTCCTCCACTGCCCTGGAGTTTGGTATAATAACACATCGCGGGAGGAGTCACGTCGCCTCCTATTTGCCTCGCAGCATTCAGGATGGTGGTACCTGCGGGCACTTCTATCGTGATGTTGTCGATGGTTACTTTAAAATATTTTACTTCTTCAGCCATTGTTATAGTTCAAAACTTGATCTAATCATTTATCCTAGGCCGTAACAGGTTCTGCGAGCGGGTCAGCATAATGCGCCAGTCCATAATTCCTTCGCAAACATTCATCAGGATTCATCACGTGCCACTCAAACTCATCACGGAAATGCCTGATTGCCGCGGCCACCGGCCATGCGGCTGCATCACCAAGCGGGCAAATGGTGTTTCCTTCTATCCGGCGTTGAATGTCCCACAATAAATCAATATCACTCATTTTTCCTTTACCGTTCTCGATATTGAGGAGGATCTTTTCCATCCATCCCGTTCCTTCCCTGCAGGGTGAACATTGACCGCAACTCTCGTGTCGGTAGAATCTTGCGAGCGTATAAGTATGACGCACCACGCATTGGTCTTCATCCAATACTATGAAGCCGCCTGAACCCATCATGGAGCCGGTTTGAAAGCCGCCGTCGGCAAGACTTTCATACGTCATCATTCTCTTTTCTCCATTAGCCGTTTTCAGTAAAAGGTTAGCTGGTAAAATGGGAACGGAAGAACCGCCGGGAATGCATGCTTTCAGTTTCCTGCCATTAGCCATGCCGCCACAATATTCATCACTATAAATAAACTCTTCCACTGAAATGGTCATATCGATCTCGTATACACCCTGCTTCTTAATATTGCCGCAGGCGGAAATGAGCTTGGTGCCGGTTGATTTTCCAATTCCAATTTTTGCATACTCTTCGCCTCCTTCATTGATAATGGGAACAACCGCTGCGATAGTTTCCACATTGTTTACCACGGTAGGGCAATCCCACAATCCTTTTACCGCCGGGAATGGGGGCTTGATCCTGGGGTTGCCTCTCTTTCCTTCGAGTGATTCGAGTAGAGCGGTTTCCTCTCCGCAGATGTAGGCACCCGCGCCACGATGTACATATATTTCGCAATCGAAACCGGTGCCCAGGATATTTTTGCCGAGGAAACCATTGTTCTTCGCTTCGGTAATGGCCTGTTCAAGTATGTCAACTATCCAGGCGTATTCACCTCTTATGTAGATGTAAGACCGACTGGAGCCCAATGCAAAAGAGGAGACGATCATCCCTTCGATAAGAAGGTGAGGGATGAACTCCATTAAATAACGGTCCTTGAACGTCCCTGGTTCTGATTCATCAGCATTCACCACCAGGTAACGGGGCACACCTTCAGGCTTGGCCAGGAAGCTCCACTTCATTCCGGTAGGAAAGCCGGCGCCACCGCGACCGCGAAGACCGCTCTTCTTCACTTCTTCCACTATTGCGTTCGGGTCCATTGACCTCAAAGCTTTCTCCACGCTCCTGTAACCGCCCTCCTTTCGATAGGTATCGAAGAAGCGGATATTCTCCACGTGAGCCTTTTCCAATAATAGTTTCCTTCCCATTAGCTAAATAAAAAAAAACGTTTTAATCAAATACCCTATCATGATCAATCCACCAACAACTATTGCTATTATCACGCCGCCAATAATTATTACGGGCAACTTGGTGGTCCATGAATTGTCTTCATGGGTCATATCATCGTTCTTCTCTTTCACTTTTTACAAAAAATGAGATCCATTCAATTCATCAAATCCTGGTGCTTTGTCTCGCGAACAAAACCCATCTTCCTTCATTCCAAATCCAAACCTGCAATACATGGAGAGGCATTTCAAAAGCGGTATCATTCACTTTACCTTTCACTTCAATTTTCATCCTCACTACTGCTGTTTCACCTTTCACCGCCGGAATCTCCAAAATTTTGATATCAATCTTCTCGTATACCAATTTTCCCGTGCGCAGATCCTGCCAAACCTCTTCCTTCGTTTCGATCCATCCATTTGAGTGTCCATAGGTGAGCTTTTCATGCAACAATCTTGAAATCGCCACGCTGTCTTTCTTCATCAATGCTGCATCCAGGTCCATGATCGCCTTAGGAAGCGCCGAGGCATCTCCCTGTGCAAAAGAACTCCCTCCAAGGAAGAAGAAGGATATGATTATTAAAAGAACTTTTGCCATCTATGGTGGTTTTTAAACCTATTTAAAATTCCCTCTCGTCAGCTCTTCGTAATATCATGATCTTACCCCCAATTCCCAATTCCTCCCGTCACCTCGTTAGCTATTCAGCTCTTGGTAATATCATCAAACTCCCGCTTATCCCCTTCTGCATTCTTCAATTATCGTATCCACTTTCTCCTTCGTCAAATGCTCCCTGTACGTTTTTCCCATTTGCATCATAGGCGCATACCCGCACGCACCCAGACATTCAACGGTTTTTAGGGTAAACATCCCATCACTCGTTGTTTCACCCGGCTTTATGCCGAGTTTCTCACCTATGTACTTAATGATATTATCACTTCCATTTACCATGCAGGGGCCGGTCTGGCAGACTTCGAACATGTACTTACCAACCGGTTTCAGGTTGTACATACTATAAAATGTAGCGACCTCGTACACTTCAATTGGTGCGAGTTTCAGAACGGAGGCCACGTAATCCATCACAGGCACATCCAGCCATCCTCCAAATTCATTTTGCGCCAGGTGCAGAACGGGGATGACGGCGCTTTTTTGCTTCCCTTCAGGATATGAAGCAATAAGCCTGTTAACTTCATTCATCGTTGCATCTGAAAATCTGATTCCTTCCATTTTAGTATTCAACTTTACATTCAATCTTCCATGTAATGATCAGGCATCAACCTCACCGGCTATCAAATTGAGACTACTCATCACAATAATTGCATCGCTCAGCATAGCTCCTTTGGTCAATTCTTCAAATGCCTGGTAATAGATAAAACCGGGACGACGGAAGTGCAATCGATAAGGCGTTCTTCCTCCATCGCTGATCAAATAATAACCCACCTCACCATTTGCCCCTTCAACTGAACTATATACTTCGCCCGGTGGCATTTCTATTTCTCCCATGATGATCTTGAAATGCCAGATGAGCGCTTCCATTTTTGTATATACATCCTGCTTTGGAGGCAAATAATATTCAGGAACGTCAGCATGATAGACTTCAGCTTCCGCACCTTTGAATTCCTGTACTTTCTGATATGCCTGTTCAATAATGCTAAGGCTCTGCCACATTTCCTGGTTACGCACGAGGAAACGATCATAGCAGTCGCCGGTTGTGCCTACGGGTATGTCAAACTTAAAATCTTCATAACTACTATATGGAGAATGCACTCTCACATCGTAATCCACTCCTGCTGCACGAAGGTTGGGACCGGTAAAGCCATAGTTCAGGGCTCGTTCAGCGCTAATAGGACCAGCGCCAATCAAACGTTCCATGAAAATGCGGTTGCGCGTGAAGAGGTTTTCAAATTCCTCCAGCACTTTTGGATATTCCTTCAAAAACTTTTCAAGTTTTTGGAATGCGATGTCGTTAAAGTTTCTTTCAAAGCCACCAATGCGACCAATATTAGTAGTGAGACGGGAGCCGCAAACTTCTTCCCATATCTCATAAATGAGCTCGCGGTATTGCATCACGTACAGGAAGCCGGTGTATGCACCGCTATCCACACCAACAATGGAGTTGCAAATGAGATGGTCCGCTATTCTCGCCAGTTCCATAATAATCACGCGCAGGTAGTCAACGCGTTTGGGCGTTTTCACACCCAGTAATTTTTCACAGGTAAGATGCCATCCCATATTATTGATGGGAGAAGAACAATAGTTCAACCTGTCAGTAAGCGGCGTGATCTGGTACAGGGGACGGCGTTCAGCAATCTTTTCGAAGGCCCGATGGATGTATCCAATGGTTTGCTCGGCTGATACAATCCGCTCCCCATCCAGCTCAAGAATATTCTGGAACACGCCATGCGTAGCCGGGTGCGTAGGTCCCAGATTCAACGTAGTCGTTGTCTTCTCAATACTCCCTTCTGGTAATTTAATATGCTGCTCTGACATAAATTTAATTAGTCAATGAGTCAATTGGTTAATTAGTCAATTATCTCATTGACTAATCGACCAATTGGCTAATTATCAAATAATCTCGTCTCCTTCATTATTTTTATCCATTTCAACCAATGTACCGTGATCGGTTTTCTCAGTTCCGAAACCGATGGTTCCACCTCGACCAAACATTTCATCATCTTTATCAACCCTGCTCTGATCTTCGAGCGGGTACTCTTTCCTTAGCGGGAAGTAATCCATTTCATCAACGTTCAAAATGCGCTTAAGATTAGGATGGCCAATGAAATTCACGCCATAAAAATCATACGTCTCACGCTCCATCCAGTTAGCGGCTGAAAAAAGGCCGGTAGCCGTGTATACGTCAGGTTGATTGATATCGGTAAAAATTTTGAACCTTATTCTCACATTGTCTTCGAGGTTATGCAGGTGATACACTACCGCGAGCTCTTTTCCTTTCTGGTCAGGGTAATGCACCGCACAGATATCAGTGAGGAAACGAAACTTCAGTTCTTCGTCATCAAACAAAAAATTCAGCACTTTGAGGTTCATGTCTTTTGGAGCGACGAAAGAAAGCATGCCATAGGTCTCAGTGAAATCAATTTGAGTCCCGGCAAATTTTTCCGAGAGACGTTGCTTAATGTAGTCGTTGGAAATCTTCAAAACTTCAGATTTTCAATTTTCAAAACCTATTGAATACCGTAACTCGCTAATAATGCTTTATAGTGTTCGCTGCTTCTTCTCCTCAGGCTTTCTTTGCCCACTAGATCCTGGATGCGCATCACACCTTCAAGAATTGCCTCTGGCCTGGGAGGGCAACCGGGTACGTACACATCAACCGGTACTACCTGGTCAATTCCCTGCAACACGCTGTATGTATCAAAAATGCCTCCGCTGCTCGCACAAGCGCCAACAGCAATCACCCAACGCGGCTCTGCCATTTGCAAATAAACCTGCTTTACAACCGGACCCATTTTTTTGGCGATGGTACCGATGACCATTAAAAGATCACACTGGCGGGGTGAAAAACCAACGCGTTCAGAACCGAAGCGTGCAAGATCATAATGGGAACCCATCGTAGCCATGAATTCAATGCCGCAGCATGAAGTAGCGAAAGGCAGGGGCCAAAGTGAATTTTTTCTTGCCAGCCCGATGATATTGCTGAGGTTGGTAGCAAAAAAGCCTTCCCCCTGGTGGCCTTCTGGCATATCAGCGATAGTGATCCCTTTTTCGAGT
>Ga0196972_1000509_pt1 | contig 19375 bp, 19 predicted proteins | sample S1v_2013CmetaG_FD_148618 | JGI IMG/M metagenome (GOLD analysis project Ga0196972, IMG submission 148618) | Soil microbial communities from Anza Borrego desert, Southern California, United States - S1+v_20-13C | ecosystem: Environmental > Terrestrial > Soil > Desert | place: USA: California...
ACCTGCGCGGCACCGATCATCCCGAGTTCGACGCCTGGCGCTGGCACGACTACTGGGTGCCGCTCGATGTAGTCATCGAATTCAAGCGCGAGGTCTACCAGAAGGCCCTGCAGGAACTGTCGCGCTTCCTGAACCGGCCGTCCGGCAATTCACAGCGCAACGGTGCCCGCTACCTACGGCAAAACCACGGTGGCCGGCATGCGAGCACCAACACCGCCGCGCAGCCCGTAGCCGCCAAACCGAAGACCGAGTCCTGATGCGAAAACACTACCTGTCCACCTTGTCTGATACAGGGCGCGCATCCCGGCGTCCTGTCGTTTTGCCGGCCGTGGCCCTCCTGCTTGCCATCGGATCGACTTCCCAGGCGCAATCGCGCTTCGAAGAGGATTTCGACGACAAGGATAAGCCCTGGCAAGAAGTCGCGGTGCAAATGCCGGCGGCGCCGCGCCAAGAAAATCTGGTGCCATTCTACGTAAGCGCGACGGCAACACAGACATTTTCGATCGATACCAAGTCCCTGACGGTCGGCACCGACGGCGTGATTCGCTACACGCTGGTCTCCATCAGCGATTCCGGCGCAAGAAACGTCAGCTACGAAGGCATCCGCTGCGCCACCTTTGAGAAAAAACTGTACGCGTTCGGCCAAGCTGATGGCAGTTGGTCCCGTTCGCGCCGTGACCAATGGGAAAGAATCAATTCGTACGCCAGCAATCGCCAGCATGCCGCCTTGGCGAAGGATTTCTTTTGCGAGGAAAAGACGATTGCCGGCACGGCCAAGGACATGATCGTGCGCATCCGCTACAACCGCACGCTTGCACCGCAAAACAATCGGTAAGAACCCGGCCGGACATTTTCCCGGCCTTCCAGGTTCACAGCAGGACCATGTTGTCCCGGTGAATCAACTCCGGCTCCTCCACAAAGCCGAGAATCGAGAGAATTTCCGTTGACGGCCGCCGCATGATGCGGCGCGCATCGGAACTTGAATAATTGCTCATCCCCCGGGCAACCGGCCGTCCGGTTTCATCCGTGCAGGTAATGACATCGCCGCGGCCGAATTCGCCCGCCACTTCGATCACACCGATCGGCAGCAATGATTTGCCCTCGGCCGTCAGTTTCTGCACTGCGCCAGCATCCAGCACGACCTTGCCTGCGGTTTGCAGGTGATCAGCCATCCATTGCTTGCGCGCAGTGAGTTGCGCTGTTTGTGCGACCAGCTGGGTACCAATGGCTTCGCTGGCCGCAAGCCGCGTCAGCACATTGTCTTCCCGCCCCCAGGCGATCACCGTATGCGCGCCGGAAGTCGCCGCCCGACGAGCCGCAAGGATCTTAGTCAGCATGCCGCCACGCCCGATGCCGGTGCCGGCGCCGCCGGCCATCGCCTCCAACGCGGGATCGCCCGCCTTCGCTTCACGCACGAGCGTCGCCGACGGATCCTTGCGGGGATCGGCGGTGTACAGGCCCTTCTGGTCGGTCAGGATGATCAGTGCATCGCCTTCGATCAGATTCGCCACCAGGGCGCCGAGAGTGTCGTTGTCGCCGAACTTGATCTCGTCAGTCACCACGGTGTCGTTTTCATTGATGATCGGCACGACGCCAAGATGCAACAGCGTGAAGAGCGTCGAGCGCGCATTCAGATAGCGCTCGCGATCCGCGAGGTCCGCGTGCGTGAGCAGCACTTGCGCGGTACGCAGGTTGTGTTGCCGGAAGCTAGTTTCGTAAATCTGCGCCAACCCCATCTGTCCGACTGCCGCGCAGGCCTGCAATTCATGCACGCCGGTCGGGCGCTTGTCGAATCCGAGGCGCTGCATGCCTTCAGCGATAGCACCGGAACTGACCAGCACAACCTGCTTGCCCAGCGAGCGCAGCTGGGCGATCTGCTCCGCCCATTTTGCGATGGCGGCGGTGTCCAGCCCCTTACCGTCGTTGGTCACGAGGGAGGAACCGACCTTGATGATGAGGCGCTTGGCCTTTTGGATGACGGAGTTCATTGTTCTTTACCGGAAACCGCCATCATGCCAGACGATGGCGGTGCCTGCTCTTGTTCGCGTCAAGCCCCGTGCGGGAACCAGCGCGTTCCTAGTCGATGACTTTGAAGCGGGGATCATCCGGATCGATCGACACGATGCCGCGCGCCTCTTCCGCCATCCTGGTTTCTTCCGCACGGTGCTCCTGCAGGCGCTGCTCGGCGAGATACTCGTAGATGGCGATGATCAGGTCTTCGCAGCCCTCGCGCGTCAGCGCCGAGATCTCGAATACCGGCCCCTTCCAGCCGAAGCGCTTGACGAAATCCTTGACCCGCTTCGTGCGCTCGTCTTCCGGAACCATGTCCAGCTTGTTCAGGACGAGCCAGCGCGGCTTCTCGTAGAGGGATTCGTCGTATTTCTTCAGCTCCTTGACGATCGCCTTCGCTTCCTTGACCGGATCGATCTTTTCGTCGAAGGGAGCGAGGTCAACGATGTGCAGCAGCACGCGGGTGCGCTGGAGGTGGCGCAGGAACTGGTGGCCGAGTCCGGCGCCTTCCGCCGCGCCCTCGATCAGCCCGGGAATGTCCGCAATGACGAAGCTCTTCTCATGGCTTACACGTACCACGCCGAGATTCGGATGCAGGGTCGTGAAGGGGTAATCGGCGATCTTCGGGCGCGCGTTGGACACGGCGGTGATGAAAGTGGACTTGCCCGCGTTCGGCATGCCCAGCAGGCCGACGTCCGCCAGTACCTTCAACTCCAGCCTAAGCTCGCGCCGCTCGCCCGGTTTGCCGTCGGTTTTCTGCCTTGGCGCACGGTTGGTGGACGACTTGAAGTGGATATTGCCCCAGCCGCCCTCACCGCCCTTGGCCAGCACCACGCGCTGGCCGTGCTCGGTCAGGTCGGCGATGAGTTCGCCGGTATCCATGTCACTGATCAGCGTGCCGACCGGCATGCGCAGCTCGATATCGTCCGCGCCCTTGCCATAGCAGTCGGAGCCGCGGCCGTTTTCGCCATTGCGCGCCTTGTGCAGTTTCGAGTAGCGGTAGTCGACCAGGGTGTTGATGTTGCGGTCGGCAATCGCCCAGATGCTGCCGCCCTTGCCGCCGTCGCCACCGTCCGGGCCGCCGAACGGGCGGAATTTTTCGCGGCAAAACGACGCGACGCCGTTACCGCCGTCTCCAGCAATGACTTCAATTTTTGCTTCGTCGATGAACTTCATGTTTTGCCGCCGAAAATGGCGCGTAAGAGATCGGTATAAAAAGATGCTACAAACTAAAAAGGCCCTACCATCGGCAGAGCCTTTTAGGGGTAGGCTTACGCCTTTGCTGCGATGTCAGCTCCGCATCACGCCGGAACGACAATCACTGTCTGACGCTGCAGCGGGCCCTTGGTGGTGAACTGCACCTTGCCGTCGATCAGCGCGAACAGGGTGTGGTCCTTGCCCATGCCGACGTTCTCGCCAGCGTGAACGCGGGTGCCGCGCTGACGCACGATGATGCCGCCTGCGTTGATAGCTTGGCCGCCGTAAACTTTGACGCCCAGTCGTTTCGACTCGGAATCGCGACCGTTGCGCGTAGTGCCGCCGCCTTTTTTGTGTGCCATTTCAGACTCCTTGGTATCCGGGTTGTTCGATCAGGAAATCAAGCGTTGATCGAGACGATCTGCAGTTCGGTGTAGTTTTGGCGATGGCCTTGACGCTTCTGGTAGTGCTTGCGGCGGCGCATCTTGAAAATCTTCACCTTGTCATGGCGACCGTGCGCCACCACCTTGGCCTGGACCTTGGCACCATCGACCAGCGGAGCACCGAACTTGATGCTGTCACCAGCGCCCACTGCGAGCACTTGATCGAGAGTGATTTCGGAACCAATGTCAGCCGGTATCTGTTCTACTTTGAGTTTTTCGCCAGCAGCAACCTTGTACTGTTTGCCGCCGGTTTTTATGACCGCGTACATGTGAAACCTCATCGAATGATTGTGAATGAACTTTTTCTTCACCACCCCGCAAGTCAGGCTAGGCGGAATCGGGAAAACCTCCAATTATACATAGACTTAGCTTTCGGGTCAAAACCTGATTTCACCATTGCAGGAACCGGAAATTCGAGCGAATTGTCGAATTTTCAAGTGCCATATCCATGACAGCGGCATTGCTTTGTCGTCGTATAATTCACAAAATTCATGATTTCCGCAGGTTTCATCTTGTCTGCCGCCCTTCAACCCGCCTCCCAGAACACAATAATCCAGCCGATCGGCACCGACATGGAGGCCGTCAATGCGGTCATCCGTCGCCAGCTCTACTCGGACGTCCCGCTGGTCAACCAGATCGCCGAGTACATCATCAGCGCCGGCGGCAAGCGAATCAGGCCGGTCCTAGTCCTGCTCATGGCGAACGCATACGGTTACAAGGGCACTCACCATCACGACTTGGCGGCGGTTGTCGAATTCATTCACACGGCAACGCTTCTGCACGACGACGTCGTGGACGAATCCTCGATGCGCCGCGGCCGCAAGACCGCCAATGCGCTGTTCGGCAACGCGGCGTCGGTCCTGGTTGGCGACTTCGTCTACTCGCGTGCATTCCAGATAATGGTCGCAGTAAAGAACATGCGCGTCATGCAGATCCTCGCGGATGCGACCAACGTGATCGCCGAGGGTGAGGTCCTGCAGCTCCTGAACATGCATGACCCGGACGTAACCGAAGAGCGCTATCTGCAAGTGATCCGATCAAAGACAGCAAAGCTTTTCGAAGCAGCCGCACAGTTGGGCGCCCTAATCGCGGGCGCACCCGACGACGCGATCGAGGCAGCGGCCGAATTCGGCCGCTCGATCGGCACGGCATTCCAACTGGTCGACGATGTGCTCGATTATTCCGGCAATGCCGCTGACATCGGCAAGAATGTCGGCGACGACCTGCGCGAAGGCAAGCCGACGCTGCCCTTGATCTATCTGATGCAGAACGGCACGCCGACCCAGCGCGACCTGGTGCGTGCCTGCATCGAGAACGGCGACGAGCAGCATTTTGATGAAATTCTGAGCGCCATCACCAGCTCCGGCGCGCTTGAATACACGATGCAGGCGGCCGAAAAAGCCGCAGCGCGCGCGGCAAATGCAATTTCCTCGATGCCGGGTAGCGTTTTCAAGGATTCTCTGCTACAATTATGCGCTTTCGCAGTTCATCGGAATCATTAGCACCAATAACCCGCCGATGACACCGCAATCGGGGTGTAGCTTAGCCTGGTAGAGCGCTACGTTCGGGACGTAGAGGCCGGAGGTTCGAATCCTCTCACCCCGACCACACTTGCATATCCAAACTTTCTGTATGCAAATTTCCACACGGTGACCCTTTGGATGCCGTTCCCATATGGGCCCAGGTTCTCGGGCTCGTCTTACTGTTACTGATCTCAGGTTTTTTTTCAATCTCGGAAACGGCGATGATGGCCTTGAGCCGTTACCGCATCCGGCATCTCGCGTCAGCCGGCAATCGCCGCGCAAAGCTTGTCCTTAGCCTGCTTGAGCAGACCGAACGCCTTCTCGGCGTCATCCTGCTGGGCAATAACATGGTCAATACGGCGACCTCGGCCTTGGCCGCAACCTTCGCCATCCACTACTTCGGCGAGAGCGAATATGCGCTGGCAATTGCATCGACGGCCGTGGCATTCGCGATCATCATCTTCGCCGAGCTGACGCCCAAGGTGATCGGTGCCACCTACCCGGAACGCATCGCCTTGCTGATCGCACCCATCCTGCGCTTCCTCATGGTGGCGATGAGGCCGCTAGTTTGGCTGACCAACATCGTGGTCAAACGCCTGCTGCAATTGCTGCGCGTACCGGAGAAACCGGCCGAAAATGCAATCTCCGCTGAAGAGCTGCGCACCATTGTGCTCGAGGGTGGCAACTTCATCCCGCAGAAGCACAAGAGCATCCTCCTGAACCTGTTCGGACTGGAACAGATCTCGGTCGAGGATGTCATGACGCCGCGCTCACAGATCGAGGCGCTCAATCTCGCGGTGCCGGCCGAAGAGATCGTTCGGCAGCTGACGACCTGCTATCACAACAAGCTGCCGGTGTACGAAGGCGAAATCAACCGCATCGTCGGCATCCTGCACGTGCGCAAGGCCATGGCGCTACTCAATCAAGAGGACGAACTCACGGTCGAGCATTTTCGCGCACTGCTCACGCCGCCCTATTTCATCCCGCAGGATACGGGCGTATTCACGCAACTGCAGTATTTCCAGGAAAACCACGAACGGCTGGGTATCATCGTCGACGAATACGGCGAAGTTCAGGGCCTGGTGACCTTGGAAGACATCATCGAAGAGATGATCGGCGAATTCACGACATCCATGCCGGGCGCCACACGGGCCGACTCGTTCAATTGGGACGAGAACGGAGGGTGCCTGCTTGAAGGCGCCACTCCGCTCAGAGAAATAAACAAGCAGCTCGGACTGCACTTTCCGCTGGACGGCCCCAAGACGCTCAACGGGCTGCTGCTGGAAGAGCTCCGCGACATCCCGGAAGCCAACGTCAGCCTCAAGATGGAAGGCTGTATTGTCGAAATCGTCCAGACACAGAACCAGGCCATCAAGGTCGTCAAGCTGATCCGGACCTGATGCCTACCCCCTGCAGGCCGGCGACCGTTTCAGCCGCGTCACACTTGCGGCGAATGATGATGTCTCTTTGTCACAATACCTTTACAAATCAGATGCCTATAGGCATCATCTAATGCAACTTGGACGATTCTGACCCAAAATCCGGCTTACTCAATGGCGGCGGTTCTCCCCAATCAGGCGACTAGTTCTGCGATGTCCGGCCTTGCACGTGCTTTAGTGCAGGCCGGGCGCCTGTCCGCGCAACAAGCGGAAGCGCTCCACAAGCAATCCACCGCGGAGAAAACACCCTTCATCGATGTCCTGCTGGCCAGCGCCAGCATCGACGCCCGTTCGCTGGCCACATTCTGCTCGGAGACCTTCGGCTATCCGATCGTCGACTTTTCTGCATACAACCTCAGCTACCTGCCCGAAAATATCATCGACGCAAAGCTGATGCAGAAGGAGCGCGTCATCGCGCTCGCCAAGCGGGGCAACAAGGTCTCCGTCGCGATTTCCGATCCGACCAATACCCATACGCTGGACCAGATCAAGTTCCAGACCGAACTGACGGTAGAACCGGTGATCGTCGAGCACCCGGTGCTCATGCAGCTGATCGAAAAGCTCGGCCAGAGCGCGGAGCAGCATCTCGACGAATTGATCGGCGACGATTCCGACATCGACTTCGGCGACGAGGAAATGACGACACAGCCGCAGAGCGACGCGGTCGCCGCCGCCGATGTCGATGATGCTCCGGTCGTGCGTTTCCTGCAGAAGATCCTGCTCGATGCGATCAACATGGGTGCCTCCGACTTGCACTTCGAGCCGTTCGAGAAGTTTTATCGGATCCGTTTCCGCGTCGACGGCGTGCTCCGCGAAATCGCGCAACCGCCGCTGGCGATCAAGGAAAAGCTGGCGTCCCGCATCAAGGTGATTTCCAAGCTGGATATTTCCGAGAAGCGTGTCCCGCAGGACGGCCGCATGAAGCTGGTCGTATCCAAGAACAAAGCCATCGACTTCCGCGTCAGCACCCTGCCCACGCTGTTCGGCGAAAAGATCGTGATGCGTATTCTCGATCCGTCACAGGCCCAACTGGGCATCGATGCGCTTGGCTACGATCCCGACCAGAAGGAGCTGCTGCTCAAAGCGATTGAACGGCCCTATGGCATGGTCCTGGTGACCGGGCCGACGGGTTCCGGCAAGACGGTTTCGCTCTATACGTGCCTGAATATTTTGAACAAGCCGGGCATCAATATCTCGACTGCGGAAGATCCGGCCGAAATCAACCTGCCGGGTGTGAACCAGGTCAATGTCAACGAACGCGCCGGCCTGACCTTCGCGGCGGCGCTGAAGGCCTTCCTGCGCCAGGATCCGGACATCATCATGGTGGGTGAGATCCGCGACCTGGAAACCGCGGACATCGCGATCAAGGCAGCACAGACCGGCCATATGGTGTTCTCGACGCTGCACACCAATGACGCACCATCGACCCTTACCCGAATGATGAACATGGGCGTCGCGCCGTTCAACATCGCATCGTCCGTCATCATGATTACCGCGCAACGCCTTGCCCGCCGGCTGTGTACCTGCAAGCAGCCGACCGTGATTCCGGACGAGACATTGATCGAGGCGGGCTTCAAGGAAGAAGAACTGGATGGCACCTGGATGCCGTACAAACCCGTCGGCTGCGACCGCTGCAGCGGCAGCGGCTACAAGGGCCGGGTCGGCATTTACCAAATCATGCCGATCTCGGAAGAGATCGAGCGCATCATCCTTGCGCACGGTACGGCGCTGGAGATCGAGCATCAGTCCAAACGCGAAGGTGTGAAGACACTCCGCGAATCCGGCCTCGTCAAGGTCAAGGCCGGACTGACAAGCCTTGAGGAAGTGCTTGGCTGTACCAACGCATAATTATTAGAGGTGGAACATGGCAACCGGTGCCGGTAAGACTGCAAGCACGAAGGAACTGATTTTCACCTGGGAAGGCAAGGACAGGGCCGGAAAGATCGTCAAGGGCGAACTCCGCGCCGGCAGCGAGACCATCGTCAACGTCACGCTGCGCAAACAGGGCATTCTCGTCACCAAGGTCAAGAAGAAGTCCTTCAGCACCGCGAAGAAGATCACGGACAAGGACATCACCCTGTTCACGCGCCAGCTCGCAACGATGATGAAGGCAGGCGTTCCGCTGCTGCAGTCCTTTGACATTGTCGGAAAAGGCCATTCGAATCCTTCCGTTGCTAAGCTCCTGTTGGATATCAAGACCGATATTGAAACCGGTAGCAGCCTGAATCAGGCATTTCGAAAGTATCCGCTGTACTTTGACGCCCTGTTCTGCAACCTGGTCGCTGCGGGCGAACAGGCTGGTATCCTTGAAAGCCTGCTGGACCGCCTTGCGGTCTACAAGGAAAAAACCATGGCGATCAAGGGCAAGATTAAATCGGCGCTGTTCTATCCGATCTCAATTCTTGTCGTTGCCTTTGTCGTCACTGCCATCATCATGATTTGGGTCGTGCCTGCGTTCAAGGACGTATTCTCGAGCTTTGGGGCAGACCTGCCGACCCCCACTCTGGTAGTCATGTCAATTTCTGATTTCTTCGTAGCCTATTGGTACCTGATTTTCGGGGGACTGTTCGCGAGTTTATATTTGTTCTTTCAGGCTTGGCGGCGCTCTCCAAAGGTTCAGCGCGTAATGGACAAACTGCTGCTGCAGGCTCCGATTTTCGGCGATGTGATTCGCAAAGCAACTATCGCCCGCTGGACCAGGACATTGTCAACCATGTTTGCCGCAGGTGTGCCGCTTGTCGAATCTCTGGACTCTGTCGGCGGTGCGTCAGGCAACATCCTGTATCTCGAGGCAACCAAAAAGATCCAGACAGAAGTCAGCACGGGTACCAGTCTCACTAATTCCATGGTGAATTCAGGCGTATTTCCGAACATGGTCACTCAGATGGTTGCCATTGGCGAAGAGTCCGGAGCCTTGGACCAGATGCTCGGGAAAGTGGCCGACTTCTACGAATCGGAAGTCGATGATGCAGTTGAATCGCTTTCCAGCCTGATGGAGCCATTGATCATGGCAATCCTGGGCGTTCTGATCGGTGGTATGGTCGTTGCCATGTACCTGCCCATCTTCAAACTCGGGGCTGTGGTCTGATGCTGGACCAGCTCATTTCCGCACCACCCGCAAGCGTTGTACCAACGACAGCCGCCGCTGTCTTTGGCCTGATGATCGGCAGTTTTCTGAACGTGGTGATCCACCGCCTGCCGAAAATGATGCAGCGCGAATCCGACAACTACGTCGCTCAGGAGAGCGGCAAGGATTTGCCGCATACGGAACGCTACAACCTGATGGTGCCGCGTTCTGCCTGCCCGCATTGCGGTCACAACATCACCGCGCTGGAAAACATCCCGGTCATCAGTTACGTTTTCCTCGGCGGCAAATGCATCAAATGCAAGACGCCGATTTCGATCCGATATCCGCTGGTCGAATTACTGACCGGTGCGCTTTCGGCATTCCTCGCCTGGCGTTTCGGCACGGGCATGGCCGGCTTGGCAACAATGCTGTTTACCTACATGCTGATCGCGATGACCTTCATCGATGCGGACACACAGTTGCTGCCGGACGACCTGACCCTGCCCCTGCTCTGGTGCGGCCTGCTGGTCAACCTGAGCGGTACTTTCGCGCCCCTGCAGGAAGCTGTCGTCGGTGCAGCGGCCGGCTACCTGAGTCTATGGGCGGTGTATTGGACATTCAAGCTGGCAACCGGCAAGGAAGGCATGGGATATGGTGACTTCAAGCTGTTGGCGGCTCTTGGCGCGTGGCTGGGATGGAAAATGCTGCCGATCATTATCCTGCTGTCCTCGCTCGTCGGCGCTGTCGTTGGCATTTCGCTCATTCTTTTTGCCCGGCACGGCCGCAACAATCCGATTCCATTCGGACCGTACCTGGCGGCTGCGGGCTTGATTGCCCTGCTTTACGGCAAGCCGCTTGCGCAAACCTATCTCGGATTCCCTGTCTAGCATGTCGCAGTCCACAAGCTCCGTTCGCAGATTCTCGGTCGGCTTGACCGGAGGGATCGGCAGCGGCAAGAGCACGGTGGCCGACATGCTGGCGGTACGCGGCGCCGCCATTATCGATACCGACCGCATTGCGCACGACCTTACCGCCCCGGGCGGCCTGGCGATCCCGGAGATCCGCGCCCAATTCGGCGAGGCGTTCCTGACGACCGAGGGCGCCATGGACCGGGCGAAGATGCGTGCCTACGTATTCGACGAACCGGGCGCCAAGGCACGCCTGGAGGCCATCCTTCACCCGCTCATCCGCATCGAGACCGAACGGGCCGCTGAGCAGGCACAGGGAACCTACCTTGTGTTCGCCGTGCCGCTGCTGGTGGAATCGGGCTCATGGAAACAGCGTGTCTCGCGCGTGCTCGTGGTCGACTGTGCCGAGGAGACCCAGGTCCGCCGCGTGATGAGCCGCAGTGGCCTACCCGAGGCGCAGATCCGCGCCATCATGGCGGCACAGGCATCGCGCCAGCAGAGGCTGGAGGCGGCCGACGACGTCATCGACAATGACGGCGACGTCATGGCGCTGGTGCCGCAAGTCGACCGAATTCATGCGCTGTATACTTCGCTATCGACGGAGAACGGTTGATTGAGCAATGCAGGCAAGGGGCAAAAAAAGATTTGATTGACCTGCAATATTTGTATTTTTTTATGGCTTCGTTCAGAATCACGTAATTAATTTCCAGCCCAACCTTTATTGCTAAAGGGACGCCATTTTGATCATCTACGAATACCCTTTCAATGAGCGTATTCGCACTCTGCTGCGGCTGGAAGATCTTTACGAGAAGTTCGTCTTTTTCCTGCACCAGGAACACCCGCAGCAGCATCACATTGCGCTGGCAACGATCTTCGAAATGCTGGAGGTCGCGGGACGTGCCGACCTGAAGTCGGACCTGCTACAGGAACTCGAACGCCAGAAACAGACTCTTCTTGGTTTCAAATCCAATCCCAACGTCGCGTCGGAACGCCTGGACGAAATCCTGGCCAGGCTGGACAGCAGCCTGAACGCGCTGATGAACTCCCAGGGCAAGACCGGGCAGAACATCCGCGACAATGAATGGCTGATGAGCATCCGCGGCCGCACCATCATCCCGGGCGGCGCCTGCGAGTTCGACCTGCCGTCCTACTATGCATGGCAGCATCGCTCGCCCCAGCAGCGCTTCAACGACATTTCTGGCTGGTTCGCGCCGCTGGTGCCGCTGTTCGATGCGATCAGCCTGGTGCTGAGCCTGTTGCGCGAATCCGGCCGCTCCACGAAGACCATTGCGCAAGCCGGCAGCTACCAGCAAATGCTGCAGGGCAAGGTGTACCAGATGCTACGCCTCGGTATCGATGAGGCGCTAGGCGCGATTCCCGAGATTTCCGCCAACAAATACATGCTGTGGGTGCGGTTCATGTCGCAAGATGGTGACATGAAGCCGAAGTCGTTCGAGAATGATGTGCCTTTCGAACTGGCCCTGTGTAACTTCTGAGGTGTGTGATGGCGACCGTGGTTGATTGCCCGACGTGCGGCAAAAAGGTCGAGTGGACGGAGGCGAACAAATACCGCCCCTTCTGTTCCGAACGATGCAAGCAGATCGATCTGGGGGCCTGGGCGGAAGAAAAGTACAAGATCCCCGCCGTCAATCCCCCCAAAGACCCTGACGAAGACGGCCTTCCCCACTGAGAGCCCTGCTCGGGGCGCTCCTTCGCAAGAATCCTTCGACCTACCGGTTCGAACCCGGTATCCCGTACTTGCGCAGCTTGTTCGCAATCATCGAGTGCGAGGTTTTCAGCCGTGCCGCCAGCTTGCGGCTGGACGGATATTGCGGATAAAGGCGCTCCAGGAACGCGCGCTCGAAGGATTCGACCGATGAATCCCAATCCTGCCCTTCGTGGCCATGAACCGACACCTCCGCCGTCATGATGCTTCCCTCGGCCAAGTCGAGGTCGGCGGCATCGAGAATGCGCTTGTCGGTCATGGTGATGGCGCGGAACACCACGTTCTGCAGCTGCCGCACATTGCCCGGCCAGCTGTTACCCACCAGTGCCGCGCACGCCTCGGCATTCAGGCGGCAGATCGGCTTTTGCGCCTGCGCGCAGGCGCGCTCGATGAAGTGCCGGGCCAGCAGCAGGATATCGTCCGGGCGCTCACGCAGGGGCGGCACCTCCAGGTGCAACACGTTCAGGCGGTAGAACAGGTCTTCACGGAACGCGCCCTCGGCGACCATCTTGCGGAGGTTGCGGTGGGTCGCGCTGATGATGCGCACGTTGACCTTGATCTCGCGGTCGCTGCCGATGCGGCGGAACTTGCCGTCGTTCAGGAAGCGCAGCAGCTTGGCCTGCAGGTAGAGCGACATTTCACCAATTTCATCAAGGAACACCGTGCCGCCGTCGGCCATTTCGATCAGGCCAGGCTTGCCGCCGCGCTGCGCACCCGTGAAGGCGCCGGACACGTAGCCGAAGAGTTCGCTTTCCGCCAAGCTCTCCGGCAGGGCTGCGCAATTGAGGGCAAGGAAAGGTGCGTTGCTGCGCGGACTGGCAGCGTGGCAGGCTTGCGCGACGAGTTCCTTGCCGGTGCCGGTCTCGCCTGCGATGAGGAGCGGCGCATCGACGACCGCCACGCGCGCGCCGCGTGCCTTGAGCGCACGGATCGGTTCGGATTCGCCGATGATGGCATCGAAGCCGCCGCCGCCATGCTGGAGCGCGTGGATGCGCCCGCCGAGGCGCCGCGGCGCGTGCAGGGTGATGACGCCACCGATCGTCTGGCCCAGGGCCGAATCGATCGGTTCGGACACCGGCGTCACCTCCAGCAGGAAGGGCTCGCCGTGCAGGCGTACTTCCCGCGACGGGGCCTGGAAGCGGTTCTCGAGCAGTTCGGCCTGCAGGCCAGTCTCGCCGAAGAGCTCGTGCAGTGCCTTGCCGTGGAGCTCACTTTCGCTCATGTCGGCTACCGCCGCAGCGGCGGCATTGGCAGCGACGATCCGGCCATCCGCATCCACGGCCATCACCGGGTCGGCAAGCGCCGCCATCAGCGTGTCTAGATGCAGGCGGCGGCGCGCTCCCGGCAGCACGTTCACCACCTTGACGTCGAGCACGCCGGCAATGCGCATGAAGTCGGCGCGCAGCGAAGGCAGCAGATTTTCAGTCAGTTCCGGGATATCGATGAAGACATCCGACGAGTCGACCTCCACCGCCACCACGTTCATGTTGCGGCGCGCCAGCACGGCAAGGATTTCGTGCGCGATACCGACGCGGTCGGCAAACTGGACATCGATTCGCATGGGGCGTTGTCTTATTCGGCGGAGAGAGGCAGGAGCCCGGTTGAGCGCCTTTCATGAAGACTTTACCCGTGAGCCGGTCGCCCGACAATAGCTACGCCGGCTCGGCGATATAGGAACGCGTTGAATGGAAAGGATGCAGTCCGCCCGGCGACCGGATCGCCTTCAGCCTGCCCAGGTCGAATGCCTGTAGATGCTGCAGCACGACCTGGTTGATCGCCATGGTCGCCTGCATCAGCAGCAGGTCGACGCTTTGCTGCGCCGCCGAGCGGGATTCGTCGGCTGTCTGCGGCTCGGACTTTTTCCTGCGAGAGGACTCCGGCGTCGCGCCGGCGACGCTGCGGAATACGTCCGCGAGCGTGATGCCACCGAGCTGCGACGCGCAGTACCAGGCATCGCGCGTCTTGTCGTCCTGGCACAGCAGGCCCGACTGATGCAGATTGCCGAGTAGCGAGCGAACGGTCCGTGGCGACTGTCCCAGCGCTTCGGACAGCGCCGCCGTCGTCACCGGCCTCGGATTGGCGATCACGATGCGCGCCAACAGCTCGATGGCCGTGGAAAAACGTGCATGCAGCTGCTGGTCGCCGAAGATGAACTCGGGGATCGGAAGCGGCTCCATGACGCGGGCGTTCATGCACGCACCTCTTGTGGAACGGCAATCAGGCGGTTGGCTTTGCCATAACGATCCATATACAGTCCCTCCGTATCGATTTCCGGCCGCTTGCCGGATACCAGGTCAGCCAGCAGGCGGCCGGAGCCGCATGCCATTGTCCAGCCGAGCGTGCCGTGGCCGGTGTTGAGAAAGAGGTTGCGATACGGCGTCGGCCCGACGACCGGGGTGCCGTCCGGCGTCATTGGACGCAGGCCGCACCAGAATTCCGCCTTCGCCACATCGCCGCCCAGCGGGAACAGGTCGACCACCGAGTGCTCCAGTGTTTCGCGCCGGGCATTGCGCAGCGCAAGGTCGTAGCCGGCGATTTCCGCGGTACCACCGACGCGGATGCGGTCGCCCAGGCGGGTGATCGCGACCTTGTAGGTTTCGTCCATGATGGTCGATTCCGGCGCGTGTGCGGCGTCGTGGATCGGCACGGTGATCGAGTAGCCCTTGATCGGGTAAACCGGGATGCGGATGCCGATGTCGCGCAGCAGCAGCGGCGAATAGCTGCCGAGGGCAAGCACGTAGGTATCGGCCGTCAGGTCGCCTTCCGCGGTCTTGATGCCGGTGATCTTGCGTCCATCCGTGAGCAGACGCTGGATCGATACGCCGTACTTGAAGGTGACGCCCGCCTGCTCGGCCATGGCGGCAAGCTGCTGGGTGAATTTGAAGCAATCGCCGGTTTCGTCGTTAGGCAGACGCAGCGCGCCGACGAACTTATCGCGCACGTGGGCCAGTGCCGGCTCGACGCGCACGCATCCGGCCGGGTCCAACACCTCGTAGGGAACGCCGTACTGCTTGAGGACGGCGATGTCGCTGGCGGACGCATCCAGCTGCTTTTGCGTGCGGAACAGCTGCATCGTGCCCTGTGTGCGGTGGTCGTAGCTGATGCCCGTCGCGTCGCGCAGTTCGATCAGGCAGTCGCGGCTGTATTCGGCCAGGCGGACCATGCGACCCTTGTTGGTTTCATAGCGGGCGGACGTGCAGTTGAGCAGCATCTGGAACACCCAGCGCCACATGTCACGATCCACACTCGAGCGGATCACGAGCGGGCTGTGGCGCATCAGCAGCCACTTCATTGCCTTGACCGGGATGCCTGGCGCGGCCCAGGGCGCGGAATAGCCGGGCGACACTTCGCCGGCGTTGGCATAGCTGGTTTCCAGTCCGGCGGCCGGCTGGCGGTCGATCACGGTGACCTCATGGCCTTGCTGCGCCAGGTAATACGCCGATGCGGTACCGATGACACCGCTTCCCAATACGATTACTTTCACGATAGTCCCTCTGCTAGGTGGTCAAACACTGAATTCGGTTGCTTCCCGCGCTTCGGCCGGGTTGTCCTGCTGTTGCACGTCGACGTATTCGCGGTGGTAGCGGCTGCCGAGGCTGGTCAGGATTTCGTAGCCGATGGTGCCGGCCTGCGTGGCAACGTCGTCGACGGGTTGCTCGGCGCAGATCAGGTCGACGCGGGTGCCTGCATGCACACGATCTGCAGGAATGTCGGTGACATCGAGCGCAAAGGTGTCCATTGAGACTTTGCCGACGAAGGGAACGCGCACACCGTCCACCAGTGCAAAGCCGCGGCCACTCAGGCTGCGCATCAAGCCGTCCGCATAGCCGGCGGCAATAGTGGCAATACGGCGGCGGCCGGAAGCGCGGTAGCGGGCGCCGTAGCCGACGCAATCGCCACGCTCGATCTCGCGGATCTGGATGACTTTTGCCTGCAGGCGGGCGACGGGTTGCATTGGGTTGGGCGCACCTTGGATGGGTGCAATACCGTAGAGCGCTGCACCGGGCCGGACGAGGTCGAAGTGGTATGCCGGGCCGAGGAAAATGCCGGACGAGTTGGCGAAGCTGGCAGGGCAGCGCGGCAACTTTCCGCGCGCGGCATTGAATGCGTCGAGCTGCGATGCATTCATCGGATGATCCTGCTGTTCCGCGCAGGCGAGATGGCTCATCAGGTAGCGCATTTCGATGCCACGCAGGAAGTCGGGATCATGCAGCCAGACGTCGACCTCGGCCGGCGACAGGCCCAGACGCGACATGCCGGAATCGATTTGTACGACGGCTGCCAAGGTGCGCGCGAGAGCGCGAGCGGTTTGGCGCCATCCGCCGACCTGCTCGGCGCTATTGAGGACAGGAATCAGGCGATGCTCGACGAATTCCCGTTCGGTGCCGGCCAGCGGGCCGTGCAGCACAAAGACGTCGGCATTTGCAGGAAGATGGGGACGCAGGGCAATGCCTTCGTCGAGATGGGCGACGAAGAAATGGCGGCAACCTTCGGCTGACAGGGCTTGCGCAACAGGAATGGCGCCAAGTCCGTAGGCATCGGCCTTGACGGCGGCACCGCAAGAGGCGCCGGCCAGTTTGGCGCGCAGAAAGCGATAGTTGCTGCGGACGGCCCGCAGGTCGATCGTCAATACTGCCCCGGCATGTTTTTCCCGATCCGCCATTGTCCCCTCGCTTTGCGTCATGGACCGGAGGCCATGCCTGAACCGGTCGTTGTTTCGTACCTGTTCAGCAACTGGCGTGCCAGGGAAATTAATTCAATAAAATCAAGAGGTTATCAGCCAACGCCTGCTTAAAAGAAGAAAACGAGGTGTACAAAAATATGTACACGTCACAAAGGATGAAAATACAATCCTTTAATAATCAAAGACTTGAGATAATACGGTGACCATGTACATAAATTTGTACAGTGTACAAAAATAAATACAGGACTTTAAAGGAAGGGGCACGCCCCGCGTCATCAAGCGTAGCGGACCTTATCCAGCCACTCGATCAGGGGAATCGTCGCCGGCAGCAACGGTTCGACGCCCAGGCTTCCCTGCCAGGCAAAAGCCTGCCCTTCCAGGCTTTGCGGCTCGCCAGCCCACTCGCGGCTGATGTAGAAATGCAGGCGCACATGTGCATGCGGATAGACATGCTCGATGCCGCACCAGGGCTCGGCCGACAACACCTGCACGCCGAGTTCCTCGACAAATTCGCGCTTCAGGGCATCGAGGATGTCCTCGCCCGGCTCGACCTTCCCCCCGGGGAATTCCCAGTAACCGGCGTAGGGTTTGCCCTCGGGGCGCTGGCCGAGCAGGACATCGCCGTTGGGTTTCATGAGGATGCCGACGGCGACATCGATGGGTGAGGCAGATGGTTTCGACATGCAGGAAAAACGTGAAGGGGTTACTGCCGGATCTTACCGGCGTGATCCTTGGCGAACTGCCAGGCCACGCGGCCTGAACGCGAGCCGCGCTGCAGCGCCCAGCGCAACGCATCGCCGCGCGCCTCGTCGATCTGCTGCGCATTGCAGCCGAAATGACGCAGCCAGTGCGCGACGATGTCGAGGTAGTCGTCCTGCTTGAACGGATAGAAGGACACCCACAGCCCGAAACGCTCGGACAGCGAGATCTTTTCCTCGACCGTTTCGCCGGGATGCAGGTCACCGTCTTCGGTATGCACATAGGTCGCGTTGTCGGACATACGCTCCGGCATCAGGTGGCGGCGGTTGGAGGTGGCGTAGATCAGCACGTTGTCCGACTGCGCGGTCAGGCCGCCGTCGAGCGCGACCTTCAGCGCCTTGTAGCCGCCCTCGCCTTCTTCAAACGACAAGTCGTCGCAGAAGATGACGAAGCGCTCAGGCCGTCCAGCCACCAGGTCGACGATATCGGGTAGATCGCTCAGGTCGTCCTTGTCCACCTCGATCAAACGCAGACCCTGCGCGGCGAACTGGTTCAGGCAGGCCTTGATCAGCGAGGACTTGCCGGTGCCGCGCGCGCCGGTGAGCAGCACGTTGTTGGCCGGACGGCCTTCGACGAACTGCCGCGTATTCTGCTCGATCTGCTCTTTCTGGCGGTCGATATTGTGCAGGTCGGCAAATGCAATGCGCGCGACATGACTAACCGGTTGCAGATAACCGCGGCTGCCCTTGCCGCCGGGCTTGCGCCAGCGGAATGCGTGGGACACGTTCCAGTCGACATCGCGAGCGGCATTCGGCAAGAAAGCTTCGAGGCGCGTGAGCAGCGCTTCGGCGCGCTCGAGGAATTGGTCGAGTTGCGTCATGTCAGGAACGGTAGTCGGCGTTGATGCTCACGTACTCGTGCGAGAAGTCGCAGGTCCAGATCGTGGCCGCCACATTGCCGCGGGCGAGCTTGACGCGAATGGTGATTTCGCTCTGCTTCATCACGCGCTGGCCGTCTTCTTCCTTGTAGTCCGGATTGCGGCCGCCGTTCTTCGCCACCAACACGTCGTCCAGGTAGAGGTTGATCTTGCCCACATCCAGGTCGTCGACACCGGCATAGCCGATCGCGGCAAGAATGCGGCCGAGATTGGGGTCGGAAGCGTAAAAGGCCGTCTTCACCAGCGGCGAATGGCCGATCGAGTAGGCGATCTTGCGGCATTCCTCCACCGATGCGCCCTCTTCGATCGTGATCGTCATGAACTTGGTCGCACCCTCGCCGTCGCGCACGATCATCTGCGCCAGTTCCTGGGAGATCGAGGTGACGGCGGCAGCGAGTTCCGCGTATTCAGGCGACGTCGTGTCATTGACTTCCAGCTGGCCCGCGCCGGTGGCGATCACCATGAAGGAATCGTTGGTCGAGGTGTCGCCGTCGATTGTGATGCAGTTGAACGATTTGTCGGCTGCCTCCTTGACCATGTGATCGAGCACCGGCTGTGCTACCTTCGCATCCATCGCGAGGTAGCCGAGCATCGTCGCCATGTTCGGCTTGATCATGCCGGCGCCCTTGCTGATACCGGTCAGCGTGACAGTCTTGCCGGCGATGGTCACCGTGCGCGACGCCGCCTTCGGCTGGGTGTCGGTGGTCATGATCGCCTCGGCGGCGTTGTACCAGTTGTCCGC
>Ga0196972_1000510_pt1 | contig 19315 bp, 15 predicted proteins | sample S1v_2013CmetaG_FD_148618 | JGI IMG/M metagenome (GOLD analysis project Ga0196972, IMG submission 148618) | Soil microbial communities from Anza Borrego desert, Southern California, United States - S1+v_20-13C | ecosystem: Environmental > Terrestrial > Soil > Desert | place: USA: California...
CAAGGCTGTCCCGATGGGTGACTTGCCCGCCAAAGAGGTAGCTTACTGTTGAGAGCCCGATGTGCGGGTGGGGCAATACATCCAGCGATGATACATTCGATGGGGCATCAGTGATTGGCCCGGCGTGGTCCATGAAAATAAACGGACCCACCATTCGGCGCAGTCGAAAGGGAAGAATTCGTTTTACTTTCACTGCTTTACTTATTGCGGCTTCCCTGGCCTGGATCACGATGTCGAGCATACGGAGTGTGTTGAACGATCAAGTTACGTAGAATTTGATTTGTCCGTTGGTAGATGCCTGTTGTTGGCGGCGTAGTTGGCTCAAAGCTTTCTTTGTGTGATGAGGGTCTTTCCATTGCTGATCATCGATCATCGAACAACGAGTAATAGGTATCACTTCACTTTTTTCCCGGGCATTTCCTTCCCTTCTTCAATCAATACCAGTCCCGTAATTGTATTTTTCGAATCTCTTTTAAAGATCACCTGAACATCAGCTCCCTTAATGAAAAACACATCATCCTTTTCTGCTGACAGGCGAACCTTTGGTTGTCCCTGGGGCCGGGCAACGAGGATATCTCCTTCCACCATGAACTCAATGGAAAATTGCGGTGATAGTTGATAGGTACCGGGGTATTGATGCAGGACTGCCGCATCCAACTTCATCTCTTTCTTTTCTTGCGGAAGCGTATAAGGTTGATCATACAACACGGCAAGCACGTCACTGGCTATTTCATTAATGGAGGTGTTCACCGTATTGTTAAGCAAAATGATGCACACGTCATCCTCAATGATCCTTCCCATGTAGGAGGAAAATCCAAAGGTTAGACCACCATGCGCAAATAACCGTTTTCCATAAATGCTATCTATATAAATGCCATAGCCATATTTGTTCCTGACGGGCGAAGTGAGCTTTGTAAATGAAGCCTTGTCGAGACCGTAATTTTCATTTGCTGCCGCCTGCCATTTGTAAAGGTCCCCAATAGTACTGTACATGGAACCGGCGGCAAAAGATACCGTTGAATCAATAAACGTCTCAACAGCAGGAGAGGCAGGTGTTTTATAACCCTTCGCCTTATTCTTATTGACCAGTCCTGCAAAATCAAAACCCGTCGAATTCATTTGCAGTGGAGTTAAAATGAAATCCCTAATGACTTGTTCGTAAGGTTTATGGCATACCCGGGCAATAATGTAACCCAGCAATACATAATTCGAATTGCTATAAGCCCAGCCTGCTCCAGGAGGAAAATACAATGGCTTGTCCCGGAACAGGTACAGCATTTTCTCTTCCGTAATGGGAAACATGGCCGCGGATTGCATAAACTCATTATCATCAGTATAATTATATATACCAGAGGTATGAGTGAGCAAATGTTCTATGGTGATGCTGTCTCCGTAAGGCAAGCCCGGAAAATATGCACTTAGACGATCATGCAAACTCAATTTTTTTTGCATCTGTAGTTTGAGAATCGTGACAGCTGTGAACTGCTTGGTGAGTGAGCCAATGCAAAAAATACTGGCGCTGTCATTGGGTATGTTGGCGGTAAGGTCTCTAAGTCCATAGCCTTGGTTGAGTATGATCTTTCCCTGTTGAGAAATGAGCACTGAACCATTTAACTTATTCAGGCCCGCATAAGCTTGCAGCAATTGATTTAGTTTATCTGCTTTGTTTTGTGGGAAAGCCGGGCTGGTCATTAAAGAAAAAGCCAGGACAATCAAAAATCTGTTCATGTGGTGGTATTTGTGAGAACCTAAATCTAAGCCTATTACCGGATTGCCTTACCCGGGGTTCGAAAATTGAGAGTGATAATTGTCAAAATCATAGATACCCGGGTAGTTGAAAAGGTTGATACTTGCAATAATAGAACGCTCATTTGGTTTTGCAGGGGATTATAAAAATGCAAAAATGTCTACATTAGAATGATATTCGCGAACGAAGATTAACTTAATAAAATACACACACATGTCAAACTTTAAACTGCTGTTCATTTCTGCCCTGTTTTTTGCATCCTTTAATGCATATTCTCAAAAAGACAAGGGGTTTAATTTTCCGCCTGAATTTGGCAAAATGGAAACGTTAGTGGTCATCAATTTTCACGGAGAAAAGGTAACGAAAGCCATTGTTGAGGCTTTTGAGAAGGAGTATGGCGGTAAGTTTCAACAAATTGAAGAGAGAACCTCGGGAAAGTATAAGCCTGATTCTGCCATCACGGTGTACATGTTGAGCGTAATCGAAAAGCCATCTGCATCCATGGATAATAGCAGTGATTATAAATTTGGTCTTACGAATTTAAAAACCAGGAAGGCGTATTGGTGCGACTTCTGGAGTGGGAGCTACAAGAAGGGTGCAAAGTATTATGTGAAGCACCTGGAAAGGTGGAGGAAAGAGAATGGTGGAAGATGAGCGCGTGGACTCGAGTGGAGTGTCTGCTGAAATTTCATATTTACTTATTCAGTTACTTAGTTTCCCTCATACTATCCAAACTTTCAATAGGAATTAAAATCTTTGCAGGATAATACATTTGGTTAAATATAATGCACTTGTAATGAATTTACCGGAACTGAGAAATTTTCCCTGGTAGAAAAAGCCTTTATAGCTGCTGCCATCAGCGTAACTGATGCGACCGTAAACCATGTCACCGGTTTCAATGAGATAGCCTTCCACTTTTACGTAAGGGCCACCCGGTTTGTATTCGATTTTGGTGTATTCAGGGTTGATTTTAGCAAAGGTGCTATAGGAAGCAAACTCAGATTCTGCAGAGGGAGTAGCTTTCATTCAGCCGTACCAGTTATAGGCATTGGCGGTTTGACTTTTTTGCGAGCCTGCCATTTGGCCTTCGCCAGTTTCGAAAGAAGAGAGGTCGTCATCCTGGAAATTAAAAGTTTCAGTTGGAGAATAGGTGATGACAGTGCCTTTCCTACTTACCAAATAGGGGACGAACCGCATAAAACCCTTTCCTTCGAAACCAGTGCCGTTGTTGGAGAAGCCGCCTTTATACAATTCGATCCTGACTCGTTTATCGGCCCAGGTTTGGTCAACAAAATTAACTTCAAAGGCATGGATGTACACGCCGTCGCCCGTTTTGCAATTCCCGGAAACGCAACCTGAGCCTACCACGCTATTGGATTAGTTTTTTTATCGGTTTTGATTTTAAAAGCTTCGGCTTCGGGTAAAGGATGAGGGACTGATTTCGAACTGGGCGTGAAGGGAGGAGGCGAGGCAAAAGGAAATGTGGACTAGCGTGTATTTCATTGAACCAAATTTAGGATGTAGGGAAAGGAGGGGCAAGGGAAGGTGGAGGTATTTTTTGGAAAAAAAACTCATAGATTGTCACCAGTTTATTTCATACGGTTTGATCTTTATGATCGTATCTAGTGCTTCATGAATAAAATCATGTATATCTACAGGAGAATATTTCTGGGAAGGCGCGTATGAATTTAAATGGCTGGTAAAGTCTTTCGAAAACTGAGAAAATTTATTCAACATACTTGTCTAAGCGACAAGGTCAAAATAAGGCATGAAAAGGACTTTTTATTCTTCCGCTATAAGCGAGTTTATTCAATATCCTTACGAGAAAATATTGGGGATAATGGCTGAGAATAATGAGTTTTCTCTTGAGCAATCACAAAAATTTGCCTGGAAGGAACAAATCAAGATATTGAAAAATATACTTCCAACTTTTGAGGGAGGAATATATTTTGAGTATTCTATTCCCCGAATGGGAAAGAGAATTGATGCTGTAGTCATTACAAGAAATGTAATTTTTATATTAGAATTTAAGGTTGGAGAAAAAGAATTTTTATTGGGTGCAATGGATCAAGTTTTTGATTATGCTCTTGATCTTAAAAATTTTCACGAAACCAGCTATCAACATTTAATTGCGCCAATACTTATTGTGACGGAAGCGAAGAATGTGTTATCTGTCATAACTACCTCCTCGCACGAGGATAACCTACTCTACCCGATTAAGTCAAATGTCGAGTCATTGGCACAAGTAATGAGCAGTGTATTAGAATTTGCCGAAGGGAAGGATATAGATATTGATAATTGGGAGAAAGGGAGGTATTCACCTACTCCGACCATTATTGAAGCAGCAAAGGCTTTATATAATGGGCACAACGTGACTGAAATTACAAAAAGCAGCGCTGAGGCGAAAAATCTTTCTGAAACAAGTAAGGCATTAGACGAAATTATTCGGCAGGCGAAAAATCAAAATGAAAAGGCAATTTGTTTCGTTACAGGTGTTCCCGGTGCAGGTAAAACATTGGTTGGGTTGGATATTGCGACCCGGCATATTGATAAAAAAAGCGACCTAACCTCGGTTTTTCTTTCCGGGAATGGGCCATTAGTTGCTATACTTCGCGAAGCTTTAACAAGGGATAAGTTTGAGCGTGAAAGGGAAAAAGGAATTAAGAAGAGAAAGGGTGAAATTATGAGTGAAGTAAAATTATTCATTCAAAATGTTCACAATTTTCGTGACGATGTCTTGAGGGATACTAAACCTCCTTTTGAGCATGTAGCGATTTTTGATGAGGCACAAAGAGCATGGGATGTTGCACAAACGGCAAATTTCATGTTGCGGAAAAGGAACAGAAGCGATTTTAAGATTTCTGAGCCTGAATTCCTTATTTCTGTATTGGATAGGCATTCTGATTGGGCTGTAATTATTTGTTTGGTTGGAGGTGGTCAGGAAATCAATACAGGAGAAGGTGGTATTAGCGAGTGGATTAATGCCTTGAATCGTTCTTACCCGGGGTGGAGAATATATATTTCTGACAAGTTAAATGATTCTGAATATGCAGCCGGTCAGGCAATACAAAATTTGCTTTCGCATCAATTTGTAACTACAAATCCAGCATTGCATTTAGCAGTTTCACTGCGCTCATTTAGAGCGGAACACCTGTCCTTATTAATAAAGAATTTATTAGACCTAAATGAGTATGAGGCCGTAAGGAACTTTCAGTTGATTAGAGAGAAATATCCAATTGTTTTAACAAGAAGTGTTTCCAGCGCAAAAAAATGGCTGAAGGAAAAGGCACGGGGTACAGAAAGATATGGTCTTGTTGTTTCTTCCCAAGCGATAAGACTAAGACCCTATGCAATTGATGTAAAGTCTCCCATGGATCCAATTCACTGGTTTTTGAATGGGAAAGATGATATTCGTTCTTCTTATTATTTAGAGGAAGTAGCTACTGAATTTCATGTGCAGGGTTTGGAACTTGATTGGGCTTGCTTAACCTGGGATGCTGATTTTAGATATACAGCAAAGGGGTGGCAATCATTTTCCTTTAAAGGCAATAAGTGGAATAAAATAAATAAGAAGGAAAGACAAATGTATTTAAAAAATGCCTACAGGGTTTTATTGACTCGCGCCCGGCAAGGGATGATTATTGTTGTTCCTGAAGGTGATTCATCAGATCCAACACGTCCTTCGGCGTTTTATGACGATACATTTGATTACCTGGCTAAAATTGGGTTTGAAATTATTTGATAATTTACTTTTACAGCGCTTTGATCCGCTAATCGCCTGAATTACGAATACAAAACGAGCCAGCTTTTTTTAGAAACGAAAAATTGACATAATTAAAAACCACCTACAAATAATTGGAGTCGTTTGATTTTCTGCTCCCCCTGCTTGACATGAACCAGCGACCCTCTGATTAACAGCCGCGTAAAATGGTTAATCAGGGTTTTTCGGAGTTTATCGATTTTAACTTAATCGTTTGGTTTTCAAGAATAAAAATGGCTTTTGCTAATTTCGCTTTTGTCGGCTTTTGGGCGGTTTAACTGCTTTCTGCTGGCAAATTGCTGGCAAATTTTGGGGTGAGGGATTTTGTGAAAACGAAAAAAATTTAAGCTATGCCTGCATCAGTAATCATTATTCTCGACAACAGGAGAATCAAGCAAAAGACTGGCAAATATCCTGTCAAACTACTTGTCACATTTGAGAGGAAGCCGCAACGTTATCAAACTATATACGACCTCAGCCAAGAGGAGTTTGATAAGTTATCTGCAACACGGATCAGTTCCCAACTTCAGGAAATCAAATCGAAGCTGAAGGAGATTGAGTTCAACGCTGACAAAGCTGCGAAAGCATTAGACCCGTTTACGTTTGAGGACTTTGAAAAAGATTATATCCTAAATAATTCTTCCTTTCACCAGCGTAAATCCATTAAGCCGGTCACAACGGCTGCAGATTTCTTATTTGACCGAAAGCTTTATGAACACCGGTTTCCCATATTCAAAGAAGCCGTTTCAGAGCCGGGAAGGCTATTGTCTATTTTCCTTCATTACATAGACAAATTACTTCAAGAACATCGGATAGGCACGGCAGTGTCCTACCAGACCAGTTACTATTCCATTATTAAGTACAGAGGGAATGTTCGCCTTTCGGATATAACTGTTTCCTTTCTTAATCAATATGAAAGTTGGATGCTTGCACAGGACTATTCTAAAACTACAGTTGGAATTTATGTACGTCAATTGCGAACTCTGTTTAATGAAGCGATTGAATTGGGTATTATCAAAAGAGAAAAGTATCCATTTGGTCGCCGCAAGTATCAACCGCCGACTGGTAGAAATGTGAAGCGGTCTTTGACTCTCGAGAATGTGGCGACACTTTATTACTACGAACCTCAATGTAAGCAAGAACAATGGGCAAAAGACTTTTGGTTTTTTTCTTACCTGGCGAATGGAATTAACACGAAGGATATCGCATTACTTAAGTTTCGGAATATTCAGGGGGATTATTTAGTCTTTGAAAGGGCTAAAACAGAAAAATCAACCCGTTCAGATCCCCGGCCAATTTCAGTGTATATAACTGAAGACTTGCGTGCAATTATAGATCGATGGAGTAACAAAGATGCAAGTCCCGGCAATTTCATTTTCCCTGTGTTGTCTCATGGAATAACCCCTATGCGCCAGTATGAATTAATAGAGTTGTTTATTCAGTCAATTAACGATTGGATGAAAAAAATTCGCATCAAGCTGGGAATTGAAAAAAGCGTGACGACCTATGTAGCTCGTCATACATTTTCTACAGTGATGAAACGTTCGGGTGCAAGTACAGAGTTTATCCAAGAGGCCCTCGGTCATACTAATATTAAAACAACGGAGAATTACCTGGATAGTTTTGAGAAAGAGGTTAAAAAGGAATTTGCAATCAGGTTGGTTTCATTCAAGGAGCAGTCATTATTGGTAGAACACAAATCGCAATAATTCGAGGGCAGAAGCAACTACTTAATTAATAATGCTGCGTCGAAATTAGTAAATGATGCTGCGCGAATATTAGTATATGATGTCGAAAAACGTTGCTGATGCAAATGATTTAATAGTCAATTAATTATAAACTGTCAATTTCCAGTGCTCAGTAGGTGGGAAAAAGGGGGAGTATACAGAGGGTAAATAAGGCGACAGAAAACTCTTGATACTGGAAAATATTTTCACCTTTTTACGTCATACTGGAAAATATTTGCCAAAGATATCTTACTGGAAAATATTTTCCAAAAATTACCCTATAGTGGAAAAAATTTTCTAATTTAGCCTGTTTAGGCATCTTAATGGAAAATATTTTACCTATTCACCTCCAGGAAGTCGTTTTTTCTTCCAGCGATTCCAGGCAAAGCAAGCAAATTTCCAAACTGGAAACAGAAGGCAAGCTAAGGAAAATAGCATCCCGTATCTATACCCCTAACTTTACCGATAGCCCAGAAACTATTGTCCGCCGAAACTTGTTCATCATCCTCGGCAAACTTTATCCCGGTTCCATACTAAGCCACCGTTCTGCACTGGAATTTCAGCCCACATCAGCCGGTCATATTTTTCTTACATACACTTACACTAAAAAAATAAACCTGCCAGGCATCACTATTCGCTTTATGGAAGGACCTGGCCCTATAGAAGGGGACAACCCTGTTTCAGGAGAACTTTATGCCGCACAATTGGAAAGAGCCCTATTGGAAAACTTGCAGGTAAGTCGCCAGCCGGGGTCGGAATCCAAAACCCTAACCCTTCCTGCAATTGAAGACAGGCTGGAGAAAATAATCCAGGTAAAAGGCGAAGCGGGGTTAAACGAAATAAGAGATAAGGCAAGAGATATAGCCGGTAAGCTGGATATGCAAACCGAGTTTGATAAACTAAACAAACTCATCAGCGCATTGCTCAATACACAACCATCCAAAATATTATCCTCGCCGTTGGCAGTTGCAAGGGCATTTGGTAATCCTTATGACCCGGCAAGGTTGTCATTATTTGAAAAGTTGTTTGTAGAACTGAAACAGCATGAATTTAAAGACATGCCGGAAAAGAATACCGGCAATCAGTCATTCCGCAACTTTGCTTTTTTTGAAGCCTATTTCTCTAACTACATAGAAGGAACTGAGTTTGAGTTGGAAGAGGCAAAACGAATCATAGAGACCAATACACCAATACCTACCCGTGATGAAGATTCCCATGATGTATTAGGAACCTACAAACTGGTCAGCAACCTGGATGAAATGAGTATAACACCAGCCAACCCGGAACAACTGCTGGAAATACTTTTATATCGTCACAAAGTGTTACTCAGTGCAAGGCTGTCAAAAAAACCAGGAGAGTTTAAAGACAAAAACAACCGTGCCGGTGAAACGTATTTTGTCGACCATACGTTGGCAAAAGGCACATTGATAAAAGGATTTGATTTCTACCAGGCGTTAACCGATCCTTTTGCCAAAGCAATTTATCTCATGTTCCTAGTAAGTGAGGTGCATCCTTTTTTAGATGGCAATGGGCGCATAGCAAGGGTGATGATGAATGCAGAGCTGGTAAAACAGGAGCAATCAAAAATCATTATTCCTACTGTTTACAGGGACGACTATGTCGGGGCACTGCGCAGGCTTACCCGGCAGGGTGACCCCGGAGCCTATGTCCGCATGATGCTTCGGGCTTATGAGTTCAGTGCAACAATTGTTGGGGATGATATGGGTGCAATGGAAAAACATCTGGAAGACAGCAACGCTTTTAAAGAACATGATAAAGCGAAGCTAAAGATTATACCGGCTGAATAGGATATATCTGATTTATATTTTCGCAACAGGTCGGCCTGCCATGCTTTGGATTGACACCTCCCAAGAATGTTGCAAACGGTTTAATATCCTGCCTCACAAATTTGCGAAGGGCACTTAAAAATACCCCTTATTGAATAAACTAAAAAGGGAAAGGCAACATGCAAATATACAGGCCTTAGCTATTTATATTGACGCTACAAATCCAGCATCCTGTACGAGTGAAATTTCTAGTAAATGCTTAAAATGATTGCGACCAAGATGAACGATATTCTCATGTGCCACATCAATAATCTCTTGCAGTATGGTTGGTACAGGCAAGTTTGCCCGGCGAATTCGTATTTGGTTCATCACGTTTGTTACCGTGTCAACCGAAGCCAATCGCATACGATGACAAAGATCCAGCGCTGAGTAATGATTTTGTATAATCTGGAAAAGGTTGGGATCAATATTGTTCCGATTGTCAACCGTAAATGATGCTACGTAGGTTCCATCAGCTTCCTGTGTAATGACAGGAAATAAATATTGTTCATTTGGAAGCTGATCCAAGTAAAGGTTTAGGAACCGGCCAGGGCCACCGCCGGCAACATAATTGTTCTTTTTACTATTACACTCTGAACAACACGGGAACAAATTCAGAGGAAGCACTCCGAATTCCGGAAAAGCAGAAATCGGCAAGATATGATCCATGCTATTGACTGAGTTTATTGTGCAGTTTTGGCATGTGTCGCTTATTAAATGTACCTGCGCATCTCTAATATCGTTTTTGATAGTCCGAATGATGTGGCTTTTGTATAAATAGAGACTCATAAGGTCTACTCTGTGCATGACTCCTACAGCGTCAGCTACAACAGTAGGCAACGTATTAGCATTAAAATGATGCTGGTAGTTGTTATAGCAGGCTCGGACTTGAGGTGCAATATTAACAAGTCGTTGCCGGAGAGCAGCCTCCCTCTTTTTACTAACGGCTGTCTCGTAAACCTGGAATATATCGCCGGGGTAGAAATTAAGGTTGACCATCTCTTGCGGCGATTAGAGCTTTTAAATATAGCCGGGTGTTTACATTAACCGGCAAGTTATCAAATTGAAAAATCTGAATAATTTCTTCGAAAGATCTTTTCTCGCTAACCAGCTTGCGCATAAGTTCTAAATGATATTTATTTACGTCTCGATTGTTGAATATCTCATCTGTAATTACTGATAGATTTTCCCCAAAAGAATCCTTACTCATTTTGCGGATGCGTAGCTCATCCTCCTCCCTGTCAAGTATAATAATGTTTCGGGCATGAATCTCCTGAATTACCAGAGGAGAATGGGTGGCGATAATACAAAAGGACTGAAATCTCTCAACTAAATCAAAAAGCGTATTTATCAAGCGGCTTATTGCGTTTGGGTGAAGGTGTATTTCTGGTTCGTCATATAAAATAAGGGAATCGAAACGAATTTCGCTAATAATACGTGTCAAAATATAGAAGAGCATACTTTCACCTGAACTGAGCTGCCTTCTTCGGCTGAGGAATTCACTTTCTTTGAATGCCAGGATACGTGAGTCTTGTTCCACGTCTTTACCAAATATAGCATCGAGCAGTTCTTCATTAATAAAATTCCTGAGAATTAAATACCAGTCATCTAGCATTTCTCTTTCGGTTATTTTCCGGGCTGCTTCCAGAAAGACATCTTTTTGTTCGTCTTCACTCATCACATTTCCGTTTCTTCGCTTAATACCACAGTAAACATAGTTAAAGGAAACATTGTCCTCCGGAATAGGGAATCGGTCAAAAACGCTATAAGAAACTGTGAAGAATTTGCTGTTGTGCGGTTTTTGAGGTGAAAGATATGCCGGGTTCTGAAGTGATAATTCCTGGGCCAGCGTTGATAGGATACTTGTCTTCCCAGCCCCATTTTTTCCGATCATTGCGTACACTCTGTGTTTTAAATCTCCCCTATGCTCAAAGTCAAAATTGATAACAATACGGTTTTCTGAATAAGGAGGTTTATAATTATAACTGAATTTATACTGCTCGGTGGTAGAACCCGATATCATAAACCTGATGCGACGCAATAACTGCTCGACATCATTTCCACGAATGAGCGATTTCTTAAACCCTTCTTCGTCCTCAAATTGTTCCAAAATTCTAGGAAATAAACCAGCATCCCGAAGTGCCAGCAAAATACTGTAGTACCGGTCCGGAAATGTAGTTTTTAAGAGAGTATAATACTGTTCTGTTTGACCCAATGAACAGAAATCTGCAGGCAATTGAGTGAACTTATCGGGCAAATGATCCCAGGTTTTACGTTGCCCACGTTTTAAAATTTTGACATTCTCAAAATAAATCAACCTTTCCGTTTTACTCGGAAAGTAACTTAGTGTCATATTAGTGATATAATTATAATCGTTCCATCTATCTTCTGTAAAAGTAAAACATGGGTACTCGTTGATCTTTGCCTGGCCTTTAAAAAAGGGTATTGAATTGATCTGAATATCTTTGGGAAGATCATTAAACTCACCCCTTCTGCTACGCAATTTATACACGGGAAGCTCTTCGAAGTAATCAGTCAAAAACAACTTTTCATCCGTTTCTCTCAGTTGCTCATTGATTAGATTGACATAAGAATCAATCTCCTCTTTGGAATTTCGCGTTTCAGGGCTGACAATTGTCTCGATAAAGGAAGTGAAATACTGGTTTTCACCATTAATAAGGTTTAACTCATCTTCATATAATTGTTCGTCGTTCCAGTCATTATTATTTATACGATGTTGGAATACGCTATCGTACTGGTTGGAATACCTCGAATCGCTTTTCGATGGCATATCTCTTAAAGGCCATATCTTAGAAAGAAAACTCATCAATCCATCATACGCTGAATAGCGTCCCAGGTAATCATCAGTTGCCACCAGCCTTGTAAGCAATTGGCGTTTTAAGTGATTTGGAATCATTATTATTTCTCCTTGCTGTTTGTATGAAGATAATAATCACATTATTCAAGCGGCTGAGCCAGCTTTCGCACGTAATCAAATGCGGTCATTCTACTTGCTGACAATTTTATAAGAATATCGGATATTTTCTTATAATGATCATTTGTCTCAAACGAAGCCTTCATTTTTTCAATTTCTTTCTGCACAGAATTATCTGTTGATTCAAAGCCTGCAACCATAAATTTGACAACCTCTTTTACTCTCTCCAATCTTTTAAACACCTCTTTGTATTCTTCTTTTCCCACATTTAACGGTGAAGCAAACATATCCTTAAAATCACAGTACATACCAGCCTGTTTAAAAATTTCCGCTTTGCTGAACCATGCAAATTCATTCCTTAGAACAACCATTTTTCTTTTGAAGTAAAAAAGCAGCTTTTTTTCAAAATAATCCTCAGTGGTTTTCATTTCGTTATATAATATCTTGGCTTCATCTGGCTTTTCCCGAATACGTAAAATAAATTTTTTCAATTCGTCACCGGCAATGCTCATTCCGAACATAGCAAAGGCTATGATATATCTGATCTGATGATCTTCAAAGAAACATTCCACTTCTTTCATATTACGGAAACGAAACCCTTTTCCATCTAAAAAAATCACTAGAGATTTAATATGATCTTCGATACTAGTGAACAGAGTCGAAATTGCATAACCATAGCTTCCTTTGTAAGCGAGATTTATTCCGTCTTGCCATCTCCGTTCCGCAGTGTCAATAAACAACTTATAAGCCTGGGAACATTCTTCTTTGGATAATTCTGCAAAGTTTTTCTTACTACTCATAAATTTTATGGGTGAACCGATATGTTTCCTATACCCCTATCGAAATTTGTAAAATTAATGGAAAGTTAATCCTTGAATTTACTCTGATACAATTGCACGATATAAAATTGGGTTCACACATAATTCAGTTAAGTCACCTTGTTGTTTATAATATTTTGCTTTATTGTTTGTGTCATCAAACTCGTAAAGTCGATAAAGGAAAAACTTTTTACCATCCTGTCTACTTCGTTCAAGTTCGTTTCTCGTAATATAAAATGGAGTGCCGACGCCATTTGATGTTGTTTTTACTTCGATGAAAATTTCGTTACCGTCCTCGTCAAACGAAAGTATATCGTAACCTAGCCCATCACCCTCCGCTTTAGATTTATGTTGGGGCTCTTTGTTAATGCCAAGAGATTTCAATTTCTCCTGCTCATGCTGCAAGACCAAAAGTTCTCCCAAATCGCCAATTCTCTTTTTCTCCTTTTCATTTTCAATGTAGTTCGTGAATGAACCCTTCAAAACGGCTTTGTCTGATATAACTGTAACAGTTTTATCGACCTTTATCAGTCGCTTTAATGCCGACTCTTGCTGCTCACCCTTATCAAACTTGTCAATATATTTAACAGCCGCATAGATTATGTCTTGTGTAAGTATATGGTAAGAGCTGTCTAAGTACTCTTGCTCTTTAATTCTCGTCTTATGCAGCTCAAGTAATTTGTCAGAGTAACGCCCTGCACAAAGAAGTCTAAAAATCGTTTTCGCTTTATACACGCTTTCAACCGAAATGTCAATCCAAACTGGCACTTTGTCTTTCCTGCATAGAAGTTCAATGACTTCTTTCTCCTCAACAAGCTCAACAATTTTACCATTGTCATTGGGGTAGATATCAAACTGAGTTAGGCTTGGGTCGTCAGATGAGGCATTTAAGGTTACAGAGTATGTAAAATCCTTCGGTAACTCGTCAAGCACATAGTTTTTTGCAAAGCCGGATGCGATAGCAGAAGAGTGTCTTAAAAGTTTCAAAAAATCGTCTTTTGTCATTAGACAGGTCTTTGATTTATTGCCAATGCACTGTTAGCGGTTTGTGCTTACCAATTATTTAAATCTATGTCTTTAAGGAAAGTGGAATGCCATAATCTCAGTAAAAACATGCTTCCCTTTGTCTAATGGGAAATGGAAGATATATGAAAATGAACTTTCCCCCCTTGCTCCATTATCTCTCATATAATATGGATGCTTTTTAACGCTCTCTTGAATAGTTGCAAGAACCTTAGAAAATTCTTTATTTGTCACAAAAAAAACTAATGCCACCTTACTATCTCTCCAGGTCAGATATTTGTCAAAAAGCTGGTTGATTGTGTCATGTAAAACAGCTTCACCTTTCCAAAACTTGCATTCTGCAACAAACAAATTTGTACCATCCTTATATCTAATCAAAATATCTGTCTTGCCGCCTTTATTAAAAGTCTCACCAGTTACTGTCGTATTGTTATATCTTGTTTCTAATGTCGGCAATACATAATCCCTCAAACCTTCTTCGTCCTTTGACTGATATGTTGACGGTTTTTTTTCAACTGATTTAAAAAAAGTATTTATTACATCAAGGATGTCATTATAGAATTCATCCGGCAGAACTGGGTTTTCAGTATATTTTTTTTCAGTTTTTTTATCTACAACAGGCTCTGGGATTTTCTTTTTTTCAACCACTGGCACTTTAAATATTTTATCAGTAGATGGCTCAATGTTCAAATTTATCCTTTCAAAAAAGGAATTTTCTGATAAGACCTTTTGTTTCTTTTGGGAATAAATGGAATTGAAAGTGTTTATTACTTGTGCTTTGAAAGCAGCCAGGTCACGGTTAATATTTGGGACGTTAACGGAAATAGCATGTATTAAACGGCTCTTCTCATATTCAAATCTTTGCTCATTCTGTTCATTTAATGTAAAGCTTCCTGTGACATTACCGCTGTTGCCATTGGGCGTATTTACATATTGGTCGTGTAACTCTCTTGTTGATGGTCTAAGCATAAAGAGAAATGACCAGCCAGTGTATGGCACGTTAACATCAAATTTATACGTCTCAACTTCATATTCTCTACCAAACTGAGAAGCTTTAGCCTTTCCTTTACCCGTGAACTTAAAAGTTGCTTTGTCTGGGTACACGGTTAAAGGCTCGAAATCATATTTATCTACAAAATATTGCTTCCATTTTTCAACGTCAACATTCAAGATATAATCGTTTCCCTTTGAGTTAATTTCCTTTGTCATTTCATCCAAGTAATGATTGAAAGTCGAAGATGCGTCTTGCTGATTAAATAGTGAATGTCCAGCCATTGAGGTTTTATAGTTTGAAATGTTTGATGTGTTACTGTGCAGAGGGACTGGTAGACCAATTTGGCTCAAAGGGATCGGTAAAAATGGCAAGCCTCCCTTCGTAGGTGTTTATAACTTCTCTTCCCACAACTCTACTTTCCCTATGTGATATTGAACCAATTTGAATATGAATGGCAAAAGCAGTATCTGGCTGTTCCATGTAAGCTTTTTTATCCTGCTTGTTCAAAATAAAGTTATTTTGATAAAGATGAGGATCTTTATTTTTAATAGCCTGACTATAAAGAAGCCCAGGCGTATGAGTTTTTTCCAGGTAATGAATGGTGCTATCTAATTCTCCTAAAAATTGATTTAGAAAAAATCCTATTTTAATAGCCTCTTCAAGTTTATCATAATATCTGATTTTATATGCTTTCTCCAATATATTTATGAAAACAGGATCAAATTTTTTGGTTACATCGTGGTAATTTTTATCTAAAATGTTTTTCAACTTAATAAGGTTGTCGAAGTGATAGTGATATCTCTCTTTTTCCCTCGAAGTAAATACAATTAATGCTTTTAGATATTTTTCTACGGCGGTACTTGCAAGAGTCAAGCCTTGAATAATAAACTCATTATTAAGTAAAAATCGGGCAGCAATATAATCGCGATAGCCTAGATCAACTAATGAAGATCCAACCGATTGCTTTTTTGCCCATGTCATTGAATTGTCCATAATTAATTATTGCTTACGGTTTACGTATTGGCGATGGTGGGGCGGGTTGGCATTACTTAGTTCTACGAGTTTTTAATTTGTTGTATTGGTCAACCAAATGATACAAATAAGTTATCAAGGCGTCAAAGAAATCAATAGCATCTTCTGCATCCTGCTTGTCAATAATTTTATCGTGAGAGTGTGCTCCGTCATTTCCAATAAGTCGCAGTTCGTTAGACCAGTTATAAAATGTTTCTTCTAAAATATGTTTGTCTTTTAATTTTTTTAATTTGTCTGCAAGATTTCCTTTTATTTCACCTTTGTCCGTGCATATTGCTTCAATTCCTTTTCGGCACATTATTACACAGGCTTCATATGCTTGGGCTCTGAAACATTTTTGGGCTTCCTTGTAAGGGTGAATTACAATATCTGGTGCATTCTTTAATGCCTCATTGTCTGTCAACGGAAAAAGTTGGAGTTTATCATTTGTCCAAGAATGTTCCTCAATGTTTTGGAAATCCTCTTTCGATAAAAAAGGTCTGTTACAGTTTAGACATTTTCCTAAAATTATTGCTGTCCCCTGGTTTTGGAGTTCGTCTGTATATATAACGTCAAAAGTGTAACTAAATAGAACCCCCGTCTCAACTATTGAGTTACAAGTAGGGCAGTAATTTGGAACTTTATATTTGATCTCGGGTTCGTCCATTGTCTGTATATTTCATTGTCGTGTTGCCGTGTCTTGGCATTGGTTATAACGTTGAAGCATTGGCGATGTGGCGGTATTCTGTGTTCCGTCCAATCGGCGCCGCTGGCGATTAAAGGTACAATAGTTCATTGTTTATTCTGCTGCTCGGCTTTATTCGTCGGTTGGAGCTAAAGCTGAATAGAGAACAAAAAGTTGAGAATATATTCATCGCCCCACCATATTGCCAATGCACTGTTGCCTGCAGTTAAGCATTAGAGATTAGCAATACTTGTCATTATTATCTGAACCTCTGCCGCAGTCAAAGCCGGATTATTCTGTTGAGCAAAAACAGTTCCCGTTGAAGCACAAAAACGGGAAGGTGTCATAGCTGTATTTTGTCCAAACATTTGGCGATAACGAGTGTAACTTAAAATGCAAGAAGCTTTGGCTCTGGTAATGGCTACATACAGTAATCTTGCATTTTCTAAAATAAGTCCCGGGACTTGTTGAGCAAATGTATTTGGGAAAATGGATTCTTCTAGTCCTGGTATGAATACAACTTTTGCACTTAATCCTTTAGAAGAGTGAAATGACATTATTCTTATTTTGTCGGCTAATGGAGGGGCAACTGCATTTTGTGGATTTGGATTTAATCTTTCATTTACTTTCTTTAAAATAATGTCTTTTTCTTCTTGTGAGTCAGTTTGTAAATAGTCCTTTAACTCATCGAGAGTCATGTCCATTGGAAGTCCTTGAATAAAAGCTCTCCAGTCTGTCACCTCGTTTTGAGTAAAATTATTCAATATAAGATTGTCAATATCATTTGCTCTGACATTGATGGTGTCAGCTAAATTCCACTGTTGAATAGTTGCAATAGTGCCAATCAATTTGTTTATTGCCGTTAACTCTCTTGCAATAAAAACACCTGCTGGTAGAGGATTATAAAATAGATTTCTGTAGTTGATATTATTTGCGATTACTTTATCAGTTATATTTTTACAGGTTGTTAACCCTATGCCTCTTGGAGTACCTAACAATATTCTATGAGCCACATAGTCGTTAGTATTTCCCACTAGCCTCAGAATGCATTGAAGAAATCGTCCATGATTCGAATCTTTGAAGTCATCTCTTTGGTTGGCATCATAGCCTATATGTAAAGCATCCAATGCAGCAGTTAAAGTATTTAGCTGTGCCCTTCGATTGCTTATTAATATCATTATTTCTTTGGGTTGTAATCCGCCATTTATTAGTGCTTGACATGAATTAGCTATATATCTTGCTTCTTGTACAGGGCTATTAAAAATATTTGACTGTGTAAATCCATTATTGATTGGTGCTGATGCCGAATAGACGGAAGTCAGGTTTTTGGGGATTCGATTAGCAGCAGGATAGGTGGCTATAACCTGTAAAGCAGCAGTAAGCACAGAAGAAGTACACCTGAAACAATCATTTAAAACATGGTTAGTAGATGCGGGATATTGAACTGTAAAGTTCTGGATGCCTTGTGGAAATGCATACCTGAAAGAATAAACACTTTGGTCATCATCACCAGAAATAAACACATTCACCCCGCTTTGAATTAATGCATTTATAAATTCAAAATCGCACGGATTCAAATCTTGCACTTCGTCAACAATTAAATGTTCGACGCCTAAAACCTCAACAGGATTTATCAGCCCTGCCTGAATTTGGGTTACACAGGTTCGTACAATCTCACCAGGTAAAACACAGGAATATGTCTGTGTTCTTGGAATATAGAAACCATTAAATGCATTTCTCTCCTGTTGTGTTATCGGATTATTAATTGCTGGTAAATTTGGTGGATTCCATAAACCTGTACTCCAAAACGCTTCATGGTCTCTTCTGATTTCACTACAGCGTGTAGAATTTTCATTAACTGCCTGGGAAAACTCTGCATCGAATACTGTCGATAGTTCCCAGTCATCCATAATCGTTGGGTCAGTTGGGTACAGATTTAGGTTTCCTGTTTGTCTTAATATGTACAAGGCTAATGAGTGCAATGTTGACACTCGTACATCAGTAACATTTCCTTGATTGTTTCTTAAACAGTGGCTGCAAATTCTGTCTTTTAAATCCTTCGCTGCTGCTCTTGTAAAGGATACTGCTATAATATTTTCTGGTGGTATATTTTGTACGGAAAGGAGCCAATAAACTCTACCTTCTATAACAAAAGACTTTCCTGTTCCTGGTCCAGCTACTAACCTAATTGTTGGTGTCAAGTCTTGGGCAGCGGCATCTTGAACTAGCTTTGCATTTTGAATTTGCTGTGGTGTAACTGGCATATGTGAAGTGTCGATTTAATTGCAGGCAACTCATAAATATACTCAACCTCGTAATCAAATTATGTCAATCAGTCTCTAAAATCCGTATTTGCTCAGTGCAAAAATGGTAAATCGACACCCTCCTTAAGCGCACACGCAAATGATGTTCGTAATTGAACTCAAAGAATAATGAGTTGAAAAATCAATTACTCCTGCGACCTAAAAATTGTAGCTTTACATTTCAACAGTTCTTTCAAACCCTTCCCAAAATCTGCTGGCAAATTGCTGGCAAAAACGAAAAAAGTCGCTTGCGCGACTTTCAAAGTTGTTGATAACCAAGCTCCCCCTGCTGGACTTGAACCAGCGACCCTCTGATTAACAGTCAGATGCTCTAACCAACTGAGCTAAAGGGGAATATGTTTTTCCCGCCCTCTCCCTTCCACAAAGCGGGTTGCAAAAATAAGGATATTCGGGTTTTTGGAGAACAAGACTTTAAAATAATTATTGGCCTCAGTTTTAGAACTTTTTTCCCGCCAACTGAAGGCA
>Ga0196972_1000511_pt1 | contig 19311 bp, 9 predicted proteins | sample S1v_2013CmetaG_FD_148618 | JGI IMG/M metagenome (GOLD analysis project Ga0196972, IMG submission 148618) | Soil microbial communities from Anza Borrego desert, Southern California, United States - S1+v_20-13C | ecosystem: Environmental > Terrestrial > Soil > Desert | place: USA: California...
CGCTCAAGTCCACGCAAGCCGCGGCGCTCGACAGCGCCGCCATCGCCGCCCTCGGCACCGCCCAGGTGGCGGCACTGCCGACCGCCGCCGTCGCCGCGCTGAGCACCAGCCAGCTCGCGGCGCTCGGCACCGCCCAGATCCAGGCGCTGACCACGGCCCAGGTGGCGGCCATGAAGGGAGCGCAGATCGCTGCCCTTTCCGCCGCCCAATTCGGCGCGCTCGGCACCGATGACATCGCAGTGCTGACGACGGCGGAAGTCGCGGCCCTGACCCCGGCGCAAGTGGCGGCGATACCGACCGCCTCCATCATCGCGATGAGCACCGCCCAGATCGCCGCCTTGTCGGCCGCCGGCATCGCCGCGCTGACCACCGCCGAAACGGCGGCGCTGACCACGGCCCAGATCGCCGCCTTGAAACCGGCGCAGCTGGCGGCCCTGACGACTGCTCAGATCGCCGCGCTGACGACTGCCCAGGTACCGGTGCTGTCGACCTCCGCCATCGTCGGCTTGACGACCGATCAGATCCAGGCCATCGAGACGGCGGATCTCGCGGCATTGACGACCGCGCAGATCGCGGCGCTGACGACGGCCGGCATCGCCGCGCTGACCACGGCCGGAATCGCCGCGCTCGGCACCGCCCAGATCGCCGCGCTCAAGCCGACCCAGGTCGCCGCCATCACGACGAGCGATATCGCGGCGCTCGGCACGGCCCAGATCGTTGCCCTGACCAATGCCGCCGTCGCCGCGCTGACGACCGACCAGCTGGCCGCGTTCAGCACCGCGCAGATGCAGGCGTTGACCACGACGCAGGTCGCCTCGATGACCGGCGCCCAGATCGCCTCCCTTTCCGCCGCCAATTTCGGCGCCCTGACGACCGACGACCTGGCGGTGCTGACGACGGCGGAAATCGCGGCGCTGACCCCGGCCCAGGTCGCGGCGATACCGACCGCCTCGATCGTCGCCCTGAGCACCGCCCAGATCGCGGCCTTGTCGACCGATGGCATCACCGCGCTGACCACGGCGGAAGTCGCCGCGCTGTCGACCGCCCAGATCGCGGCGTTGAAGTCGACCCAGGTCGCCGCCATGACGACCGCCCAGATAGCGTCCCTCACCGCCGCGCAGACGCCCGCGCTGAGCACCGGCGCCGTCGCCGCCCTCACCAGCGCGCAAGTCGCCGCCTTGCCGACGGCCGACGTGACCGCGCTGACCACGGCGCAGATCCTGGCCTTGAAGCCGGCGCAGGTGGCGGCGCTGACGGCAACCCAGCTCGCGGCCCTGACGACGACCCAGGTGGCCGCCTTGCCGGCCTCCGGCATCGCGGCATTGACGACGGCCCAGATCGCGGCCCTGCCGACGGCAGACGTCGCGGCCTTCACCACCGCCCAGATCGCGGCGCTGACCTCGGCCCAGGTGGCTGCGCTGACGGCGGCGGAAGTGGCGGCTTTCACAACCGCGCAAGTGGCGGCGTTGTCGACAGCCGGCATCGCCGGCCTGACCACCGCCGAAGTCGCGGCATTGACGAATGCCCAGATCGCCGCCCTCAAGGCGACGCAACTGGCGGCGCTCAGCACCGCCCAGGTGGCCGCCCTGACGGCCGCGCAAATCCCCTCTCTGGCCAACGCCGCGCTGGCCGGCTTGACCACGGCACAGATCGTCGCCTTGCCGACGGCCGATATCGCCGCCCTGACCACGGCCCAGACGGTGGCCATGACCGGCGCGCAGATCGCCGCGCTGACGCCGGCCCAGTTCGCCGCGTTGCCGACCGCGAACATCGTCGTGCTGACCACCGCCGAGATCGCGGCCCTGACCACCGCCCAGGTGGCGGCATTGACCACCGCCGAAGTGGCAGCCTTCACGACGGCCCAGGTGACGGCATTGACGACGGCCGGGATCGCCGCACTGACGACCGCCCAGGTCAGTGCCCTGACGACCACCCAGATCGCCGCGCTCAAGGCGACCCAGGCCGCCGCCATCACCACCGCCAATATCGCCGCCCTCGGCACGGCCCAGGTCGAGGCACTGCCGACGGCCGCCGTCGCGGCGCTCGGCACCGCGCAGCTGGCGGCGCTCGGCACCGACGACATCCAGGCGCTGACCACCGCGCAGATCGTCGCCATGAAGGGCTCGCAGATCGCGGCGCTGTCCGCCGCCCAGTTCGGCGCGCTGTCGGCGGCCGACATCGCGGTGCTCACCACCACCGAGATCGCCGCGCTGACCACGGCCCAGATCGCGGCCATCCCGACCGCCTCGATCGTCGCGCTGACCACGGCCCAGATCGCGGCGCTGTCCACCCTGGGGGTGGCGGCATTGACGACTGCCGAGGTCGCGGCGCTCGGCACGGCGCAGATCGCGGCCTTGAAGCCGGCCCAACTGGCGGCCATGACGACCGCCCAGATCGCCGCATTCACCGCCGCGCAGGTGCCGGCGCTGTCGACCGCCGCCCTGCCCAACCTGACGACCGCCCAGGTCGCGGCCTTGACGACGGCCGAAGTCGCGGCCCTGACGACGGCGCAGCTGGTGGCCTTGAAATCGACCCAGATCGCCGCCCTGCCGACCGCCGATATCGCGGCGCTCACGACCGCCCAGGTCGCCGCCCTGAAAGCCGCGCAGTTGCCGGGATTGAGCACTGCACAGATGCAGGCGCTGACCACGGCGCAGGTGGCCGCCATCTCGACGGCGGCGATCTCGGCCCTGTCCACCGCGCAGATCGCCGCGCTGGCGACGGACGACATCCAGGCCCTGACGACGGCGCAGGTGATGGCCATGAGCGGCGCGCAAATCGCCTCGCTGTCGGCCGCCCAGTTCGCCGCGCTCTCGACGGACGACATCGCGGTGCTCACCACGTCGGAAATCTTTGCCCTGACGACGGCCCAGATCGCGGCCATCCCGACCGCTTCCATCGTCGCCCTGAGCACCGCCCAGATCGCCGCCTTCTCCACCACCGGCATCGCGGCGCTGACGACGGCCGAAATCGCAGCCTTCTCCACCGCGCAGATCGCCGCGTTGAAGACGACCCAGCTCGCGGCCATGACCACGGCCCAGATCGCGGCGCTGACGACGGCCCAGATGCCGGCGCTCTCGACCGGCCAGCTCGCCGCGCTGACCACCGCCCAGGTGACGGCGCTGCCGACGGCCGACATCAACGCCCTGACGACAGCGCAATTCGCGGCGCTGACCGGCGCCCAGGTCGCCGCCCTTTCGGCGGCCCAATTCGGCGCCGTGCCGACCGCCGCCATCCCGCTCCTGACCACGGCCCAGATCGCGGCGCTGACCACCGCGCAAGTGCAGGCGCTGACCACCGCGCAGATAACGGGTTTCTCGACGGCGCAGATCGCGGCGTTCTCGGCCACCGGCATCGCCGCGTTCGCCACCGACGACATCGTCGCCCTGACCACGGCCCAGCTCGGCGCCTTGAAGGCGACGCAGGCGGCGGCCCTGACCGCGGCCCAGCTCGTGGCGCTGACGACAGCGCAGACTGCCGCGCTCTCGACCGCGGCCGTGAGCGCGCTGTCCGCCGTGCAAATCGCCGCGATGGAAACAGCCGATGTCGGCGCATTCACCTCCGCCCAGATAGGCGCCTTGTCGACGGCCGCCGTCGCCGCCCTGAGCGCGGGCGAAATCGCCGCCCTGACCACGGCCCAGCTGGCGGGACTCAAAGGCGTGCACGCGGCGGCGCTGACGACGGCGCAAGTCGCCGCGTTGACAACAGCCCAGACCGCGGCGCTGCCGACGGCCGCCGTCGCCGCCCTGACCTCGAGCCAGATCGCCGCCATGCCGTCGGCCGACGTCCTGGCGCTGACGACGGTGCAAATTCCTGTCCTGTCCACGGCCGCGGTCGCCGCCCTGACGACGGCCGAAGTGGCCAACCTGACGACCGCGCAAATCGCGGCGTTGAAGGTCGCGCAAGTGGCCGCCCTGAGCACGGCCCAGGTCGCCGCCTTGACGGCGAGCCAGGCCGCCGCCCTGCCGACGGCATCGATCGCGGCGCTCAGTACGGCGCAGATCGCGGCGCTGCCGTCGGCCGACATCGTCGCGCTCGGAACCGCCCAGATCGCGGCGCTGACCACCGCGGCGATCCAGACGCTGACAACGGCGGAAATCGCCGGCCTGGGCACGGCCCAGGTGGCGGCGCTGAAAGCGACGCAGGTCGCGGCCCTGACGACGGCGCAGATCCTGGCCCTCACGCCGACGGAAGTCGCGGCCTTGTCGACGGCGGCGGTGGCCGCCCTGACCACGGCGCAAATCCCGGTGCTGGAAATCGCCGACATCAACGCGCTGACGACGGCGCAGATCGCGGCGCTCAATTCGGCCCAGCAACGTTCCATGACAGCGGCCCAAGTGGCGGCGCTGACGACCGCGCAATTGAATGCGTTGAAGTTCGGCACGCCGCTGGTGCTCGATCTGGACGGCGACGGCATCCATACCACGCATGTGTCCGCCGGCACGATTTTCGACTTGCATGCCAGCGGACAAAAACTCGCCGCCGGCTGGATCGCCGATGGCGACGGCCTGCTGGCGCTCGACCTCGACCGCAACGGCCGCATCGACGACGGCGGCGAGCTGTTCGGCAGCGGAACCCGGCTGCCTTCCGGCGCGCGCGCGGCCGACGGCTTCGCGGCGCTGGCGGCGCTGGATGCCAACCATGACCGGCTGCTCGATGCGCGCGATGCGCGCTTCGGCGATCTCCTGGTCTGGCTCGACGGCAATCGGGACGGCGTCAGCCAGGCCGGCGAGCTGAAAACCCTGGGCGAGCTCGGCATCGTCGAGCTGCGCCTCGCCGCCGAGCGCGTCGAACTCTACGACAACGGCAACCAGATCGGCCTGCTGTCGAGTTACCTCGACGCGAACGGCAAGACGCATGCGCTCGCCGACGTCTGGCTGCGCATCGACGCGCAGTCACAAAACCGCGTGATCGACTTGTCGAGGATGGAGCAGGACGCGGAACTCGGCCATGTCGGCCTGGCCGGCAACGGCGGCTCGGGCGACGTGCTGGTGGCGAACGCGGCCGCTGTACGCCGCTTCGGCACCTTGCTGCCGGATGAAGACGGCGGCGTCGTACGGATGCTGGTCGACGGCGATGCCAACGACATCGTCCGCCTCACCGATTCTCGCGACGCCTGGAGCGATGCCGGCACGACCATCGTCAACGGCACGACTTACCATGTCTATACCCATGACTTGGCGCAACTGCTGATCGGCGTCGACATGCGCATCGAATTCCTGCATGGATAACCGGAGCGCCAACGTCGCCGACGATTCGGCGCGCTCCGCGCAAGCCGCATCGGCCGGCATGCGGGAGCTGCTCGGCTTGCTGAGCGAGGCCGAGCGCCTGGCCGCCGCCGGCAAGCCGGCGGACGCGGTTCCGCTCTATCGCGCATGGCTGGCGGGAACCGATTCGCCGCTTGCCTACGTCATCCATTTCAATCTCGGCGTGGCGCTCAACGATGCCGGCGACCGCGCCGCGGCCGAACAGTCTTATCGCGCGGCCCTGGCTGTCAAGCCCGATTTCATCGAGGCGCACCTGAATCTCGGCACCTTGCTCGAACAGCAGGGACGCATCGACGAAGCGCTGGCGCAATGGCGCCGCGTGCCGGCCCTGGACGATGCCTGCCTGGCGGCGAATCGGCCTCTGCACCTGCAAGCCTTGAACAATCTCGCGCGCCGGCTCGAGATCGACAAGCGCCTGCACGAGGCCGAGCAATTGCTCACGCAGAGCCTGCTGCTGGAGCCGAACCAGCCGCAAGCCCTGCAGCACTGGATCCATCTGCGGCAAAAGCAATGCGCATGGCCGGTGTTCAAGGAGCTGCCCGGCGTCACCGTCGAGCGCATGCTGCAGTCGATCTCGGCGCTGTCCTCCTTGAGCGCGTTCGACGACCCGGCCATGCAGCTTGCCGTGGCGCGCCGCTTCGTCGCGGCCAAGGTCGACACGCGCCTGCCGGCGCTGGCCGAGCGCGCGGGTTACGCCCATGCGCGGCTGCGCATCGGCTATCTCTCTTCCGATTTCTGCCTGCATCCGGTTGCGCTGCTCACCGCCGAGCTGTTCGAGCTGCACGACAGGAACAAGGTCGAAGTCTACGGATTCTGCTGGAGCCGCGAGGATGGCTCGCCGGTGCGCCGGCGCGTGATCGGCGCGATGGATCGCTACATTCCCATCGGCCACATGAGCGATGAAGAAGCGGCCCGTTGCATCCGGGCGCACGAAATCGACATCCTGGTCGATCTGCACGGCCTGACCTCGGGCGTGCGGCCGGACATCCTGGCCAGGCGGCCCGCTCCGGTCCAGGTGACCTATCTCGGATTTCCGGGCACGACCGCGATGCCGGCGATCGATTACGTGGTGGCGGATGAATTCGTACTGCCTCCGGAACTGCGTCCGCATTTCGCCGAACAGCCGCTCCTCCTGCCCCATTGCTTCCAACCCAGCGACCGCCGGCGCGAGATCGCTCCGGCGCCGACGCGGGCCGAGTGCGGCTTGCCGGACGGCGCCTTCGTGTTCTGCTCGTTCAACAACAACTACAAGTTCACGCCGGAAGTATTCGCCTGCTGGATGCGCATACTTCATGCCGTGCCGGACAGCGTGCTCTGGCTATTGGCCGACAACGAATGGGCGCAACGCAATCTGTGCGCGGAGGCCGAGCGGCAGGGCATCGACCGGGCCAGGCTGGTCTTCGCGTCGCGCGTGGCACCGGCCGCCTATCTGGCCCGCTATCGCGTGGCCGACCTGTTCCTCGACACCGTGCCGTTCAACGCCGGAACGACGGCCAACGACGCGCTCTGGGCGGGACTGCCATTGTTGACGTGCGCGGGACGCACCTTCGCCTCGAGAATGGCGGGCAGCCTGTTGACGGCGATCGGGCTGCCGGAACTGATCGCGACCGACCTGAGCGACTACGAATCCAAGGCGATCGGACTCGGGCGCGACCGCGCGCGGATCGCGGCGCTCAAGCAAAGAATTGCCGCCAACCGCGCCAGCGCTCCCCTGTTCGACATGCCGTCCCTGGTCCGGCACCTGGAACTAGCCTTCGAAAGCATCGCCGCGCGCCCAGGCGCCGCGCATGAACAAGGAACCACGATGATCCTGGACAATCCGCAGCCGCCGGCGCCCCATGTGCCGACATTCTCCGAACGCATCATCGGCGATCTCACGCTCGCGCATACGCTGATGCAACAAGGCGCCACGCGCGAGGCGCGCGTGCTTTGCCAGCGCGTCCTGCAAGAGATACCGAATCAGCAGGCGGCGCTGGAAATGCTGCCGCTGCTCGACCAGCGCGATCATATCGACGCCGCCAAGCGGCGTTTTCCGGGGCCGCAATATCTCGATTGGCTGCAGTGGCTGCACGTCCGGCTGAAGCCCGCCACCTATCTCGAGATCGGCGTCGAGACCGGCCAGTCGCTGCGCTTTGCCCAAGGCGCGACGAAAGCGGTCGGCGTCGATCCGGAGATCCACATCGTCCACTCCCAGGAGTGCTGGGTGAAACTCTTCCGGCAGACGAGCGACGATTTCTTCGCGCAACACGATTTGCGGCGCATCTTCGACGGCCAGGCGGTCGATTTCGCCTTCATCGACGGCTTGCACACCTTCGACCAGGCGCTCAAGGACTTCGCGAATATCGAACGCTATGCCCATGCCGGAACGGTCGTCGCGTTCCACGACGTCTTTCCGGTCTCGCCGGCGACGGCGCTGCGCGACCGGAAATCGATCTTCTGGCTCGGCGATACCTGGAAAGTGGTGCCGATCCTCAAGGAGTTGCGGCCCGACCTGAAAATCTTCACGGTGCCGGCGTTCCCGAGCGGATTGACCCTGGTGACCGGATTGAATAGCGCCGCCCCGCTGTCGGCGCCGGACCTGGAGCGGGCGATCGCGCGTTGGATGACCGCCGAACTGGATCCGTATCTCGCGGACATCGACCTGCACTTGAACGCGATTCCGAACGACTACCAGGCGGCGTCGGCGCTGCTGGCGGCGTGAGCCGCGCGGGCGGCGCCGCGCGATGGAAGTGGCCTGCCCAACTGGATTCGAACCAGTGACCCTCAGCTTAGAAGCCAGAGACGCATGCCATATATGCAAGTTTCCCAAGATTTCCGGACACATTCATAATTATATAAATCAAAGACTTACGAATTTATTTCCATTTACTGACATTGATAAATCTTTCCTCAAGTTACGCTATACTGTAACCCCGGCGTAACCCCGACCCCGTCCTGCTAAGGGTCGATCACCCAAACCGAACCCGGGAGAGAGGAGAGAAATGGAAACGAACCGCATCCGGTTCAACAAGGTCATGCTGGAAAACCTCCCGCTTCCTCCTGCCGGAAAACGCGCGACCTATTACGACCTGGTGCAACCGGGATTACTGGTCCGCGTCAGTTCCGCTGGCAGCAAGACCTTCGGCATTTTTCGTCGCACGAAGAACGGCCCGGAGCGCGTCACCATCGGGCCGTTTCCCGATCTAACCGTGGAGCAGGCGCGCAAGAAGGCAAGCGAGCTGCTTGGCGACATTGCTCAAGGAAAGAGCCCGGCCGAAGCGAAGCGCGAAAAGCGCGGCGAACTGACACTCGGCGAAGCCTTTGACCGCTACATCACCTATCACGCCATCCCGCAGGGGTTGAAGACCGTCGAGCACATGCGCGGCGACTTCGAGCGCTACCTGGGCGCCATCCCAGACAGGCCGGTGAAGAAGCACGGCAAGCCGCGCGTCAAATCGCCCGGCTCGGTCAACTGGCAGAACAAGAAGCTATCGGCCATCGATACGAAGCAGATCGTGCGCCTCAAAACCGGCCTCGCGGAAAAGGCAGGCCCGGCCGCCGCCAATCATGCCGTGAAACTGCTGCGAGTCATCTTCAACACGATGATCGAGTGGAAGGAATACAAGGGTGAAAATCCCGCAACGAGCGTCGACCTTCTGAAGATCAAGTCGCGCGAGCGATTCTTGCAGAAAGAAGAGCTGCCGCGGTTGTTCAAGGTCTTGGCCGAAACGGAGAACACCAGCATCCGCGACTATATCCTGCTGTCCATCCTGACCGGCGCGCGCAAGTCGAACGTCCTGGCCATGCGCTGGAAGGAAATCGATTTCGACCGCGGCGAATGGCGAATCCCCGACACGAAGAACGGCGAGCCTGTCATCGTTCAGTTGCCGGCCGAAGCGATTGACGTCCTGAAGGGGCGGCAAGAAATCGATGACGAATGGGTATTCCCAGGCGCCGGCAAGAGCGGGCACATGCAATCTCCCAAGCGTGGCGTGAAAGCTGTTCTCGATCGTGCCGGTATCGAGGATCTGCGAATCCACGATCTGCGCCGGACACTCGGAAGCTGGCAAGCAATCACCGGCGCCTCATTGGCGGTCATCGGGAAATCGCTCGGCCACAAATCCGTGGCGGCCACGCAGATTTACGCCCGCCTGAGTGCCGATCCGGTGCGGGAATCAGTTTCGCGCGCTACGGCCGCCATGCTTGAAGCGGCCGGTGTGACGAAGAAGGCGGAAGTGCTGAAATTCACAAAGAAGAAGGCTTGAGTCCCGCCCGATTGCAATCCGTAACGCAACACTATACAATCAACCATGATAAAAACATTCCGGCATAAAGGCTTACAAGCGTTCTTCGAAGCAGGAAGCAAGGCAGGCATTCAACCACATCATGCATCGCGCCTGAGCCGCCAGCTTGCGCGGCTGGATGCAGCAAAGGGGGAGGAAGATATGAATGTGCCGGGATGGAAGTTGCATTCGCTGGCCGGCGACCTGACCGGACATTATTCCGTGACGGTCAATGGCAATTGGCGCATGACGTTCACGTTCGACCAAGGCGACGCAGTATTGGTCGATTATCAGGATTACCATTAGGAGCAGAAGATGAGCCGCATGTACAACCCGCCGCACCCCGGAGAGACGCTAAAAGAAGACGTATTGCCCGCCTTGGGCTTGAGCGTGACCGAGGCCGCTGCGCAACTGAACGTGACGCGCCCCGCGCTGTCGCGCGTGCTTAACGGCCATGCCGCGATTTCACCGGAAATGGCGCTCCGGCTGGAAGGCTGGTTGGGCGTGGAAAACGGCGGCCGGGCCGATCTCTGGATCGCACAACAAGCCGCCTATGACCTGTGGAAAGCCCGCAAGGCAGGTGCCCCAAAGGTGAAGCGCGCCCGCGTAACGCACGAATCAACCGCCGCCTGACGGACTCAGGCAAAGCGGCCGGCTCGGATGCTACGAACATCCGAGCCGGCCTGACCACAACGCAACCTGAACGGAGGTACGCGTCATGGCTGACGCCAATTCTACACATCCCACGAATCATCGCGTTGGAGCATCGGCGCCGCCGGTGGAAGTATCGCTCGATCGACTATCGGCGAATGTCAGATGGACTGGCGATAACCTGGGCCTTGGTTGCGACGACGAGTATGTCTGCATCGCAGATGATGCGAATTACGTTTGCTACACGAAGCCGACTGAGCTTCTGACGCATTCCATCTGGACGAGGCTGGACGGATACAGTCGAAAGCGAATCGAAGGCGGCCTCGCTGTGTCCGAGCAAGAGCGACGCAGAAAATCATATTTAACAGCTTCCGATCTGAGAGTGACGAATCATGGCGAGAGGACATGACCATGGAAATCTTCCTCACCCGACAAGAAGTCGCGCTCGTGAATGCATTCCGGCAGTACCCGTAACTTGCGCAACAACACATCCTAACTGTAATACTCGTATCCCCCGGCAAAGCCAAACGCAAGCAAAAACTACGAGCAACCCTCGATAAGGAATTTGAGTTATGAATACGAGCCTTTCAAAAGAGCGAAGAAATCAGATCGATCAATTCGTCGCGGACATCGAAACGTATAGGAAGAGCGGCCTCCTTCCGCAACGCCGGCCGGATGAATCACCAAGTAGGCACGCCAAGAGAGCAGAAATTATGAAAATGCTCGAGAACGCCATGCGCAGCGAGAATGCCCCATTACATTCAAACGTTGTCCATTTCAACGATTGGAAGCGCGATCGACTTCGAAGGATGCAAAGCACTTGACCCCGCCATGCCTACCGCGACGGCGGAAACAACGAGCACCCTACTCGCCTAGCGTGGCATTTCGGAGATCAACGATGGCCGATCAGCTGCGCGGGGTGAATGCGGAGAGTTTGAGCGACCAGGCCGCGACGGATCTGCTGTCGAAGATCAATGCGCAGACGGCCGCCGTCATCGAATTTCAGGCTGCGTTGTCGCAACTCCCGCTTACTGGATTGCGTGACCTGTCGTTTGACACGGCGAATGCGCTGTTGCGATTCACCGGGGGCATGCAGAATCTGCAAACGGCGCTGGGCGCTTTTGAGCAGAATTTCTACACCGAGGCGGAGCGCATGGACCGTCTCGGCGAGAGCGTCGCCGAGAGCCTGGAATCGCTTGGCTATACCAGCATCGACACGAAGGAGGAGCTCCGGGGATTGATCGAAGGCTTCCGCGTAGTGGACGACAGCACCGCGCAAACCTTCGCATCGTTGCTGAATCTGGCGCCGGCATTCGCCCAGGTCGCGGACTACAACAAACAGATGGCGGACGAGGCGATCGAGAATGCCCGTCGGCAAGCAGAGGAAACCGCGCGCATTCAGGAGGAATCGGTCCGCATGGCGGAGCAGGCTGCCCGCATGGCGGAAGATGCGGCGCGTGCCGTGGCCGAGCAGCGTCAGCGGACCTACGAAGATCTGATCAACTTCTCGCAGCAGAAGATCGACAATGCCCTCGCCGCTTTGTCGCAGTCGGTCAGTTCCGAAAAGGAAGCTCTCCAGCGGAGCTACGAGGCGCAAGCGAAGCTCATCCGTGACCGCTCGGAGGCAGAAAAGGCCGCCGCGCGCGCGTCGATCGATGCATCCCGCCTGCAGGCGCAGGGGGCGTCCGACTCGCTGCGCGACATCCAGCGCGTTTATGACATGCTCGACAGTGCATTGTCTGCGGCGCGCCCAATGTCACGGTTATCCGCGCAAGGTCAGTTGGAACTAGCGCTCGAGCAGGCGCGCAACGGCGGCTCGTTGGTGAATTATCCGCGACTCGACGAAGTGCTCAGGGCGGCCACGGCAGCTAACCCGCAGTCATTCGGCAGCCTACTTGACTTCCAGCGCGACCAGGTCCGTACGGCCAACATGATTGCGGAGCTGAAGTCCAAGGCTGGCGCCCAAGTCAGTGTCGCCCAGATGACACTCGATGCCATCAACGGCGTGATCGCAGCAACTGAGCAATCGATCACGGCGACCAGCGCTGAGCGTGGCTACGATCGCCGTTGGCGCAAGGCGCGCGAGCGCTTCCTGCAGGAACATCCTCTCTGTGTCTATTGCGAGGCGCAAGGCATGACCACCGCAGCAAGCGTGGTCGACCATCGCATTCCTCATCGTGGCGACACGATTTTGTTCTGGGACAAGTCCAACTGGCAGTCGCTGTGCAAACCCTGTCACGACGGGCGAAAACAGCGCGAAGAGGCTGCCGAACCTGCGACATAGGGAAAACCACGGGTTTCGGGTTTCGGTGCTTCCTGCCTCGATCCAGCAAGCCTGAGCGACGTTTGCCACCGGGGGGGAGTAGAGGAAAATCCGCAGGCGATTTCCGTAGACCGCTCTCCGTCCCATGCGCAGATTTTTTCTCCCTTTGGAAATTTTGTTAAAGCCTTTAACATCCCGGGACCGTACGTTTCCAAAATTCAGAATTCGAGAATGACGACAGCGCACAAGCCGACCGAATCGACCAAGAGCAGAGTTCTGATGGCAGCCGGCGCCGGTGTTTCGCATGAGCTGATCGCCGCCGCGCTCGGAATCACCCGTCCGACCCTTCGCCGATACTATCGGCAGGAGCTCAGCCACGGTGCCGCTGCGCGCCGGATGGAAATGCTCGAAGCGCTGCACGAGGCAGCGATGCGCGGCAGTGTGACGGCCATCAAAGCACTTTTTGCCACTTGGCGCCGTAGTCGAAGCCAGCATTGATTCCGGTTGAAATACGGGCGCAGCACGCATTAAATGTCTACGCAGCAGACATTACACGTCACCGCATCTCACCTGTTGCCCATTGGGTCTTGAATGTCCTGTATCCGGACATTTTGAATTTTCATGATGTCCGTTGAAGAGACATGAATGCACCGAGACGGTCTTTTTTTGCGCAGCCGTACCGATTCGATACGTTGAACACCTCGGGGTTACAGCCCCGGATCAGATGTAACCCCGGCGTAACCCCGACGAAAAATTCGATGATTGAAATTTCACCGAAATCGCATTTTCATAGGGAGAAAGTGGCCTGCCCAACAGGATTCGAACCTGTGACCCTCAGCTTAGAAGGCTGATGCTCTATCCAACTGAGCTATGGGCAGGGAAAAATGGACGTATTCGTCGCGCGCGGAGCGCGGAAATTGCACGTGGCCGTGCAATCGGAACAAAGGCGGATATTACCCGTAATGCCGTCCCGTTTCAACGGGGATGCCGGGCCAGCAGCTGCTCGATCTGTTCCGCGCTCACCGCTCGGCTCAGGAAATAGCCCTGCATCTGGTCGCACTCCTGCTCCCGCAGGAACTCGAGCTGCTCGGCCGTCTCGACGCCCTCCGCGATCACCGTCAGCTTCATGCTGTGAGCGAGCGCGATCACCGCCTTGGCGATCGCCGCATCGTCGCTGTCGGTCGTGATGTCGCGCACGAAGGAACGGTCGATCTTGAGCGCATCGATCGGAAAGCGTTTCAGATAACTCAGGCTGGAATATCCGGTGCCGAAATCATCGATGGCCAAGGATACGCCCATGTCGCTCAAGTGCTGGAGCGTCGCGACCGCTGCTTCCGGATTGTCCATCACGACGCTCTCGGTGATTTCGAGCTCGAGGCTGGCCGGATCGCAGCCGGTTTCCTGCAGCACGCGGGAAACCATGTTGACGATGTTGTGCTGCTTGAACTGGCGCGCCGAAAGATTGATCGCCATTTTCATATCGCCGCACAGGCCGGCGTTTTGCCAGCACTTCAATTGCGCGCAAGCGGTGCGCAAGACCCATTCGCCGATCTGCACGATCAAGCCGGTCTCCTCCGCCATCGGGATGAAATCGCCCGGATAGACCGCGGGCTGCTCGGGCGGCTTCCAGCGCAACAGCGCCTCCATGCCGATGATCTCGCCGGAGCGTATGTCCATCTGCGGCTGGTAGTGCAGGACGAACTCGTCGCGCAACAACGCCCTGCGCAATCCGCCGTCGAGCTTCAGGCGATCGAGCGCGCGCGCGTTCATGGCGTGAGCATAGAACTGGAAATTGTTGCGGCCGGCATCCTTGGCCCGGTACATCGCCGTATCGGCGTTCTTGAGCAGCGCGCTCGGGCTGTCGCCGTCCCTGGGATACAGGCAAATGCCGATGCTGCCGGCCGGATACAGCTCGTGCTCTTCGATCATCATCGGCTGCGACAGCGTCTCCAGAAGCTTCTGCGCGAAATTGGCGACCGCCTCCTCGCGCGTCACGTCGCCCAGCACGACCACGAATTCGTCGCCGCCCCAGCGCGCCACCGTATCGCCGTCGCGCACGCGCGAGAGAAGGCGCAGGCTGATCTCGGTGATGATCTTGTCGCCGACGTCGTGGCCGAGACTGTCGTTCACGTTCTTGAAGCGGTCGAGGTCGATCAGCAGCACGGCCACCTCGCCGCCGAAACGATTGGCATAGGCGATCGCCTGCGAAAGACGGTCGAGCAGCAGCGAACGATTCGGCAACCCGGTCAGCGCATCGTGATTGGCGAGATGCAGCAATTCGCCCTCCACCTGCTTGCGCCGCGAAATGTCTTCCACCACGGTGCTGTAATACTTCGGTTTGCCGGAGGAGTCCCACACCAGCGAGCTGGTCAGATTGACCCAGATATAGTGGCCGTCCCGATGGCGATAGCGTTTCTCGCGCGACTGCTCGTGCACCTCGCCCGCCAGCATGCGCCGGCCGAGCTCGAGATCGTAGGGCAGATCGTCGGGATGGGTCAGATCCTGGTAGCGCAGGTTGAGCATCTCCCTTTGCGTATACCCGACGATCTCGCACAGCTTCTGGTTCGCCATCAGCCAGCGGCCGTCCGGCGCGACATGCGCCAGCCCGACCGCCGCCTGGTTGAAGGCGACGCGGAAACGCTGCTCGCTCTCGCGCAATTCCGCTTCCGCCTGCAGGCGCCCGGTGATGTCGCGCACCACGGCGACCAGCAATTGCCGGCCCTCCGATTGGATCGCGCGCAAATAGACCTCGACGGGAAAGCGGGAACCGTTCTTGCGTTGATGCACGGTCTGGATCATGCCGACCTTGCTCGCGCTCTGGATCACCTCGTCGAAGCGCCGGTTGATCCGCTGCAGTTCGCCGGCGTCCGGCTTCAAGTCTTGCGGGCCGAGCCGCAGCAATTCCTCGTGGCTGTAGCCGAGCGTCGCCAGAGCGGTTTCATTGGCGTCGATGAAACGCATCTGCTCGCGGTCGATCAGGTAGACGGCGTCGATCGAACTGTCGAGCGCCATGCGGAAACGCCGCAACTCCTCCTGCGAACGCATGCGTTCCGTGATGTCCTGCGCCATCAGGAGCAGCACGCGCTCGCCCTCGAGCAGGGTCGCGCACACGTTGAATTCGAAATGCCGGACCAGGTCCCCCACTGGCAGCGGGACTGCAAGATTATGGACTTCGGCCCCGCTGCGGATCACCTGCCGCAGGCTGTCGATCAGCTGTCCGCTGGCGATGAGGCCGGCCAGCGGCGTCCCGGTCGCGATCGCATGATCGGAGAAGCCGAACATTTCACTCATGGCGCGATTCACGCTGAGAACGTTCAGTTCCGTATCGACCACCATGAGACCGGACGGCAAGCTGGCAATGATCTGGTGGGCCGAATACAGCCCCGGATCACGATCCTTCGCCCCCACCGTCTCGTCTGGATATTTCATGCAACAGCTCCGCAAGCATACCGTCATGGGCATGCGCGCATTAAAGGTTGGTTCCACGGATTTTTGAACCATTCGATTATGTCAGCCGTGTTGACGTAAATCAATTACGGAAACTGCCTCGATCTCGGGCCGCTAACTTAGCGTTTGGAATTTCCAGGCCCGCCAGAGCGGAATCGATTCCATTGCGGGCGAAAAGGAAAGTGCTTACTCAGGAGGGAGGCGCCGAGAAGGAAGAGAATAAGCGGGAAACGGCGCGGGTTTCATATTCTGGTCGGGGCGAGACGATTCGAACGTCCGACCACCTGATCCCAAATCGCAAAGCAATGCCTAGTCAAATCAAATACTTACGACGTTAGCGCTTTAAAATCAATCACATACGAGCACTTACGTTAGCTGCAATTGTATTACATTGCCTTTGCGGTGTGGCAGTCGTGTGTCATGAAAGATTGCCGGACCCAGACTAAAAATACAGCACATGACGCATGTTCTTTCTTTTCTTTTGTATGCTGCGTCATTGCTTCCCTCATCACCCCCGGAGTTTATAGAACTCCAATCAATGGAGGCGACAACTATTTTGACGCGGGGGGCCCTTGGCATCGGTCACGCTGGCGACGTTGCCGGCGGCGTCGTAGGTCTTGGCCGTGCTGCCGGTGTCGGGGCTGGTGGTCTGGGTCAGGTTGCCCAGGCCGTCGATGCTGTAGGTGGTGACGAGATTGCGGATGTCAGTGGCCAATCCAAGCTTGCGAATTTGGCGCCCATTTAGCAGATGGCTCAGCCTCAAGCAATGTACAAACAAGTTCCCCTAGATCTACACCAAGATACTCATCGGCAGCAGAAGCGCCTGCATCGCCAACATCAGCAGCTAATACGAATTCTTTAAATACTTCCCATCTCTTGGCCAAATGCTCTACAAGGACGCGCGCAAGATCATATGAAAGAAGGCTACCCTCATCTGTTCGAAGAAAAGCCTTTCCAGACCAAAATTCCTGCACTTCATTTTCCTTCCAGAATTTAAGATGCATTTGACGCAACTGTTGGGGAGAGTAACCAAGTCCCCGGTCACCCGTGAGCTGTCTTTCAATATTGACTGCCAACCCTTCATTTAACCAAGCAGGAAGAGACAAATGAGCGAGACAACCATGCGTCATCTCATGCGCAATAACAGGCTCAACGAGATGTAAGTCGGCCTTAATCGTTACATAATGACTACATCCGACATCGATATGCATACCACTACTGAAGGCAAACTCTCCAGCGTGGGGATAAAAACAAGAAACATAACGATAATAAGCGTCAGCATCGTCAAAGACGATCAGAATGTCTTTACCCCACAGGGGGACATCGGCGATGCCATCAAGCGCTTTCACTACCCGCTTAAATGTGCGCTCCATGTAGTTGATTGTAGCCAACGCAATATTATCCTCAAGGGAGGATAGCAATATCGCATTGTCACATTCTCTCAACCGAAACTCAGGACCAAGTACCCCCCTAAGATGGGACAACCATGCGCGTTCAATTTCCCCCCATACTTGAGCTTGAATCTCTGGATTCTCAATCCCTTCTACCCAGGACGTAACATCACTCCAATTCATCAGAGGGAATCCCTCCTGATACTTCATATGTTCTGCCACGATGAAAGGCGGCAGAGAATCAACAACAATACTCGTGCGAGGAAGGTCCTTTTCGCTCAAGGAGTTTTCCTTTGACAGAGTCTTTTTCCTGTTGGGGAAAAATTTGCGAAATATTTCAAGCATAATGCCTTGGGCTCAATTCTCATCCGAACTACGATAGTAGTCCTTCTCATCACTTCTACTCTTAACTCCGCACCAAAAAAACCATGATCCGAGCGCAATAACCGTAAGTCCTGCCGCCACCTTACCCAAGGTGCTACCTAAGAAAACCAAAAGCAACGAATCAATTAGGCAGCTTTTACGACAAAACTTTATTAAGTAATCTTCGACAAAAAGAATTGCTACGCCATTCCATATAACAAGAAGGGAGACCACTATTGCCGCTATTCGAACAAGAAGACTCATAAGTTACTTATATCGTTGCCTGTGCCCTTCACCATACCACCGTTTCATATCGTTAGACCACTGCCCCCACTCATCCTGCCCCGGTGGTTTTGGACCAGACTTCTTTTGATAGCCCGGGATATCGCAAGAACAACCAGCTGGCGGGCTATTGGGATCCGTTGCAGGAGGCATCCAATCATCCGGCTTCTTAATATCGTTAGATGTACACATGTTGGGAGATTGAGGACATTTCCATCTTGTACAGACGAATTCACCATTATCGTCGTAATACCCCGCTGATTCTTCAATGTTATTTGCGCCAGGGGGTTTAGAAACTGGAGAAGGGGAATGCCTTGCCCACTGACGCCGGTTATATGCATTACCTCCTCTTTGCGCCTTGCGAACGCCTCTAAGCCCTTCTGGATCAATTAGCAAAACTGGATTTCCTTCGACATATGCGTAGGTATTAATACCACCGCGAAGGCCGATCGGATCGGATTGCTCATAGCGCCCAGTCGCCGGATTGTAGGTTCGGTGCCAATTGTCATGGAGACCGGTTTCCTTGTCGAAGTATTGTCCCGGGAACCGTAGATTGAATTCGAACACGCCCAACCCCGACGGATTCTCCTCCGGCAAGTTGCCACCGAACGGATCGTCATTCCCCCACTTCCACACCACCGTGTTGTTTTCGTCGGTGATGACCCTCGGCGTGTTCAACTGATCGCTGTCAATGTAATACACCCGCGCCGCCGCCCCCGCCACCCGCACCGTCACCGGCGCCGAGACCGTCACCGCCCCCACATTATCCACCGCCTTGGCCGTCACCGTGTACGTCCCACTGGCTACGTTGCTCCACGTATAGCTGTACGGCGCCTGCGTCACACTCCCCAGCAACGTCGTGCCGTGGTAGAACTCCACCCTCTCGATGCTGCCGTCGCTGTCCGCTGCATCCGCCGTCAGCGTGATCGTCGCCGGCGCCGTCGCCATCTCCGGATTCGCACTCACGCTCACCGTCGGCGCCACGTTGCTGATCACCCTTACTTCCACCGCACGGCTCGTCGCCGTCCCGCCCACGCTGTCGGTCGCCGTCGCCGTCACGCTGTACGTCCCCGCTCCCACATTCGTCCAGCTGAACGCATACGGCGCCACGCTGGTGCTGCCCAGCAAAGAGGTGCCGTTGTGGAACGCCACCTGCGTGATCGGGTTGTTCGTCCCGCTCGACGCCGCCGTCGCGCTCAGGTTCACCGTCGCCGGCGCGATCAACTGGGTCGTGGGGCCGCTCAAGTCGATCGTCGGCGCGCCGAACACCTGGATCGCCGCCGCCGTCGGGAGTATCAGTAATTTCGTGTTCAAGGCATATCATGCTCGCAAGGAGGATGTATGCCACGAAAACCAAGAACCAAGCCGGCAGACCTGCCGGCCAT
>Ga0196972_1000512_pt1 | contig 19258 bp, 11 predicted proteins | sample S1v_2013CmetaG_FD_148618 | JGI IMG/M metagenome (GOLD analysis project Ga0196972, IMG submission 148618) | Soil microbial communities from Anza Borrego desert, Southern California, United States - S1+v_20-13C | ecosystem: Environmental > Terrestrial > Soil > Desert | place: USA: California...
TACATGCTGGGCGCCTACCTCGCCTGGTGGCTGTCCTCCAGCTTCGGCAGCCTGACGCTGGCCATTGCACTCGGCTCGGTGCTGGCGGTGGCGTTCGGGCTGGTGCTGGAGCGCCTGCTGTTCCGCCACTTCTACCACCGCGACCACCTCGACCAGGTGCTGCTCACCTTCGGCCTGATCTACGTATTCGAGGAAGCCCGCTCCATCTTCTGGGGCGACGACGTGCACGGCGTGCCCATCCCGTCGGCGCTGGCCGCCTCGATCCCGCTGACCGACAACCTGTCCTACCCGGTGTACCGCCTGTTCATGTCCGGCCTGTGCATCGTGCTGGCGCTCGGGCTGTACTTCCTGATCTCCAGGACCCGGCTGGGCATGAAGATCCGGGCCGGCGCCTTCAACCACGACATGACCGAGGCGCTGGGCATCAACATCAAGCGCATCCACGCCATCGTGTTCGCGCTCGGCGTGGGCCTGGCCACCATCGCCGGCATGATCGCCGCGCCGATCTCCAGCGTGTACCCGAACATGGGCTCGCAGGTGCTGATCATGTGCTTCGTGGTGGTGGTGATCGGCGGCATCGGCTCGGTGCGCGGCGCGCTGATCGCCGCGCTGATGGTCGGCGCCGTCGACACCTTCGGCAAGGTGCTGCTGCCCCAGGTGGCCGGCATGCTGGTCTACATCCTGATGGCAGCCGTGCTGCTGTGGAAGCCGGAAGGCCTGTTCAAGCAATGAGCGCCGCTCAATCCCACCTCGAAGTCCTTCCCCGCAGCCTGCAGGTGCTGCTGGCGCTCGGCTTCATCGCGCTGGCCGCGTTCCCCTTCGTCGGCAGCGACTTCTACGCCTCCATGGTGGCCCGGATGATGATCCTGGCGATCTTCGCCATGAGCCTGGACCTGCTGCAGGGCGTCACCGGGCTGGTCTCGCTGGGCCATGCCGCCTTCTTCGGGGTCGGCGGCTACATGCTGTCCATGGTGTCCTCCGACAGCGCCGCCGTGAGCCTGTGGTGGACGCTGCCGGTGGCGCTGCTCGCCTCCGGCCTGTTCGCGCTGGTGATCGGCTTCTTCGTGGTTCGCACCCGGGGCATCTACTTCATCATGGTGACGATGGCGTTCGCCCAGATGCTGTTCTACCTGGTGTTCGACAACAAGGACCTGGAGGTCCTGGGCACCTCGCTGCGCCTGGGCGGCTCCGACGGCATGTACATCAACTTCAAGCCCGACGCCGGCCTGTTCGACCTGGAGGACAGGAAGGTCTTCTACTTCTTCACGCTCGCTTGCCTGGTGCTCGTCTATGCCTTCCTGCGCCGGCTGCTCTGGAGCCCCTTCGGCCGCGTGCTGGCCGGCATCCGCGTGAACGAGCACCGCATGCGCGCGCTCGGCTACGGCACCTTCGGCTACAAGCTGGCGGCCTTCACGCTGGCCGGCGCGCTGGCCGGCCTGGCGGGCTACCTGTGGGGCGCGCAGACCGGTTTCGTGAACCCCGAGCTGATGGGTTTCCACATGAGCGCGCACGCCATCATGATGGTGATCCTGGGCGGCATGGGCAATTTCGCCGGCGCCATCATCGGCGCCTTCGCCTTCGAGTACCTGCTGCACCTGTTCAAGGACCTGCCCGACATCGGCGACTTCCGGGTCGGCAAGCACTGGCAGCTGTGGATGGGCCTGTTCATCGTGCTCGTGGTGGCGTTCGCGCCGCGCGGCCTGCTCGGCGCGGTCGAACGCATCCTGCGCCGCAAGCCAGGAGCCGGCGATGCCTGAAGTCCTGCTCTCGGCGAGGAACCTGACCAAGCGCTTCGGCGGGCTGGCGGCGGTGCACGACGTGTCGCTCGACCTGTGGCGCGGCGCCATCCATGCGGTGATCGGCCCCAACGGCGCCGGCAAGTCCACCCTGACCAACCTGCTCTCGGGCGACCTGCCGCCCACCACCGGCAGCATCCACCTGCGCGAGGCCGAGGTCACGGGGCGCAGCCCCGAGCGCATCTCGCGGGCCGGGCTGGGACGCAGCTACCAGAAGACCAACATCTTCCTGCCCTTCACCGTGTGGGAGAACGTGCGCCTGGCCGCGCAGTCGCGCGCGCAGCACCCGCTGCGCTGGCTGCGCCGCGCCACCTCCTTCAAGGCCACCAACGAGCAGGCCGAGCGGGCCATCGAACTGGCTGGCCTGGCGGAGCGCCGCAACGCGGTTGCCGGCACCATCAGCCACGGCGAGCAGCGCCAGCTGGAAATTGCCATGACCCTGGCCACCGCACCGCAGGTGCTGCTGCTCGACGAGCCGCTGGCCGGCATGGGGACCTCCGAGGCCGAGCGCATGGTGGAGCTGCTGCAGCGCCTCAAGCAGGCCCACGCCATCATGCTGGTGGAGCACGACATGGACGCCGTCTTCGCGCTGGCCGAGCAGCTCACCGTCATGGTCAACGGCCAGGTGATCGCCAGCGGCACCCCCGAGCAGGTCCGCGGCGACGCGGGCGTGCAGGCCGCCTACCTGGGCGAGGAGGAACTGTGAGCCCCCACGCTTGGCACTTCGTGCACTGCGCTGCCCCCCGAGGGGGCGGAAGCCTCCATGGGGCGGCCCTGCGGAGGCTTGACTGATGGCCGAACTCCTCATCGACGCCCGCGGCCTGCACACCTACTACGGCCAGAGCCACATCCTGCGCGGCGTGGACTTCCAGGTCGCGCGCGGCGAGACCATCGGGCTGATGGGCCGCAACGGCATGGGCAAGAGCACGCTGCTCAAGACCCTGATGGGCCTGGTCAAACCGCGCCAGGGCACCGTCCGGGTCGCCGGCCGCGACATGACCGGTTGCGCACCCTACGAGATCGCGCAGCTGGGCGTGGCCTACGTGCCCGAGGGCCGCGGCATCTTCGGCAACCTGAGCGTCGTCGAGAACCTGAAGATGGCGGCGCGCCCCGGCACCCGCGGCCAGCGCGACTGGACCTACGAGCGCGTGCTGGAGACCTTCCCGCGCCTGGCCGAGCGGCTCTCGCACGGCGGGCAGCAGCTGTCGGGCGGCGAGCAGCAGATGCTGACCATAGGCCGGGCGCTGATGACCAACCCCGACGTGCTCATCCTCGACGAAGCCACCGAAGGTCTGGCGCCGCTGATCGCGCGCGAGATCTGGCGCATCTGCGGGCTGATCCGCGAGACCGGCATCTCCACCGTGATCGTGGACAAGAACTGGAAGCACGTCACCCAGCTCACCAACCGCAACCTCATCCTCGTCAAAGGCGCCGTCGTGTTCAGCGGCAGCTCCGATGAGTTGCGCGCCCAGCCCGACCTGCTGACGCAGCACCTGGGCGTGTAAGCCCACCCGCCGCCGCAGCGCGGCGATTCTTCCATTGCCCGTGTGGGCCAGCGTGCACCTGCCGGTGTCGGCGCCCGTCGCCGCGGGACTGTAGGTGCGCACCTACGGCATTTCGCCCGCGCTTCCTTCATGCTTGCCTTGTCGCGTGCAGCAGAATTTTTTGCACACGCAAGTTACGGAACATGACGAGCCGCTCCACCCCATCCGGCGCAGTCGCCTCCCCCGTTCCGGACGTCCAGCGGGGCCCCATCCGCCCCAGCCACCACCACCGCCAGTTCGAGGTCATGGGTGCCCATCCGGACGGCACCGGCACGCGCTTCACCGTCTGGGCGCCGAACGCACGCAGCGTCGGCGTGGCCGGATCGTTCAACGGCTGGCACGCGGAGCCGTTGCAGAAGCTGGAGGACGGCAGCGGCCTGTGGCACGGGCGCATCGAAGGCGTCCGCCCTGGCGCCTGCTACAAGTACCGCATCCAGGGCGCCTACGGCGAGTGGATGGACAAGGCCGATCCCTATGCCTTCCGCTGCGAACACCCGCCCGGCACGGCCTCCCAGGTCTGGGACCTGTCGCACGAGTGGGGCGACCGCGAGTGGATGGCGCAGCGCGGACAGCGCCAGTCGCACCGGCAGCCGATCTCGATCTACGAGGTGCACCTGGGCTCCTGGCAGCGCGAGGAGGACGGACGGGTCCTGAACTACCGCGACCTCGCCGTGCGCCTGGCCTCCCACTGCCGCACCATGGGCTTCACCCACGTGGAGCTGATGCCCATTGCGGAGCACCCGTTCTATGGCTCCTGGGGCTACCAGACCACCGGCTACTTCGCGCCCACCGCGCGCTACGGCACGCCGCAGGACCTGATGGTGATGGTGGACACGCTGCACCAGCAGGGCATAGGCGTGATCCTGGACTGGGTCGGTTCCCACTTCCCCTCGGACTGGCATGCGCTGGCCCGCTTCGACGGCACCGAGCTGTACGAGCACGCCGATCCGCGCATGGGCTACCACCCGCAGTGGAACAGCCTGATCTTCAACTACGGCCGCTACGAGGTCCGCGACTTCCTCATCAGCAACGCCCTGTTCTGGCTGGAGAAATACCACTTCGACGGCCTGCGCGTCGACGCGGTCGCGTCCATGCTGTACCTGGATTTCGCGCGCGAACCGGGCCAGTGGATTCCCAACCCGCAGGGCGGCAACCAGAACCTGGAGGCGGTGCGCTTCCTGCAGGACCTCAACAGCACCGTCTATGCCGCCTTCCCGGACGTGCACATGATTGCCGAGGAGTCCACCGCCTGGCCGGGCGTGTCGCGCCCGGTGCACCACGGCGGACTGGGCTTCGGCATGAAGTGGAACATGGGCTGGATGAACGACACGCTGCGCTACCTGCAGCGGCCGCATTTCTTCCGGCGCTGGCACGGCGACGACATCCGCTTCTCCTCGATCTACGCCTTCAACGAGAACTTCGTGCTGCCGCTGTCGCACGACGAGGTGGTCTACGGCAAGGGCAGCCTGCTCGGGCGCCAGCCCGGCGACGAGTGGCAGCGCTTCGCCGGCCTGCGCGTGCTGTACGGCCTGATGTGGACGCACCCCGGCAAGAAGCTGCTCTTCATGGGCGGCGAGTTCGGCCAGCTGCAGGAATGGCACCACGAGCGCACGCTCGACTGGCACCTGTGGGCGCGGCCGCTGCACGCCGGCGTGGCCCGCTGGGTGGGCGACCTGAACCAGGCCTACCGGCGCCTGCCCGCGCTGCACGTGAACGACTTCCATCCGGAAGGCTTCGACTGGCTGCCGGTGGACACGCCGGAACCGCAGACCGTGCTGGCCTTCGTGCGCCGGGGCGGCGCCGGCGACCCGCCGGTGGTCGCCCTGTGCAACCTGACACCCGAGCCGCGCCACGGGGTGCGGCTGGGACTACCCCATGCCGGCCCCTGGCGCGAGCTGCTCAACAGCGACGCGGCCTGGTACGGCGGAAGCGGCATGGGCAACCTCGGACGCATCGCCGCGGCCGACGAACCACTGGCGGGCCTGCCCGCCAGTGCCACCCTCACCCTCCCACCCCTGGCCACCCTGGTGCTCGTCGGCGACGCGCCGCCGCCGGGCGCCATCCCTCCTGGAGACAAGCGATGACCGCCCACCGCAACGTGCTGGCCTTCGTCATGGCCGGCGGCGAAGGCTCGCGCCTGCACCCGCTGACGGCCAACCGATGCAAGCCGGCCGTGCCCTTCAACGGCAAGCACCGGCTCGTCGACTTCGTGCTGTCCAACCTGGTCAACTCGGAGATCTGGTCGACCTACCTGCTGGTGCAGTACAAGTCGCAGTCGCTGATCGAGCACGTCCGCCAGACCTGGGCCATGGCGCGCTTCATGCCGCAGCACTTCATCACCTGCGTGCCGCCGCAGATGCGCAACGGCCCCGAGTGGTTCCAGGGCACGGCCGACGCCGTGTACCAGAACATCCACCTGATCGAGAGCATGAAGCCCGACCTGGTGGCCGTGTTCGGGGCCGACCACGTCTACCGCATGGATGTGCGGCAGATGATCGACTTCCACGTCCAGACCGGGGCGCACGCCAGCGTGGCCACCGTGCCGGTGCCGCTGACCCAGTGCAGCCAGTTCGGCATCGTCGGCATCGACGACTCCAACCGCATCACGGCCTTCATCGAGAAGCCCGCCACCACCGACCCCATGCCGGGCAGCCGCACCCACGCGCTGGCCTCCATGGGCAACTACATCTTCGACACCGACGTGCTGCTGCGCCAGCTGCGCCGCATGCACGAGAACGGGACCAGCGACTTCGGCAAGCACATCCTGCCGGCCATGGTCGGCAGCCACAAGCTGGTAGCCTACGACTTCGACACCAACCACATCCCCGGCATCGAACCCTACGAGGAGCACGCGTACTGGCGCGACGTGGGCACCATAGACGCCTACTACGACGCCCACTTCGACACCCTGGGCGCGGCGCCACGCTTCCGCATGAGCAATGCGCGCTGGCCGATCTACGCCAGCCCCGACGAGGCGGAATCGGCACAGATCGAGAACGGCGTGATCCACCGCTCCATCGTCGGCTCCGGCAGCATCGTGGACGGCGCCACGCTGGACCACGCCATGCTGCGGCGCTCGGTGCTGGTCGACCGCGACGCGCACCTGGAGCACTGCATCGTGATGGAGGGTTCGCGCATCGGGCGAGGGGCCCAGGTCCGGCGCGCCATCATCGACCAGGACAACGACGTGCCGCCCGGCGAGCGCATCGGCGTGGACCTGGAGCAGGACCAGCGCCGCTTCCCCGTCAGCGAGAACGGGATCGTCGTGGTCCCGGCCGGCTACTTCCGCGCCGGCATGCGGCGCGCGAGCGCGCAGCGCGGCACCGCCATCGCCGGCAAGCGCCGCCTGGAGGTGGTTGCATGAGGGTGGCGGCCGCCGCCGCCCCCACCACCCCGACCGAAGCGCAGCTGCCGGACCGCTGCGAGCCGGGCCGGCCCTGGCCGCTCGGCGCCACCCTGGACGCCCAGGGCGTCAATTTCGCCGTCCACTCCAGCGTGGCCGACAAGGTCGAGGTCTGCCTGTTCGACCGCACCGGCACGCGCGAGCTGCGCCACGTCGCCCTGCCCTGCCGCACCGGCGACATCTGGCACGGCCTGGTGCCGCGGCTGCCCGCCGGCAGCCGCTACGGGCTGCGGGTGCACGGCCCCTACCAGCCGCAGCAGGGGCTGCGTTGCAACCCGAACAAGCTGCTGCTGGATCCCTATGCCAAGGCGCTGGACCGCCCGTTGCGGGGCGGCGCCTGGCAGTACGCCTACACCCTGGGCGGCCCGGCGCGCGACCTCGCCATGGACACTGTCGACAACGCCGCCGGCGCCGCCAAGTGCGTGGTGCTGGACCCCGCCTTCGACTGGGGCGAGGACCGGCGCCCAGGCACCGCCATGGCCGACACCGTGTTCTACGAGGTGCACGTGCGCGGCTTCACCCAGCTGATGGACGAGGTGCCGCCGGGCCTGCGCGGCACCTTCGCCGGGCTGGCCAGCGAACCGGCCATCGCCCACTTCAAGCGCCTGGGGGTGACCGCCATCGAGCTGCTCCCGGTGCACGCCTTCAACGACGAGCGACGGCTGATCGACCTGGGGCTGGCCAACTACTGGGGCTACAACACCGTCGCCTTCTTCGCGCCCGAGCCGCGCTACTGCGCCGGCGGCGACCCGGACGACTTCAAGCGCATGGTCAAGGCACTGCACGCCGCCGGGCTGGAGGTGATCCTGGACGTGGTCTACAACCACAGCTGCGAGGGCAACCACCTCGGGCCCACGCTGTTCCTCAAGGGCATCGACAACCCGGCCTACTACCGGCTGGCCGAGGACCGTCGCTACTACGACGACGTCACCGGCACCGGCAACACGCTGGACGCCAGCCACCCGGCCACGCTGCGGCTGCTGATGGACAGCCTGCGCTACTGGTACCAGGAGATGCACGTCGACGGCTTCCGCTTCGACCTCGCGCCGGCGATCGCGCGCAACGGCGCCTATGACTTCGACCACCGCTCGCCCTTCCTGGCGGCCGTGGCGCAGGATCCGGTGCTGCGGCAGGCCAAGCTGGTCGCCGAGCCCTGGGACATCGGCGACAACGGCTTCCAGGTCGGCGGTTTCCCGGCCGGCTGGTCGGAGTGGAACGGGCGCTACCGGGATGCCGTGCGCGACTTCTGGCGCGGGACCGACGGCGCGGTGCAGGAGTTCGCAGCCCGGCTGGCGGGCTCCGCGGACATCTACGCGCCTTCGCACCGCCTGCCGGACGCCAGCATCAACCTGGTGACCGTGCACGACGGCTTCACGCTGGCCGACCTCGTGGCCTACAACGAGAAGCACAACGAGGCCAACGCCGAGGACAACCGCGACGGCGAGAGCCACAACCGCTCCTGGAACTCCGGCGTGGAGGGCGAGACCGACGACGAGGAGGTTCTGGCCCTGCGCGAGCGGCGCAAGCGCAATTTCCTCGCCACCCTGTTCTGTTCGCGCGGCGTGCCGCTGCTGCTCGGTGGCGACGAGATGAGCCGCACCCAGGGCGGCAACAACAACGCCTACTGCCAGGACAACCCGGTGAGCTGGTTCGACTGGAGCGAGGCCCGCCGCCAGGATCCGCTGATCGATTTCACGCGGGGGCTGGTGGCGTTGCGGCGCGAACTGCCGGTGCTGCGCGAGAACCGCTTCCCGAGCGGCGAACCCGACGAGATGGACCGACGCGAGCTCGCCTGGTACAGCGTCTGGGGCCTGCCCATGACCGAGGAGGAATGGACCAACCCGGCGGTGCGCTGCATCGCGGCCTTGTTCGACGGGCGCTTCTCGCCGGTGGACGGCCGCGCCAGCCCCAGCGTGCTGCTGCTGTTCAACGCCTCGTACGAAGCGGTGGTCTTCACGCTGCCCGAGATCGCGGGTTTGGCGGAGTGGCGGGTGCGCGTGGACACCGGCCAGGGCCACTTCTCGCCGGACGAGGCCGAGCGCGTCGAGCCACTGGCCCGCGTCGAACTGGAGCCCCATGCGATGGCCGTGCTGGTCGAGGGGCCGCCGCGATGAGGAGCCTGCATGCGATGCGCTTCGGCGCCAGCCTGCTCGAGTCCGGCGGCGCCGACTTCCTCCTGTGGGCGCCGGCAGCGCAGCAGGCGCGATTGGCCTTGTACGAGGGCATCGGCACCGAACCCCGGCTGCTGCCCGCCCGCCGCGATGCCGAGGGCTGGTGGGCCTGCCGCGTGCCGGGGGCCACGGCGGGAACCCTGTACCACTGGTGCATCGACGACGGCCTGCTGGTCCCCGACCCGGCCTCGCGCCACAACCCGCACGGCGTGCACCAGCCCAGCGCCGTCGTGGACCCGCTGGCCTTCGAGTGGGACGAGGACTGGCGGGGACGGCCCTGGCACGAGACCGTGTTGTACGAACTCCACGTGGGTGCCTTCACGCCCGAAGGCACCTTCGCGGCCGCCCAGGCCCGCCTGCCGGAGCTGGCCGCGCTGGGCATCACCGCGATCGAACTGATGCCGCTGGCGGCCTTTCCGGGCCGCTTCGGATGGGGCTACGACGGCGTGCTGCCGTTCGCGCCGCATGCCCCCTACGGCACGCCGGAGGACCTCAAGCGCTTCATCCAGCAGGCGCACCGGCTGGGCCTGTCGGTGCTGCTGGACGTGGTCTACAACCATTTCGGCCCGGACGGCAACTACCTGCCCCGCTACGCGCCCGGCTTCTTCTCCAGCACCCGCAGCAGCCCGTGGGGGGCGGCCATCAATTTCGACGGACCGCACAGCCGGCCGGTGCGGCAGTTCTTCGTCGAGAACGCCCTCTTCTGGCTGGTCGAATACCGCTTCGACGGGCTGCGACTGGACGCCGTGCATGCGATCCGCGACGACGGCGCGCCGCACATCCTGCAGGAGCTGTCGGCCCGGGTGCGCGCCGCCACGCCCGGGCGGCACGTGCACCTGGTGCTGGAGAACGAGGACAACCACCACCAGCGCCTCTCGGCCCGGCCCCGGGCCGGCTGCTACGACGGGCAGTGGAACGACGATTTCCATCACGCGCTGCACGTGGTGCTGACCGGCGAGAGCGGCGGCTACTACCGCGACTACGCGGCGGCTGCGGGCGAGGCGCCGCTCGACCTGCTGGGTCGCGCGCTCACCCACGGCCTGCTGTTCGAGGACAGCCCGCGCAAGCCGGGCGGCGCCCGCGAGAACCCGCGGCCGGCGCCGCCGCAGCCGCTGTCGACGATGGTCAACTTCGCGCACAACCACGACCAGGCCGGCAACCGGGCGTTCGGCGAGCGGCTGGCGGCGCTGGCCGGACCCGAGGCCGCGCCGCTGGCCACCCTGCTGGCGCTGTTGACCCCGGCGGTGCCGCTGCTGTTCCTGGGCGAGGAGTCGGGCAGCACGCGGCCCTGGCTGTACTTCGCCGACTGGGACGGGGAGCTGAGGAAGGCCGTGCAGGAAGGCCGCCGGCGCGAGTTCGGCCATGTCGCACGCATCGAGGACGGCCGCCGGGTGCCGCTGCCGGACCCCTGCAGCGAGGCCACCTTCGAGGCCAGCCGACCCACGCCCGAGGAGCTGGACAGCGCAGCCGCCCGGCGCTGGCGTGCGATGGTGCGCGACGCGCTGGCGGCGCGCCGCCAGTGGATCGTCCCGCGGCAAGGCCAGCTGCTCACGGGGCAGCACACCGCCCAGCGCGTCGGGGCCACCGGCCTGTCGGTGCAGTGGCGCTACGAGGACGGGCAGGTGCTGGCGCTCGACATCAACCTCGGCCCGGCGTCCTTGCAAGTGCCCGCGACCCGGCCGGGCCCGGTCGAGGCGCAGGACGTGTTCCGGCACGGCTGGCCCGCGGACACGCCCGCCGGCACCTGGCCGGCCTGGTCCGCGTGCTGGCGGTTGGGACCCGAGATCACCCAATGACGCCTGCTCCCGACGCGGACCTCGCCCGTAGGGCCGAGCAGTTCGGCATCGCGCTGCGCTACACCAGCTTCTGGGGCGAGGAGCAATCCGTGCCCGACGAGGTGCTGGCCCAGGCCCTGGCCGGCATGGGCGCGGACGGATCGGAACCGGCCGAGGCCGCCGGCTTGCCGCCGGTGCATGTGGCACTGGAAGGCGAGCCGATCCGCATCGAGTGGACGGGCCCGCACCTCGCCGCTCGCTGGCAGCTCTCGCCCCAGGATCCCTCCTCCGGCGCCGGGCGCAGCGGCGAGGTCTCGAGCGAAGGCGGCCGGCACCTCGTCGCCCTGCCTCCCGACCTGCCGGCCGGCTACTGGGACCTCACCCTCGCCGGCGAGCGTTGCCTGCTGGTGGTCGCCCCGCACCGCTGCTGGGCGCCGGCCGCCCTGCTCGAGGGCGAGCGCTGGTGGGGCTGCACGGTGCAGCTCTACGCGCTGCGCTCCGGCCGCAACTGGGGCATAGGGGACTTCGGCGACCTGCGCCGGCTGGTGGAGACGGCCGCGCGCCACGGCGCGTCCTTCGTCGGCCTTTCGCCGCTGCACGCGCTGTTCCCGCAACGGCCGGAAGCGGCCAGCCCGTACAGCCCCTCCAGCCGCAGCGCACTCAACCCGATCTACCTGGACGTGACGGCCCTGACCGAGGCCTCCGGCTGCGAGGAGGCGCTGCGCAAGCTGCACGACGAAGCCTTCCAGGACCGGCTGCGGCGCCTGCGGGCGACCGAGCTGGTCGACTACGCGGGCGTGGCCGCGGCGAAGGAGGAGATGCTCGCCCTGCTGTGGCGCCACTTCGAGCAGCACGAGCTGGCATCGGGGCCGCGCGGGCAGGCCTTCTCGCGCTTCATGCAGGAGCGTGAACACACCCTGGGGCAGCACGCGCTGTTCGAGGCGCTGCAGGCCCACCTGCAGGCCGGCGACCCGGCCGCCTGGGGCTGGCCCGCCTGGCCCGATCGCTTCCGGGATCCGCAGGGCGAGGCGGTGCGCGAATTCCGCCGCACCCACGCGTCGGCCATCCGGTACCGCTTCTGGCTGCAGTGGTTGGCCGAGCTGCAGCTCGAATCCGTGCAGCGGCATGCGCGTGCCCGCGGCATGGGCCTGGGGCTGTATTGCGACCTCGCCGTCGGCGCCAATCCGGGCGGCGCGGAGACCTGGGCACGGCCCACGCTGTACGCAGGGGGCATGGAGGTGGGCGCGCCGCCGGACCCGCTGAACACCCAGGGCCAGAACTGGGGGCTGCCGCCCATGAGCCCGGTGCAATTGCGTGACGCTTGCTACGCGCCCTTCATCGAAGTCCTGCGCGCCAACATGCGGCACAGCGGCGCGCTGCGGCTGGACCACGTGATGGCCCTGATGCGCCTGTTCTGGATCGGCGGCGCGGGCGGCACCTACGTGCGCTACCCGCTGCAGGACCTGCTGGGCATCCTCGCACTGGAGAGCCACCGCCACCGCTGCCTGGTGATCGGCGAGGACCTGGGCAACGTCGCGCCCGAGATGCGCGAGGCGATGCGCGAGCGCGGCCTGCTGTCGTACCGGCCGCTGCTGTTTGAGCGCACGCCCGAGGGCGGCTTCCGCCCGCCGGCCGACTGGCCGCGGCAGGCGCTGGCCGTGGCCAGCACGCACGACCTGCCGACCCTGCGCGGCTTCTGGCTGGGCGAGGACCTGGAGCTGCTGGCCCAGCTCGGGCTCTATGCCGACGACGCGATGCGCGAGCGCGCCGTCCTCGACCGCGCGCAGGACCGCGCCCGGCTGCTGCTGGCGCTGGAACACGAACGGCTGCTGCCCGCCGATGCCAGCGTGCAGCCGACCTCGATCCCGGACACCACGCCGGAGTTCGTCGCCGCCGTCCACGGCTGGCTGGCGCGCACGCCCTGCTGGCTGGCCGGCGTCCAGCTCGACGACGTCGCCGGCCAACGGCTGCAGGTCAACGTCCCCGGCACCACCGAGGAGCGCTGCCCCAACTGGCGACGCAAGCTCGACCTCGCCGTCGACGACCTGGCCAGCGACGAGCGCTTCGCCGCCGTCGCTGCCGCCATGCGGGCCGAGCGCAGCGGGCCGCAGCCCGAAACGGGCACGAACGAGCTGCCGGCACTGGAGACCGCGTGCATCCCCGAAGCCACCTACCGGGTGCAGTTCCACGAAGGCTGCCGCTTCGCCGACGTGGCCGAGGCCGTCCCCTACCTGCACGCGCTCGGGATCAGCCACCTGTACAGCTCGCCCTTCCTGCGCGCGCGGCCGGGCAGCACCCACGGCTACGACATCGTCGACCACCGCGCGCTCAACCCGGAGGTGGGCGACGAGGCCGATTTCGAGCGCCTGTGCCACGCCCTGCGCCGGCACGGCATGGGGCAGATGCTGGACCTGGTGCCCAACCACATGGGCGTGCTGGCGGCCGACAACGCGTGGTGGCTGGAGGTGCTGGAGCACGGCCAGGCCTCGGCCCATGCGCAGACCTTCGACATCGAATGGGCGCCGGCGGCCCCGGAGATGCACGGCCGCGTGCTGCTGCCGGTGCTGGACGACCATTACGGCCGGGTGCTGGAGGCCGGCGAGCTGCGGCTGCACTTCGCGGCCCCCACCGGCACCTTCGAGCTGCGCTACTGGGAGCACCGCTTCCCGATCGATCCCGGTACCTACCCGGACATCTTCGCCGTGCTGCCCCCGCCACCGGCGCAGGACGAGGCCGAGAGCGACAGCCACGCGGTGGTCGCGTCCCTGCTCGCCTCCTTCGAGCGCCTGCCGCCGCGCGACAGCACGGACGACGACCAGCGGCGCGCGCGCGTTCGCGATGCCGCCATCTACCAGCGCAACCTGGCCCGGCTGGTCGCCCGCAACGACTGGCTGGCGCAGTGGATCGCCGCCTGCGTGCAGCGCTTCAACGGCACACCGGGCGACGCCGCCAGCTTCGACCTGCTCGACCGCCTGGCCGCCCGGCAGGCCTGGCGGCTGGCCGACTGGCACGTGGCGAGCGACGACGTCAACTACCGCCGCTTCTTCGACGTCAACACCCTGGCGGCGCTGCGCATGGAACGCCCCGAGGTGTTCGAGGCCACCCATGCGCGGGTGCTGCAATGGCTGCAGGACGGCCACCTGGACGCGCTGCGCATCGACCATCCGGACGGGCTGTCGGACCCGCAGCAGTACTTCGAGCGGCTGCAGGCGCGCCATGCCCGGCAGGCGGAAGTGGCCGGGCGCGAGCCGCGGGCGCTCTACCTGGTGATCGAGAAGATCCTGGCCGGGCACGAGCCGCTGTCGCACCACTGGCCGGTGCACGGCGACACCGGCTACCGCTTCGCCGCGCTGGCCAACGGCCTGTTCGTGGACGCCGGCCGCATCGAGGCGCTGGACCAGGGTTACCGGGCCTTCACCGGCGTGCGCGAGGATTTCGCCGAGATCGCCTACCAGTGCAAGCGGCTGATCATCGGCAGCGCCCTGTTCTCGGAACTGAACTGGCTGGTGGAGGCGGTCTACCGGATCACGCGGGCGAACCGCCGCCGCTGCGACTTCACGCGCAACCGGCTGCGGCTGGCGCTGGCCGAGATCGCGGCCGGCTTCCCGGTCTACCGGACCTACCTGCGGGTGGGCGAGCCGCCCAGCGCCGCCGACCGGCGCCACCTCGACTGGGCCGTCGCCGCCGCGCGGCGGCGCCTGGGCGGCTCCGAGGCCGCGGTGCTGGACCACGTGCGCGAAGTGCTGCTGGGCGAAGGCGAAGCCGCCGGCGTGCCGGACGAACAGCGCGCGCGCCTGCTGGCCCGCTGGCAGCAGTTCACCGCGCCGGTGATGGCCAAGGCGGTGGAGGACACCGCCTTCTACCGCTACCTGCGGCTGGTCTCGCTCAACGAGGTGGGCGGCGATCCGGCCGGCTACGGCGTGTCCGTCGCCGCCTTCCACGCGGCCAACCAGGCGCGCGTCCGCTACCGGCCGCACTGCCTGCTCGCCACCTCCACCCACGACAGCAAGCGCGGCGAGGACCTGCGCGCGCGCATCGCCGTGCTGTCCGAGCAGCCGCACACCTGGCTCGAGGCCGTCAACCGCTGGGCCGCCTGGGCCGAACGCTTCGCCAGCGACACGGACGCTGGGCCGGCGCCCGCCCGCAACGACATCTGGCTGCTGTTCCAGACCCTGGTCGGCCTGTGGCCGGCGCGGGAGCCGCACGCGCAGGAGCGCGAGGCCTTGCGCGAGCGCGTGCAGGCCTACCTGCGCAAGGCGGTGCGCGAGGCCAAACAGCACACCAGCTGGCTGGCGCCGGACGCGCCCTACGAGGACGCGCTGGCGCGCTACGTGGACGCCGTGCTGCGCCCGGGGCCCCACCCCTTCGCCGAGGACCTGCAGCGCTTCACCGCCCGCATCGCGCCCTGGGGCTTTCGCAACAGCCTGGCGCAGCTCGCGCTCAAGCTCACCGCACCGGGCGTGCCGGACATCTACCAGGGCTGCGAGCAATGGAACTTCAGCCTGGTGGACCCGGACAACCGGCGGCCGGTGGACTTCGGCGCGCTGGCCCGCTCGCTGGCGCAGCTGCAGGCGCAGTGCCCGGGCGGCATCCCGTCGGCGTCGCTGTGGGCCGAACTGCAGGCGGACATGGCCGATGGCCGGATCAAGCAGCTGGTCACCTGGCGGCTGCTGCAGCTGCGCCGGCAACGCCCGGCCCTGTTCCGCGACGGGGCCTACGTGCCGCTGACGGCCGACGGTCCCGCCGGCGAGCACGTGGTCGCCTTCGCGCGGACGCACCAGGGCGAGGTCGTGCTGGTGGTCGCGGCGCGGCTCGCGTGCAGCCTGTGCGGCAACGACGCCTCGCGCTGGACGCCGGCACTGTGGCGCGGCACCGACCTGCGCGCGCCCGAACCCGCTACGCTGGCGGCCACGACCCGATGGCGCGACGCGCTGACGGGGACCGAGGTCGAGGGCAGCGGCGACGGCGGCCTGCCGCCGCTGGAAGCAGTCTTCGCCGGCGCGGCCGGCCTGCCCTTTGCCGTGCTGGTGGCCCGGGCCGGAAAGGACTCCGCATGAACGTGCTCTTTGCCACGCCCGAATGCGCGCCCTACGTCAAGACCGGCGGCCTGGGCGACGTGAGCGGCGCATTGCCGGCGGCACTGGCCGCGCTCGGCCACGACGTGCGGGTGCTGCTGCCGGCCTACCGTGGCATGAAGGTCAGCGGCGAACTCGGCGACGGCATCGACCTGCCGGCCAGCGGCCACTGGCCGGCCGCGCAACTGCTGCCCGTGCGGGCGGACAACGGCGTCACGCTGCTGCTGCTGGCCTGCCCGTCGCTTTACCAGCGGGCCGGCGGGCCCTACGTCGACTCGGGCGGCCACGACTATCCCGACAACGTGCTGCGCTTCGGCTTCCTCAGCCGGGTGGCCGCGATGCTCGGTACCAGCGCCAGCCCGATCGAGGGCTGGCAGGCCGACGTGGTGCACGCCAACGACTGGCCCTGTGCCCTCGCCCCGCTGTACCTGGCGCAGGCGCGCGAGCTGAACGCGCATGTGCCGGTGGCGGCTGCCGTCGTCACCATCCACAACATCGCCTTCCAGGGCGTGTTCCCCATGGCGCAGGCGGACCTGCTGGGCATTCCGGCGCACTGGCGCGACATCGACGGGGTCGAGTTCTGGGGCCAGCTGTCGATGCTCAAGGCCGGCCTGCAGTTCGCCGAGGCGATCACCACCGTGAGCCCGAGCTATGCCAGCGAGATCCGGACGCCCGCCTTCGGCGCCGGCCTGGATGGCGTGCTGCGCAGCCGCGCCGACCGCCTCACCGGCATCCTGAACGGCATCGACACCGGCGTGTGGAACCCGGCCCGCGATGCGCTGCTGCCCTACCGCTACAGCGCCGAGGACCTGTCGGGCAAGGCGCGCAACAAGGCCACGCTGCAGGCGCAGTGCGGGCTGTCGCCCGATCCGAACGCCATGCTGTTCGGCCTGGTGAGCCGGCTCACGGCCCAGAAGGGCATCGACCTGGTGCTGGGCGGCCTGCAAGCGCTGCTGCAGGCGGGCGGCCAACTGGTGGTGCTGGGCAGCGGCGACGCGGCCCTGCAGCAGCAACTGGTGGAAGTGGCGGCCCGGGCGCCGCGGGCCATGAGCGTCACGCTGGGCTTCGACGAACCGCTGGCCCACCTGATCGAGGCCGGAGCCGACTGCTTCCTGATGCCCTCGCGATTCGAGCCCTGCGGGCTGAACCAGATGTACAGCCAGGCCTACGGCACGCCGCCGCTGGTGAACGGCACCGGCGGACTGGTGGATTCGGTGCTGGACGCGACGCTGGACCCCGCCGAGGGCACCGGCTTCGTCATGCGGTCGCCCGATGCGCAGGGGTTTTCCGACGCGCTGTCGCGGGCCCGCGCCGCCTGGGAACGCCCGGCGGACTGGCACCGGATCCAGGCCAACGGCATGCGCCGCGACTTCGGCTGGGCGGCGAGCGCGCGCCGCTACGAGCAGGTGTACCGCGAAGCGGTCGAACGGGCCCGGCCGCGGTTCTTCCGCACGGCGTGAACTTCATCCACGGCGTGCGATCGCGGGTTTTGCCTGGCGGATCGGTGTCCTACTGCTTCGCGTGCTTGCGCACCCAGTCGCAGTAGGTCTTCATCCAGCCCTGCAGGAACTTCTTCGTATCCTCGATACCGATGCCGCCGTCCGGTGCGAACAAGCCCTCGCGGGCCTGCACGAAGGCTTCGGGCTGGCCCAGGGTGGGCATGTCCAGGTAGGCCAGCGTGTTGCGCAGGTGCTGCTGCGCCATGGACGTGCCCAGCGCGCCGACCGAGATGCCGATCACGCCGGCCGCCTTGCCGGCGAACGCGCTCTGGCCATAGGGCCGCGAAGCGCTGTCGATTGCGTTCTTCAGCACGCCCGGGACGGAGCGATTGTATTCGGGCGTCACGAACAGCACTCCCTGGGCATTGCTGATCTCGCCCTTGAGGCGCTTGACCGGCTCGGGCATGTTGCCGTCCAGGTCCTGGTTGTAGAGCGGGATGTCACCGAGGGCGCACTCCTGGAAGCTGAACTCGGCCGGCGCCATCTTGAACAGCGCATGGGCCAGCTTGCGGTTGAAGGAATCCTTTCGGAGGCTGCCGATCAGGACGGCGATGCGGTAGTTGTCGGCCATGGTTTCTCCAGAGCGAGGTTGCACGCGGGACGCGAGGACCATTCTGGGTGCCCTTGCTCCCGTGTGCCGACCACGGAAACCTTCCGAAAGAACTGTCGCAACGCCCTGCGGCCTGCCCTTCAGCTCACGCCGCGGCCTTCGTCGTTGCGCGCCTGCGCCACGCTGCCGCCGGCCGGCACGTCGTGCGTCACCCACACGTTGCCGCCGATCACGGCGCCCTTGCCGATGGTCACGCGGCCCAGCACGGTTGCACCGGCGTAGATCACCACGTCGTCCTCGACGATGGGATGGCGCGGCAGCCCCTTGGTGAGCTTGCCATCCTCGCCGACCGGGAAGCGCTTGGCGCCCAAGGTCACGTTCTGGTACAGGCGCACGCGCTCGCCGATCACGCAGGTTTCGCCGATCACCACGCCGGTGCCGTGGTCGATGAAGAAGCCGGCACCTATGGTCGCGCCCGGGTGGATGTCGATGCCGGTGCGGCTGTGCGCGATCTCCGACACGATGCGGGCCAGCAGCGGCAGGCCCAGTTCGTAGAGCTTGTGCGCCAGCCGGTGGTGGATCATCGCCAGCACGCCCGGATAGCACAGCAGGACCTCGTCGACGCTGCGCGCCGCCGGGTCGCCCTGCCAGGCGGCCAGCACGTCGGTGTCCAGCAGGCGGCGGATCGCCGGCAGCGACTGGGCGAAGCTGCGCACCAGCCCGGCCGCGCGCTCCCGCACGTCCTCGGTCGCGCCCTCGCCGCGGCGCGAGGCCTGGCACACCTCCAGCACCGCCTGCGCCAGCAGCCCGCGCAGCGCAGCGTCCAGCGTGTGGCCGACGTAGAAGTCCTCGGCCTCGTTGCGCAGGTCCGGCGGGCCCAGGCGCATGGGGAACAAGGCGCCCTTGAGCTGCTCGACGATGCGCTCCAGCGCCTGCGGCGAGGGCAGCTCGCGGCCGCCGTTCTCGCGCGAGCGGCCCTGCGCCTCGCGCCAGTCGCTGCGCGCCCCGCGCAGGCCCTGCACGATGACGCCGATGTCGAAGTGGGTCATGGGTGTTCCGTCTCTCCGGATGGATGGCGCCACGATACCGGAGAACGCCGGCGCATGATCCGGCCCGGCTCAACATCCCGCTGCGCAGTGGGTGTGTGCGCGGCGGCGACCGGAAGGGACGTCCGGCGATGTTGCTAAAGTCGGCGGATCCCCAATCTTCGTCCAGCAGGAGGCGCCGATGGCGCGCACCGTCCAATGCATCAAGCTCGGCCGTGAAGCCGAGGGCCTCGACTTCCCGCCCTACCCGGGCGAACTCGGCAAGCGCATCTACGAGAACGTCAGCAAGCAGGCCTGGCAGGACTGGCTCAAGCACCAGACCATGCTGGTCAACGAGAACCGCCTGAACCTCGCCGACCAGCGCGCACGCGAATACCTCAAGCGCCAGATGGAGGCGCA
>Ga0196972_1000513_pt1 | contig 19217 bp, 22 predicted proteins | sample S1v_2013CmetaG_FD_148618 | JGI IMG/M metagenome (GOLD analysis project Ga0196972, IMG submission 148618) | Soil microbial communities from Anza Borrego desert, Southern California, United States - S1+v_20-13C | ecosystem: Environmental > Terrestrial > Soil > Desert | place: USA: California...
ACCATCGCCATCGACGTGGCTGAAATACAGCCGGCGACCGGATACGGTTGTGACATCGGGAACCGGCCAAACATCCTTGCCGAACGACCGCGTAAAGAACTCAAACGGATTGATAATCCATTGACCGAGCCCGAGCGTCTTGGACTCGTGGAAAAACTCGTAGCCGAAGGCCGCGTAACCCCCGCGGGGGCATATCGCAACATTGAGGCTTTGGTCTCGTCCATTGCGTGGAGGTACTCTAATTGCAAGGAGCACTTCCACATCAGCGGAGACCGCTTTCACGATGGAGTATGGAGGTAGGCTCGGATCTAGGTCGTGTTCAAATCCCACCATCGCGTCTTTGAAAATTATCTTTGAACCGTAGGTAGTATCGATATTGCGCCCGGAGAACGCGAGCCCGAGTTCGCCGAGGAACAAATTCAATTGCTGTCTGGCTGGCCCGGTGGGATCTGCGCCGGGGTTCCCGAGAACCACGTATTTCAGACCCTGCCTCACTGCTTGAGCCGACCACGCGAGATAGGGAGTGGGCTGCGCAAGAGGCTCTGCGAACCACGTGATCACCCCTACATAGCGACTTAAGCGCTCAAGTTGTGGCAAAGGCTCATTGACATCATGGTACCGAAGAATGAACCCCAAGTGGTTGAGAGGCATCTCGGCGAATCTATGCAATCGCGATGACGGAACATCGCGTTCGTGCTTCGAGTCGTACAGCGCAACAATCTCCCGAGCGACAACAGTCGCGGCTTGGGCTCCCAGCACAGGCGTAGCTGAGATGCAGACGAGCAACGTCAACGCACACCGGACTCCCAGTCTGATTTCCATTGGATCACGTCCAAAGCGGCTACCTTAGTCGGTGAGCCGAGTTTAGATATCGCAGCACGATGGTCAACCCGATGGGTCTGGTTGCTTCATGCGGCTCGACTGTCCAAACATGCCAATTCAAGCGGCATGTGCCAGCGATCCTAGGGTGAAGATCCTATGCGCAATGTTTTGCTTAATATCTCAAGGCTTGCCATCGTCACCGGAAGGCGAAAGCGGCGCGGTCCCGCACTGCCCGGATTAAGGTGGCATTGCCGCGCACTGCGCAAGTCGGCGCGATGGCGCGTAACTGGGCTAACACCTCGGTCGCCGACATCCCCGGCATGGATGATGAGATCCGACCGTTCCAGTGGGTGGGTGTGATTTCGGATGCACACGGCTTGTTCCCGCTCAGTTTCAGGATAAGGCGTTGGGCACGGCGATCGCAAGCCAGAACCGCTCAAGCGCCGAGGTACCCAAATGCATCCAAGATATTGCGCGTAATAAGCGCCGCGTTCCACGCACCCCCGCACGGCGTTCGGATCTGTCCGAGTTCGAAACTTCTCAGCGTAATTGGCGCAGGCCGAACAGATTTCGCACTTTTGCTCGGAATGTCTGCCAGGCCACCACCAGCTTTGAACGATGGGCAAACTGGCGCGCTCTCATGGCGACGATTAACGAGGAAGGTCGCCGGCTCAGATAATGACAATCGCACAACAGGTGATGAGCTTCGTCCCGGGTTAGGCTGAAAAATTCGACAGCATCTCGGTAGGTGTCGCCACTGAGGCCCTGCCCCCGAAAAATAGGATCAGCAAAAGCCACAGTAAGGGGTGAACAGTCAGACCGGAGTGAGCGCACCTCCTCCTCATCCATGTACTCGACCCGGGAAAGAAGGCTGACATTGCTGTTATGTGCGTCGAGCAAAGCCCCCCACCTTGTAAGACGCTCATGACGGACGTCGGCGCGCCCGACTGGTGGAGACGATGACACGGTTGCAACCGGTGTTAGTTCTTGGACAGAAGCGTGTTCCATGGGAACCTCCAGGCCCCCGATGGAGAAAGGTTTCTGTCGGAGGCGTTGACGGACGGCGTCATACCGACATCAATGACATCCCCGTGGTGATCAAGAAGTTCCGCCTCTCTTGCAAAAAAAACGCGGAGGACGGGGGGCGTAAGCTATGAGCTCAAGCCTCTCGTCGATAAGTACGCCCGGTCCCAGGTTTGCTCACATTTACTGCCGGCACCGCATGCTCCATTGTCCTTTGTAGAGTCGCCAAAGGGAGACGGGGCTGCGCAGTGGGATCTAGTCCTAGCCGTCGCTAGATCCGATTCATCATTGCGTCAGACCACCGGGCAATTTCGGCGGTCGCCGGGTATTTCGAAAGATACCTGCCTGCCTGTTGCATGAGCCAGATCGCCAACAATCGTGCAGGGCAATCTCGATGCGCTTGCGGCCGGCCGGAAACTTTATGAAGCTGCGCCGAAGCTCCCCAAGGCGGGATTATTACACCGCCGCCGCCCCCGGGGAGATCTTCGAGCGCGGCAGCGGCGATAGCGCATGGCGGTGGCAATGCGACGCGCTCTCTGGCCTTGGTGATCTCTTTGGGAATCCACGCCTGCTGCTCTTCAATGCGCTTCAGACGATCCGTCACAGCAGCCCGCTCGACATCTCGGAGCCGAGCGAGTTCGGTCCGGTCTTCCGCCTCGCGAGAAGCGATGATGGCGCGCGCGGCAGGCAGATAGCCTTTCAATCCAGCAAGCTCGCCCCGTAAATGTTGCCGACGACAACAGCGATGCCGGTTGAAAGACCGCCGCCGATCGCCAGCAGCACGGCCAAGCCGCCGTTCATGATCTGCATCAGACCGGGACCCTGCCGCACGCTATGACGGCACCGCATCGAGCACCGCGTCGACCTTGGCGCTCAGTTAAGTCAACGTCGTGCCAAGCGAACTGAAGCTCGTCGAGCCAAACCGACCTGCGCGTCCTGGAAAGTTTTGCGCAATATGGGGTCGCGGACCACATGCAGAAGGACGTCGTTCGCGGCATGCTAGAAGCCAAGCAAATGCTGCGCAGCCTTTGGGGAACGTCGAACGTTCACATTTACGGGATCGCCGGCACTGGCTTTTCAGCACTGGACAGCGTGCTTTCGTTGATTTTGCCGGGCGATGGGGCTGTTGCCTTCCCCAACGGAACATTCTCCGGCATCGACACGCAGACGATCCGCCGCAAGGTGGCCACGGCCCAGGAACTGGCGCTAAACCCGCTCAATCCGCACGCGGCCGGTTGCACTCACTCATCGCCCTGGTTGACTTCAACCAGGGGCCCACCACGACGCCTTGCCATGCCAAAGTGTCAATTGACGGCCGAAGACTCCTTTGCCCTGAAAGCGCTGCTTAATGAGCCGGGACAGTCGGATGATCTACGCGCGATCGTTAAGGAGAAGCTCAGGTCCGCATCGCTGTTCCTCGATCACACCATCGACCGCAAGGTCGCAACTCTCGGAAGCCGCGTGCGCTTTGCAGTCGGCGAAACATTCCATGAGCGTGTGTTAAGCGCCAATCCAGACTATACGATCGGCCTGGAACTTGCGCTTGCCAGCGTGATTGGCGCGGTCCTAATCGGATTGAAGGAAGGGCAGATAGCCCAGTTTGGCAGCCAAACGGCCAAGTGACACGGGTCGGGCTCCTAAAGGTTCTTTCCCAACCGGAGGCGCAACTCCGCGGTGGCGCCCAAGATACTGACGTAGCCTACGTGGATTTTACGCGGCGAATGCCTGGCAGCAATCGTGTTGCCCCCTACGACGACGGACCAGGCGCGGCATGAGGTTCAAAGCCGGCCCGACGCGATAAGCCAAAAGTAGCCCGCCAGACAAGCGGGCTGAAGGTCGCCTTTTCCTGCCTGCGCGCCTCAGGGTTGAGAATTAGGAAAAAACTGCTGCTCACCAGCTATTTTAAACGAAGCTAGCGCGTTCTGGCCATCGCGAGAAAGGAGCCAGTCGATGATGGCCTGACCTTCCCTCTGCTTCACTCTCGGATGCTTGGCGGGATTCACAAGCATAATGCCGTACTGATTGAAAAGCCTTCTGTCGCCCTCGACCAAGACTCGGTGACTCGCGCGGTTCTTGAAAGCCGACCAGGTGGCCCGGTCCACCAAAGCGTACGCATCCATGCCTATCGCCGTATTGAGGGTAGCACCCATACCCTGTCCGAGTTCTCGATACCAAGTGCCGGACTCAGACTTAACGTCGACGCCCGCTTCCTTCCAAAGGCGGAGCTCCGCCTTGTGCGTACCGCTGTCGTCCCCCCGGGAGGCGAACGGTGCTTTTCGGTGGGCAATCATTTCGAGAGCGGCAATCGCGTCCTTCCCACCTGCGATGCGCGCGGGATCTCTCGAGGGGCCGACTAAAACGAAATCATTGTACATGAGCTGGTGCCGCTCCACGCCCCAACCCTCGCTTATAAATTTCTGCTCTGCGGCCGTATCGTGAACGAGGAGCACATCTCCATCGCCGTTCATAGCGTTCTTGATCGCTTGGCCAGTACCGACGGCGACGATCCGCACCTCGATGCCCGTCTTCTTAGTAAAGAGCGGTAGCAAGTAGGAGAAAAGGCCCGAATTCTCTGTGGATGTAGTCGACTGCAGCACGATGAACGCATTTTCGGCTCGCACCTGTGAAACCGCCATCCCAAGCAGCATCGTAGCGAGGAAAAAAACACGAGCATTGCGCATCATGGCGTGCACCTTCTTAGAACACGATCTTGCCCTCGAGATATGAGGCAGCCTCCGGAGTGCCTGGCGCGCAAAAGAAAGTCTCTGCCGGCGTACATTCGAGTATGCGGCCGCGATGCATGAAGATCACTTCTGCGGCCAGGCGACGGGCTTGTCCCATGTCCTGCGTAATGAGCGCGAACCGGGTCCCAGCATCACGCGCGCGCTGGACCAGGCACTCGATCGCAGCGGTCGACCCGGGATCAAGATTTGAGGTCGGCTCATCGAGGAACACGAGCTCGGGCTGAGTTGCCAGTGCGCGGACCAGGGCAAGGCGTTGCTGTTCTCCGCCCGACAAGCTGCGCGCTGGAGTCTTCGCAATATCCAGCAATCTAGCTTGCTCCAGCGCATGACGGGCGACCTCATCTCGCATCTTGGCAGGGACTCCCGCCGCCGCAAGCACATAGACGATGTTGGCGATCGCAGAGCGCCTGAGCATCACCGGGCGTTGGAACACGAATCCGATCTTATGGGCCCGCAGTCGGTCGGGCTCCAGACCGGCCCAGGTCACGGAACCACAGTCGGGTGTGAGCAAACCGGCGAGCAGGCGAAACATTACGCTCTTGCCCGCTCCGTTGGGCCCGAGAACAGCGACGACTCCGCGCGAGCATCCAAACTTGGCATCGACATGGTCAATGATAGTTCGCATATCCCGTTTATAGGTCAGCGAACGTCCCACGACGGGCAGCACCGAACTCGCAGCGCCGAGTTTGCTTTGCGCGGGCGCGTACTGCATCGACTATTGGACTCACACGTAGCTTGGTTGCGAGCTTGCCCGCGCTGCCATGACAATGGCATTGGCGACGAATGCCAGCGTCAGAAGGATAATACCGAGGCCGAGGGCAAGCGAAAGATCGCCTTTGGACGTCTCGAGCGCAATCGCAGTCGTCATCGTTCTTGTGACATGGTTGATGTTGCCCCCGACGATCAATACGGCGCCGACTTCCGCGATTGCGCGCCCGAACCCAGCGAGCAGTGCGGTCAGGAGGCTATGGCGCCCCTCCCAGATCAAGGTCGCGGTTTGCTGCAACGCACCCCGACCGAGTACTCGCAGCTGTTCATCGTATTCGACCTTGAGATCCTCGATCGTTTGCCGCGTGAGCGCCATTACGATGGGCGTGATCAGGATTGCTTGAGCAATGATCATCGCCGTGGGCGTATAGAGTATTTGAAGCGCGCCAAGCGGCCCAGAATTTGAAAGAAGCATGTAGACGAGTAGGCCTACAACAACAGCCGGAAGGCCCATTAGAGCATTGATAAATGTGATCGCGGCGGTTCGGCCTCGGAACCGACCAACCGCAATAAGTGCACCGGTGGGCAGCCCGATCAAACCGGCGATAGCAACTGCCGTCAGGCTCACTTTTAGCGATAGGCCGACGATCTCAATAAGAACGGGATCCAGCGATCCGATGAGCTGGAACGCCGTTGTGAATGCATGGGTCAGGTCTTGCATCGAATTGTTACTCCAGACGCCGTTTATTTGCTTATCACCCATCGGTGCGCTTTGATCGGCGGGGTGGAACCCACAACCGGTTGAAGCGGTTACAGCAGGCGGCGATCGAACGACACCATTGCCTAGGCGTGGTGCAGCCACCGTCCACTGGTCACCGCCACTGGGTCTCCGACGTGAAGACTCTTCCACCCAGAAGCAGGCCTCTCGCAGACTCAGAACGAAACCCGCTGCATCGCACCATTGCTTGCCGACGGAACCTGCCGCAGTATCAGAGGTCTTCTGCTGTCTTGTCGTTAGTCATCTAATCGCCAGGAGTAGACATGGAAGTTAAGGTCGAAGGCAACGGTGGTGGCCCCGACCGACCCGCGCGCAACGTCGGCTCCCGCAAACGCGCTCGGGCTTTTCCTAAAGGGCGGCAGCTGGACATTGAAGCGCTGCGTGAGGTCCGCCAAATGCTCGGGAAGCGGCCGCGCCGACCGGATTTGCTGATCGAATTCCTGCATCTCATTCAGGACCGTCATGGCTGCCTGTCTGCACGCCACTTGCGCGCTTTGTCAGATGAGATGCGCCTGCCCCAGGCCGCAGTTTATGAGGTGGCGACTTTCTATTCTCATTTCGATGTTGTGAAGGAGGGCGAGACGCCGCCGCCGCCAACAACTATACGGGTTTGCGATTCCGTCACTTGCGAGGTTAAGGGGGCGGAGGCGCTGCTCGTGGCCCTTATCGGCGGGACTGATGCAGCCAGGGTCCGAGTTGTGCGAGCCCCCTGCATGGGGCGGTGTGACACCGCGCCGGTGTGCGAGATCGGACATTTCCACGTCGATCACGCCACGCCACCAGCTGTTATTGAGGCGCTTCGCAACGAAAAGCGCGAGCCTGTGATCCCACCCTATCAAACGCTGGCTGAATATCGCGCGCAGGGTGGCTACTCCGTGCTCGAAAGCTGTCGCACGGGCCGCAGAAGCTTTGACTCAGTTGTGCACGAATTGACCGAAGCGGGTTTGCGCGGAATGGGTGGCGCTGGATTCCCCGCCGGGCGCAAATGGAAGATCGTTCGCGGCTACCCAGGGCCGCGCCTCATGACAATTAACGGCGACGAGGGCGAGCCTGGCACATTTAAGGACCGCTACTATCTTGAAAGACAGCCGCATCACATGTTGGAAGGGGCGCTCATTGCCGCCTGGGCGGTTGAGGCCGAGGCAATCTATCTCTACATGCGCGACGAATATCCCGCCGTGCTGCGCATTCTTGCCCGTGAAATTGCAGCGCTCGAGGAAGCAGGTCTGATTCCGAAAGGCCACATAGAACTTCGTCGGGGCGCCGGCGCCTACATCTGCGGCGAAGAGTCGGCGATGATTGAATCAATCGAGGGCAAGCGAGGCTACCCGCGCAACCGCCCTCCCTATATCGCGGAGATCGGCTTGTTCGGCCGACCCACTCTCAATCAGAATGTTGAGACATTGTATTGGGTGCCCGCGATCCTAGCTAAGGGCTCCAGGTGGTTCGCTGAACAAGGCATCAACGGATCCAAGGGGCCTCGATCATGGTCGGTCTCCGGCCGTGTCAAAAACCCAGGCGTGATCTGCGCTCCGGCTGGCATTACTGCCCGCCAACTGATCGAACTGGCCGGTGGCATGGAAGACGGACATATCTTTAAGGCCTACCTGCCGGGCGGGGCATCGGGAGGTATTCTGCCGGCCCGCTTGGCAGATCTCCCGCTCGATTTTGGAACGCTCGACAAGTATGGAAGCTTCGTCGGTAGCCATGCCATCGTCATCTTCTCCGACCGCGATGACGTCAGCGCCATCGTGCAGAACCTATTGAGATTTTTTAAAAACGAGTCCTGCGGACAATGCACGCCGTGCCGCGTTGGTTGCGACAAGGCGGTCGCTCTGCTCGAACGCGACGAATGGGATACCGGCCTTCTCAATGAGCTGGCTGAAACCATGCGCGACGCGTCGATCTGTGGCTTGGGCCAAGCGGCTCCAAACGCGTTCATTACAGCGCTTGAGCATTTTACGGACGAGCCGGCGCGGACCAAGGTGGCCGGACAGCCGGATCGTTACTAGATTGAACGAGAGCGCCTGGGTCAGATGGGTGAAAGCTTATGACCGACCAGCTTCTTTTCACACTCGACGGCAAAGTGGTTGCGGCACGCCCCGGTGAAACCATTTGGCAAGTTGCAAAGCGCGAAGGCCTCGATATCCCGCACCTCTGCTGGTTGCCCGAGCCAGGCTACCGAGCGGACGGCAATTGTCGCGCGTGTATGGTTGAGATTGAGGGCGAGCGGGTTTTGTCCGCCTCCTGCATCCGCAAGCCGACGCCGGACATGATCGTGAAGACCTCGACCGAACGCGCCATCAAAGCTCGGCGCATGGTCATGGAGCTTCTGCTCGCCGACCAGCCACCGCGCGAGGATTCTCCGGACAGAGTATCGCCGTTCTGGAAATGGGCCGACGCACAGAACATCAATGCGACGCGTTTCCCAGCACACGAGATTATTCGGCCCGATCTTTCCCACCCGGCCATGGCGGTCAATCTCGACTGCTGCATTGATTGCGGCCTGTGCGTGCGCGCGTGCAGGGAGGTTCAGGTCAACGACGTGATCGGCATGGGCTTCCGTAACATCGGCGCAAAGCCCGTGTTCGACTTTGATGACCCGATGGGTGCGTCCACCTGCGTTGCCTGCGGAGAATGCGTCCAGGCTTGTCCGACCGGCGCACTGATGCCGAAGTCCATCGTGGATCCCATAACGCAGCATGGCAGCCGGGAGGTCGACCGCGAGATACACTCGGTCTGCCCCTATTGCGGCGTTGGCTGCCAGATCAGCTACCAGATAAAGGACGAACGCATCGCCTTCGTGCAGGGACATAACGGGCCTGCCAACGAGAACCGGCTATGCGTTAAGGGACGCTTCGGCTTTGACTACGTTACCAACCCTCAGCGCCTTATGAAACCGCTCATCCGCAAATCTGGGCTTCCCAAACGGCTTGATGTCGATCCCTCCAACCCCCTAACCCACTTCCGAGAGGCGAGCTGGGACGAAGCCTTGGACGTTGCGGCCCAGGGACTGGCGCAGGTCGCGCAAAAGAACGGCAACAAGGCAATTGCAGGGTTCGGCTCCGCGAAGTGCTCAAATGAAGAGGCTTACCTCTTCCAGAAATTGATCCGAACACGCTTCCGCAACAACAACGTCGACCACTGTACGCGGCTCTGTCACGCTTCATCAGTCGCTGCGCTTATCGAAGGTATCGGCTCCGGTGCGGTCACTGCGACGTTCAATGAGGTAGAGCACGCAGATGTCATTATGGTCATCGGCGCTAACCCCACCGAAAACCATCCCGTCGCGGCGACGTACTTCAAGCAGGCGGCAAAGCGTGGCGCCCAGCTCATCGTTATTGACCCGCGCGGGGTGGCGTTGCGTGAATACGCTACGCATATGCTGCAATTTAAGCCGGGAAGCGATGTCGCGCTCCTCAACGCGATCATGCACGTGATTATCAAGGAGGGGCTCTACGACGTTCAATACCTGCAAGCCTTCACAGATGGTTTCGAAGACTTAAAGCAGCATGTTGAACACTTCAGCCCGGAAGCTGTCGCCGATATCTGCGGCATTGACGCTAACACCATCCACGCCGTCGCGCAGACCTTCGGGCGCGCGCAACGAGCCATGGTTTTTTGGGGTATGGGAATCTCGCAGCACGTGCACGGCACAAACAACTCGCGTTGTCTCATTGCTCTGGCACTCATCTGTGGCCAGATCGGTCGTTCGGGCACCGGCTTGCACCCCCTTCGAGGGCAGAACAATGTGCAGGGGGCTTCGGATGCGGGTCTTATCCCGATGTTCTACCCGGACTACGCAGATGTTGCGAATAGCCTTATGCATAAGAAATACGAGGATCTTTGGCAGGCATCGCTCTCAAAGGAGCCGGGACTTACTGTCGTCGAGATCATTAACGCAGCCAATGCGGGCGAGATCAGGGGCATGTATATCATGGGCGAAAACCCGGCCATGTCCGATCCTGATCTCGATCATGCGCGGGCCGGCATCGCGAAACTCGAGCACCTCGTCGTCCAAGATATATTCCTCACTGAGACGGCTATGATGGCCGATGTGGTGTTGCCCTCCTCGGCCTGGCCTGAAAAAGCCGGCACCGTCACTAACACTAACCGACAAGTGCAAATGGGCCGCAAGGCGCTCGATCTGCCGGGCGACACGCGTCAAGACCTGTGGATCACTGTCCAACTGGCGAAGCGTCTTGGTCTCGCTTGGACCTACGATCATCCCTCCGAGGTTTTCGCAGAGATGAAATTCGCGATGCCATCCCTCGACAACATTACCTGGGGGCGGTTGGAGCAGGAATCCTCCATCATGTATCCGTGCCCCGCGCCCGGTCACCCAGGTGAAGCGATCGTCTTTGGCGATGGCTTCCCCACCGAAACCGGGAGGGCGCGGTTCGTTCCGGTGGATATCCTCCCGCCCGCCGAGGTCCCTGATCACGAATATCCGCTTGTGCTGATGACAGGTCGGCAGCTGGAACACTGGCACACAGGTGCAATGACACGGCGTGCCTTGGTGCTGGATTCTCTCGAACCTGGACCTACCGCAAGCTTACATCCGGCGACGTTGGCCCATTATGGTGTTGTAGCGGGGCAAACCCTGCGGGTCAGGACGCGGCGAGGGACCATCGACTTGACGGCCCGCGCCGACCGAGAAATTCAGGAAGGCGTCATCTTCATTCCGTTCGCCTATGTCGAAGCCGCTGCCAACGTGCTCACCAATCCGCAGCTCGATCCCATCGGCAAAATTCCCGAGTACAAATACTGCGCGGTCAGGATTGAGCCTGCTCCCATAACGGAGCAAGAATTGGCGAGCCCGTAAGCGTGTGCTCGCCGGTCTGCCAAAAGGATTAGCATGGTCTCCCCTGTCTTCGGCGTCACCGGCTGGAAAAACTCGGGAAAGACTACGCTTGCCGCGGGTCTTCTCGGCGAGTTCACTCGTCGCGGCTATGTCGTCACCGCTATCAAGCATGCCCATGAAAGTTTCGACATCGATCGGCCGGGGACAGATTCTTTCAGATTAAGGGCGGCAGGAGCGCAGCGCGTGGTGCTATCTTCGCCGCGGCGTTGGGCCGTCATTCATGAGGTTCTCGCTGAGCCCGAAGCACGTCTGGAGGAGTTATTGACACTGGTAGGAACCTGCGACCTCGTCATTGTAGAAGGCTTTAAGAACGCGCCCTTTCCCAAGTTGGAGATTCGCCGCGATGGTGCCGTATCGCGGATTCCCTTGGCGCCGGGGGTATCCCAGGTCGTGGCCGTCGCATCCGACCGTCCTAATGAAGAGCCGGACAATTTACCGACGTTCCATATGGATGACCTAAACGGTATGGCCGATTTCGTGATTGCTTACTTGAAACTCGAAGCGCCATGAAAAAGCTGGAGGACGACTGCTTTTTTCATGACAAAAACCGGCTTCCGCATGGCGAAGCGCTGGCAATTCTGAAGTCCCGTGTGACGCCAGTCGTCAGCGCCGAGGAAATTCCGCTCGAAGCCGCAGCGGGACGCTACTTGGCCGCCCCCGTCGTGTCGCCCCGTCCGATACCGGCGCACGACAATGCGGCGGTCGACGGTTATGCCTTTGCCCATGACATCTATGATGAAAGGCAAGGAGCTACGCTGCGAGTGCAAGGGCTGGCTTCAGCAGGTCATCCTATAGCGGGCGGAGTGGACCCTCGCACGGCCGTCCGCATCTTCACTGGCGCCGTCCTTCCCTCTGGCCTCGACACAGTCGTCATGCAGGAAGACGTGCGGATCGAGACAAGCAGCGGTGAAAGCCGCGTATGGATACCTCCAGGGTTGAAGCTCGGAACCAATCGCCGGTTTGCTGGCGAGGACTGCGCGGCTGGCTCGACCCTTGTGGCTGTTGGAACAGCCTTGCGGCCGCAGGATGTTGCAAGTGCCGCCGCTTGCGGCCTTGCGACTTTGCGGTGCCACACCCCTCTCAAGGTCGGCGTCTTTTCTACCGGTGACGAGATCCTTCGCGCAGGCGAGGTATTTTGTGAGGGGAAGGTCTACGACGCCAACGCACCCATGCTCGCCGGCCTTGTGCGCGGCGTGTCTGCGGTCCCTGTAAACCTCGGCGTTTTGCCAGACAAGGCAGAATTGGTGAGGGCGGCACTAGCTGATGCCTCGCAGCGCTATCATGTGCTGGTCATCTCAGGCGGTGCGAGCCAAGGGGCCGAGGATCATGTTACCAATACAATTGACGCCCTCGGCAGGCGCCACCTCTGGCAAATTGCCATCAAGCCTGGACGCCCGATGTCATTTGGGCAGATCGGTGACTGCGTGATTCTGGGCCTTCCCGGCAATCCGGTCGCGGTCTTTGTATGCTTCCTTCTTTATGTGAGGCCTGTCCTCACCACCCTCGCGGGTGGCATGTGGCCGGAGCCGGCCCGATACCCGATCGCCGCCGCCTTCTCCCAGACGAAAAAGCTCGGCAGGCGCGAATTCTGGCGTGCGCGCCTCACTAGAGGAAATGACGGGCAGCTTGGCGTTGCTAAATTCGCTCGCGACGGGTCGGGTTTAATTGCTTCTCTGAGGGAGTCCGACGGTTTGATCGAAATCGCAGAGGGAGTAGCGGAGGTTAAGGAAGGTGACCTCGTGGACTTCATTCCCTTTACGGAGTTCGGGATACAGTCTCACTGAGCCCAATCCTTCCCGTGTTTGCGACAGCGCAAATTGCCCGCAGGTGTTCGCCATGCGGACCGCCGCAAGTCGCTCAACGCTCGTGACGGAAGCGCCCAACCCTTCGGCTAAGAAAGGGTTGGGCGTCAACAGGCGCATTGATGGATTTCGGCACGTCCAACAGTCAGCCCTCGACCAGGTGCGTGCCAGCGCTCCGCGCCTGGGAATCAACTAGGTATGCTGAGCGGCGCGTCAAGGCGGAGGTCGGCAGGGTACGCGAGCTCGACAGATGCGCCGATGGGCTGAAACCGCCAAGATCCGGCGGACTCCTATCCTGCCTGCAAGGACGATTTAAGTCGGCTGTTGCCTTAGATCGGACATCGTTTCGGTTTGGACAACGAGATCAGCTAGCCTTAGCGGACAGTCGGAGCCCCCAGCCTGCTCAGCGCCTTGAGGCGCCTTTCTATCGCCGCGCTGACCTCAAGGCGAATGCGAATTAACTCCGCCCGGTCTTCTGCGTCGCGCTGTTCGAGAGCGGACTGCGCGGCGCCCGCTTGACCCTGCAGCGAAACGATCTCCGCTTCGTAGGCGAGGCACGTAGATGCCTACCCCCAGCCGCCACGATCTGCACCAGGCTCGGGCCTTGACGTGCGGTATGACGCGTCACGATTTGGACCCGAGATGCTTGACCTCGGCCACGGTCGACGATGCGATCTGCTTTAGGGACGCAATGTCGTTCCCTGCCCCGCGCACACGCCCCGTGTGCCAGTTTATTCAGTTTTTACTGACCCTTACTTTTCCCGAGCGGCAAAAAAACAAAACCAAACTAAGAAAATTGCAATCGCGAATACACGCAAAAATCGGGGGGCGGCGCGCCGCAGGTCAGCCAAAGCCGGAGAAGAACCTAAAGGGGTGGGGGCTTGGGCTTGGCGCATGGCAAGAACCGACAGAGACGATCGGCTAGTGGGGTAGGCTTGTCTCCGTGGGGCAAGGCATAGGGTTGAGCTACTGCCCGTCAGCGATGATCTCTGAGATCAATTGCTGAGACGATTGGGATGGGGCGGATGGGGTGGGCTGCCTGCCGGTGGCGAGGCTACCGCCCGCGTACCGCAAGGCGTTGCCCTGGCCCTCTCCCCTTAGGGCAAGGCTTGTTCTCTCCCCTTGGTAAGTTGGCACATTTCCGAACTGCGGCTGATCTGCTGAGGCGAATGGAGTGTGTTGCGTTGCGCCTCTGCCAAAGACCAGGACAGCATCAACCGTCCCAATCCCTCCCGGCCTAAGGGCCGGGGATATGGGGGTTAGGCGTTGGGCCAGTATGACGCCCAACCACCGCGAAATTGGGCATGTGGGGTCGTTGGACCCAAAGCCATGACTGAGCCGTTACCCGGGCACCGGTCTCCGATGCATCAATCCACATTTAACCGAACGACCGCTTAGTCCCATAGCGGACATCGCCGGCGACTCTAGTTGATGCGATGTGCCCGCACAGTAAAGTCCGCCTGATGGGCAATAGCGGGCATCAAGTAGGCGCGGCGTGCCGACACTTCTGAGTAAATTGGACGACGTGGACACACCTGAAATGGAACGGGCTTTGCGGTTGGGGGCGAGAGGCTGATCAAGTCGCACTGCCGCAAGACCGAGCGATCGGGAGAGCATGCGCCTTGAGGCGGCAGGGTAGAACGCACTAGCCCAACTGGTCTGGATCTTTAAGAGCCGCAAGCTCGACAGAATGGATGCGACGCCCTGGGTAATGTCGCTTTAGACGTTCCATGATGGCGATCCGATCTCCCTCGGCCATCACGAAGTCGTCTTTCTCAACGCGCTTAGCGCGATCAAAATACGATACACGCCAGCGACGGAACGATCCCATTCGGGTCTCCTTTATGCTGTGGTGCAGTAGCGGCAATAGATCTTATTCGCTTAACAGAGTCTATGTCGCCATTGTTTGGCAACTCTAGTGCCAACGCTGGGCTGCTGAAGCTCATAAACCCATTCATTACTAGGTATTTCTGCGTACCGCTTCGCAATGTTGACATACTCCCGCGCTGCCATTACGCCCGCTCCTGTCTTCAGTTTGTTCAAAGCGAGAAAGCGTAAATATGAAAGCAAGTGAACTTGCGCAGATGAGCCTCAAGGACCTCCGAGCCCTTCGTGATCGAGTGGACGTAGCTATTGCAGAACGCGAGAAGTCTGACCGCGCAGACGTGAAGGCTAAGCTCGCAGATATTGCTGCTAAGGCAGGCTTCAGTGTCGGTGAGCTGTTTGGCAGCGGTCGTGGTGGAAAGCGTGGTGCAGCCGAGGTCAAGTACCGCAATCCGAAAGATCCTACTCAGACGTGGACAGGTCGTGGTCGTAGGCCCGATTGGCTCAATGAGGCTGGCGGCGACATTGAGCGCTTCCGCATCTGAACGACGTCGGTTCGTTAGTCAGCGCGTTGGAGCGAAGCCTTCTCCGTCTCACTGAGCTTTTCAATAAGACGCACCATGTGGGCGGGAAGGTCTGCCGCTGGACCATATTCCTTCTGCAACCGCTTCTGAAACACTCCGACGAGTTCAGGCGCTGATCGGTAGCCAAAACGAGCGTGCTTGGTTCCAGCCGGACCGTACTGCCAAAGATTCCTTGCTTGGCGTCACTGGTTTGCTGAGTCTTGCCATCGCCTTCTTGAGGGGGCGAGGCGGTTGATGCGGCGGCGGTAGCCTTGGAAGAGAATGGAGAGAGGTCTTCTGCGTCTGCAGAGTCGCGGTGTGTTCGTCATCACTTGCCTTCGTTGAGCACCCAAGCGGCGTCGTCTGCAAGCAAGCGATAGGCTATTCGTGGGCAGATGACTGTCGCTAGGTGGACCCATCCACGGAAAATGTCCCGCTTACGCTTTAGCAATCCTTACTCTGTAAATCATCTTGCGTGGGTAATGTCCGCGCGTACTCACGTCGGCTCGCTCCATCTTGATAGGTAGAGTGGGCCACTTTCGTTTGTAGTGAAGACCAAGCTTGCATGCTTGGCTTTGCGCTATCGGGGATGGCTCGCATCTTAGATTGTTCGCAACCGGACCAAGTTCACCCGGAACAAGGCTGCTGACCACGAGGTTCAATCCGCAGGTGGCTTCCCGCCACTTCGTGGTCAGCGTGCGAGCCGCTGATTGCCTTCCGTCGAGGCTGCCCCCCGGTTTCCCAAGGCTGGGGGGCTTCATTTTATGCAGCGGTCAATCCGCCTATCAGTCGCTCAAACTCCGCTTCTGTGGCCCCGTAGAATGCGCCTGCCAACGTCAACAAGCCTTCTCTATCCGTCACTTGGATCTTGCTTCGACTCAGCTCGATGAGCCCGGCTGTCTGCAGCTCGCCCAAAGCCAGAGTAACGCCCGCGCGTCTTACCGATAGCATCAGCGCTATAACTTCATGTGTGAGGGGGAGACTGTCGCTCTCTAGACGGTCCTTCACCATGAGAAGCCAGCGGGCCAGACGGTGCAGAAGTTTACCGCGGCTCGCGGCAAGGGTGGTTTCATCTCGTTGCACTAGTTGCGTATGTACGAACCGCAGCAGAAAGCGATGCAGCCCTCTGCTATGATCCATGGCATCGGTTAGCCGCGCTGCTTCTATTCTCCTCGCTCTTCCAGGAACCTGCATCATCGTACCCCGCGGTGAATGCTCTACCCCGAGGATCGTGCTGCATCCTGTGCATCCCTCTCGGCCGACCAGGGCAACTTCTGCAACGTTGTCCCCACGCCTTAAGTAAATGAGCGAGGCCAAGCCAGACTCCACGAAATAGACATAAGGGGGCGGTTTGTGGGGCTCTTCAAGTTTCTGTCGGTAAGAAATATCCACCACATCGCTGAGGGCGATCAGCGTATCGCGATCGGACGGGTCCATCATGGACTACTCTTCCATCAGCAATTTTAGCTTGTGCATGACAGTATCGCGGTGGGCCACGTGTGCGGCCTGCAGCTTGATCAGAATGTCCAGATGAAGGTCTTCTTCAGCTGTGGATCGACCGCTGCGCACAAGAGCTTGGATGCTCCGGATTTGCTCATCAATGAGCCGGGCTCCTGCCGTGACGTAGGCCTGAGCTAGAGAAAGCTGGCCTTGGAGTGTCTCGATGTCATCAGTTGGGCAATCCATGACTGATGAGCGCAGCCTCCTGCATGACGCCTCTCTTCAAAACTTCCCGGTCCAGTTCAAATTCAGAATGTGCGCTATCGAAACGAACGGCTTCGCGCACCCCTCATGGTATTCCCCGGTCCATCCGCCAAAACCGTAGAGGTCATCTACGAAGTCGATCCGCAAGCTTCTGTGAGCGGTGTTGATCGGCATCTTGCAAGCCATGCAGTATCTCGAATGCCTATCGTCGCGGTCGGGGCAAACATCTAAGGGCAAATGACTATCCTTATCGCAATGGAGCTTCTCAGAATGAATGAGGTAAAAGCTTGCTCGTTCCGCGTTCACTCGCAGACGGCGCGGTAGCGTACAAAGAAGGCGCCTATGGCTGTTAGAGAATGTAATATCACTCGTTGTGCAGCGCCCTTGAGGCCGGCCGCATCACTTAGTTCCTGAAGAGGATGCCATGGCGAGTTTCAGTAACGAAGAAATGGTACTGCTTCAAAAGGCCTACCTCCGTGCCGTGAGCCGAGCACGCGAAATGAACCTGCGCTTGCCGGCCCATCAGATTGCCGACCGCATAGTGACAGCAATGACGAATGGCGAGCGTGAATTGGACAAGCTGGATGAGATAGCACTTCTGCCGAAGATGATGCTGCCATTCTCGGAGGAACGAGTCTCTCAGACCACGCGTTAGACCACCCATCCCGTGCCGGTGCCCGACCATGCTTAACGACGCGTTCCTTCCCGATGAGGTCTCTGCACTTTCGCTGCTGCTTAGGGAAGCCTTGGCAGAAGGGAAGCGGAGGGGCCTGGTGATCTTCGAGCACATCATCACCAAGCGTCTACTGCATGAGGCGAAGATCAGAGGCTGTGCCGATAAGGATCAGCTGATAGCGGTTGCGCTTGGAGAAGAAGACGTTCTCGCATTTCCGGGCAGGTGGTCGGAGCGAGTCTTTGATATCTCGCGCTTGTTCCGAGATCGCTCAGCATAGGTGCTCGCATGGCGCAGCCTCGCCATCCCGAAGACATCACTTTTGTTGGCCGAGTAGTGCTGGCGGCTGGGGTTGCGAGCCCACGTCATGGCCATCGCGTCTTTCACGCCTACCACAGCCGTAACGAGTCTCTGTTGCAGGAGATGGCGCTCGGTTCAGATGTTCTTGTCGAGTTTCCTATCTGACGGCGGAACCGCAATGGCTGAGCCGTTAGATGGTCACTAGAGCTGACCGGGGTAAGGCTTCCTTCGACTACTCTTCCTCATCAATGTGACCCTCCGGCCTGCGCTTAGAGGGAGCTGCTCTTTCGAGCGGCACCGGATCGTGGCCCTGTTCAGCTATTTCCTTCTGCTTACCAGGTGGAATTGGCGGGCCAGGCAAAACCGAGAAGCTATCACCGCTCGGTACGGTCACGGTTTCCTCCTCCGCTTTGTCTTTCGCCTCGGCTTTCTCGCGCGCACTAGCGCTGTCCGGAGTCTTGGGTGCGTCATCGCCTCTCGTCATGGTTGCACCTCTTGCAATAAGAGACTCAACGGAACGCTGAAGTCTTTGCCGGGTTGCATATTGAGGAGGTGATTATGCAATCCGACCAACGGCCCAATCCCAGCTCGCCACGGAAGACACGTCCCAAGCCCCTCGCAGAAGATAAGCCGCGGCAAGAGCGAGAGCTTCAGAGGCAGCGCGACGCAAAAGCGACTACATGGCCTAGCGCCGCTAACAGCTCTTCTTCATTTCGGCATGAGAGATTTTCCACGCATGTACCGGTGAGGATCATCCGGCCTTTAGTCGTGCTTTAAAACGCTAGTCTCCGGTCATAGAATGACCGATGCATCGCGTTCTAGAGGGCCGCAAAATCCTTCTGCTGGAGGATGAGCCCCTGGTTATGATGGACGTATGCGCGGCCCTTGAGGAACGAGGCGCGAAGGTCTACTGCGCTCAGAGTCTGATGCAGGCTGAAGCCCTCATGGCAGAAGTGAACGTGGCGGCTGCGGTGTTGGATTATGTTCTTCGCGAAGGAACAGCTGACGCGATTTGCGAACGCCTGAAATCCAGCGGCATCCCCTTCGCAATCTACAGCGGATACCAAAATGTCGAGGGGACTTGTTCGCGTGGCGACATCATCACTAAGCCTTCGACCGCTGAAGACTTGATATCACACGTGGTCGGCTTGTTATTGTCACAGGGGCTTGAGCCGAAGACAGCGGTTGCTGATGGCTCGTGATTGCTGAGCGAGCGCAGTCAATTCATCCAATGCGGGGCGGTCTGCATTATTTGTCTGATGCGAGCCCACGCCTGTCCCGCCTCCACGTCTGCGATCTGGTAGGCTTCGGAAGACATGCCGTCTTCAAGGATTGCAGCGGCTGCGCGTTCTGTTGCCTTACGATGATGCTGGCGCAGCTTGCGCAATTCCTCGGCAAGTTCAGGCGTGATG
>Ga0196972_1000514_pt1 | contig 19208 bp, 16 predicted proteins | sample S1v_2013CmetaG_FD_148618 | JGI IMG/M metagenome (GOLD analysis project Ga0196972, IMG submission 148618) | Soil microbial communities from Anza Borrego desert, Southern California, United States - S1+v_20-13C | ecosystem: Environmental > Terrestrial > Soil > Desert | place: USA: California...
GACTGGTTGCCCGGTCCGAAAATCTTATACACCTGCGGTACCGTGACCGTTCCATAAGCCATGGCGGCAATAGCTTGTGCCCCGCCTATTTTATATACATTACGAATGCCACAAAGCCTCGCCGCATACCCCACAGCAGGGTCCAATTTTCCATCCTTGCCGGCAGGAGTACATAGGATCACCTCGCGGCAACCCGCAATTTCAGCTGGTATGCCCAGCATCAGGACGGTTGAAAAAAGTGGTGCCGTTCCCCCGGGAATGTAAAGTCCCACTTTTTGTATGGGCACTGACTTTTGCCAGCATCTTATTCCTTCACTTATTTCAACAGGGTTATGATAGGTCAGTTGCGAACGGTGAAATTTTGTAATGTTCTCCTTAGCGACTTTAATGGCGTTTTTTAATGAGCCTGCAACCTCCATTTCACACTCATCCAACTCTGCCGCTGTTGCACATAACCTTTCATTTTCGAAACCATCAAACATCAGGTTGTACTTGTTGACGGCCGCATCACCATTTTTTCGCACATCATCAAGAATATTACTGACTTGTTCACGCAATTTAATCTTGTCCATTACGTGACGGCTTGTGACCTTCTTCCATTGCTCTATTGGCGGATCTGTAATTATTATCATACAATCATTTTTTCGATGGGCATAACCAGTATTCCCTCTGCGCCTGCCTGTTTCAATTGCTCTATTATTTCCCAGAAATCATCTTCCCTTACCACGCTATGTACGCTGCTCCAACCAACGGTAGCGAGGGGCAGCACGGTAGGGCTCTTCATACCCGGCAAAAGTTTAGTGATAGCTTCAAGGCTTGAGTCAGGGGCATTCAATAGTATGTATTTGTTAGATGATGCTTTTTTTACTGCTCTTATGCGAAACAATAATTTTTCTAAGATTGAAATTCTGCTCGCGCCGGGTGAAGGGTTACTAATCAATACAGCCTGTGAATGCAATATCGTTTCCACTTCCTTAAGGCCATTCGTCAATAAGGTTGAGCCGCTGCTTACCAGGTCGCAAATCGCATCAGCGAGGCCAATGCCCGGGGCGATTTCCACGCTTCCGCTGATCTCATGAATTTCCGCATCGAGGGAATGCTTATCAAGGTATTCCTTTAACAGAACCGGGTAACTCGTCGCTATTTTCTTACCCCTCAGCCATTGCATGCTGAAGGCTTCATTCTTCCCAACGGCCAGGCTTAGCCGGCAAAGCCCGAAGCCTAGTCTTTCCTTCACCTGCACCTGCTTTTTCTTTTCATACACTAGATTTTCGCCCACTATCCCAACGTCAGCCACGCCATCCTCCACGTACTGGGGAATGTCGTCATCGCGCAGGAAGTATACCTCGAGCGGGAAATTTGTCGACTCGCTTCTTAGTTTGTTGCCATTCGATACGTGTATGCCACAATCCTTTAATAATTGTAGCGAGTCATTCAATAATCTTCCTGATTTCTGAATCGCAATCTTTAATCGCATGGTAATAAAATAAAAAAGGGCCTACCGGTATGGTAAGCCCTGAATGTTTTCAAAATGTATTTTAACTACATAATACCATCCCTGCCTACCTTTTGAGTAAGATGATGATGATGAATATGCAGGTTATTTTTCATTGCCGGGAGCAAATGTAACTACTTATCCCGAATCAATAAATAAATTTTTGCTTTGTGCGTCAGCATTTTATCTTTTTTAACAGCCTTAAAAAATGCGGGAATAGTATATTTCCTATTGCAGGCATGCCATTATTACTATTTATTTACACCGTATTTGATACGAGCCGGAGCTCATAAAAGCGTTGACAGTTTTTCGTAGAATTACGCTTATCTGTTTCACGCCATCAACACCCGAGGAGGAACCCATTGGTTCCTTCGTCCAATCATCCGTAGAAAAATCAGTTTTAAAAACAATTTGAAACATGAAACTGATCTCTACCCTGGCACTCCGTTCATTCGCAATTGCGGCTATCCTGTTAGTTATAGTTGCTACCTCTTCCAAAGCACATGCAGCGCCCCCGGTTTTCTGGAATGTTTTTGAAGTAACGGTGAAGAACAACAACACCGTTGAAATGAACTGGCTGGTGACCGAATATAATAACAAAGGCTTCTGGATTGAACACAGTACTGATGGATTTCATTGGACTGAAATAGGAACAATCCCCAGCAAGAATAGTCCTGAATCACTTGAAGACTATCATTTCACCCATACTAACAATGAAGCAGGCAGGCATTTCTATCGTGTTCGCAACATGGACGTGGATGAATACGCTACCGGTTTCTCCCGGGTAAGAACGATCATCATTGCAAAGGATCGAAACAATGATGTGTTAATTAGTCCCAATCCTGCCAATGATCACATCACGATTGATAACGGGGAAGGAAACTTTACGCACGCCGAAATTGTAGATCTTTTTGGAAAGAAAATTTCCGGCACAAAACTGAACACGCAAGTCAATCGACTTGACGTAAGCCGGATGCCAAAGGGCACATACTTCGTAAAATTAATAAGAGTAGATGGCAGCCATGCCAGCGGACGATTCATTCGCCTGTAACCGTTAATTAAAACGCTCCACGCGAAAAGGCTGAATGTCCATACTGGGTTGCTGTTCATTCAGCAATTCACCCACCAGCTTTCCGGTACCTGCACCCAGGCTCAGGCCCAGCATGGAATGACCGGTGGCCACTACCAGGTTCTCCCATTTTTTTGTACGGCCTATATAAGGCAATCCATCAGCCGAGCAGGGCCTGTACCCATACCAAACTTTATCAGGCGATGGCAGGGCAATATCAAACTCGGGAAGGTAGGTTTTAACGGCGTTGATGATCCCTTTCACGCGGTTCATCCTCGGCGGTCGCCCAATTGAGGTCACCTCCATCGTTCCGCCAAACCTGATCTTGTTTCCATCCATTGGCGTGATGGCAACGCGGCGTTCCAATAAAATAGCGGGGTGATTTAACCGGAATGGTGAATCTTCCAGTGTAATAGAATATCCCCTTCCCGCAACGAGGGGTATTGAAACATCCATCAGGGCGGCAATCTCGCGGCTCCAGGAGCCTGCGGCTAATACCACTTTATCAGAGGGGTAGGAATTTTTTTCTGTTACCACTGATTGAATTCTTCCTTTCACCTTTTCAATTCGGGTTACCTTTTCATTAGTGACCAGGTGTACGCCCATTACTTTGAGCTTGCTGATCAAACCACGCATAAGCTTGTCAGGGTACAAGTGGCCATCGCAACGAAACAGGATGGCCCCCTTGGCATTGATCATGGTTTGTGGCTCGAGTGCAACCAGTTCTTCATAAGTAAGAAGATCAGTGTCCAATCCCAATTCTTTGGAACGATGAACCAAATGATGCGCATGCTCCGCATTCTTCTCAGTCTGAAAGATTTCGAGCAAGCCTTTATGTTCATAAGAGAAATCAAATTCGCCTGCCCAGTTCAGGTATTCCTGCTGGCTAAGCAACGCAATATCCCGCAAGGGTATCGCACTTCTTTCAAGATTTGATTTTGTAGCACTTTGCACAAACTTCCAACCCCAATTGATGAGACCACTGTTTAAGCGGGGTTGTATATAGAAAGGGCTGGATGAATTCCACATCCACCTGAGGCCCTTCTTCACGATACCCGGCGAAGCGAGTGGAATGAAATGGCTGGGACAAACATACCCGGCATTACCCCAGGAACAATTATCAGTGAGGTCACCTTTATCAATCACCGTCACCTCCCATCCTGTCTTACGCAGGTAGTAGGCAGAACTAAGCCCGATGATACCCCCTCCAATTATAGTAACGTTCATCAGTTAGTCGTTTAAGATTTAAGTCGTTTATCGTTCTCGTTCCATTTGCGAAAAACCCAATATCACCTGGTTTGCGTTAAACGTAATAAAAAAACCGCTACTAATAGCGGCTTTGGTGACCCCCCTGGGACTCGAACCCAGGACCTACTGATTAAGAGTCAGTAGCTCTAACCAACTGAGCTAGGGAGTCATTTTATTTCCGGGGTGCAAAGATGCCGATTTTCATTTCTTCCAGCAAGAATTTTTGCCAGCTTTTGAAAAATTATAAGAAAGCCATTTTTTCAGGCACAATATTATATGCATTAGAAATAAAAATTTGGCATGGCCCTGACGGAATACCGGCAGAAAAGATCGTTTTCGCGAACACCTGAACCTACCGGGGGAAAAGCTTCCGGGAAGCAATTGAAATTCGTGATTCAAAAGCATGCCGCCTCCCATCTTCATTATGATTTCCGCCTTGAAATGGAAGGCGTACTCAAGAGTTGGGCCGTGCCAAAGGGACCTTCGCTTGACCCGGAGGTAAAAAGGCTGGCGATGATGGTGGAAGATCATCCGTATGATTATCGCAATTTCGAAGGAATCATCCCTAAAGGGCAGTATGGTGGCGGGACCGTCATCATTTGGGATGAGGGCACCTATGAGGCGGTTGACGCACCCTCCGGTTCCAGGAAGGAACAGGAAAAAGCTCTTCTTCACCAGCTCCACAAAGGCAAGCTCAAATTCAGGTTGAACGGTCAAAAACTCAAGGGTGAATTTGCCCTTGTAAAAGCATATGGCCGGGGTGAGAATGCATGGCTGCTTATGAAGCTAAAGGATAAGCACAGCAGCACCCGGGATGTCATAAAAAAAGATAAATCAGTAGTATCAGGACTCACGATTGAAGGCATGGCGGCATCAAAAGCGAAGGTTTGGAATTCAAACAGAACCGAGTCAAAAAAACCCGTTTCTACTGCAAAATCTAAAGGAAAATCACGGGGTAGCAATAAGCCAAAATCTCCAATGAATGAATTAATCAAGAAAGGAAAGAAAGCCAAATTTCCCACTGATCTGCAGCCTATGTTAGCTACGCTGGTTGATCAGCCGTTTGATGAGGAAGGGTGGCAGTACGAAGTAAAATGGGATGGTTACCGTGCTCTTGCATTTCTTAATAAAGGCAACGTAGAGTTAAAATCAAGGAATAATAAATCCTTCAATGAGAAATTCTATCCTGTGTATGATGCGCTCAAAAGCTGGAAGATAAATGCGGTGGTAGATGGGGAGATCATTGTATCAGATGAACAAGGTGTGTCAGACTTCAGCAACCTGCAACAATGGAGAAGTGAAGAAGATGGCCACTTAAGATTATACCTGTTTGATATACTCTGGCTCGATGGATACTCATTGATTGACCTTTTGCTGGAAGAACGAAGGGAAATTCTTCGCTCGATCGTTCCCTCCAATCATGAAGTAATTCACCTGAGTGAAAATTTCGAAACAACAGGTAATGAGTTTTTCAAACTGGCTGAGAAGATGGAACTGGAAGGAATCATAGCGAAGAAAACAGATAGTGTCTATAAGCCCGGCATTCGCACAAAGGAATGGTTGAAAATAAAAACAGCGAAGCGACAAGAAGCAGTGATCGGTGGTTACACATTAAATGAAGGAAGCAATAAACTCTTTAGTTCGCTGCTTGTGGGTGTGTTTGAGAATGGAAGTTTGAATTATACGGGAAAAATAGGTACCGGTTTCAATACCAGGCAGCAACAGGAGATGATGAAGAAATTCAAACCCCTCATCACCCGAAAGTCGCCATTCAGCATTGAACCTGACATTAACAAGCCATCACGCTTTCGACCCAATCCCCCGAAGGCCGTAGCCACATGGCTAAAGCCACAACTCGTATGCGAGGTTTCATTCAGGGAAATGACATCTGACGGCGTGATGCGACATCCGTCATTCGAAGGATTACGGGATGATAAAAATGCAAAGGAGGTTATCATGGAAAAAGCAACACCCGTGAAAAAAATTGTAAAGAAGGGCTCACTGGCAAAAAAGAAAATCATCAAAGCACCAGGGAAAAAGGTACGCAAGACCTTCCTCAACCCTAAAGAAGAAACGCAGGTGCGCACCATCAATGGTCACGAATTAAAATTCACCAACCTCAGCAAATTATACTGGCCAAAGGAAAAGATCACCAAGCGTGATATGCTCAACTATTACTACCAGGTGGCCCCATTTATGTTGCCCTATATGAAAGACCGCCCTCAATCACTAAATCGCCATCCTAACGGCATCAACGGAAAAAGCTTTTACCAGAAAAACGTGACGGGCAAAGTTCCATCATGGATCGAGACCTTTCCATACTTCAGCCAGGATGATAATGAGCAAAAGAATTTTCTGGTTTGCAGCAACGAGGCCAGCCTGCTTTACATCGCTTCACTAGGATGTATAGAAATGAATCCCTGGAGCAGCCGGACGCAAACCCCTGATCATCCTGACTGGTGCGTGATTGACCTGGATCCGGATAAGAACCCGTTTGATAAAGTGATTGAAGCAGCATTGGTGACCAGGGAGGTATTGGATGCTATTGGTGTTCCCTCTTATCCTAAAACATCAGGCTCCACCGGTATCCATATTTACATTCCCCTTGGCGCAAAATATACATATGAGCAATCAAAAGAATTTGCGAGAATGATTGTATCGATTGTACATTCTGAAATTCCCGGCTTCACGAGTATTGAACGGGCAACAAAAAACAGGAAGGGAAAGATATATCTCGATTTCCTGCAGAACCGCCCGCAAGCCACTCTTGCCACCGCTTACTCCGTAAGGCCAAAGCCCGGCGCCAGCGTATCCACTCCTCTTTATTGGGAAGAAGTAAAGAAAGGCATGAAGATCCGGGACTTCACCATTCACAACGTTCCAAAAAGATTACATGAAATGGGTGATATTTTTAAGAAGGTGGTGGGGAAGGGGATTGATATGGTGAAAGCTGTTGAGAAATTTGAAAATTTGAAGATTTGAAAATGAAGTTTTCCTTTATACAATAGAGTAGTTGAATACAAAATGGCAGCCGCATTCTCATTTTTCAAATACTGTAGTTATTTACATGCCCATTTTCAAATCCTCAAATTTTCAAATTCACTAGGTGCACTGATTCACAATCATCTGCCCTAGAATTTCCACCACCTCCCTATCCACTAACAGTGCAGATGCGTTGGTGTTCCAATGTAAATGATGATCAGGGAATATTTCGAAAGTCTTGAAGCCTTCAACAGAAAACACGTGCGCCACGAAACTGTATTCACTTATGCGGTAAAGACTTATTTCTTCTTCTGAAAGTGTATAATAGGGTGAGATAAAGGCGAGATGCCAAACCCCATTCAATTCAAATTCCCCTGTTATCTTATAATCTGACATGCTGTTCATACCTACCCCCTTACTAATATTATACCAACCCGGGGCACAGTAATTGTATTTTCTTCATTTTTAATAGATGAGCCCCTGAAAATGTTGAAAAAACACGCAAAACCGAAAGGTTTTAAACAATCGATGCCCACAAAGGTGCAGCCTATGCTTTGCCAGCTGGCGCGGTCTATACCTGCAGACAAAGGGTATTTATATGAAATAAAATGGGATGGATACCGCCTCATAGCGCACATCAGTAAAGGCGGCGTGAGACTTGACTCGCGGAGCGGACTCGATTATAGCAGGAAATATCCACTGCTGGTAAACGCGTTGAGCAAATTAAAAAAGAGCGCCATCCTAGATGGGGAAGCGGTGGTTTTAAACAACGAAGGCAAACCAGACTTCGATGCGCTTCAGCGATATAATGGCCACGATACGCCAATATATTACTTCGTATTCGATATCATTTGGCTTGATGGCTATAGCCTGGTGGATCTGCCGCTCACTGAACGAAAAAAAATTTTGAAACGTCTCACCAATGGAAACGAAGTAATACGATATAGTGAAGGCTTTGATGATGGCGAAGATTTGTTTCAACAAGCACTCGAAATGAGTTTGGAAGGTATCGTAGCTAAGAAAAAAGAAAGTACATACCGGCAGGGCCAGCGAGGGAGTGATTGGATAAAAATTCCAACGGAGATACGACAGGAATTCGTGATTGGAGGTTGGGTAGAATCAGAAAGAGGACGACCTTTTGCCTCGCTCCTCTTTGGTGCTTACAATAAAGGCAAATTCGAGTGGATAGGTCACGCCGGAGGTGGTTTCAAGCATGCAGAAATGGGAGTTATTTTAAAAAAATTAAAAAGTATTGAAGTAAAGCGATCTCCTTTCAAGAACCGGGTTGACGCGGACGGCATCGTGCATTGGGTAAAACCAAAGTTAGTCGCCAATTTCAAATTTGCCACATGGACCAGCTCCGGAAAGATCAGGAAACCTGCCATATTTCTTGGGTTCAGAAAAGATAAAATGCCAGGGCAGGTAGTGCGTGAAGTACCGCGCGAATTAAATAGCATTTCGAAAGAAAAAAATGAAAAAGCCGGCAGGCCTCAAAAACTCCCGAAACTATCCGCCGGCAGCAACTGGAAAAAGATAGAATCAGAAAAGATCACGAGTAGTGCCGAATTTGAATTGGAAAACTGCAGTATTACCATCACGAACGTTGAAAAGAAATTATGGCCGGGAACAACAAAGGCTGACCTTATAAAATACTACCATGAAATGGCTCCTTTGATCCTGCCGCAAATTCGTGACCGGCCCCAATCGTTACACGTAAAACCAGTGAATGCGACGGCCCCTGGCTTTTATATAAAGGATATGGAAGGCCGTCAACCAGCATGCGCGAAAATTTTCAGTGACAAAAGAAGACATAAAGCAAAGGGAAAGCGGGATGTAATCGATTACCTGGTGTGCAACAACCTCGAAACGCTCCTCTTTATGGTGAACCTGGGTTGCATTGACATCAATCCCTGGAACTCACGCATCACTTCACCTTCACAACCTGATTTCATAATTATCGACCTTGATCCCTCTGATGATGATTTCAACAAAGTGATAGAAACTGCAATGGCTGCACGGCAGTATTTCAAAGAAAAAAAATTAACCGCGTTCCCTAAAACCTCGGGCAAGACGGGTATTCACCTATACCTTCCCTGTGCCGGGATCGATTTTGTGCAGGCAAGGGATATTGCTGAGAATGTCTGCAAAAGCATACACCAATTAGTTCCTTCCATTACCACAACCGCCGTCAGCATTGCTTCTCGTGGCAATAAACTATACCTCGACCCCAATCAAAATGATTACGCTGATACAGTGGCCGCGGCCTACACTGTTCGACCGTTTAAACTTCCCCTGGTATCTACGCCACTCGAATGGAAAGAAATAAAACGCGGCCTTTCGCCCGAAGCATTCACCATCATGACTATCATGAAAAGGATTAAGAAGAAGGGGGAAATTTTCAATGGCGTCATGGACCAACAAAAGAGGACCGGGAACACAAGAATCCTTCTTCAGCAGTTAGGAGTTTGGGGTTAGGGTTTTGGGGTTAGGGGTTAGGGGTTAGGGTTGTTTAGAACCTTTGAAAATTAAACCTGTTTCTCCCCCTTAGAACAGATCTGAAAGATATAGATAGCTGAATTTATTGTGGAGTTTCTATTGACCAGCTAGTCATTTCTGGTAAAAAAACAATCGCTTAACAACCAGATAAAACATCTCAAATCTTCGGAAGCTCCCAAAACCCCTAACTCCTAACTCCTAACCCCTGACCCCTAACCCCTGACACCTGACTGGAATTTTCCGTACCTTAATACTCTAAATCAATCGGTATGAAAAAATTAATTGTAGCCCTTGTATTGGCCGGAGGAGTGGGAGCTATCGCTTATGCCGCTCTTGATGACAGCAGCAGGAACAAACAGGTAATTGAGAAGAAAGCTGAAAAGAAAGAAAAGAAAAAAGAATGTAAAAAAAGATGCCTGTTTAGCTGAAAATGTTGGTCAGTCGACTTGTTGCGTAATCGCGGGCCGACTGATCATCTTTTATTACCTGCATATGAAATTTATTCTCCCTTTACTCCTGCTGCTTGCCTCTTTCTCATCCAACGCGTGCACTACTTTCTTCATTCACCATAATGGCGAAATGGTATTTGGAAGAAATTATGACTGGATAGCAGATGCAGGAATGATTTGTACCAACCAACGCGGATTGACCAAGACTTCAATGAAAGCCAGCGATGGAAATGCCATTACATGGACTTCAAAATACGGAAGCATTAGTTTCAACCAGTATGGTAAGGAATTTCCTACCGGTGGCATGAATGAAAAAGGACTGGTAGTTGAGCTCATGTGGCTCGATGGTACAAAGTACCCGACGCCCGATGATCGGCCAGCAATCGGCGTTCTTCAATGGATACAATACCAACTCGATAATTCTGCTACGGTAAAAGAAGTGATTGAAACAGATAAAGTCCTTCGCATCACATCTCGCGGTACACCGCTTCACTACCTCATTGCAGATGCGGGAGGTAATTCGGCTACTATTGAATTCCTCGATGGAAAGATGGTGGTTCACCAGGGAAGTGACCTCCCCCTCCCGGTTCTCACCAATGATACCTATGAACTTTCGCTTGCGGCTAATATTGCGGGCACGGGCAATAACAATTCACTCGAAAGATTCTCTACCGCATGTTCTATGCTGACCTCGTTCAAAAATGGCGGGAAAAAAGAAAATGCGGTCGATTATTCTTTCCAGATCCTGCAAAATGTGGCACAGGGGGATTTCACCAAGTGGAGCATTGTTTATGATTTGAAGAACAGGAAGATATTTTTCAGGACCGAAAAATTTGCTGACATTAAGAATCTTGATTTTTCTGATCTTTCGTTTGATTGTACTGTCACATCAAAGCATGCGGATATGAATGCGCCGGGTTCAGGCCCATGGTCGGAAAAAATGGTTGATTTTTCAGCAGAATTAAATAAGAAAATTACCGAACTGTGCTTCGTCCAAAGCGCCTCGCGCATTTCCATCACAGAGGCTGAAAAGACGGCAATTTTCGCCTACCCTGCCCAAACCCATTGTAGCCAGTAAAGTGATTTTTTACCCCTAATTTGTTGATAATCAGCAAGCACTTCGCTTAATCCCGGTCATTTTTTTCACAGTTAGAAAAATTTACAATTTCCCAATCAGACTAATCCCTAATTTTGGATTGACTCCTAACCCATCAAATTCTCCATTAAAATCAACTGCAGCGAGACTGCAAATTTTTTAGGATTTACTATCCCATTTCCGGCGAAAAATAACCGGTACAGATTATAGAAAATATTAAAATAAGGGAGGGGTTATGTTTACTTACGATCTGCTGGAAAACGGATGTTACTACCTGGTTAAAGCCAAGGAAGATTCACCAATTACGCTGATTAAGGTGGCAGTTGAAACGGATCACTGTCTATTTATTCAACGATTTGATGATCCCACGGAAACCGAGTGGAAATTAAAGAAGGACGAGTTATTCGACATCATCGAATGCCTGAGTGATGAGGCTGTGAAAGCGTGGGAGGAACATTACAGTAATGAGGATGCCTATTACGAAGAAGAAGATGATGAATAATACACCTTAAGCCGTTCATGTATTTTTACCGAGGAAGGTGATTGAATTGATTATTTTACATCAACAATCACCTTTCTTTATGCACACAAACTACTCCAAAGTCAATCTTATTGGCTTATTGCTATTTGCTTCCCTGATCTCCATTGCACAGCCACCAAAAAAATCAATAGATGATGGTCTTCCCAAAGATTACCTTACAAAGGAATTTCATGCAGGGCGCAGAACAGCGTTGCGGGAAGTAATGCCGGAGAATTCGGTAATGGCCGTCTTCGCCTTTCCTACCCGCACTTATTCCAATGACGTGCAATATCTCTACCACCAGAACCCTGATCTGTATTACTTTTCAGGCTATAAGGAACCTCATTCATTACTGTTGGTATTTAAAACGGAACAAACTGATTCTGCCGGTAACAGGTTTGACGAAGTATTATACGTGCAGAAAAAAAATCCCCAGGCGGAACAATGGACAGGCAAACGCATGGGCGTAGAAGGTGCAAAAGAAAAATTGGGATTTCGTACTGTATACAACGGTGAAGACTTCGCCAAACTCGGGATCAATTTCGCCTCGTTTGACAAGATCATCTTTGATAATTTCCCCATTGATATACCTGACAGTCGCTTTGACAGATCAGACCTGTTTGACCTCGTAAAGATATTCAGGCAAAAAGCAGGCATCGGCGATGACTTTGCAAATGACAAGCGCTTCGATACCCGCTCTTACCGTGCCTTAACTGCACAACTCAGGGAAATAAAAACGGAGGAAGAATTGGTGCTGCTCCGCAAAGCTGTTGAGATCTCCTGCCAGGGGCAGAATGAAGTAATGAAAGCGGTGCATGCTGATATGTCAGAACTGGAAATCCAGGGTTTGCATGAGTTTGTACATAAGAAATATGGGGCTGAACATGTTGGTTACGGCTCTATCATTGGCTCAGGTGAAAATGGCTGCACACTGCACTACGAGGTGAACAGTAAAACGAGGATTGGAAACGACATGTTATTGATGGATGTGGGCGCGGAATACCATGGCTATACAGCAGATGTGACCCGCACCATCCCGGCCGATGGAAAATTTTCAGCCGAAGAGCGGGCTATATACCAGATAGTTTATGATGCGCAGGAAGCGGCCTTCAAATTATTGAAAGCGGGTTGCAAGTGGGCCGATATTGAAAAAGCAGCAAGAGAAACGATCGTTGATGGACTGATGAAGCTGGGTGTGGCGAAGACCAGGGCTGAGGCTAACAAATACTATCCTCATGGTTTAGGTCACCACATCGGCATGGACGTGCATGACCGAGGCACTTACGTTGAATTGAAGAAAGGAATGGTAATTACCATCGAACCGGGCATCTACATTCCCGAAGGAAGCGATTGTGACCCTAAATGGTGGAGTATTGCGGTACGGATTGAAGACGATGCGCACATTTTGGAAAATGGATACGAGCTGTTATCCGCTTCTGCTCCCCGAAAGATTGAAGAGATTGAGAAAATGATCGCCAATAAGAGTGCGCTTGATGATTTTAAATTACCGGCGCTTAAAGCGGCGGAGAAGAAAGGCTTTTAATTTGGAATTGGGTATTGGGCATTGGGAGGTTGCTGGAAAGTCACGGTTACCATGTCTTTGCAAACAGGTGTTGACCTTGAATTTCTACCACCCTCCAAATTCCAAATTCCAACATGCAAATCGCCCCTTAGGGTAATTCCACCTTAAAAGTTCCATTCGAAATAGTCACATTATTATTCGATGCATCCTTGGCGGTGCCGCTGAATGTACCTTCTACTATCCCGGTAGTGGTGTTAAAGACAGTAATATTCACCTGCAGGTTAGAGTTGCCTGGCAAAGCCGAAAAGACCAGCGTACCAGTTGCTACATTAGCAAACATGAACGTCACTGAATTTCCCGGGGGCAGGGTTCCGGATGAATAACTGCCAGTACCTACTGCGCCCGTCTTTAGCACCGCAAGATTAAAAGCAATATCTCCTGCTGTTGTTTCGCCAAACACGTTCATTGCTTCGAGAGGCGGGTTGGGCACAACGAGCGCTATGTCAGTTGGGCCTTCATATACGGTAGTGCCTACATTAAACTTCCATTTTAGATCGCTGGCCGGCGCTCCGGGTTCAACGGTAACGGTAAATGAACAGGTACCGGTGGTGCCATTCAAATCGATATCGAAATCACCATCAGCAGCCGGAGTGCCTGTGCCTGTGAGCGTGAGTGTGTGTGTGCCAACAGTAAGCGTGGCTGAGCCCGAAAACGTCATTCCATTTCCCGTTCCCGTCAATACTACAACGCCCGCAGTAGTAACATTCACGTCAACTTCCACTGTATTGGCTACGCCCAATGCAGTTCCCTCGGTGTAAGTTCCATTAACAACCGCAGTCCCGCAATCAACTGTGAAAGCTGCTGCTGCCGCTACAGGAACCTCAAACCCGCAATTTGATGTGCCCGCAGTAACCGGAATGTTTGTTGTGCCCGCAGTGGTGGGCGTGCCTGAGGCGGTCAATTGTATAGTGGCGGCTCCCGCAATAGGAAGTGAGCCTGTACCAGCGAAAGTAATTCCATTTACAGCCGTGGTAGTAATGTTGTAGGTACCAGGAGTGGTAACGGTAACGTTAAGCGTGACGGTATGTGAGGAGCCAAGCGGCACCCCAACGGCATACGCACCAGCCAGAGTATAGCTTACACAGGCTCCTGCCGTAGCGTTAAGAGTAAACTCAGCCGGATCACCACCACCTTCCGGCAGGGTGGTAACGGCAACCGTGCATTGAGAGCCGTCATATGAAACTATAAAATTATGAATGCCGGCGGCGATGGGCGTACCCGAACCTCTGAGCTTTACGGTAACAAGACCAGTATTATTAAAGAAACCATTCGCGCTAAACTTCATTCCATTCACGAGGTCAGTAGTGATGGAATAACTTCCGGGGGTGGTCACATCCACCTGCACCTCGATATAATTATCGTTGGCTACTAATGCAACGCCTTCTTCATAAATACCCAAAACATTTTTTGGTAAACATTCGCCAGAAACATCATCCTGGAGTGTGCCTGAAGAAGGCTCACCGCCATTTTCCAGGCTATATTCCTTCTGGCATGAATTCAAAAGCACAATCGATGACAATAACAAAACCCACGAAAAACATTTTTTCATAAAAGCAGAATTATAATATCGGCTAAAATAAGACTATTTTAGTAAGTGAAAATCCAAATGCAGACTGTCTTCAACGTATTAATTACTGTACTATTACTTTAACTATGAAAATATTTCGTCAAATTTTATTTCCTGCTCTTTGCCCTTTTATTTTTTTAAACGTCCTGGTTCTTCCTTCCATCGCTCAAATGCCGGAGGTTCAAATCCTTACTTCAGGTACTAATACCAGTTTACGGGGGCTTTCCGTGGTAAATGATAACGTGGTTTGGGTTAGTGGCAGTAATGGTACCGTTGGTAAATCACTCAATGGAGGTAAAAACTGGACGTGGCTAACCGTGAAGGGATTTGAGGATAAACAGTTCAGGGACATAGAAGCTTTTGATGCAAATACCGCCATCATCATGGCTGTCGATTCACCCGCATACATATTAAAGACGGTAAACGGCGGAGATTCATGGAAAGTGGTGTATGAAAATAAGACCAAAGGAATGTTTCTCGATGCTATGGATTTTGCTGACTTTAACCGGGGAATGGTGGTAGGCGATCCTATAAATGGTAAGATCTTTCTCGCCACTACTAATAACAACGGTGATACCTGGAAAGAAGTAGGAGGCGGAAATGAAATGCTAAATGCATTTCCCGGTGAAGCTTTTTTTGCTGCGAGTGGAACCAATCTTAGGTACTATCGCGATAGCAGTTTTGTTCTTGTTAGTGGCGGGCAAAAATCAAGGCTTTTTAATGGAACAGATACTATCACATTACCATTGTTACAGGGCAGGGAAAGTGCTGGCGCAAATTCCATTGATGTTTTTGATGAGGGAAACTTTATGCGACCCGGCAACAGGATGGTGATAGTGGGCGGTGATTTTAGTGCGCGTGATTCCATTAATGCTAACTGCGTGTATACCTCGAATGGCGGTAAGACCTGGAAAACGCCAAAAGAACCTCCGCATGGATACAGAAGCAGCGTTGAATTTCTCTCCAAACAGGATATCATTGCCTGTGGTTTAAATGGCATTGACTACTCACGCAATGGAGGGAAAAACTGGACGTGGGTAAGTAAGGAAGGTTTCCACGTAGTTAAAATTGCGCGTTTCGGAACCGCTGTTTACCTGGCCGGGGAAAAAGGCAAAGTGGGGCGAATCTATTGGAAATGATCATTTGGAAAGATGGTCAAGTAGCTCCTTCACCGAAGGCCGCTTTTTGTAATCAGATTGAAAATACCTGTAGGTAATATTCCCCTCCTCGTCAATAATGTACGTTGCGGGTATCGGGAGATAATGTCCATTTTTTGCGCCATTGATCTCCTCGAGTTTTATCCCGGTGTTCCTGTACCGCGTAATGGTATTCTCGGGAACCTTGTATTCCACCTCGTAAGCTTTCATGATCTTCAAGCCCTCATCATGCAAAATGGAAAACTCCGCTTTTGTTTTTTCTACTGTCTTAGCAACCCCTTCAGGCAATTCAGGCGTAATAGCTATTATGGTTGCTCCTTTTTCCCGGATCAATGACAATGAATCTTCCAATCGCTTCAAATACCTGTTACAGTGCGGGCACCAGTTACCCCGGTAAAATAGCAACACCACCTTTCCTTTTTTCAAAAGATCTTTCAATCTCACTTCATTGCCATTCTGGTCCGTTGCCTTAAAATCAGGGGCTTTTGAATTAATAAACAATCCTTCAGGAGCCTCTTGAGATAAACAACAAACAGCAACATGAGTAAATAACAAAAGGGCAATCAATCTTTTCATAATCAAAATTAATGTTCAAAAATAATAAGGCTGATTTCCATTGACGAATCTACCAGCGCAATTAACAAATAATTATTTTATACTTTTGGCGCATTCGCCTCCTAAACCTTAAACCTATGCTATGCATTCAAAGCATCACCAAAAATTTGTGAGCAAGCTATTACTCGGTTTCCTGTTAATTAGCGCCGCCATCCTGCTTATCTCCTACATCTCATTCATCAAGTCAAGACCCAGGGAATGGTACATTTGGACCGCAGGCTGCATTGTACTCTTAAATTCCGGGCTTTATTTTCTGGGCACAGCGATGATTCATAAAGTAAAGTCAGATTTTACCAAAAGACAGAAAAGGAAGTATGATAAACCAGGAGAAAATTCATGACGCCTGGTTAATACCTGATAATTCCGCCAACAATGCCTGAACTTCTGATGCTTCGATATGATTGTTTTGGTAGCTTTCTGCTGACGACCTGAAGGCGGGATGTAAAAATTCCATTCGTGACGGTCTTTTTCCCCTCAATGAAGAATGAAACTCTGTGCATCCTGTTTTTTCCGCCAGCATGCGAATGTTTTCTTTTCTCACGCCACTGCCGGGCATAATGATTATGCGGGTATCAGCGAGCCGGTTCAGCTCTGCAATCAGTTCCACTCCTTCCGGTGCTGTTGGTTGCTGGCCTGAAGTGAGTATCCGTTCACATCCCGTTTTTATTAATTCCTCCATTGCGAGAATTGGATCATTGCACCGATCAAATGCCCGGTGAAAGGTGACGCCGAGCGGATATACAGCATCAATTATCTTTCCCGTTCGTCTTACATCAACGGAACCATCGGCATTCAAAAAACCAACCACTATGCCATCGCAACCGAGAGTTTTGCAGCCCTTCGCATCCTGCAACATAATATCGAATTCCTCATCAGAATATAAAAAATCGCCTCCGCGTGGCCGAATGATGGGATATAATTCAATTGCGAATGCATCCCTGCACTTTTTGATAGTGGCAAAAGATGGCGTAGTTCCTCCTTCAGCGAGGTTTGCACATAACTCAATGCGATGTGCGCCTCCGTTTACTGCTGACCGCGTCGTTTCAAAATCAGACGTCGCTATTTCTATTTGCCAATGGTGTTTCATTAATGTTTATTAAATCAAACTATTTGCCTTGTACATTTTTTCTTCCTGGCCATTCTTTACGGCATAACTGAACCCTTTCTGCAATGCAAATCCTCCGAATTCGCCTTTTTTATTAATGGCAAGAAATGCCACCTGGATATCTTTGATCTTCGAGGCGCGAATCCTGGCAATTCTTTCCACTGCCTTTTTGCAGGCTTCCTCAGGTGAAAATCCCTGGCGCATCATTTCTACCACGGTATGTGAACCGGCAATCCTTATTACTTCTTCTCCCTGGCCGGTGGCCGTACAGGCTCCCACTTCATTGTCTACATACAACCCTGCCCCTATGATGGGTGAATCACCCAGCCTGCCCCGCATCTTGAAACCCATCCCACTTGTTGTGCAACTCCCGCTCAGGTTTCCCTGCTTATCGATGGCCAGCATGCCAATGGTATCATGATTCCATTCGCCATTCGAAAGTTTAACCGGGACCGAAGGGCCATGGCCTTTATTTTCTATATTGATGATGGGTTTGTATTCTGATTTCTTCAACCACTCCTCATAAGATCTTTTTGCGCTTTCTGATAGTTCCGGCTTTTCTAACGGGAAACCTTCCGCAATGGCAAAAGCCTGCGCGCCACTGCCAACGAGCATTACGTGAGGCGTTTTCTCCATCACTCTTCTTGCAACGGATATGGGATGTTTGATCCTTTCAAGAAATGCCACACTGCCGCAGTTGAAATTCTCATCCATTATGCACGCATCAAGTGTGACGTATCCATCCCTGTCAGGATTGGCGCCAAGTCCCACACAACAATTTTGCGAAGCTTCCGTCACCTTTACGCCTTCCTCCACCGCATCGAGTGCACGACCTCCGGTTGACAGGATTTTCCAGGCACCCCTGTTAGCAGCAATACCTGCATCCCAGGTGGAAATGACGATGGGAAATTGTTCCCCTACATTTCGAGAACTGTCGGCGATAGCCTTTTCCGTCAATATTGTTCCAGCAGTTCCCGCCGCTGCAAGCGTAATGAACTTTCTTCGGCTAAGCATTGTTTATGTTTGTATCGAAATTAATGGAATAAACAGTACTCTGAATAACAGCTGATGAAAATAGAGATCATTTCCGGCAGTCCCCGTGCCAATGGTGTAACCAAACGAGTAGCGATACATTTGCAACAGCGGTTCAATGAAATTAGTGGCGTGGAGGCAGCGGTAATCGATATGGCTGACTGGAACCATCTCCCGCCCATGAAGACTGTATTTACGTCAGTTGCAAACACGCCCGAAGAGTTCAGGGAACTAAGCACGAGAATTTTCAATGCACACGGGTTCATTCTTGTAACACCAGAATACAATGGTTCCTACTCCCCTTCCATGAAAAACCTCCTGGATCATTTTCCCAAGCAACATCATAAGCCATTTGGGCTTGTAACCGCTTCACCCGGGGCATTGGGAGGCGTGCGCGCTTCACAACAGTTATTATTGCTCGTTGCTGCCCTCTTTGGAATTGCGTCACCTTACCTGCTCGTTGTTCCCCACATAGAAAAGAAATTTGCTCCCGATGGTACATTGAATGATGGGAGCTTTGAGCACGCGATCAATAATTTTATTGCGGAATACTTATGGTTGGCGGGTAATGTGGGAATTTGATAAATTAAAATTTAAAGATGAGAAAATTTGAAAATGTTAATAGAACCCGGTTAATTGTGGTTATCAGGTTCATATCATTTTCAAATCTTCAAATTTTCAAATTATCCCTGTTCTCACTAAAACCCACCAGGCTTCTTTTTGCATTCTTTTGCACCTTTCTTTTCATTACCCCCGTCCACCCAAACAACACCCCCTTCCACCCCAGCGCCTGAC
>Ga0196972_1000515_pt1 | contig 19081 bp, 10 predicted proteins | sample S1v_2013CmetaG_FD_148618 | JGI IMG/M metagenome (GOLD analysis project Ga0196972, IMG submission 148618) | Soil microbial communities from Anza Borrego desert, Southern California, United States - S1+v_20-13C | ecosystem: Environmental > Terrestrial > Soil > Desert | place: USA: California...
TGGCTGACCAGTTGATGAAAAACGATTTGGAATGGGCAAGAGTTATCAATCATCCGATAGCCCTCGGATAACGAACATCAAACATCGGATAAGGACATGAAGGCCTCGCACATCGGCCATCGAACATCGAACAACGACCTTGAAGACTCAACTTCGGATATCGACCTGAATTCCCAGCATTTGCCATCGAATATCGAACAACCACATGAGCGCCCCGAACATCCGCCATCGATCATCCGGCAACGACCTTGAACGCCTTGAATGATTTGAACTCCTTGAACGACTCGTAAACGACTTGAACGACTCTTGAACGGATCCTGACCGACCCGTTCAAGTCGTACAAGGTCGTATATTGTATGCCACCTATTTTTTTCCACAGTAGCATTTTCCTCAGCTTCCAGGCGTTGATAGTTTAGTATCTTTAAACTACTGTTATGGCTAAAGGTTTTACCCAAATCACATTTGAGTTCGGAGCTCCGCCAACCAAGGATGAAATGGCGCAGGATATTGTGGTAGCGGAAGAAATGGAAACTCAGGATTTGACGGTAGATATTCCATCACAAGATTCAACAAAACTTAACGCTCCCCGGGAGGTAAAGAATTCCATCAAACCAAAAAGCACACGGGGACGACGGTCTTTAAAAGAAAATGCATTATCTGCAGATCTTATCCAGGTGCCGGAAGATGAGATCCTGTTTAGGAAACAGTACTATTCCATTGGCGAAGTGGCAGTAATGTTCCGCGAAAAGCAATCCCTGATCCGCTATTGGGAAACTGAATTTGATATTCTTAATCCCCGGAAAAATAAAAAGGGCGATCGTTTTTTTCGGCCAGTAGATATCAAGAATCTTTTGCTCATCTATGACTTGCTACGCCGTAGAAAGTTTACAATCGAAGGCGCTAAGGAATTTCTTAAAAAGGATAAAAAGGCTGAAGAAAAATTCCAAATGATCCAATCTCTCAAAAAGATCAGGGAATTCTTCCTGGAGTTGAAGGCCCAACTTTAGGGTCTGGGCGTTTAATGCCGTTCAAGTCGTCAAGGCGGTTAAATCGTTCCCAAACGTGCAAGCCTAAAGACCATTCATACTAAATAACTTCATAAAACAAAAAACCTGAGCGGCCTCAAATTATACTGAACGGTCATACACCACATTAAATGAAATTGAACGGTCTTTAACGATATTGAACGACCTTGAACGATATTGAATATTGAATGGTCTTGAACGATATTGAACGTTCCTGAACATTAGCTTAATCCAAACTCTGATTTGACGCCGCCGCCTGCTTCAACAGCCTGTCAAACTGATCAGGAGTGAGGTCATTATAGAAGAAATACACCGGATCGATCTTTTGACCATATTTATGTACCTCATAGTGGCAGTGAGGTCCGGTTGATTTTCCTGTGCTTCCCACCCAACCAATAATTTCTCCCCGGGTTACTTTTTGACCAACTCTTGCTTTAACACGCACCATGTGGCCGTACAACGTTTCATAGCCATATCCATGATTGATGATCACATGATTGCCATACCCATTTCCAACATTGCCACTCACCCTTACCGTGCCATTGGCAGTGGCATATATCGGCGTTCCCTGGGGAGCCGTGAAATCAATGCCAGCGTGCATCTTGGTCGTTTTATAAATAGGATCGATCCTGTATCCATATCCTGAAGCGATTCTCGTGAGTTCTTTATTACTTACCGGTTGAATGGCGGGCGTGTGAGAAAGTAATTGTTCCTTATTTTTTACCAATTCATCTATTTCATTGTATGAAGCATTTTGAACGCTGATGCGGCTGCTGAGATTATTGAGGGTTCCAATGATAGAATTCAATAATTCATTATCGCGCATACTTTCAACCGTGGCAATTTCCAGTTGGTTCTCCAGTTCTCTTGCCCGCGCGCTATCAGGAATCGGGTTAGCCTCAAATATGGAACGGTAAACATTATTGTCCCTTTTTTCCAGCTCCACCATTCGCTTCTGCAGTTCCCTGGCTTTTTCGTCCAATTCCTCGTATCTGTCCTGCAACCGTTCATTTTGCAGTTGAAGAATTTTCTCATTGGGTGAGCCAATGAACCGGAATGCAAGTATGGAAATAAGAGCGGCGGTGACGAAGGCGGCAGCTATAAAACCAAAAATCCGCAGTAGTTTGACCCTGAGAGGGGTCTCAAGCTTTTCATAGCGTAGCGTATTGGTATTATAATAGTATTTGATCTTTTTCATGACAAGCGGCCCGAATGGTTTTGCGGCGTTGAATAGAGTGAATCTTTACCTTTGCGCCACCCGGGATAGCTTTAGGATATGGACAAATATAAGCAGGGAATTAGCAAAAATCAACCCATATAATCGTGAGTACGATCAATAGCGCAGATATAAGGAAGAAATTCCTGGACTTTTTTCAAGCGAAGGGACATACCATTGTACCATCAGCACCCATCGTTGTAAAAAACGACCCCACGCTCATGTTCACCAATGCGGGAATGAACCAGTTCAAGGATTATTTTCTTGGAAACAGGAAATCTCCGCATGCAAGAGTGGCCGATACCCAAAAATGCCTTCGTGTAAGTGGCAAACACAATGATCTCGAAGAAGTGGGTGTTGACACTTACCATCATACCATGTTTGAGATGCTGGGTAACTGGAGCTTTGGCGATCCTGCAAATCCAGCAGAGGGCTATTTCAAGAAGGAAGCCATTGCCTGGTCATGGGAGTTGTTGACTGAAGTGTATAAACTTGACAGGAACAGGTTATATGTCACCGTTTTTGAAGGTGATGAAAAGGAAGGTTTGCCTAAAGACCAGGAAGCGTATGATGAATGGAAGAATTGGATTTCAGAAGACAGGGTTCTCCTGGGAAATAAAAAGGATAATTTCTGGGAGATGGGCGATACGGGGCCATGCGGTCCTTGTACTGAAATTCACGTTGATTGCCGAAGCGATGAAGAACGCAGCGCTGTTGACGGTAGCACATTAGTAAATAACGATCATCCCCAGGTGATTGAAATATGGAATAATGTATTCATTCAATTCAATCGTTTGAAAGATGGCCGGCTTGAACCACTGCCTGCCCGACACGTGGATACTGGAATGGGATTGGAAAGGCTGGTGAGAGTGTTGCAGGAGAAGCGGTCAAACTATGACACTGACATTTTCACCGGTACGATTAATGAAACGGAAAAGATAACGGGTAAAAGATATGAAGCGGGTGACGGTAAGAAGGACGTTGCATTTCGCGTTATCGCTGATCATATACGGGCAATTGGTTTTACAATCGCAGATGGTCAATTACCTTCAAATACGGGTGCTGGCTACGAGATAAGAAGGATATTGCGCAGAGCAGTCAGGTACTATTATTCTTACCTTGAATACAAACAGCCATTACTTCACCAACTGGTCATAACCCTGGCCACGCAATTCAAATATGTGTTTCCTGAATTGTACCAGCAGGCTGAATTTGTTACCACCGTTATTAAAGAAGAGGAGGATTCATTTTTGCGAACAGTGGATAAGGGCCTCAAAAGGATCGATGACATAATTGCATCTACTAAAACGAAGAAGATTGGAGGAAGAGAGGCTTTCGAATTATATGATACTTATGGTTTCCCCATCGATCTAACCTTACTCATTGCGGCGGAAAACATGATGGACGTTGACGTTACAGAATTTAATGAGGAGATGAATAAACAGAAGGAGAGAAGCCGCGCGGCTACGGTGATTGATACAGGAGATTGGGTGACATTACGGGCGGGCGATGCGAGATTTGTGGGGTACGAACTATTAGATGCTTATGCACAGGTTATAAAATACAGGAAAGTAAAAGCGAAGGGAAAAGAAGCCTACCAGGTGGTGCTTGATAAAACTCCGTTTTATGCTGAAAGTGGCGGCCAGGCAGGTGATTCCGGCGTTTTGATAATAGCTGGTGAAGAAATTAAGGTAATCGATACAAAAAAGGAAAATGAGCTGATCATACATTTCACGGAAAAGCTCCCGGCGCAGATCGATGGAAGCGTGTTTGCTCGAGTTGACGTGGCAAAAAGAAAGGAAACCGCGCTTCACCATTCCGCCACCCATTTGCTGCATGCCGCCTTGCGCAAGGTTTTAGGCACACATGTAACACAAAAAGGTTCTCTTGTAAATAGTGAGTACCTGCGATTCGATTTTTCTCATTTCTCAAAAGTAAATGATGAAGAAATCGCAAGAATAGAGCGTATGGTAAATGAAAAGATAAGGGAGAACGTGACCGTTGTGACTAAAATACTTCTGAAGGAAGAAGCTATGAAGCTGGGAGCAATGGCATTATTTGGCGAAAAATATGGGGATACAGTGCGCGTGGTGATAATGGATCCTGATTACTCGGTGGAGTTATGTGGGGGAACTCATGCCGGATCAACCGGTGAGTTGGGAATTTTCAAGATCATTTCTGAATCAGCAGTGGCTGCCGGCGTGCGCCGTATTGAGGCTGTGAGTGGTTATCAGGCCGAGAAATACATCTCTGATCAAATTGATACTCTCAAAGCAATACGGGAACAACTAAAAAATCCCCGCGACCTTACTAAAGCGGTAAATGATCTTGCAAGTGAAAATGCGGAATTAAGAAAGACGATAGAACGGGCAGAAGCACGGGCACTTGTAGGCATCAGGAATGAATTATTAAAAAAAGATGAGATCATAAATGGTGTTACTTTCATTGGTGACATTGTAGAAGTAAGTAATGCTGACGCTTTAAAAAAATTATGTTTCGACTTGAAGAATAACCTCAATGATCATTTGGTGGTGCTTGCGGCTAACATAGGCGGCAAGCCATTTGTTGCCATAGGCCTTTCAGAAACAGTTGCCGGCGCTAAGAAACTGGATGCAGGTAAAATCATAAAGGAGCAGGTAGCCGGCCTCATCAAAGGAGGGGGAGGAGGTCAGAAAACGCTCGCCACCGCGGGCGGGCAGGATGCCAGTAACCTGCAAAAGGTGATAGAAACGGTGAAGGATTTATTGAATTGAGGATGTTTTTTTCTTGTGCTTTTTTTGGTCATCCGGGCCCAGCGACCTGTTTTCAAGGTACACCATTAGTGTGATGGATATCACAAGCACACATAGGGCCATACAGATTATCGCAAGGGTTTGGGCCATAAGCAGAGAGGATGGGAATACTCGTCTCAAAAATGCACATTTATTTCCTATTATCCGTATTTTTCGTTCCGTAAAACTACGGTGCTGGCCAAGAAAAACTACGCATTGAGTCAGTAAATGCTGATAATTTGTATAGGGCTGACGAGCTTTGATGGAATTAGGAACTGGGAATTTGGATTTTGGGGTGTTGCGTCAATGTTCCGCTGACAACGGCAACCGACAACTGATCTGGAGCCTTCCCTCACATTAACATTTCCGAAACTTTTCGTATTTCAAAAATCTCCCTATATTTGATCTACGAAACTAAACGTAGATCATTAAAAAGAAAATTGTATGAAAGCAACTGTTAGAAAATCCCTGCTGTTTATTCTTTGTGCAGCACTACTGTGCCCGGCCCTGATGGCCCAGCAAGGTGAAAAGGAAAAGAGTAAGACCAAGGACAAGAAGGATACTGAGCAGATCATCATTACCCGTACGGGTGATAATAAAGAAAAGGTGGTGATTGAGGTAAATGGAGATAACGTGATAGTAAATGGAAAGCCACTGGATGAATACCAGGGCGATGATGTTAAAATCCACCGTTCTAAAATCAAGGATGTGTGGGCGTATGGCGGAAATGGAAGAACTCCCTTTGCGTATACTCCGGGCCAGAACGTCAGGATGTTTAGTATTGATTCAAACCGTGCTATGCTGGGTGTAACCACTGAAAAAAATGAGAAAGGAGCAGAAATTGAGTCAATCAATGAAAAGAGTGCAGCCGCAAAGGCAGGTTTAAAAGAAGGCGATATCATCATCAGGGTAGATGATACTAAAGTTGAGAATCCTGATGACCTTTCCAGGGCGATCAAAGCCCGGAAACCTGGTGATAAAGTAACTGTGACCTATATCCGTGACAAGAAAGAGCAAAAGGCGACCGCTGAGTTGACCAGGTGGGAAGGAGCACATATTTTCTCCTCTACTTCGCCCGGGCATGATTTTAATTTTGATTTTGATATGGAAAACCTCAAACTGGCTGAAATAATGCCTAAGCTGAGGGAACTTCCTCATACAGAAGTGTATGGAAATGCCTTGGCCTATGCGAGAGGTCCGCGTCTTGGGATCTCTGTTCAGGATACCGAGGATGGAAAAGGAGTGAATGTGATAGACGTAGATAGCGATGGAACCGGAGGCAAGGCTGGAATAAAAGAAGGAGATGTGATTACCGAGGTGGATGGTAAGGCGGTGAACAGTGCTGACGAAGTAGCAAAGATCATCAGGGGAAGTAAGGATAAGGCATCTGTTTCATTCAAGTTAAAACGAGATGGAAAGACACAGACGGTTGACGTAAAAATTCCCCGCAAGCTCAAAAAAGCGGATCTGTAATACTAACGTCTCTCTACATATATCTCGTGTGAAAGGTGACCCCTGAACTTAGGTTTGGGGGTTTTTATTTGGGCAGGGGTTAGGGGTTAGGGGTTAGGAGTTAGGGGTTTTGCAGGTTTCCTTTAATTCGGTGTTGCGTTGGTTTTCGTGGAGAGTATTCCTATACTCCCCTTAATACCAACTCCTATAAAAGATTGCAAAATCCAAATTGCAATTTTGGTCTCCCTAACCCCTAACCCCTAACCCCTAACAAGAATTTAATTTCTATTTACCCTGCTTACAACTATCAACTGGCAACCGGCAACTTAAATTGAAACCCTAATTTTGCCCGATGTCTCCCGCCCACAAATATGAGCTCGTAGTAGGTCTCGAGGTGCACGTGCAACTTTCAACCCGCAGCAAGTTATTTTGTGGCGATGCAATTTCATATGGAGGGCAGCCTAACACGCAGGTGAGTGCTATTACCCTTGCTCACCCGGGCACGCTTCCAAAAATGAACAAACAGGCTGTGGAGATGGCGGTGAAAATGGGGTTGGCTTGTCATTGCTCGATCAACCGGCACAATTATTTTGCAAGAAAGAATTATTTCTATCCGGATCTTCCAAAGGGTTACCAGATCTCTCAACATACCACACCTGTTTGCGAGGGCGGCTACGTGAATGTGCTGGTGAATGATGCAGAAAAAACCGTTCGGCTAAATAGAATTCATTTGGAAGAAGATGCAGGAAAGAGTATTCACGATGAGACATCAGGTTGTTCCAATCTTGATTTTAATCGCGCCGGCACTCCATTAATAGAAATTGTTACTGAACCGGATATCCGAACTGCCGGCGAAGCCTATGCGTATGTAACTGAAATTCGAAAGCTCGTTCGCTACCTTGACATCTCTGATGGCAACATGGAAGAAGGTAGCCTTCGCTGCGATGCTAACATTTCCATCCGCCTGCATGGAGCCAGTGAGTTAGGTACAAGAGTAGAAATAAAAAATCTTAATTCAATCCGCAACGTAAGGCGTGCCATAGAATATGAGTTTACGCGATTGGTTGGCCTGCTTGAAAAAGGTGAAACCATTATTCAACAGACACGGGGTTTTGATGCAAACAAGGGAACCACCTATACAATCAGGGATAAAGAAGATGCAGAGGATTACCGGTATTTTGCAGACCCGGATCTTTCCCCTTTTAGTTTGGATGAAAAATTTATCGAGCAGGTACGCGGCGCCATCCCCCTGCTTCAGCCGGAGAGAATACAGCACTATCAGGATGAATTAGGCCTTTCCCCCTATGATGCAAAATTGATTTCCGAAGACAGGCGATTTGCTGATTATTTCGAAAGTCTTATATCGTCAGCCGGAAACTCAAAAGGTGAACCTTTATTTACCTGGGCAAAGGCTTGTGCCAATTGGATGTTAGGCCCGGTAAAATCATGGTTGAATGAAAAGAATGTGGAAATAGATTCATTTCCCATTCCCGGAAATCAATTGACAAAGCTCATACAATTGGTGCAGGGTGGAAAGGTTAGTTTCTCCATTGCTTCTGCGCGGTTGTTCAATTCATTGCTCGCTAGTCCTTCCGGGGAGCCTATTGAAATCGCGACACGTGAGAACGTCCTGCAAAAATCTGATGAAAATTTCATCAGCGAACTCATAGACGGGGTACTTGAAAAAAATCAGGCAAAAGTTAAAGAGTTCAGGAAAGGAAAGAAAGGATTACTCGCATTGTTCGTTGGCGAAGTAATGAAAGCTTCAAAAGGGAAAGCTGATCCCAGGCTCACAAATGAGTTATTATTAAAAAAACTTAATCAATAAAAATCATTACATGGTTGATATGAAATTCAGTCTTAAACAAACCCTGCTTCCCTTGCTGGTTATCGCGTTCTCCGGTTGTGCAGAAAAGGAAAGCGGCAAAGCTTTCGAGGTCACGGGCAGGATAAAAAACAACACTGCAACCACCATTTACCTTGACGAGATCACAAGCACGCAATCCACTGTGGTTGATTCTGCCAGAATTGCAAAGGATGGTAGTTTCAGATTAGGAGCCGATGCGCAGGAATCCGTGATCTATAATCTCCGGCTTAATTCCCATATGTATCCCGTAGCAAACGTGATCAATGATGTGGCCAGGGTGAATGTAGACATTACGCTCAATAAAGAAAACAGCCAGGTGGCTGAAAATTTCGAGGTTTCAGGGTCACCCGCCAGCAAGGCGATGAAGGATTTTGTGTATGCATTCAACCAGGACCTGCAACAACTTTTTTATAGGCGACAAAAGCTGGACACACTGATGAGAAATAGTTATTCAGACAGTGTTCTCCAGGCTCACCGTGCAGAAGTGAAGTCAATAGCAGCGAAGTTGAAAAATTTTGTACTTGCCGCCAATAAATCCGCTACTGATCCTGCCCTGGTTATTTTTCAGTTAGGATATTACCAGGCGATGGCAAACAACCCCAGATTTGGACTGGAGCCGTTGAGCCCGGAAGAGGAACAGGTGTTGGTGGCAGAAGCGGCTAAAAAATTTCCGGGACATAACGGTTTATCGTTGATCAGCAAATCGATAGATGAAAGAATGGCAGCAAGGCTAGTAGGAAAACAGGCTCCGGAATTTTCGTTGCCAGATGTGAATGGCAAAATGGTTAGTCTTAGTTCGTTTCGGGGCAAATATGTACTGGTTGATTTTTGGGCGAGCTGGTGCCAACCCTGCAGGGTGGAGAATCCGAATGTGGTGGCAGCCTTTGAGAAGTTCAGGAACAGGAACTTCACCATACTGGGAGTGTCACTTGACCGGCCCGGGCAAAAGGATAAATGGCTTGAAGCAATACGAGCAGATAATCTTACCTGGCAGCATGTGAGTGATTTAAAGTATTGGGAGAGTATTGTGGTTCCACTCTATCGCATCCAGGGGATACCCTACAATGTATTAATCGACCCTGATGGAAAGATCATTGCCGAAGGATTGCATGGGGCGGGGTTGCATGAGAAGTTAGAGGAGGTGGTCAGGTAGGCTGGATGTGGTTGTTAGTTGCCAGTTCAGTTGTTGGTTGTCGGTTGACCGTTGTCAGCCGAACCTGAACATTGACACAACCCTCCAAATTCCAAATTCCTTTTAGGTTGTCCGCCGAACGCGAACATTGCCCCTACCCTCCTAATTCCACTTCGGTTATCAGTTACCAAAACAAAAAAAGAGCCCTGGATATCCAGGGCTCTTTTTTCAGGTACTACCAAACTTATTTAGCCATACTTGACGTCCAGGAATCAACAATTCCTGCAGAGGTATATAACTGAAGATTTAGTGTAATTGTGTTGTCGCAAGAGGAGAAAGTACTGGGTACTGTAGGATTGCCTCTTACAAATAACGGAAGCCCTCCTGAAGTGTACTGTGTAGCCTGTGCTGCGATTGTAACAACGAAAGCAGCAGGATTAGTCCAATCAAAAGTGGCTGTAGCAGAAATATTACTATCATAAATATTCGTGATGGTTGCAGTAGCTTTTGTAGTGCTATTTGGAACCATTGTCAGATTATTTACGCTGCTGGTATAAGGTCCATAGGTGCCTTCGAAAGTGTTGGCATATGGTCCTCCCAGGTTAGCAAGTACTACATTGCAATATTTCTGCATGGTAAGATTAAATGAGCCCTTGTTGTGAATTGTGTCAGGGCTGGCAATTTTAATCTTCAATACATCCTTTCTGCCAGGTGTAGCATAGCCGGGGATCAAACCTGTAACCTCCAGGGTGGTGCTTACTTCTCCAGCAGGGATCGTAACGGTTGCAGGGGCACTATATTGAACGCCGCTGGCGGCTCCTGTTGATGAAGTATAAATGATATCCAGCGTTCTGTCAACAGATGAAACTGTACTGATAGAAACAGGAATTTTATATACGTCTCCTCCAGGCACGCCTTCGTTAATGAAGAAGCTGCCACTGCTGGAAAGAGCATTGAATCTTGCAGCTTCAGGCACTTCCTTTATTTCATCGATATGCTTATCCTTCTCACAGGAAAGAAAAGCTACGGAAACCACGGTTGCCGCAAGTAATAATTTCGAAAATTTATTTAGAATCATAAATTAATATTTAGTTCGTAAGGAATCGATTATGACGGATTTTGGTCTGCTGGTCCGAGTACTTCGCTCGCATCCAGTTCTCTTTGCGGAATGCGCATTAAGAATTTGGGATCACCATCAGGAAGCGTGTAAAGAACAGGGTCATAATTAGGCAAACCATGGTTACCAGCACCAGTTGGCCTGTTGAGACCGGTTTTCAAACGCTTAATATCAAACAGTGCAAAACCTTCACCCCATAATTCGATTCTTCTTTGAAGTAAAATCTCGTTGATAAGGTCAGTTCCTGTTAAACCTGCAGCTGTATAATTAGGGTCTCTTGCTGTGATCAGGCTTTCGAGCACTGTTACAGCCGGACCGTTTTGACCTTGTCTTGCCAGCGCTTCAGCCTCTATCAGGTACATTTCGCCAGCACGCATGATTACATAGTCAGCAGCCCAGTTACCTGCAACCGGTGCATGGAACTTAGTCTGGTTGTATTCAACATTAGCTCCTGCGCCAGCACCTGGTGCTGTCCATACTTGTTTTCTAACGTCAGTAGCCGGGATTTGATCATACAATGCTTTAGTGATTTTCTTTTGGCCACCAAGTGCTGCATATCCGCCCATGGTTACATCCATGTGAGAATAGAATGAAGCGTAAATGGTTGCCTGGTCAGTGATCACTTCAAAGCCCCAGATCCATTCAGGATTACCGTCAGTTACTTTTGAAAAACCCTGCCTGAACTGAGTAGTACTCATTGGAGAATGACCCTGTCTTGCTTTGTTAGCATAAGTGGCCGCGTTAGCCCAATCTTCCATGGTCAGGGCAACTCTTGCACGAATACCCTGTACAGTCTGAACATCAATATTAGAAATATGCTCACGAGGTTTTCCTTCAAGAAGATCTTCCGCAGTTGTCAAATCATCAACGATCAGGTCGTAAACATCCTGAACGGTTCCTCTTGGTGCTCCTTGAGTAGTAGAAGCAGTATAGATGGGAACGCCAGGCTTTGTTTCATTACCCTTGTATGTTTGCTGGAAAAAATTCACCAGGTAGTAATAGCAATGAGCTCTCATAGCCAGCGCCTGGCCTTTGATGTTGTCTTTTTCTTCCTGTGAACCGGCAACATTATCAATGTTATTAATAATGCCATTTGCGTTGTTAATAATGCGGTAATAGAATGCCCACATTACGTCAGACCTGCTGGCGTTAACTGCTGACAATTGCGCTGTGTAGCGATAATCAGTATTGAACCAGCCATAACCTTGAGAATGCACAACCATGTCATTTCCCATAAGGTCAGCAACGATATCATATGATTTGGGGCCAAAGTTGCCGTGGTTGGTATAGGATGTATAATACAACCTATAAGCGCCGTTCAATGCGACCTTTGCTCCATTGACATCTTTAAAGATGACGTCAGGAACCACCTGGTTGGAAGGATTCGTATCCAGGTAATCCTTCTTACAACCTATAGTTGCCAGGACAAGCAACAGGGGTGCTGAAAGTTTCAGAATTTTTTTCATGTATAAAAAGTTTTTACAGGTTTAAGTTAAGACCTACTGTCATAGTACGGAATGGTGTATAGCTCCAGTCAGATGTTCCATTAAATGCGCGTTGCGGATCCATGCCTTTGTGACTTGTAAATAACCAGGCGTTGTCAACATTGGCAAAGATTTGCAATCCTGCAATTCCACCAAGGCGTGAAAGCAATTGCTTAGGAAGCGTATAGCTTAAAGTAATGTTTTTGATGTTCAGGAATGATCCATCAAACAAATACCTTGAAGAAGTACCTTCATTATCAGCAATGTTATTCTGCAATCTTGGAACATTTGTGATGTCGCCGGGTTTCTGCCATCTATTCAGCATGTCTGTGTGCAATGCTTGTCCATATGTACCTCTCTGCATAAGCTGTTGGTAATTCTGATCAAGGAACTTGCCGCCATAAGAGAATGTCAGCAAGAATGAAAGATCAAAATTCTTATACCTGAAAGAGTTAGTCAATCCACCAGAAAAATCAGGCAGTGCAGAACCATGATAATAGAAACTGGCCTGTGAAAACAAAGGAGTTAACATACGCTCTCCGGTTGGCTTACCATCAGCATCCAATACATCTTTGTAGTACAGTGATTCACCAGTAGAGGCATCCACACCGGCAAATTCCCTAAGCCAGAAATCAAAGATTCCTTTGCCTTCCATTAACTTCTTTGTTCCTGAAACAAATTCCGGTTGAGATTCAGGCATTTTGGTGATTTTGTTCTTGAAGTGGGTAAAGTTTACATCCACTCTCCAATCAAAATTCGCCTTGCGAATGATATTGTATCCCAATTGGATTTCAATACCCTTATTGCTCATAGTACCCACATTCTTTGTGATGTCATCCTGTCCAACTGAAGGAGGAAGAGGAACATCAAACAAGAGATTATCAGATACCCTGTCAAAATATTCGATAGTACCCTGCAACCTGTTGCGGAAAAGACCGAAATCGATACCAACGTTAGTGGTTTGATTGCTTTCCCATACCAGTTCAGGATTTTCCATTGCTCCAATGATACCACCTGAATAGTTCGCATTGTTCCATCCGAGGTCATATAATGGTTGCCATGCATAATAGCGGCCAATTGATTCATTACCTTGTTCGCCATAGCTCGCACGAAGCTTCAACTCACTGAGCCATTCAATATTCTGCATGAATTTTTCCTGAGAAATTCTCCATCCAAGTCCAACAGAATAGAAATGTCCCCATCTCTTGTCTTTGTGGAATCTTGAAGTACCATCAGTTCTGTAGCTGGCTGACAAAAGGTACTTGTTAGACCAATCATAATTGATGTTAGTAAAATAACCTTCAATACGATGATTATCTTCATAAGAACCAGAACCTTCAGCAGTTGCTGCATTGTCCAATTCGCTTGTATTCGGGAATGGGAATCCAATTCTTGTAGCCGTTACAAAATTGTATTTGTACCTGTAATTTTCATGACCAACAAGTGCGCGAACATTATGATCGCCAAATGATTTACTCCAGTTTAAAACCTGGTTAAACGTCATTGACAATTGACGGCCATTTGATTTAGTGGAACGACCGGCAACGTTATCAGCATCACCAAATTGGTTGTTCTGGTAAGTTGTACCGTAATTATCCCAGTAATTAGCACCTAAAGTTGTTTTGAATGAGAAGCCAAAAGGCAACTTAACATCAATATACGCGTTCGCATTTCCATTGAGGATCTTGCTGCTCCTGTCATCCAATTCAAGTGAACCAAGTAGGTTTGAGTTGGGTCCATAAGGCCTAGCTCCCATTTGATCAGGTCTTCCCCAGTCAAGTGCATTTTTTCCCGTCAAAGGATCAAGAATGAAGTTTCCCGTTGCATCTCTTTGCCATACTGGATAAATAGGTCCCATCTGGCGGGTATAATAGAACGGATTCGAAGTAAATAATCCACTGGTCAGTACCGTTGACTGATCAGCAAGAGAACCGTCAATATTCAAACCAGCTTTTAACCAGTTAGTTGCCTGCGTATTCACATTCAACCTGCCATTATAGCGCTTGTAGCCGGTGAACTTTACAATACCATCTTCATTGAGATAGCCTATTGAAAGGAAATAATCGTTCTTGTCATTTGCTCCTGAAATGTTCAGGTTTACGTTCTGGCGACCAGCCGTTCTGTATAATGCATCTTCCCATGAATCATTCCAGAGAAGTTGAGCATTAGGGTTTAACTTACCAGTAGTGGGATCAACCAGCGTGTTACCCGGAACGTTGTATGCGTTATAAACCAGCCCTAAAGGTCCGGTAAGGATATTTGATGCATTTTGACCAGCGGTAACAGGATCAACACCGGCAAATGTGTAATTGTTGCGGGTAGCTTCCCACATTAATTCGTAATAATCTTTCGCACCTACCCTGTCATATTCCGGAATTGCACGGCTCATATAGCCATTACGCACCGTCAATGAAACAGCAGGTCTGCCTTTCTTTCCTCTTTTTGTGGTGATCATGATCACCCCGTTCGCAGCACGGGCCCCATATAATGAAGCAGCGGCGGCATCCTTAAGTACGGTTACAGACTCAATGTCATCCGTAGACAACGCTGATATGGAACCATCATAAGGTACACCATCCAGAACATATAGAGGCGCGCTACTAGCGTTGATGGAGCCAACACCACGGATCAAAACCGCAGCACCAGAACCGGGAGCACCCCCTCCGTTTGTTGTGATCAGGCCGGGAACCAATCCTTCTAACATACGCGTTACTGAAGTAACCTGTTGCTTTTCAATGGTCTTGGCCGTAATTGTACCCTCAGATCCGGTAAAAGCGGTTTTCTTAACCGTTCCGTAAGGCACTGTAACTACTACTTCGGTAAGATCCGTGGCTACAGATGCCAAGCGGGCGTTTACCACACTTCCATTGCCAATTCTCTGCTCCTGGATACCCATACTCACTGATGAAAAAACCAGTGTAGTGGCTCCTGCAGGAACCGTCAATGAGTATGTACCATCAGATTTTGTAGTTGTACCGGTGGAAGTCCCCTTCACGATAACCGATGCATTGGGGATAGGGTTCCCCTTGTCGTCAGTGACCTTTCCCGTCACGACCTTCTGAGCGAACAACTGTCCTGAAAAAAACAGGAAAGCCGTCAATGCAATTAGCAGTTTTCTCATTTTCGTTTTTAGTTTTAGGTATTTAATTAAGTAAAAAAAACAGACCCTGGCGGGTATCAGAAGCATTTCCATGTAAGAAACCAAACCGTGTACAATATTTCTGAACCATGTATTTTTTTCCGCCAAACCCGCTTAAAGACAACCGACCCATTTTTTTTGCTGCACGAATTTAGTAAAACATTAGTAATGAAAGTTCAGCGCAGGCTGATTCAGGTCAATATTTGGCAGAAACAGGGTAAATCAATGTTTGAACGGCGTTTTTTTGCGCCTCAGCTTTTTGGGAGCCTTTTTCTGAACCGTACCAGGCTGATTAGCAATGCCGGAAGCAACACCAGGTTCGTAAATGTAGCCGTCACCAGCGTGAGCGAGGTTAACCAGCCCAGGGCCTGTGTACCGCCAAACCCGCTAAAGCAGAAGATCACGAAACCCGCGATGAGTACCATGGAAGTGTAAATGATGCTTATACCCGTTCCATGAATGGTTTCAATTACAGTCTTTTTCATGTCAAATCCCTGGTTGGGCAATTCCTGCTTGTAATTGACCAGGAACCGTATGGTGATGTCAATGGCAATGCCCAGCGCAACGCTAAACACCAGTACCGTGGAAGGTTTTAAGGGAATACCCGCCCAACCCATAACCCCGGCGGTAATCGCTAATGGAATGAGGTTAGGTATAAGTGAGCAAAGCAGGATCCTGAATGATCGAAAGAGATAGAGCATGCAAAGCGCTATCAACAGGAAGGCCCAGAAAATACTTTCCTTGAGCCCGTTGATGATGAAGCGACTGCCCTCCAGGAATGTGATGCTTGTACCGGTGAGTTGCACATCATATTTTTCCTCCGGGAACAGATCATCCACCCTCGACCTGATGCTATCGAGTATTACAGGCAACTGCTCACTTCCCACATCAGCCATACTCACACTGATCCTGGCTGCCTGCCTGCTGCTATCCATGAAGGTGGAAATTAATCTTGCAAATGAATTTTTCCCTGTGCCCGTATCCTTATTAAACCGCAAATATTCCATCATTCCCGGCATATCATATTGGCTGGGCATCGCATAATTGCTGCTGTCTCCTTCAAAAAATGCCTGCTTTGCAAACTTGAGTCCTTCAATTATGCTCAAAGGACGATTGATACCCGGTCTGGAAGAGAGAAAAGCTGATAAACTATCCATTCGCTGAAGGCCGGGGAGATCCCTTATAATACCTGCCTTGCTCCTGGCGTTTACCACGATTTCCAAAGGCATCACGCCCTTGAAATGCTTCTCGAAAAATTTTAGGTCTGTATATATCTTATCGGTTTTAGGAAGATCATCCACTATGAATCCAACACTTTTCAACCGTAGTATCCCAATAACTGCGGCAATCATTACAACTGACGTCACCATGTAAATTAACCGGCGGTGGTTAAGTGACCAACGCTCCAGCCTGTCAAGCCACCTGTTCAACCTGGGATTCTCCAGGTATTTCATGTGCCGCGATTTTGGGGCCGGAAGAAAACTCAGTGAAATGGGAATGAGAACAAGAGAAATAAAAAATAACAGCATGATGTTGATGCCCGCAACCACACCAAATTCTCTGAGTATTTCACTTTCAGTAAGTGCAAATACGGCAAAGCCAATTGCGGCAGCCAGGTTGCAGAAAAGTGTGACAATGCCCATCCTGCCTACCATGGTAACGAGCGCATTCGTCTTATCACCAGTCTCATTATAGGTTACGTGAAATTTATTCAGGAAGTAAATGCAATTGGGAATACCTATCACCACAATAAGCGGTGGTATCAGGGCAGTGAGAAGGGTGATCTTGTAACCCAACAAGTGCATAGTGGCCATGTTGCACAACACCCCGATTATCACTACCCCCAATGAAAGAGCCATTGAACTAAATGAGCGAAAAAATAATAAGAGAATGAGAGCTGACAATACCACGGAGGCGAGCAGGAACCACCGCATTTCAGATGCAATGCGCGTTGACATTTCCGTGCGGATAAAGGGCAGGCCGCTCAGGTAAATGACAGTGTTATTAGAATCGCCAAAACTTTCAGCCTGCCTTCGAATATCAGCCGCCACTTCATTCCGCTCCTCTGAATTCATCACCTGCTTGTTAATACGAACACCCATCATGTAGGCGTTTGTCTCAGGATTGTATAACAGCTGCCTGTAAAAGGGAAGGTTGAGAAATACCTGCTTCCCGCTGTCGATTTCCGCTTTGCTTAACGTTCGTTCAGGAAAGATCAGCCTGGTATTTAATTTTTCCGTGGCTGAATCTCTTACCAGGTTTATTGCCGAGGGAACGCTAATTACGTCTTCCACTCCTTTAACCTTTCTCAATCCACGTTGCAGCGCTGCATATTCATTGAAGAGTTTTTCTTCGAAAAGCTTGTCAGTCTGAATTCCAATCACCAGCAGATTGCCATCTTCTCCAAATTTCTTCTTGAACTCCTGGTAAGTAATATTTGATGGGTGATTGGCTGGAATGGCACGCGAGAACTCATAACTTAATTCTACTTTACTCGCCCACCATGCGGCTGCCGCCGTAAGTGCAATAATGCATATTAATAGGATTACGCGATACTTAAGTATAAACTTGCCAAGGCGGTGCCACATACTTCAGGGATTAATTGAGCCGTAAGAACAGGCTGCAAAGAAAAGTAAAAAAGCTTTAGCATCGATTGTACTTGATGGTAACTTCAGCATCTTTGCTTTCATGAAGCACCGCACCTCATGCACATGTTAGCGTAAATTTGAATTTTGAAATATTTAATTTATATATCTTTTATTTTATGCTGGAAGCCGGTAATCTGCCAGGAGGTAGTCGCCGGCATTGGCATGTGGCGTGAACATTTACCTTATAACAGCGCCATTGACATTGCGTTTGATGGAAGTAAAGTTTATTCCGCCACCCCGTTCAGCCTCTTTTCAGTCAACCTTCAAACCAATTCAATTGAGAGAATGAGCCGGGTTACAGGCCTGAGTGAAACAGGGATTTCCGCTATTGAATATGATAAGGATGCCGAAAAACTTTTTATCGCGTATGAAAACAGCAACATTGATATCCTTTTCAGAAATGATATCATTAATGTTCCTGACATTGCCAGGGACGATGTGATTGGAGATAAGCGAATTAATGATATCTATCCTTTGAATGACAGGTTTTACCTTTCAACAGGCCTGGGAATCATAGTGATTGATGGAACGAGGTACGAGGTAAGCGAAACCTGGTACCTGGGGAGTTCAGGAGGACAGTTGTTTGTAAATGCATTCACCTCTGACGCCACTTTTTTTTATGCAGCTACATCAGAGGGGTTGAAGAAAGCACCGATGGTAGGAGTAAATCACGCGGATCACTCCCAATGGCAATTGGTGAGCGGAACGAATGGACTTCCGGATGGCGAATGCAATGACGTGATTACAATTGGGAATACGGTACTCGTTCAAAAAAATGATTCTTTATACGTACAAAACGGGACCACGTGGACATTGTTCTATACTGATGATTGGATTTTGAATAATGTAAATGCTTCTGAAAACAGGATCCTCCTAAGCCAGCGAAAACTAAATGGTGAAAGTCGTGTAACCATACTCGATGAAAATGGAACTATAATCAGGATACTTACGCAACTGGAGCCCATATCCTTTCCGGGCAAAGCAATGTATGTGAATGGAGATCCCTGGTTAGCTGACCTTTTTGGAGGACTAACGCATTTTTTCGAGAATTCATACGAAAACTACAGGCCTGATTCTCCTGCAGCCACCAGCAGTGGTGATATGGCGTTTAGCAATGGCCGCCTGTACGTGACTGCCGGATCTGTGAATGATGCGTGGAACTACCAGTTTAACGCAAATGGCATATTTATTTTTAAAGATGGTTCATGGCAAAACGTTAACCGGAATGGA
>Ga0196972_1000516_pt1 | contig 19049 bp, 13 predicted proteins | sample S1v_2013CmetaG_FD_148618 | JGI IMG/M metagenome (GOLD analysis project Ga0196972, IMG submission 148618) | Soil microbial communities from Anza Borrego desert, Southern California, United States - S1+v_20-13C | ecosystem: Environmental > Terrestrial > Soil > Desert | place: USA: California...
GCTGGTATGGAGCGTGCAGGAAAAGTCGCAGCAGGACCGCCCGGTGCTGATGCGCCTGCTGCCGGACCTCGTGAAGCGCCTGCGCAAGGCGCTCGACATCATCCATCTGCCCGAGGGAGAGTCGAAACAGATCCTTGACCTGCTGGTCGACATGCATACCCAGGTGTTGCGGACGCCGCCAAAGGCCGGGGCCGGCGGACAACCGTCCCTGGACGATCTGCGCAAGGAATTTTCACGTCTCGTGATCAGCTGGGAGCGCGCTTCATGGGAACTGCCGGAGCCACCGGCGCCGCGCGAGGAGATGATCGAGGCGATATTCGCGAAGCACGGCGTCAAGGCCGAGATCAACCTCGGCCTCAATACCGTCAATTCCTCGGCGGCCGACCGTGAATTCCTGATGCAGACCTATCTGCTCGGAACACGCGTGGCATTCCGCGCGGTCGACGGCAGCAATATCCAGGGCCAGCTAGTCTGGATTAGCACGCACCGGTCCCTCTACCTGTTCAAGCAGGACAGGAAATCCGCGCTGGTCGCCTACACGCCGGCGGCGCTGCTGGAAGCCTTGCGTGAGGAAAGCATCGTGCCTTTGGAGTATGCACCGGTGTTCGAGCGTGCGGTGGAATCCTTGTTGTTCGGTGCAGGAACCGTCCAGGCGGCTGCCTGAAAAGCAGCCCCTGTAAAGGGGCTGCCATAAGAGAGGCTTGAGAGGCTTCTGGGAGACCCGCTTCTACTTGATGATCGTATAGCAGGGATTGTATTTCTTCCCCGGCAGCTTCATCCGGTGCTGCGCGACAAAGGAAGCCAGCAGCGCGTCCATCGGGCCCATGATGCTGGCGTCCCCATGGATCTCGAAGCGGCCATGCTGCTCGATCGCCCGGATTCCCTGGTCCTTCACGTTGCCCGCCACCACCCCCGAGAACGCGCGCCGCAGGTTCGCGGCAAGCAGGTGGCGCTCCTGGTTCTTGTGCAGGTGCAGGTTGCGCATGTTCTCGTGCGTCGGCATGAACGGCTTCTGGAACTCGTGGTCGATCTTCAGCAGCCAGTTGTAGTAATAGGCGTCGCTGCGTTCCTTTCTGTACTCGCGCACCAGCTTGATACCTGCATGCATTTCCTGCGCGACGCGTCCCGGATCGTTGACGATGATCTTGTAGCGTTGCTGCGCCTCGGGACCCAGGGTTTCGCCGATGAAGTGGTCGATCTGGACGAAGTAGTCTTTCGCGCTTTCCGGCCCGGTAAATATCAGCGGGAAGGGCTGCGCCGCGTTGTCGGGATGCAGCAGGATGCCAAGCACATACAGGATTTCTTCCGCGGTGCCGGCACCGCCTGGGAATACAACGATTCCGTGGCCGACGCGCACAAAGGCTTCGAGGCGTTTCTCGATGTCGGGCATGATCACCAGGTCGTTGACGATCGGGTTCGGCGATTCCGCGGCGATGATGCCGGGTTCGGTCAGGCCGAGGTAGCGGCCGTTGCCGATGCGCTGTTTGGAGTGGGCGACGGCGGCGCCTTTCATCGGTCCCTTCATCGCGCCCGGTCCGCAGCCGGTGCAGATGTCCAGCCCGCGCAGGCCCAGTTCATAGCCTACTTTCTTCGAGTAGTCGTATTCCTCACGGGAAATCGAATGGCCGCCCCAGCAGACCACCAGGTTGGGATTCGTGATTGCACGCAACACGCCGGCGTTGCGCAGGATGTGGAACACCGCGTCGGTAATACCCTCCGGCCTAGCCAGGTCGAACTTCGGATTGCCGTTGATTTCGTCGTTGACGTAGATGACGTCGCGCAGCACGGCGAACAGATGTTCGTGGATGCCCTTGATCATCTTGCCGTCGACGAAGGCATTCCCCGGCGCCCCCTTGATGTCGAGCTTGATGCCGCGCTCGCGCTGGATGATGCTGATATCGAAGGATTTGTAGCGTTCCAGCAGCTCCTTGCCATCATCGAGTGCATTGCCGCAGTTCAATACCGCGAGGGAACAGTTGCGGAAAATCGAGTAAAGGCCGCTCTGGCTGGTGTCGAGCAGTTTCGCGACTTCGGCTTTCGACAGGATGTCGAGGCGGCCTTCCGGGGAAATCTGGGTATCGATGACTTCGGGTTTCATATGTTGCTGGTCTTCTTGGAACGGTAAAAAGGCGAAATAGCCCTGCGATATTTCTTGTCAAACAGCTTACACGCATAAATGCCGGCTGCGTATACCTGGTTCTATATCGAGATCAATGTATGGTTGCCTTGAGGCATCGTGTCGTGCAACGAACGTTTGGGTAATGCCTGCGTCGAAACAGTTTTGATCTGCATGTGCCCTCAATACAATCAGACCATGGACAGGCCGGCTAGCTCCATCGACGAGTGGCGAACTGAGACGCTGGAGCGGTACCACATCATGGATACCGCCGCGGAACCGCAATTCGACGACATCGTGGACTTGGCTGCAGGCATCTGCGAAACGCCGATGGCGCTCATCTCGCTGCTCGACGAAAAACGGCAATGGCTCAAGTCCCGGATCGGACTCGAGATGACGGAGACGCCGATGGAGATTGGCTTCTGCCGATATACCATCCGGCAGAGCGACGTGTTCATCGTGCAGGATGCGTCCACCGATCCCGAGTTTGCCCGCAATCCGCTCGTAACCGGGCCACCCAACGTCCGTTTTTATGCCGGGGCGCCGCTTCGTGCAAGAAATGGCTGCATGTTGGGAAGCCTCGCCGTCCTCGACCATGAGCCGCGGACCCTGAACCATTTGCAGATGACGGCGCTGCGGGTCCTCAGCCGGCAGGTGGTTGCGCAGATCGAGCTTCGAAGGAGCCTGGCTCACCTCCAGGACACGATTGACGCGCGCACCTCGGAACTGAACAGCGTCAGCCGCAACCTGAAGCTGGAGTTCGAACGGTGTGCGAGGGAGTCGAACCTGTCCCAGGAAATCATCGACAGCCTGCCGGGCATGGTTTATATGTTCGACCAGGATGGCCGGTATGTTCGCTGGAACAGGAACCTGGAGACAATCACCGGTTACTCCCACGATGAGGTGGCGAAAGCACATCCGCTAGATTTCGTTGCCGGCGAATCGGAGAAAATACTTGTCGCGAAACGCATAGAACAGGTACTGACTGAGGGGTGCAGCTCAGTCGAAGTCGACCTGTGCACGAAGGACGGACGGCGGATTCCGTACTACTTCACCGGCGTCCGGATCGAGCTGGATGGGCGGCCGTGCGTCAGCGGGATGGGCGTCGATATCACCGAGCGCAGGGCAGCGGAAGAGATCTTGCGGCTGCGCAACAGGGCCATACAGGCCAGTGTCAACGCCATCCTGATCACCGACCTGGAAGGCACGATCGAGTATGCCAATCCGGCATTCGAGCGTATTACCGGCTACAGCGTCGACGAAACGATCGGCAGGAACTGCCGCTTCCTCCAGGGCGGCGATACCGAGCAACCCGGCATCGAGATCCTGCGGTCGGCCGTGTTACGGCGCGAGGAGGCGTCGGCGCTGCTGCGAAACTATCGCAAGGACGGCTCGCTGTTCTGGAACGATATTCATATCGCTCCGGTACGCGGGCCGGAAGGGATCGCCACGCACTTTGTCGGCGTACTGAATGACATCACGGCGATCAAATATTACGAAAAAGAACTGGAGCGCCAGGTGAACGTCGATGCGCTCACCGAACTCGCCAGCCGCAGCGTCCTGAAGGAACGTATCCGGGACAGCATCGCCACGGCGGAGCATTTCGATTCCTCGGTCACGGTCGGTTTCATGGACCTGGACAACTTCAAGTTCATCAACGACAGCCTCGGGCACAACGTCGGCGACGAGCTTCTCAAGCAGGTGGCACGCAGGCTGGTGGCATGCCTGCGCGGCCAGGATACCGTCGCCCGCTACGGCGGCGATGAATTTGCATTCGTCCTCGTCGGGCAGAAGGACGAAAAGGCGATCGCCGCACTCATGGAGCGCCTGCTCAAGACGATCGGTCGCCCCTTCGAGATCGCCGGGCACAAGTTCTTCGTGAGCTGCAGCATCGGCCTGAGCTTCTTCCCGAAGGACGGGAAGGACGCCGACACTTTGCTGAAGAATGCCGATGTGGCGATGTACCGCGCAAAGGAGCGCGGACGCAACAACTTCCAGTTCTACACTCCTTCGATGCACCGGCGCGCGACCGAACGGCTGTCGCTGGAGTCGAAGCTGCGGCAAGCGCTTGCGGACGGCGAGTTCGCCTTGCACTACCAGCCCAAGGTTGACCTGCGCACCGGGCGCATCTCGGGCACGGAAGCGCTGATACGCTGGCATCCGGGTGACGGAAGTTCGGCCATCCCGCCGTCGACCTTCATTCCACTGGCGGAAGAAACCGGACTCATCGTTCCGCTCGGCGAATGGGTGCTCCATACCGCATGCGCGCAAAACAGGATACTCCAGCAAAACGGGCTTCCTCCGGTGCGTGTCGCGGTCAACATCTCCGCGCGCCAGTTCGAGCCGAGCACCATCGTTGCGCTGGTCCGCAATGCGTTGGACGCCACCGGTCTGGATGCGAGTCTGCTCGAGCTGGAATTAACCGAAAGCATGATCATGCGGCACCCGGAAGAAACGGTGAGTGTCCTTCATGACCTGAAGGACATGGGTATCCAGCTTGCGATCGACGACTTCGGCACCGGTTATTCCAGCCTGAGCTACCTGCAACGCTTTCCGGTCGACCGGCTCAAGATCGACCAGTCGTTCGTACGCGACATCGGCGCCGACCCGAACGATGCGATCATCGCCCGCGCCGTGATCTCGCTTGGCCACAGCCTCGGCGTGTCGGTAGTGGCGGAAGGGGTGTCGAGCGAGGAACAGCTTGCATTCCTGCGCGAGAACGGATGCGACGAGATGCAGGGTTTTCTGTTCAGCCGGCCGGTTCCGGTGGAAGAACTGAAGATGATGCTTTCGAGCGGGCGCATGTTGTCAATGCACTAAATGATTCCCGCTGCCGGGACGTTTTTCCCCGGCTATTTCCAATTTACAAGAACGATTTCTTTCGCAAACGGGAAGTTCTCGCTGGAACCGGCGTTCGCATGGAGTAATCGTGCTACTCCAGCATGGCTTTACACTGGTACAAGTCTTGCTTGCTTCGGTTTCGCCTCGCATGCGTTATTGCTGCGCTCCCGCCGCCATGGAATGAACGTACGCCAAGTGTACGTACGAGAAACGCCCCGACTCCGCGTTTGCCGGTTGTTCGCTGCCATCATCAAGCGCTTGCAACCGCCCCTTACGGAGTGCATGACCTCTCGCAGGTGAAGCCGCCACACGCGGCCTTTAATACGCCCGGGACGCAATACCGTCCACGGGCACGCGAGGGTGTGCACGCCAAGTGGAAAACCCGGCACCACCATTACAGGAAGAAAAAGAATGGATATCAGATCTCGCCTGATCTGCCTGGCGTCGATCAGCATTGTTTTCCTTGCGATCATCGGCGTATCGAGCAGCGTGACGGTACGGAAGATGGTCGACACCGCCAACAGGAGCACGATCGGCATGGAGGCCATGCGCAACCAGATGGAAGCAGACATGATGCACGACGCCTTGCGCGGCGATGTGCTGGCGGCGGCTCTGGCAAGCAGCGGCGGGCAGGCCGAGCGGCGTGCGGCAATCGAAAAGGACCTTCGCGAACACGTGGAGAACTTCCGGAAGGCCTTGAAAGACAATGAGGCGCTGGACTTGCCGGCGGACATTGCCAATGCAGTGGCGAAGGTGCGGCCGCTCCTCGATGCTTACATCGAGGAAGGCACAGGGATTGTCGCACTGGCGTTCGACGAGCCCGGCGAGCTCGATGCACGGATGTCGAAGTTCATGGACGCATTTGCCGCACTCGAAACTGAAATGGAAGCGCTGAGCGAGCTGATCGCGAAGAACACAGCGGAAAGCGCAGGTGCAGCGAACGATGCAGCCGTCTTTGCGCAGGACCTGATCGTTGCGGCGCTGGCTGCCGCCGTTTCATCCCTTGCCGTCCTGTCCTTTCTGATCGTCCGCAGCATCCTTGGCAGTATTCGCCAGGTACAACGCGCTGTTGATTCGATGAATTCCGGTGAGGCCGACCTGACTTTTCGTTTGCCGCCGCTTAACGGTGAGTTTGCCGCTGTCGGCAATGCACTGAACCGGTTCATCGGCAATCTTCAGGGCATCATGGAAAATATCAGCAACGCGACGGAGGCGGTCGCCACAGCGTCCTCGCAAATCGCAGCGGGGAACCAGGATCTGGCCGCCCGAACTGAATCCGAGGCGAGCTCGCTGGAAGAGACTGCATCGTCGATGGAAGAACTGATGGGCACCGTCAACCAGAACGCGGCCAATGCCGCCGAAGCGAACAGGCTGACAGAATCTGCGGCGGCGATAGCCGTAAAGGGCGGCGCCGTGGTTTCCCGGGTGGTGGATATGATGGGCGAAATCAACACGGCGTCGCGAAAGATCGCCGACATCATCGGCGTGATTGACGGCATCGCCTTCCAGACCAACATCCTTGCGCTGAATGCCGCAGTGGAGGCGGCCCGTGCCGGCGAGCAGGGGCGCGGCTTTGCCGTCGTTGCCGCCGAAGTGCGCAGTCTCGCCCAGCGCAGTGCGACGGCGGCGAGGGAAGTCAGGGATCTGATTGACGACTCGGTGCAAAAGGTGGACGGCGGGAGCCTGCTGGTGGAAGAGGCCGGTGCGACCATGCACGAGATGGTCGATAGTGTCCGCCATGTGACTTGCATCGTGGCCGACATCGCCGGCGCCAGCCGGGAACAAGCCTCCGGCATTAAGCAGGTCAGGCTCGCAATCGGGCAGATCGACGGCACGACGCAGCAGAACGCCTCACTGGTGGAGGAGGTCGCGACCGCGGCTGCGGCGCTGTACGGCCAGACGGAAAAGCTTGCCCAGGCTGTTGGCGTGTTCAAACTGGCGGAAGAAACCGCAAGGCCGCGTGCGGGCTACGGCGTGGACTGCCTGCCTGTGCCGCGCAGGCAGGCAGTCGCGCTGGTTACATCAAGGACCGCGCGGTAGCTTATCAAACACGCCCCAAGGCAATTGCCTTCTTGTGCGCAGAGGTAATGGTCCAATAATAGATCGTCTTGGAACCGATACGCTCGACCTTCTCCGGCGGCCATTCGGGACCCATGTCGAAATCGTGCGAAACCACGCGTGTGCCGATTTTCAGCTGTTTCCATAGCTGCGGACGCAGCGCGCGGTTGACATCGGGCAGCAGGTAGAGCGTCACCACACTTGCTTCGGAAAAGTCGGCGCTAAACAGGTCGCCGACAAGGAATTTCACCTTTCCGTCCACACCGGCCGATTCGGCGTTGGACCTGGCTTCCGCGATGCGCTGGGGATTGAGGTCGATGCCGACGCCACGCGCGCCGTACTCCTTGGCTGCGGTGATGACGATCCGCCCGTCGCCGCAGCCGAGGTCGTAGACCACGTCGTTCTTCCCGACCTTGGCCATCTCGAGCATCTTGTCGACCACGGGTTGCGGCGTCGGCACATAAGGGACGTCCGGCTTGCGCGCCGGCTCCTGCTGGGAAAACGCGGGCATGCCGGCAAGCGACAGCAGGAAGGCGACCAGCAAGGTGATCAGTGCAGGTGTAATCATGGCGGGACGGGACATGGCACGAGGGGACGTTTTCATTGGCTTTTCCTCAGGAAATGGACCGGATGGCGGTTTCGCGGCGGCGGTCCGAACGCAGGCGCATGAGCAATAGAAGAATCAGCCCGACGGCCAGCACGGCGACGCCTATCCATGCCGCATTGAGCCCGCCAAGCGTCTGTTTGTACACATAGGAGAGGCTCGCCCACAGCATGTACGCGCAGGTCGCGCAGAACAGGGCGGGCAGCAGCGGATAGAGCGGCACACGGAACGGGCGCTCGATGTGAGGCTCGCGGGAACGCAATACGAACAGCGAGATGCCCGAAAGCAGGAAGAACAGCCAGAATACCGGGGCGGTGAACTCGACCATGGACTTGAAGCCGCTCCCCGTCCATGTCCCGACGGCGACAAGGAACAGGGCGGCAATGCATTGGATGCGCAAGGCATTGGCCGGCGTGTCGCGCCGGCCGTCCCAGGTCCCCAGCGCGGACAAGATCGTCCAATCCCGCCCGATCGCGTAACTCGTCCGCGCACCGACGATCATGGTGGCATTGATCGAGGTCAGCGCCGATACGGCGACGATGGCCGAGATGAGTTTCGCGCCGGCCGGGCCGAGGGCGACGGCTAGCACGTCGGCGGCAACGGCTTCGGACTTCGCCATGCCCGCAATCCCCAGCACTTCCCAGTACGACCAGTTCACCAGGAGATAAAGCGCAGTGATGAGGACGATGGACCAGACCAGCGACTTCACCATGTTGCGCCGGCCATCCCTCAGTTCCGCACTGATATAGGCCGCTTCGTTCCACCCGCCATAGGTCAACAGGACGAACACCATCGCCATGCCGAGGGACGCGGCGCCCGGCGCTTCCTGGCGCTCGGCTGCATGGTCGGCAACCGGAACCAGCAGCGCCACGGCGACGATCAGGAGCAGTCCGAGCACCTCGACCGCGGTCAGCCACGACTGCGCCCATGCTCCGCTACGGGTGCCGCGCAGGTTGATCCATGACAGGATGATGACGGCGCCGGCGGCGTATAGCGATTGGCTGCCGGACGCACCTACCGCAGGCAGCGGCAGGATCTGGTGCATGTAATCGCCGAAGACGAATGCGAGCAGGGCGATGGACCCGGTGGTGATCACCGAAAAGCGCGCCCAACCGAACAGGAAGGAAATCGAGGCGCCATACGCGCGTCGCAGAAAGTGATAGTCGCCGCCCGTATGCGTATAAGCAGTGGCAAGTTCCGCATAGCACAGCGCCCCGACCAGCGACATGATGCCGCCAAGCAGCCAGGCAGCAAACATCCACGGGGCGCTACCGGTCATGCCCGCAACCATGGACGGCGCCTTGAAAATGCCGGCCCCGATCACGATACCGACGATGATCGCGACCGCTTCCCTGACGCCAAGTATTTGTTGTGGCGCACCGCTGCGCGGTGTTGCATTGCCGGTGTCAGGAGAATTGCGCATCGTCGTTCAATGTCAATGAAAACCGTCAATCGACTGGATGCGAAAGCGATGCCGTCAAAAAGTTTCGCCTGTCCGGCGGCGCTTGGCGTTCGATCAAAGCTTCCGCATGGAGCCGTCGGCAACTTGAAACAAGTTGAAACAGTCCGAACCGACCGGCAGCCATGGGTCTAACGCCTTACCTTCGGCAATTTGCTGAAGTAATTCAATTGGTTACGTTATTCGGAGGAAGCATGAAGAAGCTAACGATCGCAGTATTCATTTCCTTGCTCGGAACGGGCACGGTGGCAATTGCGCAGAGCAGTTCTACCTCATCGTCCACCCCGGACAGGACGATGCGCGGCGGAAGCATGAGCTCCGACAGTCCGGCCGCAACCGGCACATCGGGCGGCACGGGAGCCACATCGGGCGGCTCGACGACGAGCAGCGGCACCGGCGCCTCCGGTACATCGAGCGGTACAAGCGATACCTATGGTACCTCGGGGGCAAGCGGAGCGTCTGGCACCAGCGGCTCGTCCGGCACCAGCGGGTCAAGCGCCAGCGGGGCGACGGATGCATCGGGCACCTCGGGCACGACCGGGGCGACCGGCACACCGGGTTCGATGAGCGGTTCAGGCAGCACCAGCGGCACGTCGGGGATGGATAGCAGCAGTCCATCTACCGGCACCAGCGGCGGTTCGACTTCGGGCACCAGCGGCACCGGAACGACGGACAGCACCGGCACATCCGGTACCGGGACGGGCAGCTCTGCTGTCGGCACCATGACCGAAGAAGAATGGCGTCGCCGCAGCGGCAACACCGGCTCCGGCGGAACGAGTGGAACGAGCGGGTCGGGCGGCACATCGGGCAGTTCCGGCACGTCTTCTGGTAGCGGCGGCAGCTCCAGCCTCCCGGGGCCAACGGGTACCAGCAGCGATAGCGGGCCGTCGGGCACGACCGGAGGCAGCGGCCGTTGACAGGCAAGGCGGGCGTGGCCGGCGGGCGATGCCTTCCGGCCACACATGCTCCTCATCCATGCCTCCATAGCGCAACCAACTTGCGCACGCAGGCTCATAGAGAGAGAGCTGCGTGGAAGGAAAATGCATGTTGACACCCGTACTGATACTGCTGGTTATTCACGGCATGGTTGGTGGAGCGGATGTCCTGGTCAACCACGAATGGCGCGAGCGCCTGCCGTCGCGCAAGGAGGCACGCCCCGAGCAGGCGCTGCACAGCGCCCGCGAACTCGTGTTCGGCATCCTGTTCGGCGGGATGGCGTGGTTGCAATGGGGCGGCCTGCTGGCGTGGGCAATTGCGGCGCTCATGCTCGTGGAAATTTCCATCTCCCTGTGCGATACCTTGCTCGAGGATCGCACCCGCCGCCTGTCGGCACTCGAGCGTACGATGCATGTGCTGCTCTTCATCAACTTCGGCGCGTACAACGCGCGGCTTGTTCCGGTTCTGGTGGAATGGCATACATTGCCCACCGGATTCACGATCGTCCATCACGGTGCGCTTACCTGGATGCTGACTGCGCTCTCTGTCGCCAGCCTTGCATGGTGCGTGCGGGACGGACTGAGCTACCGCGCCCTCGGCAAAGATGGCCGGAAGGAGAAGCTCTCGCCGCTCATGGGATGATTCCATTCCCGAGCACTGGATCACGGCCCGGTCAAACTCCGGAACTATTGACGCCGTTCATGATCTTTTGTCTACGTAGCGGAAATCCCACTTCGGTTTAACGCCGGCGGAGCTCGCAGTGCCTGATCCCAGGTCTGGACATCCCCGCCGTTGTCGTCCGGCATCGATCGCCTTAAGAGCGTTCGATGAGGGCAGTTTTTTGCCTCCAGGAAGAGAAAGCGGAGGCTCCGCCCGAAACGTTCCGCGTTCTGCCGTACGGATTGCCGCCTTCCCCGACAATCAACGGACTCGTCCATGCCATTCCAATCCTTCCGTCTTACCTTGCGCTTCGTACTGCCGCTCGCGCTGGTCCTCGGGTTGTTTGCATATGCGGTTGTGCCCCTGGTGGATACGCTCACCCTCCGATGGTTCGTCCGCGACCTCGATACGAGGTCGCAGTCGCTCGCCAATGCCCTGCAGGATCCGCTTATCGAGTACGTACCCCAGCGGGCAGACAAGCGCATCGCCCAACTGTTCGACCGCGCGATGCGTGACGAGCGTCTTTATGCGATCGGCTTCTGCGATCCCGCCGGCAACCTGCAGTACAAGACCTCGACCTATCCTTCCACGCTCGGCTGCCGGGCAATCCAGCAGCACAACGGTGTGCCGCAGTCGCTCGTGACGCTCCCGCAGGGCTCGCTGCATGTGTCCGAAACGCTCATGGAACGCGACGCCCAGTACCTCGGCAAGCTCATTCTCGTGCACGACATGAGCTTTATCGAACGGCGCAGCGCCGATACCAAGAAATATGTGATCGCGCTGTTTGCGATGCTGGCGATCGTCACCTCGATCATCACGGTATTCATCGCACACCTGAGCTGGCGCGACTGGATCAGCTCGGTCAAACGCCTGCTGCGCGGCGAGATCGGCCGCCGGCCGCAGCAGCAGGAGACGCCTTTGGATTCGCATCCGCTCGAAGGCGACCTGCGTGCATTGCTGTACGAGTTCAACATCGAACGCCGTACGCGCGACGATTCGACCCACCTGTGGACGCCGGAGAAACTGCGCGTGCTGCTGCATGAAGAGCTGGCCGGGGACGAGGTGCTGGTCGTGTCCAATCGGGAACCCTACCTACACATGCGCACGCGCAAGGGCATCGAGGTGCAGCGGCCCGCAAGCGGCCTGGTCACTGCGGTGGAGCCGGTGATGCGCGCGTGTTCCGGCACCTGGATCGCACACGGCAGCGGCTCCGCCGACAAGGAGAGCGTCGACCGCAACGACCGCGTGCCGGTGCCGCCCGCCAATCCCGCATACACGCTGCGCCGCGTGTGGCTGTCGAAGGAAGAAGAGAAGGGCTACTACTACGGCTTCGCCAATGAGGGCCTGTGGCCGCTCTGCCATATCGCCCACGTGAGGCCGGTATTCCGCTCCTCCGACTGGGAGCAGTATGTGGCCGTCAACCAGCGCTTTGCCGATGCCGTCGTAAAAGAGGCGCGCACCGACGATCCCGTGGTGCTGGTGCAGGATTACCATTTCGCGCTGTTGCCGCGCATGGTGCGCGATGTATTGCCGAAGGCGACCATCATCACCTTCTGGCATATCCCATGGCCGAATCCGGAATCCTTCGGCATCTGTCCGTGGCGCGAGGAAATCCTCGAAGGTCTGCTGGGCAGCACCATCCTCGGCTTCCATACGCCATTCCACTGCAAGAACTTCCTTGAAACCGTCGACCGTTACCTGGAAACCCGGATCGAGCACGAATCGTCGACCATTTCCTACGGCGGCAAACTGACCCAAGTTGAACATTATCCGATCTCGATCGCCTGGCCGGAATCCACGAGCGCGCAGCCGAGCGTCGAGGAATGCAGGCTGTCGGTACGCGAGGAACACGGCTTGCCGGCGGATCACATCCTCGGGGTCGGCGTGGACCGGCTCGACTATACCAAGGGCATCATCGAACGCTTCCAGGCGGTGGAGCGGATGCTGGAGGCGCATCCCAATCTGGTCGGCAAGTTCACCATGATTCAGATCGCCGCACCGTCGCGCTCATCGCTCGAGGAATACCAGAGTTTCGAAGCGCGGGTACGCGCACTGGTGCAGCGGATCAACAGCCGTTTCGGCAACGGCAATTATCAGCCGATCATCCTCAAGGCCGAGCATCACGACGCCGAGCAGGTGACCCGTTACTTCCGCGCCGCCGAGGTCTGCATGGTAACAAGCCTGCACGACGGCATGAACCTGGTTGCGAAGGAATACATCGCTGCGCGGGACGATGAGCGGGGCGTACTGCTGCTCAGCCAGTTCACCGGCGCCGCGCGCGAACTGCATGAAGCGCTGGTCGTCAATCCCTATCACATCGAACAGAGCGCCGAAGCCTTGTACAGGGCGGTAACCATGCCAGAGATCGAGCAGCGCGACCGCATGCGCAGCATGCGTTCTCTGGTCAAGGACTTCAACATCTATCGCTGGGCCGGACGGATGCTCCTCGACGCCGCACGCTTGCGCCAGCGCGAACGGATCATGACGCGCATCCGCTCCCACAGCCGCAAGTCGCTACGCCGCGTGGTGTAAGCATGCAGCCCATGTTTTCGGAGGCCGCCATGCAATGCCTGGCGGATGTGGCGCGGAACAGGATGCTGTGCGCATTCGATTTCGACGGAACGCTGGCGCCGATCATGCCCCGGCCCGAGCAGGTACGCTTGCCGGATGGCACCAGGGATATGCTGGTCAGCCTGTCCAGTCTCGCGCCCGTGGCGATCATTACCGGTCGTTCGCTTGACGATGTGCGTGGACGGCTCGGCTTCCAGCCGGATTTCATCCTCGGCAACCACGGCATGGAGGGTGTCCCGGGATGGGAAAACCAGGCGGCCGGACACGCGCGGCACTGCACTGCATGGAAATCGCAACTGGAATATATGCTGGGCCAATCGCTCGATGCCTCCGGCATTTGGGTAGAGGACAAGCGCTACTCGCTGTCCGTGCACTTCCGGATGTCGCCCGATCCGGAAAAGGCATCGGCCTTGCTCGGCTCGGTGCTTTCACGGCTGGAGCCGCGCCCGCGCCTTGTGAGCGGGAAATACGTCATCAATGTGGTTAACGAGGATGCTTACCACAAGGGAAGCGCGCTGGAAGCGCTGATGCGTGCCTGCGGAGCCGAAAGCGCGATCTATGCTGGCGACGACGTGACCGACGAAGATGTGTTCCAGATGAAGCGCGCCGAGGTGCTGACAATCCGTGTGGAGCACAATCCGGACAGCGCAGCCGATTTCTTTGTCCCGCATGCAGACGACATGCTACGCTTGCTGGAGGAGTTGATCGTCCGCCTGCGGACTGCCGGCGCGCGCAACTGGGTGAAGTCCGTTGCGTCCGCCGGCAGCTGAATTGCCGACCGTACCGCCTTGCACATACGAAAGGTCAGAAGCGATGGATGCCGAATACATTGCCGCGCTGGACATCGGCGGCACGAAAATGGCCGCCATGGTTGCCGGAAGGTCCGGACCTTTGGCGCGCATGTCCCTGCCCAGCGTCAAGAGCGGCTCGCCGCGCGCCTTGCCCGAGCAGGGGCTGGCATTGATCGAGACGGTATGCGCCCAGGCGGGCGTACCGGTCGGCGAGGTTGGCGCACTCGGGGTCGCATCGGCAGGCCCCTTCGTGCGTGAAGCAGGCGAAATCGCGCTGTGCAGTCCCAACCTGTGCGGCGGCCTCAGCGAAGGTTCCGGCCTGCCCAACGACTGGAAAAGCATCCCGCTCGAGAAAGTGGTGCGCGAGCGCTACGCCAGGGTCGCCATCGAGAATGACTGCGTTTCGGCGCTGGTGGCGGAGCGCAGCTTCGGCGCCGTGCTTGACGAGCCCGATTGCGTTTATGTCACCTGGAGCACCGGCGTCGGCTTCGGGCTGTGCGTCGATGGCCGCCTGCTGCGTGGCAAGAATGGCAATGCCGGCCATGCCGGTCACATCCTCATGAGCGAGGATGACGACGCCCTGTGCGGCTGCGGCAACCGGGGCGACCTGGAGGCGCTGGTCTCCGGCCGCAACCTTGGCCGGCGGACGAACATGACGGCAAGCGAACTCTTCGACGCGGCACGTGCCGGCGATGCAAAGGCTAGGGAGATTGCCGAACTCGCCGCCCGACGGTTCGGCCGCGCGCTCTATAACGTCGCCGCCACGCTAGACACGCGTGCTTTCGTCATCGGCGGCAGTGTCTGGCTGCACCATGGCGACTGGCTCGCTCCCATTGTCATGCATGAAATCGAGTCGCGTTTCCCCGCACTGACGGCGGGTGTGAAGATCCATACCGCGGCACTTGGGCGCCTGGTTGCCGATGTGGGCGCGCTGGCGCTGGTCATCCCGCAGGACTGGATTCCCGAATGGCGCAGCAGCAAACCGTGGCAAAAGCTGCTTGCCGGTTGATTCCCTTCACGTCGTGCCCGCATGGCGCGTGAGTTTGCTCAAAGGAACCTTCGGGCCGTTGCCGCATCGTAGAATCTTTCTTTTCACGCGCTTTCTTTTCACGCGATATTGAGCGAGATGAACCATTCCGTACTACCGTCCCTGCCACAAGCCTGGCAAGCCTGGATTACAGAAAACCTCACCCGCGGCTGCAATCCGGCTGAAATGGCGGACGTCATGGTGCGCGACGGCAAGTTCGAGGCGACGCTTGCACGCGCGGCAATCGACGAGGCGCGCCATGCGAAATTCGATCACCTGCCGGCCGGGCCGCAGCCTCAGCCGCAGCCATTCCCGGAGATCGACACCTCCGCTAATGTTTTCCATGCGCCGGACCGCGATGTCGATATCCTGTTTTCCCTGCGCGCACCGCGCATCGTGCTGCTCGGCGGCCTGCTCAGCCACGAGGAGTGCGACGCCCTGATCGAGTACGGCCGCACGCGTCTGGAACGTTCGCCGGTCGTATCCGACGCCGACGGCGCGACGGAAGTCCATGCCCACCGCACCAGCCGCGGCGCAATGCTGCAGCGGGGCGAATCGGAACTCGTCGCGCGCATCGAAGCGCGGCTGGCCGCCGTCACCCGCTGGCCGGCGGAAAACGGCGAGGGTTTGCAACTGCTGCAATACGAAAAGGGCAACGAATACCGCCCGCACTACGACTGGTTCGACGCCTCGCGCACGGGACCGCGCAAGCATCTGGAGCGCGGCGGCCAGCGTGTGGCGACCATCATCATGTACCTGAGCGATGTGGAAGAGGGCGGGGGAACCTCGTTCCCGAATATCGGGCTGCAGGTACAGCCGAAGAAAGGCTGCGCGGTGTTTTTTGCCAATACCGATGCCTACCGGATGCCGGATCAACAGACCTTGCACGCGGGCGAGCCGGTGGCGAAGGGCGTGAAGTTCATTGCCACCAAGTGGTTGCGCGAGCGGGTGTATGGATGACCGCGAGGACGTTGCAATCGATAATGCGACAGCCCGCAACCAGCGCTGAATAAACTCTGTTCCGGCCCGGCACCGTCCAGTCAGTCAGACCTTGTGAGCCAAGGCCTGACGCCGCAAGGCCCTGTTCTCATAAAGCCACCCCCGCCGCACAAGCAGCTTCTCGGCTTCCACCGAGAAAAGCACCACCGAAGACAGCGCAAGACAGAACAGCAGCTCAATCCCGCTGAGCGGTTCGGTATTGAATACCGGATTCAGGAATGGAACGTACACCGTCGCCATCTGCAACACGAAGGTCAACAGCACCGCACCGAGCAGCGGCAGGTTCGTCCTGAAACCTTGCGCGAAAAGGGATTCCCGTTCCGAACGGATCGCGAGCACATGCCCCATCTGCGACAAGGTCAGCACGGTAAATACCATGGTCTGCCAATGTGCGGAGCCGGTATGGATCGCCCAGGCCTGCGCAAACAATGACACTGCCGCCATCACAAGGCCGATGGCGAGTATGTGCTGCCACATGCCGTGCGCGAAGATGCTTTCAGCCGGCGGACGTGGCGGGCGCTGCATGACGCCTTTCTCGGCCGGTTCGGCTGCAAGGGCCAAACCGGGCAGTCCGTCGGTCAGCAGGTTGATCCAGAGGATATGGATGGGCAGCAGCGGGATCGGCATCCCGAGAAAGGGCGCGAGAAAGATGGTCAGGATTTCGGCCGAGTTGCCCGTCATCGCATAACGGACGAACTTGCGGATATTGTCGAAGATGCGCCGCCCCTCGCGCACCGCGCCGACGATGGTCGCGAAGTTGTCATCCAGGAGCACCAGGCTGGCCGCCTCGCGCGCCACGTCTGTCCCGACCTTGCCCATGGCGACACCGATATCGCCGCGCTTCAGCGCCGGCGCGTCATTGACGCCGTCGCCGGTCATCGCGACGAACTCGCCCTGCGCCTGCAGGGCTTCGACGATGCGGATCTTCTGCGCCGGATCGACGCGCGCATATACCCGCACGCGTGCCACCTCCCGCCTGAAGCTGGCCTCATCCATGGCGGCAAGCTCGGTGCCGGTCAGGACAATGGCGTCTTCATCGGCAATCCCGAGCTGGAAGGCAATGGCCCGCGCGGTGGCGGCATGGTCGCCGGTGATCATCACCGGGGTGATGCCGGCCGACTTGCAGAGGCGTACCGCTTCCTTCGCCTCCTTGCGCGGCGGGTCGATGAGGCCGACCAGGCCGATATACGTGAGATCGTTCTCGATTCCCGCCATATCCGCCGGGTCAGGCAGAGCCTCCCAGCGCCGGCAAGCTACCGCCAGCACGCGCAATCCCTGCGCCGCCATCCGGTCGGCCGTGGCGAGGATACTATCCCGATCCAGCGCGTTCTCTCCCATTGCGGAAGTGCATCGCGGCAGCACGCTCTCCGGCGCCCCCTTCGTATAGCCAACCACGCTTGAAGCATACCGGTGGAAGGTGGTCATCCGCTTGCGGTCGGAATCGAAAGGCAGTTCAAAGACGCGCGGCGCCTGTTGCAGCAGAACTTCCTTGTCGAAACCTGCTTCGCGCGCGGCTGCGTACAGCGCCGTCTCGGTCGGATCGCCGGTCAACCGGCCGGAACCATCGATGCCGGCGTCGTTCGACAGCGCAAGAGCGGTGAAAAGATCCGTCCAGGGCTCGGCTGCCGGTGCGGATTTCCAATCCGTGCAAAAGCTGCCGGCTGCGGACAACTTTTCCACGCGCATCCTGTTCTCCGTCAGCGTGCCGGTCTTGTCGGAGCAGATGTACGTGACGGAGCCAAGAGTTTCCACCGCCGGGAGCCGGCGTATCAAGGCCTGTTGCCTGGCCATCTTGCGCGCGCCCAGCGCCAGCGAGATGCTCACCACCGCCGGCAAGGCTTCCGGAATCGCCGCTACGGCCAAGCTCACGGCGGTCAGGAACATCAGCCCGGCATCTTCGCCGCGCAGGAGTCCGACTCCAAAAATGATCGCGCAGATCGCGAGCACCACTACACCCAGCCGGCGCCCGAAGGCTGCCAAGCGTTTCTGCAACGGCGTCTTCAGTTCATCGCCGGCATCCAGCAGCGCGGCGATCTTGCCGAGCTCGGTCGCCATGCCGGTCGCAACGACAATGCCCACACCTCGCCCGTAGGTTGCGGTCGTACCCTTGAAGGCCATGTTGCGATGGTCGCCCAGGGGCAGGTCGTGGCGGTGCATCGGCGTGGTGGACTTCTCGACAGTGACTGCCTCGCCGGTCAGAACCGCTTCGTCCGCCTTGAGCTGGATCGCTTCGATCAGGCGCAGGTCGGCCGGGACGACGTTGCCCGCCTCAAGAAAAACAATGTCGCCCGGCACGATGTCTGCCGCCGGGACAGTCTGGCGCCGGCCGTTGCGCAGCACCACGGCACTGGTGGCGGCCATCTTCTTGAGCGCGGCCATCGCCCGCTCGGCACGCAGCTCCTGCACGAAGCCGATGACGGCATTCAGCAGGACGATGACGGCAATCGCGATGGTGTCCTCGACATCGCCGACGATCCCGGAGACCGCTGCTGCGGCGATCAGCACGATGATCATGAAATCCATGAACTGGTCCAGGAACATGCGCCACAGCGGGCGCGGGGGCTTTTCCCGGATGGTGTTGCTGCCGTGCCGCTCGAGGCGTTCGCCGGCTTCGGCATGCGTCAGCCCGGTGGCTGGGTCGACGTTCAGTTTCCCGGAAACGTCGTTCCCGGCAAGGACATGCCAGTTGGATCCGGGATAGAGCGAGCCCTCATGGGCGGGTTCTTTGGAATTTCCCATGGTTGATTGTCTTGTTATTGCAGCTGGAAGGCGCGCTCAGGTGCCGGACGCGGCCCGAGCGAAGGCTCGCGGCAAGCAGGACAGCCGCTTATTTCAGGTTCTTCACGGATTAACGTGAACGAATAGAAATAAGGAGGGCAGTGAAACGTCGATAAACTGGTTGTGCGACCAATCAGTAAATAACGAGACACTGCCCTCATGACCGATCTTACTGACGACCTCCCGTTCTGGGAAGGTTTTTCTATTTC
>Ga0196972_1000517_pt1 | contig 18972 bp, 15 predicted proteins | sample S1v_2013CmetaG_FD_148618 | JGI IMG/M metagenome (GOLD analysis project Ga0196972, IMG submission 148618) | Soil microbial communities from Anza Borrego desert, Southern California, United States - S1+v_20-13C | ecosystem: Environmental > Terrestrial > Soil > Desert | place: USA: California...
TAGCGTGACGTTGATCGGCGTCGAGCTTTGCAGTGCGAGATACTGCAGCGCGTTGTACATTCCCACGCCCAGCAGGCCGAGCACCGCGAAGCGCCGCCAGTGCGGCCACATGCCGCTGCCTTTGCGATAGACCCAGCCCGCCATCGGCGTCAGGATCAGCAGTGCGATGGCCCAGCGCAGGAAGTTGAGCGTGATCGGCGGCACCATGGTGCTGACGAGACGTCCGACCACCGCATTGCCCGCCCACAGCAAGGGCGGTACGACAAGCATCAGTGCGGTGGGAGGCGTCAGGGGGCGGTTCATGGCGGTGACTAAAAAAAGAGCTAAGAGAATACTTGATTTCACGCATCGCCGCCGGGCATGCCGGTACAATCGACTGTTGCGCATCGGCGAATTGCCAAGATGATCAGGACGCTGGAAAACCGCTTTTACTACCTCGACAATTTCCGCACCGTGGTGGACTGGATCGGGGAACGCTACGACGCGCTGCTGGACGACGTGGAGCGCGGCTTCATCGCGCGCTTCGCCGGACTGGCGCAACCCTCGCGCGCGCTGCTGGTGCGCATGGTGATGCGCAAGGGCGAGCTGTTCCGTTCGGACAAGCTGCGTTACGAAGAGATCGGCGACGCCTGCGCCGCGGCCGCCGTGCTGGCCGAGATGGGATGGGTCGAACGCGATCCGCACCTGTCGCTGGACGAATTGTTTTCCCTGCTGACGAAGGCCGAGGTCGAGAGCCTGTTCCGCGGGCAGGTGCCGAAAGGCGCGCGCAAGGCGGAGCAGCTTGACAACTTGCGCAGCCTGTTCCCGGCTGCGCGCCCTTACACCGCTTGGCATCCGCAGGCGCGGGAACAGGTGTTTCGCCTGCACATCGGTCCACTGTGCGACCGCCTGCGCCTCATGTTCTTCGGCAACCTGCACCAGGACTGGACGGAATTCGTGCTGTCCGACCTCGGCATCTACCGCTACGAGAAAGTCACTTTCCCCGCATCGGCGCAGGCCTTTCAAAGCAGGCAGGACGTGGACGATTACCTGCACCTGTTCCGTTGCCGCGAGCGCCTGGAGGCGGGCGAAGCAATGGACACGGTTCTCGAGGACGTGCCGAGCGAACCGTTGGCCAATGCCTGGATCGAGCAGCGGCGTGCGCGGCTGCTGTTCCATGCCGGACAGGAATACGAGCGCGCACGCGACTGGGACTATGCCCTGCGCCTCTACACCGGCATCCACCATCCCGAGGCGCGTGCGCGCACCATCCGCGTGCTCGAACTGTGCGGCAGACATCAGGATGCGCTCGTGCTGGCGCAGGATGCCCTCGCACAGCCGGAAAGCGAAGCCGAACAGCAGCAGGTGCAGCGCATGCTGCCGCGCCTGCTGCGCCATGCCGGCCTGCCCCGCCCCGCTGCGCCGGCACTTGTGGAGGCGTCGCGCATCGACCTCTGCCTGCAGCGGCCGGATGGCGATTACTCGGTGGAGGAACTGGTGCGCGCACATCTCGATACGCCGGATGCGCCGGCATGGTATGTCGAAAACACGCTGATCAATTCGCTGTTCGGATTGCTCTGCTGGCAGGCGGTGTTCGCGCCCGTGCCCGGGGCCTTCTTCCATCCTTTTCATGCCGGCCCGGCCGACCTGCACGGCGGCGACTTCCGGCACAAGCGTGCACAGGAATTCGACGCCTGCCTGGCCGCGCTCGACAACGGGCAATACAAGGACATCATCCGCCAGCACTACCGCGAAAAGGCGGGCATCCTCTCGCCCTTCGTCTTCTGGGACATCCTCGACGAATCCCTGCTGGAAACCGCCCTCGATTGCATTCCGCCCGAACACCTGAAGAAATGCTTCGAGCGCATGCTGCGCGACATCCGCGCCAACCGCTCGGGCTTTCCCGATCTCATCCAGTTCTGGCCGGCGGAGAAGCGCTACCGCATGGTCGAAGTGAAGGCGCCCGGCGACCGCCTGCAGGATAACCAGCTGCGCTGGCTGGATTTCTTCACGACACACGGCATGCCAGTGGAAGTGTGCTGGGTCCAGTGGACGGACCTATGAAATACATCGTCGCCGTCCGCGCGCTGACCGAGTTCACCGCCAAGCAGGGCGACCTCGACCTGCGCTTCACGCCCTCGCCCTCGGCGCAGGAAGGCATCGCCGGCCACGCCACGGTGACTGCGCGCCGCCCCGCCGGCTACCAGACGGAAATCACGCTCAGCGGCGAATACCGCCACCTCACGGTGCGCGGCCGCGCCGACGGCTACGACCCGGACCGCAGGCAGCTGGAAGAAATCAAGACCTTTCGCGGCGACCTGGAACGCATGCCCCCCAACCACCGCCAGTTGCACTGGGCGCAGGTCAAGGTGTACGGCTGGCTGCTGTGCGAGAAGCTGGGCATGGACGAGCTGCGGCTGGCACTGGTCTATTTCGATATCGGCAGCGGCAAGGAAACGGTGTTGGTCGAGACGCATTCGGCGGCGGCGCTGAAAGCGTTCTTCGAAGACCAGTGCGAACGCTTCCTAGCCTGGGCGGAGCAGGAACTGGCGCACCGCGCGGCGCGCGACGAAGCGCTGCTTGCGCTGCGCTTTCCGCATGCGTCCTTCCGCACCGGACAGCGCGAGCTAGCCGAAGCGGTGTACCGCGCCGCGAGCAGCGGACGCTGCCTGCTGGCCGAAGCGCCGACCGGCATCGGCAAGACCATCGGCACCCTCTTTCCGCTGCTGAAAGCCTGCCCCGGGCAGCAGATCGACAAGCTGTTCTTCCTGGCCGCCAAGACACCGGGCCGCAGGCTCGCCTTCGATGCGCTGTCCCGGCTCGGCGCAGGCAAGACGCTGCCGCTGCGCGTGCTCGAACTCGTCGCGCGCGACAAGGCTTGCGAGCATCCGGACAAGGCATGCCACGGGGAATCCTGCCCGCTGGCGCAGGGTTTCTACGACCGCCTGCCGCAGGCACGTCAGGCGGCAGTGGAGGCGCGCGTGCTGGACAAGGAAAGCCTGCGCAAGGTGGCGCTGGAACACGGCGTGTGCCCCTACTACCTGGGGCAGGACCTGGTGCGCTGGTGCGATGTCACGGTAGGCGACTACAACTACTACTTCGACGGCGGCGCGATGCTGCACGGACTCACGCTCGCCAACGAGTGGCGTGCCGCGGTGCTGGTCGATGAAGCGCACAACCTGGTCGAGCGGGCGCGCAAGATGTACACCGCCGAACTGGACCAGGCGGCATTGCGCGCGCTGCGCCTGACCCCGCCCGGCGTGCTGAAAAAGCCCCTGGACCGGCTGTACCGCGCCTGGAACGCGCTCAACAAGACGCAGGAAAGCGACTACCGGGTGTACCCGGAAGTGCCGGCCGCCTTTGCCGGGGCGTTGCAGCAGGCCATCGCCGATATCACCGCCTACATGGCGGACAACCCGGCGCTCTTCGATGCAGCCCTGCAGCAGTTCTATTTCGATGCGCTGCATTTCTCGCGCATGGCCGAGGTGTTCGGCGACCATTCGCTGTTCGATATCAGCAAGCCCCGCGCGCGCGGGTCGGTGCTGTGCATCCGCAATGTCATTCCGGCCCCCTTCCTCGGCCCGCGCTTTGCCGGCGCGCACACCGCCACCCTGTTCTCGGCCACGCTGCGGCCGGTGGATTACTACACCGACCTGCTGGGCCTGCCGGAAGACACGGTGTGCATGGAAGTGCCGTCGCCCTTCGATGCCGATCAACTGCGCGTGGAAATCGCGCGCGGCATCTCCACCCGCTACCAGGACCGCGACGCATCGCTGGACCCTATCGCCGGCCTGATTGCCGCACAGTATGAAGCCCAGCCCGGCAATTACCTCGCCTTCTTCAGCAGCTTCGATTACCTGCAGAAAGTGGTGCAGCGTTTCGCGGAGCGCTTTCCCGGCATCCCGTTCCGCGCACAGTCCCGCGGCATGGACGAGAGCGCGCGCGAAGCCTTCCTCGCGCACTTCACCCCGGAAGGCCGGGGCATCGGCTTCGCCGTGCTCGGCGGCTCCTTCGGCGAGGGCATCGACCTGCCCGGCGACCGGCTCGTCGGCGCCTTCATCGCCACGCTCGGCTTGCCGCAGCTCAACCCGGTGAACGAGCAGATCATGGAACGCATGCAGGACGTGTTCGGCGCGGGCTACGACTACACCTATCTCTATCCCGGCCTGCAGAAAGTGGTGCAGGCCGCGGGACGTGTGATCCGCACGCAGACCGACAGGGGCGTGATCTACCTGATCGACGACCGCTTCGCGCGGCCGAATGTGAGGCGCCTGCTGCCTTCCTGGTGGAAGCTGAGGTGATACCGCCCTTATTTGCCCGTCACGCCCTTGATGAGCGCCCGCGCCCTGTCCCAGATCCCGACGGGTTCGACGCGGTATACGCTGCGCCGGCCGGAGGGCACGCAAAAGACGTGGGGGTTGTCGAATTGGGCGAGCCATCGCAGATCGATTGCGCCCTCGATTTTTTCAATCTCTGCGGCTATCTCCGGCAAGACTTCATACGCGTAACAATGCGCGTCGAGAATGTCGAAGATGGCGCGCAGCGTCTTGATGCGGTCGCCGAACAGGAAGTTGTGCAGTTCGAGGTCGATGACGGGCTGCTGTGAAAGAATGCGCCGCGCCCCTTTCAATGCTTCGAGGTCGCTGCCTTCGACATCGATCTTGATGAAGTCGACACGGATCTTTGCATCCAGCTCCTCGTCCAGCGAAACGATTTCGATGGTCTCGGTTCCCTCGGGCTCGCTTGGCGCGCTTTTCACGTCACTGTTCGTCACCACGACATTGCCGGAATTGCGCCGGCAACTGAGCCTTGCCCTTCCGGCACCGATCCCGCAGGGAATCACGGTCACATTGGACAGCGCGTTCAGCCTCACGTTTTTCTCGATGACACTGGCGTTCGAAGGCAGCGCCTCCCAGGCGATGACGTGCCCCGACGGGCCGGTCTTCTTCGCAAACAGGATGGACATCATTCCGTGGTGCGCGCCGCAGTCGAGGACATTGAATCCCTCCTGGATATGGTCGAGGCACCATTGCCGCTCCGGCATCCATTGATCGGGCGCCCCGTCATACCAGAGCTTTCCCGTTTCATCCGCGATATGGAAGTCGAATGTGTAGGGTTCGAGGACGCGGTCACGCGCGATGTAGGGCTTGAATGCTTCTGTGCTCACTGGTGCCTCCTGATGGCGACGTCCGCACCTGTATCCCGCCCGGACAAATTCCTGACGCGCGGCATCGCGTTCTGCGTTATCCCAAGCTTTGTTCGCCGTGCGGGATTTCACCGCCGGGTTCTTCAGTCAAATCGACGCGGCACGATGTTCGCCGCCAATCACCGCATGTCCTGGCAGATACGCCCGTATCTGCAGTTCCTCAAGTCACGAGTCATACCGCGTCAGGGAGCAGATAGCGCCTTCAGAGCGCAATCGTCATTCGCTATGAATGCAGACCTTATGGGATGGTTCACACGCAATGAGGTGCAGTTGCCGATGCTAGCGGCATTCCTGGCATCGGCCCTTCTCGCGCCACTGCAGGCAAGCGCACTGGAAGCGGGTAGCATGCACCGCCTGTCGGAAGACGAGCTGCGCCGCGTCGCCGCGCAAGGCCTGTCCGACCGCTTCCTGCAGCGCATCGGGCTGTATGCCGCCCACGGCCTCGGCATCGAGGTCTTCGGGAACACCGCCAGCCTGCTCAATCGGAGCGACGATGTCTTCATCGGACTGATCGATGCCGACGTTACATTCAGGGATGCGAAATTCAATCCGGCCAATCCGACGGGACTCGTCGGCCCGGACGGCAGCGCACTGGTGCGCCTGCCGGCGACGATCGGCGAGCTCAACGTGCGCAACCTCCGCATCCGCGGCTCCAACGGCACGACCTTCGGCAGCGTGAGCATCCGCGGCGTCGACACCGGCGGCACCACCATCCGCGTCACGCCGCACTGAAGTCCGCCCGCGGGCTTGCGCTTCCGCGCCTGGCTGGCTAAGATACTGTATTTATATACAGTATCTTAGCCATGCCGGACCAAGACTTTCCCGAGGATTCCCGGCCGGTCCTGATCCACCGTCCGTTGTCGGCCCGCAAGGGCCGTGGCGCCGTGACGAACCTGCAAGGGCGATACGAAACCACAGTCCGCGAGGAGTTCGACGATGGCTGGGGTGAGGGCGAAGGTGAAGGTGAAGCAGGCGCGGCCGCGTTCAAGACCGAGGTATTCGAGGAACAGGCGCGCCGCATCCTCACGCGCAATGCCTCGCCGGACGTGCCCTTCGATGTCTCGCTCAATCCCTACCGCGGATGCGAGCACGGCTGCATTTATTGCTTCGCCCGTCCGACGCACAGCTACCTCGGCCTGTCGCCGGGCCTGGACTTCGAGAGCCGGATCTATGCCAAGCTCAATGCGCCCGAACTGCTGCGGCGCGAACTGGCGGCGCCCTCCTGGGTGCCGGAATCGATTGCGCTGGGCGTCAACACCGATGCCTACCAGCCCTGCGAGCGCGAGCTAGGCCTGACGCGCCGCGTGCTGGAAGTGCTGCATGCCTGCGGCAACCCGGTCGTCGCGATCACCAAGTCTTCGCTGATCGAACGCGACATCGACCTGCTGGCGGACATGGCCTCGCGCAATCAGGCGATGGCGGCGGTCACCATCACCACACTCGATCCGGCCATTGCACGCACGCTGGAGCCACGCGCGGCGTCGCCGGCGCGCCGGCTACGCACGATACGCACGCTGGCCGAAGCGGGCATCCCGGTCGGGGTCAGCATCGCGCCGGTGATTCCCTTCATCACCGAACCCGACCTGGAGCGCATCCTTGCCGCTGCGGCGGACGCGGGCGCGGTGGCGGCCAGCTACATCGTGCTGCGGCTGCCGTGGGAGGTGAATCCGCTGTTCGGGCAATGGCTGGAAGCGCATTTCCCCGACCGCGCGCAACGCGTGATGAACCGCGTGCGCGAGATGCGCGGCGGCAAGGATTACGACGCCAGCTTCGGCAAGCGCATGCACGGCGAAGGCGTATGGGCCGACCTGATCCGGCAGCGCTTCGACAAGGCCGCGGCGCGGCTCGGAATGGGATCGCGTTCGCGGGGATATGCAGCACTCGATGCCTCGCGCTTCGTGCGTCCGCAGCTTCCGCAAGCAGCCAGGAGCGCGCGCACTTCCAAAGGCCAATTCGAGCTGTTCTAGCGAACTCTGGTAAGGTACCGGGACACGACAAACCTGGAGCAAGGATGAAAACCCCGCTGCCTTTCCACTTCCGCTTACCCTTCTTACCCTTACTTGCGGCGCTCGCCGTGGCCCTCCCCCTGCACGCGACGGCAGCATCCGGCAAGTACGTCCGGCTGTACGGCGACCCGGCGCCGGACAATATCGCGGCACGCACCATCGTCATCACGCCCGAGACGCGCTATATCAATGCCGAGGGCGGCGAGGTCATCCGCTTCGTCGTCGGCGACCGCAGCTTCGCCTGGAGCTTCAACGTGGCGCGCACGGTCAAGGCCTTCGACCTCAACGAGGTCGCCCCGCCCGGACTGCTGCCGCACAGGGTGCGCGCCTATGTCTCGGAGGATCCGAAGTATTGGGAGGCGAATTGACTACTGTCATCCTGCCGTCACACTGAGGCCGTATCATCCCTCCATCTGCAGTACACGCAACCGATATGCGTGACGGCAGGCAGGTGTGCCGCCGATCCCGAACAGACACGGGGTGGCACACCGACCACACGAATTCCAATCCCCCTAAAAAAAATGCCGCCGCCGGCGCGAACCGGCAGCGGCGCCCTGCTGCACGCTCAGCCCAGCGCGGTGACGGTGAACACTGCGTTGGTGTCCACGCTCAGCGTAGCCACGCCTGCCAGTTGCACCGATACCGCCGCAGCCGCGTCGTTGTTCCAGTAGGTGAGGCTGTCGGTGGCCGAATTGAAGAACCATTCGCCGCGCGCGTTCACGGCGGCGGCGCTGGTTTCAGCCACCGTCCGGTAGTCGCCGTTGGTGTCGTCCGGGAAGGCAACGCTGACCTGGTCGCCGACTGCAAGGCCGTTGATCACCTTGAAGTTGTTGGCATCGGCCTCGGTAAAGATGAACCGGTCGGTGGCCGCAGTTGCGGTGCCGGTCGGCTGCCCTGCGGTGGCGAGAATGGCGATCGGCGTGGCCCGGTCGATCGCGGCCAGGCCGGCGCTCAGGCTGGCCGGTGTTTCGCCGATTTCCTGCATCAGCGCGATCTGCTTGTGCTCGTCGACCTCAATGCCGCGTGTCAGCTGCAGGTCGGCGGAAGTGACGGCAGCCTGCATGCGGTTGGCGATGAAGGCCTTGCCGGGGGTGCCGTCCGGCGTGCCCATCCCGGCATCGATCATGGTGATGACGACACGGCCGCGTTCGGTGCCGGCGGTGAGCTGCGAATTCCAGTAGGCCAGTCCCTCGGGATCCGGCGCCTTGCCGAAGACGTTGGTGTAGACGGCGGTCAGGAATTCGGTGTTGGACATCGTATCGGGATAGATCGCCTTCACCACCGGCAAGCTGAAGATGGTGTCGATGACCTGGTTGAGCGTCTTGCCTGCGGTGATTTCCGAAGTCCAGTATTCGAGGCCGGACTTTTCCGGTGCGCGGTTGAATGCGCCGAGGTAAACCTTGGTGATTGCGGTCTGGGTGGCGGTCAGTGCCATGGTGCGATCTCCTCCGTGAATGGGTTGATTTTCTTCGCTGCAAGGCTGATCTTAGGCATCGGTCAATGGGGAAATTTGATCGCGGGCAAACGTGCCGGGCACAGTCATGGAGCAACATCAAGCGCAGGAGCAATTCGTTTTCCGCGCAGAAAAGGCGTAATGGGAGAGTTACAGGGCGCGACGGTGAACCTGCATGGAAAGAAGCCGTCTACAGGCAAAAGCGAGGTGCGCTTCTTAACGATGCGCCCGTGAGTCCCTTTTACGTTGCCAATTGGAGTGGACCGTATGAACCTGATGATCACCGGACACCATGTCGATGTCAGTCAAGCCCTGCGCGAGTATGTAGCCAACAAGCTCGATCGCGTTGTCCGCCACTTTGATCAGATCATCGATATCGCGGTGATACTTGGTGTCGAGAAACCGTCCGAGAAGGACAAGCGCCAGCGCGCCGAGGTCAACCTCCGGCTCAAGGGCAATGTCATCCACGTCGAACACTTTGCCGAAGACCTGTACGCCGCCATCGACGGCCTGGTGGACAAGCTGGACCGCCAGGTCCTCAAGCACAAGGGCAAGGTGCAGGGCCATCAGAACGAGGCCTTGAAGCACATCAGCTCGGGCCTGTAGGCGGTCTGTACCGGCCGATAAACCCCCTGCGGTAATACCGGTCACTCGAGGCCGCAAATAAAGGACGTCATTCCTGCGAAAGCAGGAATCCAGTGACTTTTAGCGACGCTTGCACGGCGCTGGATCCCGACTTTCGTCGGGATGATGGCGGTGCGATCAAACTTGAGTGGACCTTATTGACCAGGGGGCGATTTCCTGCGTGAAACCGGGGATGCCGCCGACATGCCGGGCCGCGTGTAGGGCAGGAACAGGCTGAGCACCTGCGCGAATCCCCATTCCAGGTGGTCACGGTTCACCCTGCCGATGTTGTGCCGTGTGTCGAGGTAATCCAGCCAGTAGCTGGAGATGATCCATGCGTTGACCACGAGCCGCTCCAATTCCTCGTCAGTGGCGGCGAGCAGCCCGCTCTCGACCATCTGCTTCAATGCGCGCTTGATGTCGGCCTGTCCGCGATCGGCGAGCTTGACCGTGCGCGCCCGCAGTCCGGGCGCCGTGCGCTTGATCGCCGCGCCGTCGCGATAGAAGAAGCGCCATGCCCACATCAGCCTGAACCAGCGTTGCAGGTAGGCCAGCCCGGCCTCGCTGCCGCCTCCCGCGTCTTGCGGCGCATTGGCCACCTCGTTGAGCGCAGCCTCGAATACCTCGAACAGCGCCTCCAGGATGTCTTCCTTCTTCTTGAAGTAGTAGTACAGGTTGCCTTCATTGATGCCGGCCGTGCGCGCAATCTCAGCCGTGGTGACAGCCGCGGGGCCTGATTCGTTGAACAGACGCAAACAAACGTCAAGTATGCGTTCGCGCGTGCTGGTAGCGACTTCACTCATGATCATCCGTGTTGACAGGTTTAAGGCAGCCACCTTAATGTAAGTCGAGCAACAATTCCATTTCCTTTTTTTAATTGTAAACCGGGACCCTGCCATATCCACGTGGAGGACGGCATGAGCTGGCAAGCACGTGTTTTCAGTTTCATCCTGCGTCAGACCTTCAAGCGCAGGCTGGCGGCCGCCCGCGACGCCGGCCAGGCGCGCGTCGTGCTCAACAGCGGGCGTTTCCGCGCGCCGGATGGCGTGCGCTTCACGCCGGCGGAGCAAGGCGGCGTCGCAGGCGAGTGGGTGGAAGCGGAGCGGTCCAACGGCATCACGCTGCTCTACCTGCACGGCGGCGGCTACTTCGCCTGCTCGCCGCGCTCGTACCGTCCGGTGACCGGCTCTTACGCGCTGCAAGGCTTCCGCGTCTTCGTACCCGATTACCGGCTTGCCCCGGAGCACCCTTTCCCCGCCGCCGTCGATGACGCCGAGGCAGCCTACGCCGCCCTCCTCGCCGGCGGCATCGCACCGGACCGTCTCGTGCTCTCTGGCGATTCGGCCGGCGGCGGCCTGTGCCTCGCCTTGCTGCTGCGCATTCGAGAGCGCGGGCTGGCGGTACCCGCGGGGGCGGCGCTGTTCTCCCCGCTGACAGACCTTGCCGCCAGCGGCGACTCGATCACGCGCAACGACGCGCGCTGCGCCATGTTCCGCGGCGCGCGCATTGCCATCGGCGCCGACTTCTACCTCAATGGCGCCGATCCGCGCACGCCGCTCGCGTCGCCGCTGTACGCGGACCTGCATGGCCTGCCGCCGCTGCTGGTGCACGTGGGCGCGGATGAAGTGCTGCTCGACGATTCGACGCGGCTGGCGGAACGGGCGCATGCGGCCGGCGTCGAGGTGGATTTTTCCATCTGGCCGGACGTGCCGCACGCATGGCAACTGTTCCAGCGCTTCATCCCCGAGGGCCGCGCTTCGCTGGCGCAGGCCGGTCGCTTCCTGCAGCGTCATGCGCGCGGTAGCGGGGCACGCCCGTCGGATGTCGACGTCGCCATCGTCGGCAGCGGCTTCTCCGGCTTGGGCATGGCGATCAAGCTGAAGGAAGCCGGCAACCACGACTTCGTGATCCTCGAAAAGGCGCAGGAGATCGGCGGCACCTGGCGCGAAAACACTTACCCCGGTTGTGCCTGCGACGTGCCCTCGCACATGTATTCCTTCTCATGGGAACGCAATCCCCGCTGGAGCCGCATGTTCGCCACCCAGTCGGAAATCCTCGCTTATCTCAGGCATTGCGTCGCGAAGTACAGCCTCGGGCCGCACATCCGTTTCGGGGCCGAGTTGCGCGAAGCCGTGTTCGACGAAGCCCGCGACATGTGGCAACTGCGCATGGCCGACGGCAGAACGCTCACCGCGCGCGTCGTGGTCTCGGCCATGGGCCCGCTGCACCGGCCGGCCGTCCCGGTGCTGCCCGGCATCGACCGCTTCAAGGGCGTCGCTTTCCATTCCGCGCAATGGCGGCATGACGTCGACCTCGCCGGCAAGCGCGTGGCGGTGATCGGCACCGGCGCCAGCGCCATCCAGTTCATTCCGCAGATCGCCCCCACGGTCGCGCAGCTCACCGTATTCCAGCGCACGCCGCCCTGGGTGCTGCCCAAGGCCGACCGTGCGATCGGCCGGCGCGAACAGTCGCTCTTGCGGCGCATCCCCGGCCTGACCCGCCTGTACCGCAATGCCCTCTACTGGCGCCAGGAATTGCTCGGGCTCGGCTTCCTGCATCCGCGCCTCATGGAACAGGCAAGGAAGATGGCGTTGAGGCACCTGGAAAAGCAGGTGCCCGACCCCACCCTGCGCGCATTGCTCACGCCCGCCTATACCATCGGCTGCAAGCGCGTCCTGCTCTCGAACGACTACTTCCCCGCGCTCGCGCGCCCGAACGTGCAGATCGTCGACAGCGGCATCGCCCAGGTCGGCGAGCATGCCGTCATCGGCAGCGACGGCTTCGCCCGTCCCGTGGATGTGATCATCTACGGCACCGGCTTCCGCACCAGCGGCCTGCCGGCGCCGGTGCGCTTTATCGGGCGCGGCGGCATCGACATCAACGAAGCCTGGGGCAATGGCGCCCAAGCCTACCTCGGCCTGATGAGCACCGGTTTCCCCAACCTGTTCCTGCTGCTCGGGCCCAATACCGCGTTGGGCCACAATTCGGTCGTGTTCATGGCAGAGCAGCAGATCCGCTATGTGATGGACTGCCTGCGCCTGATGCGCGCGAACGGCAAGACCAGCATCGAAGTGCAGGCCGACGCGCAGCGCCGCTTCAACGACGAATTGCAGCGGCGCCTGAAGACGACGGTCTGGTCCACCGGCTGCAAGAGCTGGTACCTGGACGAAAACGGGAAGAATGTGACGCTCTGGCCAGGATTCACCTTCGAATACTGGAGCCGGATGCGCAAGGTGAATGCGGCGCACTACCGATTTGCAGGAAGCGTGTAACATCGAGACAGGAAGAAACCCGAGGAGACGACATGCTGCATCCCCAGGCGCGCGCATTGCTGGAACTGATCGAACAACGCGGCGTGCCGCCCACGCATACGCTATCCGTGGACGACGCCCGGCGCTTCTATCGCGAACGGCGCTTCTTCACGCAACCGGATGCGCCCCATATCGGCGGCGTGGAAGACCTGAAGACCGACGGCGGCATCCCGCTGCGCCTGTACAAGCCGCTCGTGCCGCTCTGGAGCGGCGCGCTGCCGGTGCTGGTGTATTTCCACGGCGGCGGCTGGACTATCGGCGACCTCGATACGCACGATACCTTGTGCCGGGAGCTTGCCAACGGATCGGGCTGCGCGCTGGCGGCCGTCGATTACCGCCTGGGGCCGGAACACCGCTTTCCGGCCGCGGTGGACGACAGCATGGCGGCGCTGCTCTGGGTACATGCGAATGCCTCCGCGCTCGGCCTCGATGCGACGCGCATCGGGGTCGGCGGCGACAGCGCGGGTGGCAACCTTGCCGCGGTGACGGCCATCGCGGTGCGCGACCAGGGCGGCCCGCGCCTGGCGTTCCAGCTGCTGATCTATCCCGCCACCGACATGCGCTGCATCGCCGCCTCGCACGTCACCAACGGCCAGGGCTACCTGCTCACCAGCGATACGGTGCGCTATTTCCACGACCACTACATCGATGACCGCAAGCACGACCTCGACTGGCGTGCATCCCCGCTGCTGCATCCCGACCTCTCCCGCCTGCCGCCGGCCCTGGCGCTCACCGCCGGATTCGATCCGCTGCGCGACGAAGGCCTGAATTACGCGCAGCGCCTCAGCGAAGCGGGCAACCGTGCCGCTTCGGTCTGCTTCGACCGCCAGATCCACGGCTTCATCACCATGGGCCGCGTGCTCGACGAAGCCAGGGTCGCGGTCAGCCTATGCGCCGCGCAGATGCGGGCCGAGCTCGCGGCCTGACGGTATCGTTCTCCGACACCCGCGGTGGCGCGGGTTTCGCCGCGGGATTTCCTCCACCGGCCTCTTCCGACTGCGTGTATATTTGGTGCGGCCTGAGCAACACGCCGTAGAGGAGACCATGAAACAACCCGCCACCGACGCGCAGTCCGCCGCAGCCCTTCCCGCAGCCGGCGCGCCCACCGACCACCCCAACCAGTTCGCGCTGCTCGGCCAGCGCCGATTCGCGCCTTTCTTCTGGACACAGTTCTCGGGCGCCGCCAACGACAACCTGTTCAAGTTCGCTTTCACCGTGATGGTCACCTACCAGCTACAGGTCAGCTGGATGCCGCCGGCGATGGCGGGCCTCGTGATCGGCGCGCTGTTCATCCTGCCCTACCTGCTGTTTTCCGCGACCAGCGGCCAGCTCACGGACAAGTTCGAAAAGACGCGCATCATCCGCTTCGTGAAGAACCTCGAGATCGCGATCATGGCCTTGGCCGCCTACGGCTTCCTGCGCGAGAACGTCGCGGTGCTGCTGGCCTGCACCTTTCTGATGGGCCTGCACTCGACGCTGTTCGGTCCGGTGAAGTTCGCCTACCTGCCGCAGGTATTGAGCGAGCGCGAGCTGACCGGCGGCAACGGCATGGTGGAGATGGGCACCTTCGTCGCCATCCTGCTCGGCAATATCGTCGGCGGCCTGCTGATCGCCACACCGGAAGTCGGCCGCCTGCATGTCGCCATCGGCTGCCTCGCCGCTGCCGTCGCCGGCCGTGCCGTCGCGCAGTTCATCCCCCTCGCGCCCGCCACCGACCCGGGCCTGAAGATCAACTGGAACCCGGTGAGCGAAACCTGGCGCAACCTGAAGATGGCGCACGGCAATCCGGTGGTGTTCCGCTCCCTGCTGGGCATCAGCTGGATGTGGTTCTTCGGCGCGGTCTTCCTCAGCCAGTTCCCCAGTCTCTCGCGCGAAGTCCTGCACGGCAACGAGCAGGTCGCCTCCTTCCTGCTGGTCGTCTTCTCCATCGGCATCGCCATCGGCTCGCTCCTGTGCGAAGTGATGAGCCGGCGCCATGTCGAGATCGGCCTGGTGCCGCTTGGGGCCATCGGCATGACAGTGTTCGCCATCGATTTCTATTTCGCGACCCGCAGCCTGCCGCCGTCGGCGGCGCTGGCGCTCGGCGAGTTCCTCGCGCAGCCCGCGCACTGGCGCGTGCTGGCCGACCTCATGCTGCTCAGCCTGTTCGCCGGCCTGTACAGCGTACCGATGTATGCGCTGATCCAGCTGCGCGCGCAACCGACGCACCGTGCCCGCATCATCGCCGCCAACAATATCCTGAACGCCCTGTTCATGATCGCCAGTTCCATCATCGCCGGCGTCCTGCTCGGGGCCGGCTTCTCGATCCCCGAGATCTTCCTGTTCACCGGCCTGGCCAATGCCGTGGTGGCGCTCTACATCTTCCTGCTGGTACCGGAGTACCTGCTGCGCTTCATCGCCTGGGTGATGTCGCATCTCGTCTACCGCTTCAAGGTGCGCGGCGACGAGAGCATCCCGCTCGCGGGACCGGCGGTGCTGGTGTGCAATCACGTCAGCTTCGTCGATGCCGTGCTGCTGATGGCGGCCAGCCCGCGGCCCATCTATTTCGTGATGGACCACCGCATCTTCCGCATTCCACTGCTGGGTACGATATTCCGCCTGGCAAAGGCGATCCCGGTCGCGCCGCGCAGCGAGGATCCCGCGACCTACGAACAGGCTTTCGAACGCGCCGCTCAAGTGCTCAAGGAAGGCGACCTGCTGGCGATCTTCCCCGAAGGCGGATTGACGCGCGACGGCACGCTGCAGGAGTTCAAGGGCGGCGTGATGAAGATCCTCGAACGCGCGCAGCAGGACGGCATCGCGCCGCCGGTCGTGCCGATGGGCCTGACCAATCTATGGGGCTCCTTCTTCAGCCGCGTTGAAGTGGTCAACGGCGACCGCGTCGCGATGGTGCGTCCCTTCCGCCGCGGAGTATGGTCGCGCGTCGGCCTGAACGTCGGCCAGCCCGTCCCCGCCGCGCAGGCACAACCCGCGATGCTGCGCGATCGCGTCGCTGCACTGCTGGTGGAGTGACCGCACACATTTGAGATTCGATAAAATTTGTTTGTCGACCGGCGGTTGCGACCGCCGGCCGGCATTGTGCGATTGAGAACACTCAAGCGCCGCCATGGGGCAGGCCTCTAGCATGAAGACTACAACTGTCGATCAGCGAGGAGGCCGCCCCCATGATGAGAAAACGCGTTCCAAGCAGTCTTGTATTGGCAATGATCAGCGGGTTGAGCGCATGCGGTGGGGGCGGAGAAGATCGAACGGCGGAGGCATCATCCGGTACACGGGCCACCGTGCTGGCGCCGGAGGTATGGATCAAGTGCGCCGACGAATGGCAGGTGTGCAGCTTCTCCGGCACGACGCAGGTCCGTTACGGCTTGAACGGCACCTGGGTCACGCGCACTGCCACCGGCGCAATCGGCTGCAACAACGATGTCTTCGGCGATCCACTGCCCGGCGCCGACAAGGTCTGCGAATACGCGACGATGTCGCCCTCGCCTACTCCCACGCCGACACCGACGCCTACTCCGACACCCACGCCGACTCCTACGCCCACTCCGACACCCACACCTACGCCTACGCCAACTCCTACGCCAACTCCGACGCCTACCCCGACACCTGCTCCCACATGGTCCAAGTGTGCGGACGAATGGCAGACGTGCTCATTCTCCGGCACGCGGCAAGTACGTTACGGGCTGGGCGGTACCTGGGTCACGCGGACGGCGACCGGCTCGATCGGCTGCAACAACGATGTGTTCGGCGACCCCTTGCCCGGCGCGGACAAGATCTGTGAAGTGGCGTCGACGACGCCATCGCCCACTCTTACGCCTACGCCTACGCCTACGCCAACTCCTACACCCACGCCAACTCCAACGCCAACTCCAACGCCCACACCCACCCCAACACCAACCCCCACGCCGGCCGATTGCAACGGCATCGTCGACCGCTGCTTCGACCTGACGGCGCCGACGGTCACGAAGTACAAGGGCGACAAGACGGCTGCGGCTTCGTACACCTTCGACGACGGCTATGCGTCGAGCACGACCATCGCGAACATCTTCGAAAGTTACGGGCTGCGCGCGACCTTCTACATCATCCCCGGCACGATCGACGATGCCGGGTGGAATGTCTGGCGCAACCTTCACAGCCGCGGTCATGAGATCGGCAACCATTCGATGACGCATACGATCGACATGGGCGATTCGTCGCTATCGGATGCGACCCTGCAGGCCGAGATCAACGCCGCGCAGGACCGCATCGCCGAAAAGCTAGGCACCCGGCCGATGAGCTTCGCCTTCCCGTGGCATTCGTACACGGCGCGCGCGCTCACGATCGCCGAGTCGCGCCACTTCTCGGTCCGCAAGATGTCGACCGGCGAAAGCAATTACGCGTTCGCCTTCTTCGACCAGGCGCACGACGCTTCGCTGGCCGAAGCGCTGAACACGGTGAACAACCAGCTGCGCTTCGTCGTCGACAACGGCGGCTGGTTCGTCGCCGGCGGCCATGGCGTGGACGGCGACGGCTGGAGCCCGGTCACCTCGCAATTCCTGCGCGACCATCTGAACTTCGCGGGCCAGTTCGCCTCGCGGCTGTGGATCGACACCTACCTGAACGTGGCACGCTACCGCCTGTGCCGTCCACAGGTGAGCGTCAGCGCGACGGCGGCCTCGTCCAGCCATGCCACGGTGAGCGTCGGCGGCAACTTCAACAGCACGCTGTGCACCGCGCCGCTGACGGTCAGCCTGCCGGTCAAGGAAGCCTGGTCCGGCAATGTGACGGCGCGCTACGCCGACGGCAGCACGGTACCGCTCACCCGCACCGCCAGCCGGCTCTACCTCGATATCCGCCCGGGCCGGACCGCCACCGTCGAGGTATCCAGGTAATCCCGCCTCCGGTATCACCTGGTGATACCGGAGGATTTTCAAAAAAACACCTGGATTAATTAACATTCCTTTTTCGCGGCTGTCGACGACACTCCTCTCACCCAACAACAACAGAGAGGAATGTAATGAACGTCTTGATTCACCGCGATACGAATGCGTGGCAGGTACAGGTCTGGATATCGTTTGCGATCGCCGTCTTCCTGTGCGGCGTCGGCCTGGCCTACCTGCCGGGCAAGGACCTCGACCGCGCCTTCATGGTCATGGGCTACTTCTTTTGCCTGACCACCGCCTTTGTGCTCGCCAAGTTCGTGCGCGACACCGAACAGGCCCGCCGGGAAGGAAAACCGGCCGACACGCCGATGTTCCGCTACGTCGTCTGGACCAGCTTCTTCCTTGCCATGAGCCTGACCGCCTGGGGCCTGCTGCGCATGGAAATCAATGAAACCTACAAGGCTTTCCTCGGCGTGAGCTGGCTCTACCTGATCACCTGCGCATTCACGTTGGCCAAGACGCTGCGCGACCGGCACGAAGCCGACCTTTCCGAAGCCCGCGTCACCCGCGCATCCGAAACCGCCTGATTTTTTTCTTTCACCCCCAAGGAGTTTTTTCATGAGCAAACGTTTTGCCCTGTCCCTGCTCGCGTCGTTGCTGATCGCATCGAGCGCCGAGGTCGCCCACGCACAAAGCGACGCCTCCACGCTGAGCGCCGTTTCCGCCCTGCCCATTGCATCGGTCGTCGTCGGCGCCGGCGCGGCTGCCGGTTCCGTGATCGCTGTCCCCGCGCTGCTTTCGGTGGCCGGCACCGTGCTGGTGGTGAAGGCGGTGGAGGCGAGCGCCTACGGCACCGTGCTCATCCTCGAACGCGCCTCGGACGGCGCTCGGGTCAGCCTGCGCATGGCACGCGACGGATTGACGGCATCCGGCGTCGCTGCAGGCACCACGCTGGTGGTGAGCGTGATCGGCGCCGGCGTCATCCTGTCCGCGGCGGGCGAGGCGATTGCCTTCATCCCCAATGCGCTGGGCCAGGCCCTGCTGCACAACGAACGACTGACCTACTGAGGCCGCCATGCAGATGCTCACCAGAATCGCCGTCACCCTTGCCGCCGCCCTGCTCGCCACCGCCGCCCACGCCGGCCGCTCCTGCGAGCAGAAGCGCCCCACCGTGCAAACCATCGAGCGCGGACTGACGCTCGCGGCACGCACCCAGAACATGCTCGATACGCTCGGCCAGGATGTCGTCGTGATCGCACGCGTCGGACAGGACTTGTCGAAATACGGCGTGCACTACTCGCACGTCGGCCTGGCCTACCGCCACCCCGACGGCAAGGGCGGTCATGCGTGGCGCGTGCTGCACAAGCTCAACCACTGCGGAACGGCCGATGCCGCGGTCTACCGGCAGGGCCTCGGCGAATTCTTCCTCGACGACCTGTGGCGTTACGAAGCGGCGTTCTCGATGCTTGCGCCGGAGGTGCAGGCAAAGCTGCTGGCCGTGCTGCGCGAAGACAGGCCGTCCGTGCGCATG
>Ga0196972_1000518_pt1 | contig 18892 bp, 12 predicted proteins | sample S1v_2013CmetaG_FD_148618 | JGI IMG/M metagenome (GOLD analysis project Ga0196972, IMG submission 148618) | Soil microbial communities from Anza Borrego desert, Southern California, United States - S1+v_20-13C | ecosystem: Environmental > Terrestrial > Soil > Desert | place: USA: California...
CTCACCCATCACTGCGACATTCTCGAAACCGGCAACGAGTCTTATCGGTTCAAGCAGCGTCAGAAAGGTCTCTGACCTGCTCAACATTGGACGCCGATCCCTGCTCAAATTTCAAAGCCGATTGACATCCTTCAAGGACGTGTAGATTCGGAGGTAAACTCCGGTGTGGGGATCGTTGTTTAGGCGGCGGGATAAGGACGAGTCACTCGCACTACCGGTTCCCGCCATCATGAGCTGGGTGAATAGTGAGCTATCACTCCCCGTTCCTCGCCATCAACAGCAGGCTGATCAGCAGCCGAATACAGGCATCATTGGAGAAAATGCCTGGTCCGTTGGCCCGTTGCGTGTGCAGTAACCGAGTGATAGTCACTACGGTACTCAGCCGACTTCGCTTCAACTCGTGCCGCCCTATTGCCTTGGCTACTCCCAAAAAGTCCGCCTATCTTCGGGCATCGCCCGTCCAAGTTCGGGAGGTTCGAACTTTCAACCTCACCGGCGTTCGCGATGATCGCCTATTTCCCTTGCTTGCTTTACGGTCGCGCTCGGATTTTTCCGGCAACGGCATACCGACCAGGCTGTATATAGACTTGTTCAGGTTGACCGGGACTCACCAAGGAAAAAGTGGTCCGCGGAGCGTGGCGCTCCGAACCTCCTCGGGCATTAGAATGAACACTACGAAAGTAATGGTGGCCAGCAAAGACGTGGCGGATACCGCAAGACCGAGAAAGAAGAACCTGGCAAAGCTACCGATCTGTGGTTTAGATTCTAGGGCTAACATACACTCGACTCTTTTGTCAGTTACCTCGCGGCAGATCATAGACTTGCAAGAGCGCGAGAGTCGTCAGGAAACGGTCAATTCTCGGTTACGATTCCCCCCCCTCCCCTGCTCTTATAGGCCAGTGGCGGACACCGTTCTCATGGGACGACACCTCGCTCTGGCGTCAGACGGCTTGGGTCTCATTGGCGGAAAACCACGTCGGCTGGAAGTTCTCGAAGTACGATCCGGCCGTTGGTTGGCGCCTGCGGCTTGTCGTTCACTTCGATCTGGCGCAAGGGCTGCGGCAGAAGCAGATCGATGATGATGTTTTCCGGCGGAAGCGTGAGTCCCTCGTCGATCCGAATCCGGGTTTCGCCGGGCACAGGCGCTTCGACGTGATAACTCAGTGTCCCGTAGGGTGTTCTTAACCCCGTAATTCCTACGCCACCCGCCGCTTCCATCCAGTGACGAGGCAGGCCGGCGCCGAGCACCAGATGATCGGCCTCCTCGTAAACGAACAGGCTAAGGAAAGCCTGAATGAATTCCGCCCCGATCCACGAATGGGGCATGTCGCCGATAAAGCGCGGTGCGAAAGGATCGCGCCAGACGATCTCGGCCCATTGATTCCAGGCAGCCGGGCGTCTTCCCTGGAAAAGAAATTGCAGCGCCCGAAACGCCGCATCCCGTTCCCCAAGCCGAACCAAGGCGCCGACATTGCGGAATTCATAAGGCGCATAGGCTTGCTCGTCGAACTCTCGTTTTATCCTTGCCTCAAGATCGCCGGAGTAACGGCCGAACGTCTGCTTCAATGCCGAAGCTAAAGGTCCCATTGCCTCGCCGCTGACCGAAAGGGCGATTGCCGTAGAGGTCGGATCGTAGTCGCCGAGCTCGGCGGAGCCCGGAACGAAGTCGATGCCGAATCGACCTTGGGTAAGACCGATCGATCTGACGACATCCGCGCGCAGAGCATCCCGCAACTCGGTATACTCGGCCGCTCGTTCGCGGTCGCCAACCGCGATCGCAAGCTGCACGGCATCGTCGATGCCCCGGATTGCCCAGAAATCGTCCCAATAGGAGTGGACCGGGCGCGCCACGTAACCTTCGTGGCTGGCCGATTCCGGTATGAGGCCGAAGAAGCGCGCGGCTTCGCCTTGGGTGTAATCCGGAGTCAAGCGCTGCCGGCGCAAGGCAGCCAGGTAGTCGATGGCCCGCGTCACGCGGGGCCACAGGGCTTTCACGAACTGAAGGTCGCCCGTGTAGCGGTAATAATTGGCGACCGTGTAGACGAATTCGCCGGCACTGTCGTGCTCGATCATGGCGTCCGGGCCCCACGGGTCCAAACAGCAGGGAACCGCTCCGTCCGCCGTCTGATAGTCTGCATACCAGCGCAGAAACTCACGTGTCTCCGCCGCATGCCCGAAAGCGAGGAGCGTGGCAGAGGTAATGGCCCCATCCCGAATCCAGGTGCGGCCGTAGCGGCGCGAACCAGGCCGCAATGCCCGACCGTCGCGATGGATAAGAATGTAGGCGAGATTGCTCTTTACCGCTCGGACGAGATCTTCGTCCGCCGGCGGCACCCGAAATGCGACCTGCCCCAGTTGCGTCTCCCACCTTCGAACGGCCTCGGCATATCGCGTCGCCCAAAATTGGCCGGCATCCCTGCCTTGGAGCCGTCCATTCCGTTTCAGCGAACTGCCTTTTGTGGGAAGCGCGAGATAGACCTCCCGCGTTTCGCCCGGCGCTAGAGCGAGCGGATACCGTAACACGCCGCTCGCCAACCCGTTCGCATCCGTTATGGCTTTCTTGGACGGAACAGCGTCCTGAGCGAGCACGGCGGTCATTGGATAAGCATCGAGTCCCATAACGCCGGCTTGCACGGGTGGCGTCAACGGCACGACCAGACGATCGTCAACGTGGAGGACGGCATTCTCGTACCGAAGCTCATGGATTCGGGAAACACCGCCCAGAGCATGCAGGGATTGCCAAGGCGGATTGACCTGGAAGGGACGCACGGTGAGGAAGAGGCTCGCTTTCACAGTCTCTCCGCTGCGATTCTCGACTCGATAGCGGGCGAAGATCGAGCCCTCCGGGTCATCGCTCGCCAGCGCTGTGACGGTGAGAGCAAGAGGCCCGCGCTCCAAGCGCACCGACGGAATCGGCAGATAACCCCGCTCGAGAGAAGGCGTTGCGGGTCCATCGGCCCAGGTATAAAGCCGTCCGTTAACGTAAAGGAAAGGTTCGATCGAAAACGCGCCCTCGTCGACCTCGAGCATGCCGTCTTCGTTCAGAAGGGCTTCGCGTTCGGCTCCTCGGCGTTCGGTGCCGGAACTACCGACGACCGTCCAGTAGGTTTGCTCGCCCGAAAAGTAACGGGGGTAAGAACCCCGCTCCGAATCGCGGGCGATACGTTCGAACATTCGGTTGGGCGAAGCGCTGAAATCGATCGGCGCGACCTCGATGCGATGGATTCCGAAGCCTTTTCCCCGTCGGCTGCGCGTCAGGGATAGCCGGACGAAGCGGGATTCCGATTCGGGGAGCGGAATATAGTCGCGCCGGCCGTTGCCTTGGGTCACCGCATAAGCTTTGCGCCAGTTCTGGCCGTCGTCGGAACGTTCGACCGAATAAACCGTGGCATAGTCCTCCGGGTCCCAATCGATGATCAGTCCGCCGTATTCCCGGCGCTCTCCGAAATCCAAAAGCAGCCACTGAGGTCCGCGATCGCCCGCGCTATGCCAGACCGATCCGGGCGGCTGATCCAATAACCGCGTCGGCTCCATCCCCTGGAGCGAGCTCGATGCCGTCAAGACCGGCGATCCGGAATAAGCCTTTTGCGGCGGAAGCGGTTCGAGCCGCAGGTCGTCGATCCAAACCGAGCCGCGGCCTCCCTCGCCGCGCGCAATCACGAACTCTATCAGCCCGAGTTCCGCCAACTTGCCCTCGCCCGCCGGCCCCCAGGCAAACTCGAAGCGGCGGCGCTTGACGCGCAGCGTCTGCCAGGTTTTGGGGAAACGAAATTCGGGATCTCGGAAGCGCCAAACGTTTTTGCCCGACCGATCGACCAATCGAATCTCGAGAACGTTCGGCGGCGCGGCGCCGCGAAGGGCGAAGGCGATGGCGTAATTATCGGGCAGCGCGATGGGGAAAGGCTTGTGAACGATGACCTCGCCCCCGCCCTTCCGGAAGTCGAAGTCGATGCGCAAGGCCGATCCTTGCCGGCTCGGGTCGCGCGCCAGCGATACCTGGGCACCCTGCCCCGCTACGGTGCTCCAACCCTCCGTCCGCTCGAAGCTGTCCAGCACGTCCGCTGGATCGGCCAAGGCATCAGCCGTCGCAATAAGAGTTAGAAGCCCAATGACTGCCAGGAATGACCGGAACATAGCAAGCAAAGACAAATCGCGATTATACGCAATCCGTAAAATAAGGCCGATGCGCCGCGGGAACGGCCCCCGGAATGTAATTTAGCGTCGTGGAATAATCCGCCAGCCTTGTCCAAGCTGGCACTGATAGGCATTCCAGATCTTTGGAGTGCTTAACACACCCATTGGCCTCGAGACGCTCGGAAGCCGGTGCTGATAAATTCTCTTACAGCGACAAAACACTGTTCAACTCACGATTTGTTGTGAGTCAGCTTCCACGTCCAGCTGCCGTCGTCCGCGAGTTCGAGAACGGCGTCGTAGTTCTCAAGTTTCTCGTCGGTGCCCCTTCGTCCGGGTATCCATCGGCTGAAGGTGACATACGAGATCCCGCTTTTGGAGAGTATCCTCAGTAGCTGGCCGGCCTCGTCGGCGCTTAGCGCGGTACTGATGCGATCGAGGAAGGCAAAACGCGGGGCGGCCAGCAGGAGGCGGGCAAAAGCCAATCGCTGCTGCTCGCGGAGCGAAAGCATATGGTCCCAATCTCTCTCGACATCGAGCCCGCCGGACCGCACCAGTATCGGTTCGAGATCCAGAGCCCGCACCGCGGCGAGTATCCGATTTTCCGGGATTGATTCTTCCTTGCCGCTGCGCACGAGCAATTCCCGCAGCGTGCCCGGAGGCAGGTAAGGCCGTTCGGGAAGAAAGTAAATCTGATTGGACCGGGGGCGAACGATCCGCCCCGTGCCGCTATCCCAGATACCGGCGGTGGCTCGAAACAAGGCCACTTTCGCCTCCTCACTCGGCCCGATGACCAAAACTCTGATTCCGGGCGCAATGGAGACGGTCAAATCCTTGATCAACAGACGGCCATCACTCGGCGCTAGCAAGCTCAGCCCCACATAGGCCACATGCTCGCCCTCGGCCATCTCGATGACCGATCTTTCCGGCGCTTGCGCCTCCCTGATCGCCCCCGCCAGCGAACCGAGTCGCGCGATCACCGCGGCGAGAGAAGAAATGGATTGGAACTGCGTGACGATCAGCGAGAAAGCGCCCACCAGATGGGCGAAAGCCATCGCCGACTGCGTGATCACACCGAACTCGACCCGCCCTTGAATGAAGAGAGGCGCCACGACGAGGGCGGGGATAATTTGGATCAAGTAGTTATAACCCGAGGTGAAGAAATTGAGGTTGCGGTTCACCGCGATGATTCGCTGAAAATTTCTCGTCAAATCGTCGAGATGATGCAAAAGCCGGTCACCAAGCCGCCCCTCGCGATGCAGCAGCGCCACCGACGCGGCATTCTCCCGGACATGAAGGAGGTCGGCCCGGAAGTTGGCTTCCTTGTCGAGCTGGCTATAGTTCAACTCAACCAACCGCCGGCCCAAAACGATGGTCAGGTAGGAACCGCCGGCCGCATACAGAATGGTTACGCCGAAAAGCGAAGGACTGATCGACCACATGACCCCTGAGAACGCCACGACCGTGAAGCTGGCATTGAGGAACATGAGTACAAAGGACAACGTGGTGGTGGTAAAAGCCCGTATGTCCTCGGCGATGCGCTGGTCCGGGTTGGTGATCTTTCCGGTCTCGTCCAGACGGAAGTAGGTCCTGCGATCGAGGTAGAGGGTTACGGCCCGCCGAGTCAGCCACTCGCGCCACAACAAACCGAGGCGCTCCTCGGTAAACCGGTAGACGGCCGCCACTCCCGAGGCCACGACGAACACACCCATCCAGAGAAAAGCCTGCCCGATAAAGCCGCTTACATTGCGGTGTTCGATCGCCGTCATGAAATCGCGGCCGACGTAGCTGCTGACCACATTCAGGCTGTTAACCGCCAACAACAGGACAATGAGACTTGCGAATAGCCGCTTGGCATGCCCGCCGACTTCGGAACCGGCGAAACTCTTGACCGAGCGGACAAATTGATTCCAGGTCTGCCGGTTGATCAGTACTTGTCGTCCATCCATCCGTACGCTACCGATTAAGTTAGCCGCTGCCCCGGCGGCTCGGGCGGTGGGTGCCTCTCGGTTGCGTCGCTATGACCACCCGACCGTTGATTCGGTCCGAATCCATTTTGCTCCGGATTGAATCGCAACTGGGTTATCGGATTGGAGTGTGGCGCAACGCCATTTCCGTGGCAACTCCGGGCTAAGGCGTCCGGCACGCTATGCGTAGACTGATGTGTTGAAGCCGGCTTAGCCAAGCTTTTGTTTTCTGAGCGCGTTCCGAACTGAACGAGATCCCGGAGGTGAAGCACGCGGCACGAGATCGGCGTCTTCGATAGCGGCCGGATTCGACTGTCACTCCCTTATTCAATACCCCCAATATTCAATACCCCCAACCTTCGATCTTGCCATTTTTTGTGTAAACGGCTCCGGGCGACATCCGCCAGCCTGCATGGTACACATGCCGAATTTCTTCCCCATCCCGGTTTACGGTATTTTCACGCATCGGTACGCCCCACGACGCATAAAGGGCGCATCGGCTCATGCCTTTTTGGATTCGCTCCTCAGCCACTAAGGCCCATTCTTCCGGCGTGACCAGTTTTCGCCGATCGATTTCACGCTTGTATTGTTCTGCCAAGGCATCAGACATGAACCAGGTGGCGTAAGTGCCATAGCCACGGCAGATCTCGAGATCACTGAGCCCCGTTAGGCGAGTCGGATCCGTAGCGCAGCCCCCCAATAGCGTCACGGCCAGCGCCGCCAAGATCGAACAAACGCAAAGCGAACGGATCGGTCTGGCGGTCACAAGCGTCTCGTGCCCCAAACGAGGTTAATAACCTGAGCGTTCGAATGAGTTTCTGAAGGCGAATACCTCACCCGCGCAAGCGAAGCGGTTACAACGATCGACACTAAAACTTCCTTGAACATGTCTGCCTCGATGTAGTGGTTGGACGAAGATACCCTCTCTCCTTGCTACTCAGCGAGTATTTAATTAGACATCGCTCGACACAGCCAGTTGCCGCATTCCTGAAAGAACGGCTTTGGCGACGGTCTCTTCGCGACGGGCCAAAGCCGTGCCAATCCCGGCTATATGGTGGAACTAAAGCGTTACGGTCAAGTCTACAATCCTGAAAAACCGACAGAACTTCTAAAAGACGGTCTTCTTCCGGACCTTTCTAATTTTCCGCGCTTATTCCGATGAGGCTGTCTCCTCGAAAGGTAAAAATGGGAGCACGTCTTCTTGCTTATTCCTTGTTTTTTCTAGCCGATGAAGGCGCTCATTCGTTGAAACACGCCGGATCGTTCGGCAGACGCGGAACCCGAATTCAATTCAGCGACGACTAGATCGCGATTAATGTTCGTCGGTTTTCTCATGAGGGTTTCCGAGATAAAGTTAATTGTTAAACAGTTACGACCACTTAGTCGATGAACCAAGAACAGCAGCACAATCAGCTCGAAGAGCTTATCGCCAAAGGCAAAATGCAGGGCTATCTCACTTACGCGGAGATTAACGATCATCTGCCCGACGATATCGTCGATCCCGAGCAAATGGACGATATCATCGGCCTGATCGAGGACATCGGAATCGATGTGTACGAAGAGACGCCCAACACCGACTTGATCGCTCAGCCGACGGCTATCCCCGAGGATGCGGAGGAGACCGCGGAAATCGCAGCAGCACTCGCTTCGTCGATCGATACCGAACAGAGGCGAACGGCCGACCCCGTGCGTATGTACATGCGTGAGATGGGAGCCGTGGATTTGCTCACCCGCGAAGGGGAATTGAGCATTGCCAAGCGGATCGAAGAGGGACTCAATCGAGCGGCACGCGAACTGGTGCGTTTCTCACCCTCGATGGATTATTTTCTCAAGGCTTTTGAGGCCCTAGAGCAGAGAGGCGTACGTCTGTCCGATTTGATTTCGGGTTTTGTCAATTCGACTCAACAGCCCGAAGAAATCTTGCTCGATCAAGAATCGGATGCCGAAATACCGGAGGAATCCGAAAGCGGTCCGAATCCGGCCCTAGTCAAGGAAAAATTGGCGAAATTCACCAAACGGTACAAGACAGCGCTCAGTGCGCAACAAAAATACGGCTTTCATCATGAACGCACCCAAAAGGCCTTCGATGAGGTGGCCGAGAGCTTCCAGGAATTCAAGAAAACGCCGCAGTTTTTTAAGGAGTTGACCGGAGTCTTGCATGCTACCGCCGCCAAGATCCGCGAACGGGAAAAACTGATCCAGGATATTTGCGTACGCAAGGCGAAAATGCCGCGCGCGGAATTTGTCGCTTCGTTCGTCGGACACGAGAGCAATCCGGATTGGCTGCAACGGCAATTGGAAACAGACGCGCCGTTTGCGGCGGCACTGGCGCCCTTCGCTGGCGACATCGAACGGGCTCAAAGCGAACTGGCCCGAATCGAGCAAGCGACTCGGCTTTCGATCAGCGATATCAAGGAGATGAACAAGCGCGTCTCGATCGCGGAAAATCAGGCGCAGCAGGCGAAAAAGGAAATGGTCGAGGCGAATCTGCGGCTCGTGATCTCCATTGCCAGGAAGTACACCAACCGGGGGCTGCAATTTCCCGATCTCATCCAGGAAGGCAATATCGGGTTGATGAGAGCGGTCGATAAATTCGAATACCGCCGCGGTTACAAGTTTTCCACCTATGCGACGTGGTGGATTCGCCAAGCGATCACCCGAGCCATCGCGGACCAAGCGCGCACCATCCGCATTCCGGTGCATATGATCGAGACGATCAACAAGCTGAACCGGATTTCGCGCCAGCTGTTGCAAGAGCTGGGCCGCGACCCGACGACGGAAGAACTGGCGGAGCGCATGGACCTGTCCGAGGACAAGGTACGCGCGATACTCAAGATCACCAAGGAGCCCGTTTCGATGGCGACGCCCGTCGGTGACGATGGGGACACCCATCTGGGCGACCTGATCGAAGACCCTTACGCCATGTCGCCTGTCGAGTCGGCAACGACTTCGGGGTTACGCGAAACGACTCGGAAAGCCTTGGCCGGTCTGGGCGAGCGGGAAGCCGAAGTCTTGCGGATGCGTTTCGGTATCGATATGAATACCGACCACACCCTTGAGGAAGTCGGTCGGCAGTTCGATATCACCCGCGAGCGTATCCGGCAGATCGAGGTCAAAGCGCTACGCAAGCTTCGTCAATCCTCAGGTTCCGAGCCGCTACGCAGCTTCCTCGATTTAGGCTGAGGATCCGTTTGGTTCCCTTGACGCGCTGACCTCAGCCGGTCCTTCGGCCAGATCAAGGCAGGGGCGTGGCCAACATGAATCAAAATCTTGGCCAGCCCCGTATTTCCCCGCCGTCCGTCCTTTCATCAATCAGCGGTGGGATTTCTCGGCACAAGACCCCGGTACGGGCATTTTCTTACTCGACAGTGCCTTGGGAGCAGGCGCACTAAGAAAGGGCTGAAACAAATGGAGCACGGCTGACTGCCTTGCCATAGATTCAGGCGTTTAGACGGCCTGCATGCGCATGATCGATCAGCACCGGGCGCACGCTTTAGAAAAAATACCCGAGTTGTCGTGGCGCCCGGGACCGCCGGAGTCAAATCATTCCATCGGCGCCACGATCAACTGGAAATCTCCGGATAATTCCATCCCTCCAGAGGGTCCCAGTATGGGCACCGTCCGAACCGATCCGCTAGCCAAGCACCGGCAAGACATGCCATAAACCATGCGTCCGCTTTCCCATGGCTGAAAAAGCGCATCGGAAGACCGTGTCCGGGCGGCTTCAAGCGCGTTAACCCATTCCGAATCCTGTAAAGAGGAACGTCATGAGTACCGAAATCCGCCACGCAAAACCCGATATCGAGACGCCTCGCTGGGAGCATTTTCCGCACATGGCAGACATGGGCGTACGTGGCTATGGCGCCACGGTCGAAGACGCTTTTACGCATGCCGCCGAGGCGCTGACCGCCGTCATCTGCGATCCCGCCCAAGTTGGGGTGATGACGCCGGTGGAGATCCGTTGCGAAGCGCCCGATGTCGAATCGTTATTGGCCGACTGGCTGAATGCGCTCGTTTATGAAATGGCGGTGCGCCGGATGGTATTCGGCCGTTTCGACGTTCGCATCGACGGTTCCGCCTTGCAGGCAACCGCCTGGGGCGAGCCCATCGAGCGGGAACGCCATCGCCCGGCGGTCGAAGTCAAAGGCGCCACGTATACCGAGCTTAAAGTCTATCGGGATGAAAACGGCGTTTGGATAGCGCAGTGTGTCGTAGACGTTTAATGCATGACTCAAGAGAGGATCGACGATGGATATCAATTGCCTGACGCGGCTATCCGAATTCGCCTGGCGCATCGAACCCGTAGACGGCATGCGGGTGCCGGTCATCATTTACGCCGATGAAAGCCTGATCGGCGACATGGATGAAAAAGTCAGGGAGCAGGCCGTGAACGTCACCAAGCTGCCGGGAATCGTCGGTGCCTGCTACGCCATGCCGGACGCGCATTGGGGCTATGGCTTTCCCATCGGCGGCGTGGCGGCGTTCGATGCCGAGCAAGGCGGTGTGATCTCGGCCGGAGGCGTGGGTTTCGACATCTCATGCGGGGTCAGAACCCTGCACACCGGTCTTAAACGCGAACAGGTCGACCCGCACAAAAAGGTACTCGCCGATGCGCTGTATGCCACCGTGCCGGTCGGGGTCGGCAGCCACGGCCAAATCCGCCTGAGTCCCAGTCAAATCGATAACATGCTGGCTGGCGGTGCCGAATGGGCGGTTCAGCATGGTTACGGCCGCCCCGAAGATCTGGAGAGAATCGAAGAGCGCGGCCGGATGGCGGGCGCAAACCCGGCAGCCGTTTCCCCCCATGCCAAGGAGCGGCAGCGGGCGGAAATGGGTACGCTCGGCTCGGGCAATCATTACCTCGAAGTCCAGGAAGTCAGCGAGCTCTACGATCCGGCTATCGCCGCGACCTTCGGCCTGGCGAAAGGGGACGTGGTAGTCACCATTCATTGCGGTTCCAGAGGTTTGGGCCACCAGATCGGCACCGATTTTCTCAAGCGCATGCAGGCGGCCGCGGCGCAATACGGCATCGCCTTGCCCGACCGGGAATTGGCCTGCGCCCCGATCGAATCGCCGGTCGGCCAGGATTATCTCGGCGCGATGCGCGCCGCCATCAACTGCGCGCTGGCGAACCGGCAGATCATCACGCATCTGACGCGCAAGGTGTTTGCCGAAATCCTGCCGGAAGCGCGCCTCGATATGCTTTACGACGTGTCGCACAATACCTGCAAAGTGGAAGAACACTTGATCCATGGCCGGAAAAAACAGGTCTACGTGCATCGCAAGGGCGCGACGCGGGCGTTCGGTCCGGGCCATCCGGACTTGCCGAAAGTGTTTCGCGAGACCGGACAGCCCGTCCTGATCGGCGGTTCCATGGGAACGGCGTCCTACGTCCTGGCGGGCACCGCGAGCGGCGAAACCTTGTCGTTCGCCTCCGCCTGCCACGGCGCCGGACGCGCCATGAGCCGCCACCAGGCCGTGCGGACCTGGGGCGGCCGAGAGGTGGTCGACGAACTGGCCGCGCGCGGCATCATCGTGCGCAACCCCTCTTGGCGCGGAATCGCGGAAGAAGCGCCCGGCGCCTACAAAGACGTGCACGACGTCGTGATAGCCGCGGATCGAGCCGGCCTCGCCCGCCTGGTGGCAAAGGTTACGCCGATGGCCTGCATCAAGGGCTGAACCGGCGCCTCTTGCCGCCGGGCCATGGCTGCTTGTAACGGATTGGGAAGGGAGACTGGGATGAACGACAGCTTCAGCGCCCGCTCGACGCTTCGTATCGGCGGCCGCGAATACGTGATTTATCGGCTCGGCGCCGTGGGCGATGTGAGCCGCCTGCCGTATAGCCTCCGCATTCTGCTGGAAAATCTGCTGCGCAACGAGGATGGCGTGACCGTCACCCGCGAGGACATCGAAACCCTCGCCAAGTGGAATCCGAAGAATCCGCCCAACCGCGAAATTGCCTTCTCGCCGGCGCGCGCCCTCCTCCAGGATTTCACCGGCGTGCCGGCGCTGGTGGACTTGGCCGCCATGCGCGACGCCATGGCCGAACTGGGCGGCGACCCGGCCCGAATCAACCCGCTCATTCCGGTCGAACTGGTCATCGACCACTCGGTCCAGGTGGACGCCTTCGGCACCTCCGAAGCGTTCGAGCAAAACGTCGAGCTCGATTACCGGCGCAACGCCGAGCGCTATGCCTTTCTGCGCTGGGGACAGCAGGCCTTCGACAACTTCAAGGTGGTGCCGCCCAATACCGGCATTTGCCACCAGGTAAACCTGGAATATCTGGCGCGCGTGGTCTTCTCCACCGACGAGAATCCCAACCTCAGGGACGACGGCGGACTTCCGCTCGCCTATCCCGACACCTGCGTCGGCACCGACTCGCATACCCCCATGGTCAACGGTTTGAGCGTGCTGGCCTGGGGCGTGGGCGGCATCGAAGCCGAGGCCGTCATGCTGGGACAGCCCGTGTCCATGCTCGTTCCCGAGGTGATCGGCTTTCGGCTCAAAGGCGCCCTGGCTGCGGGCGTAACCGCCACCGACCTGGTGCTGACCATCGCCGAGATGCTCCGGAAGAAAGGTGTCGTCGGCAAATTCGTCGAGTTCTACGGTCCGGGCGTTGCCTCCTTGAAACTGGAAGACCGCACCACTATCGGCAATATGACGCCGGAGTACGGGGCAACCTGCGCCATTTTCCCGCCCGACGACCAAACCCTTCGGTATCTCCGCTTCACCGGCCGCCCCGAGGAACGGATCGCGCTGGTGGAGGCTTACCTGAAAGAGCAAGGGCTCTTCCACACCCCCAACGCGCCCGAGCCCATCTTCACCGACACGCTGGCGCTGGATCTCGGCAAAGTACAGCCCAGCGTCGCGGGCCCCAAGCGTCCGCAGGACCGCATCAGCCTCCCCGACGTGAAGCGGATCTTCCACGAAACGCTCCCGTCTCTGCTCCCGGCCGCGAAAAAACCGGCGGAACCGCACCCGTCAGAGCCTGAGCGCCACATCGATCACGGCTCGGTGGTGATCGCCGCCATCACCAGCTGCACCAACACCTCCAATCCATCGGTGATGATTGCGGCGGGGCTTCTGGCCAAAAAAGCCCGCGAGCACGGGCTTACACAGAGAACTTGGGTAAAAACGTCATTGGCGCCGGGCTCCAAAGTCGTGACGGAATACTTCCGTAAGGCCGGACTGACCCAATACCTGGACGAACTCGGCTTTCAGACCGTCGCCTACGGCTGCACCACCTGCATCGGCAACTCGGGACCGCTTCCGCAAGAGATTTCGGAGCAAATCCGGGAGCGCGGGCTGGTGGCTTGCTCGGTGCTCTCGGGCAACCGAAACTTTGAGGGACGGATCAACCCCGAAGTGCGCGCCAATTTCCTGATGTCGCCTCCGCTGGTCGTGGCCTTCGCCATTGCCGGAAGAATCGACTGGGACCCATACCAAGAGCCGATCAGCACGGGCAAGGACGGCAATCCCGTTTTTCTCAAGGACATCTGGCCCACCGAGGAAGAGATCGAAAGTACCATCCGCTCGGCCATTCAGTCCAACATGTACCGCGCGAGCTACGGTCAAGTGTACGAAGGCGACCAACGCTGGACATCCATGCCCGTTCCCTCGGCGGACCGCTTCGCCTGGGACGAGAACTCCACCTACGTCCGCCAGCCGCCCTACTTCCAGGGAATGCAGGAGGAGGCGCCGAAAAGCGTGGAGGATATCCGCGGCGCACGAGCCATCGCTCTGCTCGGCGACTCGGTGACGACCGACCATATTTCGCCGGCCGGGACCATCCAGAAGGATTCACCTGCCGGAAAATACCTGATCGAACAGGGAGTCGACCCGCAAGACTTCAACTCGTACGGCTCGCGGCGCGGCAACCACGAGGTCATGGTACGCGGCACCTTCGCCAATGTGCGCATCAAGAACCGGCTTGTGCCGGACACCGAGGGCGGCTACACCACCTATTTTCCGGAAAACGCGGTCATGCCCCTCTACGATGCGGCGGTGCGCTATCAGCAGGACGGCACACCGCTCTGCATCTTGGCCGGAAAAGAATACGGCTCGGGTTCGTCCCGCGACTGGGCGGCCAAAGGACCCTATTTGCAGGGGATCAGATTCGTCCTCGCCGAAAGCTACGAGCGCATCCACCGCTCGAATTTGGTTGGGATGGGCATCCTTCCGCTCCAGTTCCGGGACGGCGAAAACGTCGAATCGCTGGGGCTCAGCGGCCGCGAAATCTTCGCCGTGCTCGGCCTCGAACAAGCCATCGCCACCCGCTTCGCCAATGGCCGCGACGTAACCGTACAGGCCGCGGACGAAAACGGTCGGACCCGGGCGTTCCGCGCGACGATCCGCATCGACACGCCGCAGGAGGTGCTGTATTACCTGAACGGCGGCATCCTCCAGTATGTTCTCCGCCAGCTCTTGGCCGGGAAAAAGACCGAGTCCATCTTCGATGCGATGACGACCGCCCCCCGGCCGACACCGCAAACGTCGCCCTCCGAGGGTATGGTCGACCAAGGTTCCAAAGACTCCTTCCCGGCCAGCGATCCGCCGGCTTATTGAACGGTGAATAAACCGTAGGATGCGGTAGCCGCGGAGAACCGCATCGTTCGAGGTATTACGCGATGCTCCAGGCGGTTTTCCCCGGAATCGGGGGGCTCGGGACGATGTAGAACGGAAACTCGGTGGATTCGACTGTGTCCTCGGTATGCTCGGCCGGGGAACGGGGCGTTTCCGATGGAAGGGTCGTCCTGGCGCTCCCAGGACGACCGTTTGCGATTGGAAGGGTGTCTTCGGCGCTCCCGAAGACACCGTTTGCGATTGGAAGGGTGTCTTCGGCGCTCCCGAAGACACCGTTTGCGATTGGGTCGGACTCTACTTTGGCGGTCGATTCGCTGTTCATGATTTTCGGCCTCTTTGCTTGGTTCTTAGGCAACCCGACTTACGTCGCATTGGTCAGGATGACCAGGAAACACCTACTGCGGTAAGCGGTGCGTCTTCGTCATAACTCTTGGCAACCCTCGTGCCATCGTCGCCTTGATACCATAATTCATTGATATTCCTATTAACTTGGATCAAAGCATAAGGTCGGACCGAAGCAGGATGGCTACGGTGCGTACACACTTTGTAGATTTCTCGACACATTTGCCGGAGGAAAACCGACCAAGCGCCACGAGGCGAGAACGCGTCGCCAACGGTGCCGAGGAGTCTTCATGCCCACTTTTGTCGCATTTGCGATAAAACGGTGCACGAGACCTCGTAGTATTGGCCGAGCCAACCACCCCTTGCAAAAAACGACAAGGGTCTCGGTGCAATGCTCGGCGAATGGCATGGCTCTTGCTCAAGCCAGGAAAAATTGCACCGAAGAGGCGCTCGTGTCCAAACATTCTTCCAATAACCCGCCATCAGAGCCGGCCAGGGAGTTCGCACTCGCCGAACATAGGATGCTCGCTCTATTTGCGGAAACCGTCGAGCAAGCACCGGTGGCCATCTCGATCACGGACGACAAGGCCAATATTCTGTACGTGAATCAGGCATTCACCCGAGTGACCGGTTATGCGCCAGAAGAGAGCATCGGTCAAAACGAATCCATGCTGTCCGACAAGAACACGCCGAGAGCGGTGTACGAGGAGCTTTGGAGCCGCATCAAGTCACAGCAGATCTGGCACGGTTATCTGCTCAACCGGCACAAGGACGGCCGCCGCTACCTGGCCGATTTGACCATCGCGCCCATTCTGAACGACCGGCACAAAACTACCCACTACATCGGCATGCACCGGGACATCACCGAAATGTACCGGCTGGAGCAACGGGTCAATCAGCAGAAAGTGCTCATCGAGACGGTGGTCGATTCGATTCCGGTAGCGACCGTGCTCCTGGACGAAGCCGACCGCGTGGTGCTGGACAACCAGATGTACAAGACCTTGTCCAGCGATCTGGGTCTCAGCGAACCGGCCCGGACGTTCATCGACATCCTGCGGGAAGACATGGCGGACGAGTGGGAGCGGATGAAGCAGAAAAAATCCGGCTTCCACAACCGCGAGGTGCGATTCGATCGCGGCGGGCATTACGGACCCCGCTGGTATGCCTGCGCTGGCAGTTGGTTCTGCCAGGAGGACGACCGCATCGAGGCGTTCTTTCACGAAAACCGCCAGACCTATTTGCTGCTGACCCTGACCGACATCACCCAACAGAAAAAGCAGGCCGAGGAGATCCGGATCAACGCGCTCAAGGCGCTGATGGCGGAGGAGGAGAAAATTCAGCGCCTTCGCGAGACCCTCTCGGGTGCCATTCATCATATCCAGGGCCCGATCAATCTGCTCAAGGCAGCCAAGACCCTGTTGACGCGGCGGGGGCTGGATCCACGCAACATCGCGCTCGTCGACATTCTGGATCAGATTCGGCTGGCCGGCGAACAGTCGGTCGCCCACATGAAGCGATGCATACCGGAAAACAACACCTCGGCCATGACGCCGGTCAATCTGAATCAGTTGCTGCACGAAACCATCGTGTTACTGACCGAGCGGCTGCTCGCCAGCGGCATCGTTGTCGACTGGAAACCGACCCCGGTTCTGCCCGCCTTGATGGGCCAGGAAAGCCATCTGCGCACGATGTTCAAGCAGATCATCGAGAATGCCATCGAGGCGATGAACCAGAGCGGCATCGTCACCCGCGAGCTGCGCATTTCCACCTGGTCAGACAATCAATTGCTCCACGTTTCCATTGAGGATACCGGTCCCGGCATTCCCGACGAGCTGCGCATCAAGGTCTTCGAGCCGTTTTTCTCCACCAAGAACGACGGTCACGCCGGCCATTCCGGCACCGGCTTGACCATGGCCCAGGAAGTCATCAACCAACACCTCGGTCTGATCCGGATCGATCCGAGCTATCAGGAGGGATGCCGGGTGCGTATCCAGTTCAATATCCACAACACGCTGCTAACATCGGAAAGGGCTTTCGACCATGGATGAACGTACTCAACTGATCGAGCGCGAGTTGGCTGCCCTTTATGAGGTCAGCCAGGTGCTCAATCGGCCCCTAGAGTTGAAGGCCAAACTGGAGGCCATCCTGGAAATATTGCAGGAATGCGCCGACATGCGCTCCGGAATGCTGGCTCTCAGGGAACAGGAAAGCGACGCGCTGGAGGTCTGCTCCGTGCTGCGGAGCGACGGTGTCGAAACCCGAAAACCGATCCGCTACGAGCCGGGAGAAGGACTCATCGGCACAATCCTGGATGCGGGGCACACCATCGTGGCAAAACGCATCGCCGACGAACCCCGCTTCCTGGGCAAGCTGGGCCTGTACGATCCGGCGCTGCCGTTTATCGGATCGCCGATTCGCGTCGGCGACGACGAAGTGGTCGGCGTGCTGACGGCACAGCCCGTGGATGCGAAATGGCTCGACGCCCGCGCACGGTTTCTGGAGATGGTCGCGAATTTGATCGCGCAAAGCGTGAGCCTTTTGCGCAGCATGGAGCAAAAACAGCTCGATCTGGTCGCGGAACGCGATCAGTTGAAGCAAAGCCTCCGCAGGAATTACGGCTTCGACAACATCGTCGGCCGCACTCCCGCCATGCTGAGGGTTTTCGAACTGGTCCGGCAGGTCGCGAAATGGAACACGACCGTGCTGATTCGCGGCGAATCCGGCACCGGCAAGGAGGCCATCGCTAATGCCATTCACTACAACTCGGCCTGCGCCGGCGGTCCTTTCGTCAAACTCAATTGCGCCGCGCTCCCGGACAACCTGCTGGAATCCGAGCTGTTCGGCCACGAGAAAGGCGCCTTCTCCGGCGCGATCAACCAGCGCAAGGGGCGCTTCGAACTCGCCAATCACGGCACGATCTTCCTGGACGAGATCGGCGAAACGTCCCCCACCTTCCAAGCCAAGCTGCTGCGCATCATCCAGGAAGGCGAATTCGACCGGGTCGGCGGCACTCAGACGCTCAAGGTGCAGGTCCGCATCATCGCCGCCACCAACCGTAATCTCGAGGAAGAAGTCGAGGCCGGCCGTTTCCGAGAAGACCTCTACTATCGCCTCAACGTGATGCCGATTTTCATGCCGGCGCTGCGCGAGCGGCTCGAAGACATTCCCGAACTCGCGGATTTCCTGCTCGGCCGGATTTCCCGGCAACAGGGCGGACGGCCATTGGTCATCAAGGAAAGCGCCATCCGGCTCCTGATGCGTCACGACTGGCCGGGCAACGTCAGAGAGCTGGAAAATTGCTTGGAGCGGGCGGCCATCATGAGCCCGGACGGGGTTATCGACCGTGATGTCATCGCCATGACCGGCCTGGAAGACGACGATATTCCGGTGGCGGGACCCGCCGCCAAAAAGCCGGAATTCAATCTCGAGGGGATGGACGAAAGAGAGCAGGTCATCGCCGCTCTGGAACAAACCGGCTGGGTGCAAGCCAAGGCTGCCCGCCTGCTGAACATGACACCGCGCCAAATCGCCTATCGGGTGAGAATTCTTAATATCAAGATGAAGCGGATTTAGCATGAACGGTACGGAAGGCGTACCGAGCTGCCTGGCTCTTCCGGTCGGTTACGGAAACCAGGATTTCGTAAAGAAAGCTCTGATCAAGTTGATTCCGTTCATAGTTCGACAAGCTCACTACGAACGGAGTCAATAGGTTACCGTTCGTCCTGAGCCTGTCGAAGGACTTAGAATTTATCCGTAAATTATATTCACAGCCAAAGGCACTTTTCGGAAGGCGATGATGGCTGCGGCCAGGTGATTTAGAGCAATGAAGCTTCGTTCGAGTTTTTCATAGCGCACCAGCAGTTTGCGAA
>Ga0196972_1000519_pt1 | contig 18881 bp, 21 predicted proteins | sample S1v_2013CmetaG_FD_148618 | JGI IMG/M metagenome (GOLD analysis project Ga0196972, IMG submission 148618) | Soil microbial communities from Anza Borrego desert, Southern California, United States - S1+v_20-13C | ecosystem: Environmental > Terrestrial > Soil > Desert | place: USA: California...
GGCGCTCAACATCAATTCAGCTTTCGGGCGGCCCATCGGCATGGCGCTTCTCCTCTCTATGACGAAGGGGGAGTTTACGCCTCGCCTTTATATATGTCACGAATTAACGGAATAGGACACTAGCCCGACACACGATTTGACCCCTCGCAAGATGCCTGGTGTCCTGTTGCTTACACTCAAAGTTGGTCTTACCAACACAGGAGTGCGCAATGGAGACAACAGGACTGGGTGGCGATTTCCGCGAGCGTCTGCTTGAAGACCTGCGACTGGTCATCAGGGATGCAGAAGACCTGCTGCGCAGTACCGGGCAGCAGATGGACGATGGTTACCGGCTCGCGCGTGCGCGATTCGAATCGACATTGAGCGGCGCGAAGGACAACCTGTCGGTGCTGGAAGAACGCGTTGCCGACAGCGCGCGCGACGCGCTTGAAACAACGCAACAGTACGTGAAGGAAAATCCCTGGCAGGCCGTCGGCATCGGTGCGTTGACTGGCCTGGCGATTGGCCTGCTGATCGGACGGCGCTGAACGCATGATGATCGCGGAATCCGCGTCGCGCCTTGCGGCGACCCTGCTTGCAGTCGTGCAGAACCGGGTTGAACTGGCTTCGACCGAACTGGAAGAAGAGTCGCTGCGCTATTTCTCCTGCCTCATGCTGTCCCTAGCCGCGATGTTCTGCATGGGCATCGCCGTCGTGCTCGGCGTACTGCTCGCCGTCATCCTTTACTGGGAAACACACCGGATCGCTGCACTCGCCGTACTGATGATCCTCTTTGGCGGTGCCGGAACAGTATTTGCACTGCGGGTACGCAGGCAGTACCAGTCAAAACCCCGGCTGCTGGGACATACGATGACCGAGCTGGCGCGGGATGCCGAGTTGCTGCAAACGCGCGCATGAGAACATGAAAGCGCGCGCCGAATTGCTGGCATGGAAGCGGCGGCAATTGATCGCCGAAAGCCGCGCGCACCGTGCCGAACTTGCGCATCAGTTGCGGCCGCTGGCTTACCGGCTTGAGTCGGTGGATACCGGCTTGCGCATCCTGGCAAAACTGCGGCGGCACCCGGGTTGGATCGCGGGCGCCGCCGCCGGCGTCCTACTATTGACGCCGCGACGGCTGTCTTCGCTGTTCCGCCTCGGCTCGGCCGGCCTGCGCTCCTGGCGCTCTCTAGAACCGGCCATCAGGATGCTGCTGGAGCGCAAGGACTGATCAGTCCTTGCCGAACTCCTGGCCAAGTTCCTTGCCACGTGCCGCTGCGGCCTTCAGCGCCTTGACGATGGCGTCCTTCACGCCGCTGCCATCCATGCTGGTCAGCGCTGCATAGGTAGTGCCGCCTTTCGATGTCACGCGGTCGCGCAGGACCGACACGGGCTCGGTGGATTGTGCCGCCAGCTGCGAGGCGCCGACGAAGGTCGCAATCGCCAGCTGCGTGCCCTGCTCCACGGTCAGTCCCATTTCCTGCGCTGCCTGTTGCATCGCCTCGATGAAATAGAACACATAGGCCGGGCCGCTGCCGGACACGGCGGTGACCGGATCGATCAAGGATTCATCGTCAAGCCAGACGGTCGCGCCGACCGCGCACATGATCGCATCCGCCGCCTCGCGCTGCGCCTTCGACACCCCCGCCATCGCCACCATGCCGGTAATGCCCTTGCCGATCAGCGCCGGCGTGTTCGGCATGGTGCGCACGATGGCATCGTGTCCGCCGAGCCAGCGCGACAGGTCGACGGCGCGAATGCCGGCCGCGATCGACAGCACCAGTTGCGATGAAATATACGGCTTCAACTGCTGCACCACATCCTTCATCTGCTGCGGCTTGACTGCGAGGACGACGACGTCGCATTTCGCGAGCGCGGCATCGGTCTGCTGGGCGGTGGTGACGCCGAACTGCTCCTGCAGTTTCTGCAAGGCTGCGGCACTCGGGTCGACCACGTGGATGTTCGCCCCGTCCGTCAGTTTGCCGGCCAGTCCGCCGATAAGGGCGGACGCCATGTTGCCGCCGCCGATGAAGCCGATTTTCAAGTTACCTTGCATAAGTCCTCTGTCCAAAAATAGCCGTTCCCACGCGCACGATCGTCGCGCCTTCCGCGATCGCCGCATCCATATCCGCCGACATCCCCATCGACAGGGTGTCGAGTGCCAATCCTTCCTTGTTTAATTGCTCCTGCAGCAGCCGCAGCTTGCTGAACGGTTCGCGCTGGCGCGCTTCATTCTCTGCCGGTTCAGGGATCGCCATCAATCCGCGCAGTTGCAGACGCGGCAGTCCCGCCACCGCCTTCGCCAAGGCCGCCACTTCTTCCGGCGCGACGCCGCTCTTGGTGTCCTCGCCGCTGATGTTCACCTGCAGGCAGATGTTCAGCGGCGGCAGATGCGGCGGCCGTTGTTCCGACAGGCGCTGCGCGATCTTCTCGCGGTCGACCGAATGCACCCAGTCGAAATGCTCGGCAATCGGCCGGGTCTTGTTGCTCTGGATCGGGCCGATGAAGTGCCATTCGAGTGACAGGTCTGGACGAATCGCTTTGATGGCGGCCATCTTGTCGACGGCTTCCTGCAGGTAGTTCTCGCCGAAAGCGCGCTGGCCAGCCTCGGCCGCTTCGATCACCGCTTCCGGCCCGAAGGTCTTGGAAACGGCCAGCAGCCGCACTGTTTGCGGATCGCGCAACGCCGACTGCGTGACGGCGGCGATACGCGCCTGCACGGCTTGCAAGTTCTGGGATATTGGAGACATAATCAATTTACTCAGGGCAATACTGGCGCATGTGACCGGTATTGCTCTTTTGTTCACGGCGTCTTTGCCGGCCCAAGGATTATAAATGGACATCTCCGAACTTCTCGCCTTCGCAGTCAAGAACAACGCCTCCGACTTGCACCTGTCCGCCGGCCTGCCGCCGATGATCCGCGTGCACGGCGACGTGCGCCGCATCAACCTGCCGCCGCTGGAACACCGCGACGTGCACGGCATGATCTATGACATCATGAACGACGGCCAGCGCAAGGCATATGAAGAGGTGCTGGAGTGCGACTTTTCGTTTGCGATCCCCGGCCTGGCGCGTTTCCGCGTGAACGCGTACAACCAGGACCGCGGTGCCGCTGCGGTGTTGCGTACCATTCCGTCCAAGGTGCTGACGCTGGAGCAGCTGCATGCGCCGAAGATCTTCGCCGACTTGGCAATGAAGCCGCGCGGCCTGGTGCTGGTCACCGGCCCGACCGGCTCCGGAAAATCGACGACGCTGGCGGCGATGATCAACCACTTGAACGAAAGCGAATACGGCCACATCCTGACCGTTGAGGACCCGATCGAATTCGTGCACGAGTCGAAGAAGTGCCTGATCAACCAGCGCGAAGTCGGCCCACACACCATGTCCTTCCAGAACGCGCTGCGCTCGGCACTCCGTGAAGACCCGGACGCCATTCTCGTCGGCGAATTGCGCGACCTGGAAACCATCCGCCTGGCGCTGACCGCTGCCGAAACCGGCCACCTGGTATTCGGCACCCTGCACACCTCCTCCGCTGCCAAGACCATCGACCGTATCGTCGACGTGTTCCCGGCGGAAGAAAAGGAGATGGTGCGCGCAATGCTGTCCGAATCGCTGCAGGCCGTAATTTCGCAAACGCTGCTCAAGACCAAGGACGGCAGTGGCCGTGTCGCCGCACACGAGATCATGCTCGGTACCCCGGCGATCCGCAACCTGATCCGCGAAGCCAAGGTCGCGCAGATGTACTCCGCGATCCAGACCGGCAGCAATATCGGCATGCAGACGCTGGACCAGAACCTGACCGACCTGGTCCGCCGCAACGTCATTTCCCCGGCTGCCGCGCGCGCCGCCGCGAAGACGCCGGAAAACTTCCCCGGCTAAGGAGAAACCATGGAACGCGATCAGGCCACGAAATTCATGCACGACCTGCTGAGACTGATGCTCAGCAAGAACGGCTCCGACCTTTTCATCACTGCCGAATTCCCGCCGGCATTCAAGATCGACGGCAAGATGACGCCGGTCTCGAACCAGCCGCTCACGGCGACGCACACCGTCGAACTGGCGCGCGCGATCATGAACGACAAGCAGGCGGCGGAGTTCGAAGCGACCAAGGAATGCAACTTCGCGATCAGCCCGGGCGGCCTCGGCCGCTTCCGTGTGTCCGCCTTCGTGCAGCAGGGCAAGGTCGGCATGGTGCTGCGTACCATCACCACCACCATCCCGAAGCTGGAAGACCTGGGCGTGCCGGAAGTGCTGAAGGAAGTCGCGATGACCAAGCGCGGTCTGGTCATCATGGTGGGCGCGACCGGTTCCGGTAAATCGACCACGCTAGCCGGCATGATCGGCTACCGCAACGAAAACAGCTACGGCCACATCATCACCATCGAAGACCCGGTGGAATACGTGCACCCGCACAAGAACTGCATCATCACGCAGCGCGAGGTGGGCGTGGATACCGCCGACTGGTTCGCCGCACTGAAGAACACGCTGCGCCAGGCACCGGACGTGATCCTGATCGGCGAAATCCGCGATCGCGAGACGATGGACTACGCGGTGGCATTCGCCGAAACCGGCCACCTCTGTCTTGCCACGATGCACGCCAACAGCGCCAACCAGGCACTCGACCGCATCATCAACTTCTTCCCGGAAGAGCGACGCCAGCAACTTTTGATGGACTTGTCGCTCAACCTGAAGGGGATGATTTCGCAGCGCCTGATCCCGCTCAAGGACACCAAGGGCCGTTGTGCTGCAGTGGAAGTAATGCTGAACTCGCCGCTGATTTCCGACCTGATCTTCAAGGGCGAAGTACATGAGATCAAGGAAATCATGAAGAAGTCGCGCGAGCTGGGCATGCAGACCTTCGACCAGGCGCTGTTCGACCTGTACGAAGCCGGCAAGGTTTCCTATGAGGATGCATTGCGCAACGCCGACTCGGTCAACGACCTGCGCCTCGCGATCAAGCTCAACAGCAAGGAAGCGCAAGGCCGCGACCTGAGCAAGGGCACGGAACATCTGGGGATTGTATGACGACCATGACCACTGTTTACGACTTCAACGCCAAGAGCCTCGACGGCAAGCCCGTCGACCTGAAAGCCTATCAGGGCAAGGTGCTGCTGATCGTCAACACCGCCAGCAACTGCGGCTTCACGCCGCAGTACAAGGGACTGGAAGCAGTGTATGAGCAGTTCAAGGACAAGGGCGTGGAAGTGCTGGGCTTCCCCTGCAACCAGTTCGGCGCGCAGGAACCGGGCACGGCCGACGAGATCGGCACCTTCTGCGAACGCAATTACGGCGTCACCTTCCCCATGTTCGACAAGATCGACGTGAATGGCGACAGCGCCCATCCGCTGTTCAAGCACCTGAAGAGCGAGGCGCCCGGCCTGATGGGTACCGAGGCGATCAAATGGAATTTCACCAAGTTCCTGGTGCGCAAGGACGGCCGCGTGTACAAGCGCTACGCGCCGCAGACCGAACCGAAGGAATTGATGAAGGATATCGAGAAGCTGCTGGCGGAATAACCATACGCGCGGTTTAGGCCGCGCCGAGCAGCTTCAGCACGAACGGCAGCAGCAGTGCCGTCAACACTCCGGACAGGCCCATCGCCAGTCCCGAAAACGCCCCCATCTCCTCGCTCACCTGGAATGCGCGCGCAGTGCCGATGCCGTGCGACGTCACCCCGAGTGCAAAACCGCGAACGCTGTGGTCTTCGATCTTCATCAGGTTGAAGATCCAGCGCGCCGATACCGCGCCAAGTATTCCCGTGATCATCACCAGCACGGCCGTCAATGACGGCAGGCCGCCGATCTTCTCGGCCACGCCCATGGCAATCGGCATGGTCACCGCCTTGGGTGCCAGCGACAGCACCGTCGCCGGCGATGCGCCGAGTGCCCAGGCGAAGCCCATCGCGCTCGCAATCGCCGCCCCACCGCCCACAAGGGCCGCCGCCAGCAGCGCGAACCAGTTGCGCCGCAATTTCGGCAATTGCTGGTAAAGCGGGATGGCCAGTGCCACGGTCGCCGGCCCGAGCAGGAAGTGCACGAACTGGGCGCCTTCGAAATACGCAGTGTATTCGGTACGCGTACCGACGAGGATAGCCACCAGCAGCGCGACGGCAATCGCGACCGGATTCACCAGCGGATTGAACCTGCTGCGCGCATACAGTGCGTAGGCAGCCTGGTAGGCAAGCAGCGTCGCGGTCAGCCACAGCAGCGGCGAGGCCGACAGGTAGACCCAAACCTTGGAGATGCCCGGCGTCATTTCTGCAACCATTTCAGGACCAGCGCAGTCACTACCAGCGACACCGCGGCGCTGACTACGAGTGCAACGACGATCGGCAACCATTCGGCGGCCACCCTCTCGGCATGCACCATGATGCCGACACCGGCGGGGATGAAGAGCAGCGAAAGATGCTTGAGGAATTCCAGCGTGGTCGGTGCCAGCGTGTCGGCCGCCCGCGGGCGTGCCACGAGATAGCAGAACAGCAGCAGCATGCCGATCACCGGACCGGGAACGGGAAGGGAGAATGCAAATGCAAGGCCTTCGCCCAGCGTCTGGAAGATCAGGAGAACTGCAAAGGTATGAATCACGTTCGGCTCGAGCCAGGATGTTGCCATCTGCTCATTGTAGCAACATCATGATGCGGCCTCGGGCCGAACGGCTGCGCCGGGGACTTACTCCGGTTGAACGCGGTGGGACGGCGGTGCATCGTCCTTCATGAGGGTGAATGCAAACACTTCGGCAAGACCGACGGCGACAACTCCAAGCACAGCGATATAGGGTACGACTGACATGATGCATTCCTCTTTCAACGGTTCAATCTTTCTTGAACCCAGTATAGGAAGGCACCAGATATATATCCAATTACGATTCCCGATATGAGCTATTCATACCGGGAATGGACATATCGTCAAGCCGCCTTCGACAGCGCCCTGTCCACCAGTTCGATCCAATGCGTTACCGGCGTGTCCGTGCCGGACTGCAGGTGCGTCTGGCAACCGATGTTGGCGGAGACGATCATGTCGGGCTTGGTCGCTTGCAAATTGGCCAGCTTGTTGTCGCGCAGCTGGTACGACAGCTCGGGCTGCAGGACGGAATACGTGCCGGCGGACCCGCAGCAGAGATGGCTGTCCGCGCACAGTTGCACATCCACCCCAACGGCGCGCAATACACCTTCGACCTTGCCGCGGATCTGCTGGCCGTGCTGCAGCGTGCACGGCGGGTGGTAGGCCACGCGTTGCGCGATCTTCCCCTGCAGCTTCTGCTGCAGTTCCGCTTCGAATGCGGGCAGGATCTCGCTCAAGTCCTTCGTGAGTTCGGAAATCCGCCTGGCCTTCTCCGCATACTTCGCGTCATGCGCCAGCAGGTGGCCGTACTCCTTCACGGTCACGCCGCAACCGGATGCATTCATCACGATCGCTTCCACACCGCCCGATTCCACGTAAGGCCACCATGCGTCGATGTTGTTGCGCATGTCGTCGAGGCCGCCTTCCTGGTCGTTCATGTGGTAGCGGATCGCCCCGCAGCAACCGGCCTTGGGTGCGACGACGAGCTGCACGCCTAGAGCGTCGAGCACCCGCGCGGTCGCGTAATTGATGTTGGGGGACATGGAAGGCTGGACGCAGCCTTCGAGCAGCAGCATCTTGCGCGCATGCTGCGTTGCCGGCCAGACGCCGGCGTCCTGTTTCGCCGGCACCTTGTTCTTCAACACCTCTGGCAGCAGCGGACGCACAAGCTGCCCCGCCTTCATTGCCGGATTGAACAGCCACTTGCGCGGCAGCGTCTCTTTCAGCACCGTGCGCGCAACGCGCTGCGACAGCGGGCGCGACACCTGCTGTTCGACGATCTTGCGGCCGATGTCGACCAGGCGACCGTACTGCACACCTGACGGACAGGTCGATTCGCAGTTGCGGCAGGTCAGGCAACGGTCGAGATGGGTCATGGTCTTGAAGGTGGCCTGCTTGCCTTCGAGCACCTGCTTCATCAGGTAGATGCGTCCACGCGGCCCGTCGAGTTCGTCGCCAAGCAACTGGTACGTCGGACAGGTCGCGGTACAGAAACCGCAATGCACGCACTTGCGCAGGATGGCATCGGCCTCTTCGCCTTCCGGCGTGTTCTTGATGAAATCAGCGAGATTGGTTTGCATGCTTAGAAATCTTTGTACATCCGGCCCGGGTTGAAAATGCCGGACGGATCGAATGTGTTCTTGAGGTTGCGATGGATGGCGGCGACGGCCGGCGCGAGCGGATGGAAGACGCCGCCGCTCTTGTCGCCGCCGCGGAACAGGGTCGCATGCCCTCCAGCCTTCTGGACTGCAGAACGAATCGTGGCGGCATCGGCATCCGTGCGCAGCCAGCGCTGTGCGCCGCTCCAATCCACGAGCTGTTCGCCTGCCAGGTCCAGCGGCGGCGTCACCGACGGGACTGACAGGCGCCACAGTGATGTGGGACCGGTCGTAGCGGTAAAGAATTCGTTACCGTGATTGCGCAGCTCGTTCCAGAAAATCGCTGCCTGCGTCTCTTCCTCGCCGCCCAGTTTCTGCACCGCTGCCTTCACTGCTGCTTCAGCGCCGGACAGACGCACGATCAGCACGCCGCCATGCCACGCGCTCGCCGAAATCGGCAGCGGCTGCCCGCCCCAGGTATTGAGCCGCTCGATCGCCTCCTTCTGGCCGACTTCGAAGCGCAAGGTCGTTTCAAAGAAGGGTTTCGGAAGCACCTTCAGCGACACATCGGTAATCAGACCAAGCATCCCGAGCGAGCCGGCAAGCAGGCGCGACACGTCGTAGCCGGCGACATTCTTCATCACCTGTCCGCCGAACCGGAGCACATCTCCCTTGCCGTCCATCAGCGTCGCGCCGAGCACGAAATCGCGCACTGCGCCCACGGCCTGCCGACGCGGTCCGGACAGACCTGCGGCGACCACGCCGCCGATGGTCGAGTTGGAACCGAAATGCGGCGGCTCGAAGGCCAGCATCTGGTTGCGTTCATCGAGCGCCGCTTCGATTTCCGCCAGAGGCGTGCCGCAGCGGGCGACGATCACGAGTTCGGTCGGCTCATAGGCGATGATGCCGGTGTATTCGCGCGTATCGAGGATATCGCCCTCCAGCGACTGGCCATACCAATCCTTGGTGCCGCCGCCACGAATGCGCAGCGGCGTCTTGCCCGCGGTAGCTGCGATCACCTTCTCGCGGAATTGTTCCAAAACCTGTTCCATTCCCATCCCTTAAAAGCGCGGCAGGTGCGCGAACTTCATCTGGCCGCCGGTCACGCGCATCTTGCCGTTCTCCGCGCAGCGGTTGAGCGTCGGGATCGCCTTGTCCGGATTGAGCAGGAAGGCTGTGTCGAAAGCGCGCTTGACGGCGCGGAAAGCCTCCAGCTCCTGCGGTGCGAATTGCACGCACATCGAATTGATCTTCTCGATGCCCACGCCATGCTCGCCGGTAATGGTGCCGCCGACCTGCACGCACAGTTCGAGGATGTCGGCGCCGAAGGCTTCCGCCCGCTCGAATTCACCCGGCATGTTCGCATCGAACAGGATCAGCGGATGCAGGTTGCCGTCGCCCGCATGGAATACGTTCGCGCAGCGCAGGCCATGCTTCTTTTCCATTTCGGTGATGCTGGTCAGCACATGTGCTAGATGCTTGCGCGGGATGGTGCCGTCCATGCAGTAGTAGTCGGGCGAGATGCGGCCCGCTGCCGGGAACGCGTTCTTGCGGCCGGACCAGAAGCGCAGGCGCTCTGCCTCGTTCTGCGACACGGCGATGGCGGTGGCGCCGGAAGATTTCAGCACCTCGCTCATGCGGCCGATTTCTTCCTCCACCTCTTCCGGCAAACCATCGGATTCGCACAGAAGGATTGCTTCCGCTTCCGTGTCGTAACCGGCCTTCACGAAGGGCTCGACCATGCGCGACGACGTCTTGTCCATCATTTCGAGGCCGGCGGGGATGATGCCGGCGGCGATCACTTCCGCTACCGCGTCCCCGCCCTTCACCACATCGTCGAAGGACGCCATGATCACGCGCGCCAGTTGCGGCTTCGGTACCAGCTTGACGGTCACTTCGGTCACGACGCCAAGCATGCCTTCGGAACCGATGAACACGGCGAGCAGGTCGAGGCCGGGCGCGTCCAGCGCTTCGCTCCCGAGTTCGACCACCTCGCCGTCTATCGTCACCATACGCACACGCAACACGTTGTGCACGGTCAGGCCATACTTCAGGCAATGCACACCGCCGGAATTTTCCGCGACGTTACCGCCGATCGTGCAGGCGATCTGCGACGAGGGATCGGGCGCGTAATAGAGACCGTGCTTGCCCGCCGCGTCGGAGATGGCCAGGTTGCGCACGCCAGGCTGGACCACGGCGGTGCGCGAGTACGGATCCATCTTCAGGATGCGGTTGAGCCGTGCAGTCGATAGCACGACGCCGTCGGCGATCGGCATCGCGCCACCGGACAGGCCGGTGCCTGCGCCGCGCGGCACGATGGGTGCCTTGAGTTCGCGGCAGGTGTTCAGGACGTCGATGACCTGCGCTTCGTTCTCGGGCAGCACGACGACCATCGGCAACTGGCGATAGGCGGACAGTCCGTCGCATTCATAAGGACGCGTGTCTTCCTCGTTGAACAATATGCAATGCTCAGGCAGTTTGCGGCGCAGGGCAGCGACCACTTCGCGCTGGCGTTCAAGGGGGACGATATTTTCGTTGGGGGCATTCATGGGAAATTCCTGTCGCAGCAGCGGACATGCCCAAGTGTAGCGAAATCGTGCGAATGGCGTAGTGGACCTCTGCTGAAAAGCTTGGTCCGGTGGCGTGAAATGTTTTCAAGTCCAGGCGGCGCACCGCCCGGACATCAGGCAGCGCGGAAGGTAGCGAGCAGCCAGTCGATGAACGTATTGACCTCGGGCCGGTCGCGCACGGGCTTTTCATACACGACGTAGTACGCGTGCGGCGGCGACTTCAGCTGGATATTCGGGAACAGCGGCACGATCTCGCCGGTGGCAATCAGGTTCTGCACGAAATGCTTGCGCGTCAACCCAACGCCATGTCCGTGGCGCACGGCTTCGAGCAGCAGGCCGAGGTCATCCAGCCGCAAGCCGGTCGACGGCTCCGGCCAGTCGAGGCCGGCAACCTCGAACCACGGCTGCCACGGCTCCAGCGCGGAACGCAACAGTGTCGCCTTCTGCAGGTCGGCCGGCGTTTTCAATCCGCCAATCTTTTCGAGGTACTTGGGACTCGACACCGCAAAGGTCGGCTCCTCGTACAGCTTTTCGGTCACCAGGTCCGGATACTTGCCCGCGCCGAAACGAACTTCAACATCGCTTTCCGACAGGCTCAGGTCATACAGCGGCACCGACAAAAACAGCTCGATCACGATGTCGGGATGCTGCGCGGTGAACTCCGCCAGGCGCGGCACCAACAGGCAGCGCGCAAACGTCGGCGGCACGGTGATCTTGATGCGCGGCTGTGCAGGCGCAGTACGGTGGGGAAGCGGGAAATCGGTCAGCGTCCGCAATGCGGCCTTCACGACATCGAGGTAACGCCGCCCAAACTCCGACAGAGTGACAGTGCGCCCATCCCGCAGGAACAACCGCTCCCCGACAAAATCCTCGAGCAGGCGAATGCGATGCGACAGCGCCGACGGCGTGATGCACAACTCGTCGGCAGCAACAGCAAAGGAACCGTGACGAGCAGCCGCCTCGAAAGCAGATAGTGCATGAACCGGCGGAAGGCGGACGGCCATAAGATCGATCCTTAACTCGAAGAAATCCGGGGGCGCCCGAAAACCGTAGCGAGCAGCTCAAGGTCGAATCGAGAAGCGCAGCCGTACTGGGGTACGGCGAGCATCGCAGGTTCGAGATTGGGCTGCGCAGTAGGTTTGCGGGTGGCCCCGACTACCAGTGGATGATTTTACCGGGGTTCATTATGTTTTTGGGGTCAAATGCATGCTTCAGCACACGCATTGTCTCAATCGCCCCCTCCCCATGCTCCTGCACGAGAAACTCCATCTTGTGCATCCCCACGCCGTGCTCACCGGTGCATGTTCCATCCATCGAAAGCGCCCGCTCCACAATGCGTGAATTCACGCCCTCCGCCTTGGCGACATCCGCTTCATCGTGCGGATCCACCATCATCAGCACATGGAAGTTGCCGTCGCCGACATGGCCGACAATCCCATGGATCATGCCATTCTTTTCACAATCGGCCTGGGTATCGAGGATGCATTCGGCCAGACGCGAAATCGGCACACAGCAGTCGGTGGTGATCGCCCGCGCACCTGGCCGCATCTGCAGCATGGCGAAATAGGCATTGTGCCGTGCCCCCCAGAGGCGGGTACGGTCTTCTTGCCGCGTTGCCCATTCAAAACCAATGGCACTGTGGTCGTTGGCGATCTCCTGCACCACTTGCGCCTGCTCCTGCACGCTGTTTTCGCTGCCGTGGAATTCGAACAGCAGCAGGGGCTTCTCCGGGAGCGACATCTTGTCATGGGCGTTGATCGAGCGGACGCAGTTTTCATCGAGAAACTCGACCCGCGCCACAGGAACGCCCATCTGGATGGTCTGGATGACGGTATTGACCGCATCGGCGGTGCTGGGGAAGGAGCACACCGCGGCCGACACCGCTTCCGGCTGCGGATAGAGCCGGACCGTCACTTCGGTGATGATGCCAAGCGTACCTTCGCTGCCGACGAAAATTCGGGTCAGGTCGTAGCCGGCGGAAGATTTCTTCGCGCGGGTCCCGGTCTTGATGATGCGGCCATCTGACGTAACGACAGTCAACGCCAGCACATTCTCGCGCATGGTACCGTAGCGGACCGCATTGGTGCCGGAGGCGCGGGTCGCGGCCATGCCGCCGAGCGACGCATCAGCACCAGGATCGATCGGGAAGAACAGACCCGTGTCGCGGATTTCCTGGTTGAGTTGCTTGCGGGTTACGCCGGCCTGCACTGTAACGGTCTGGTCTTCGGCGTGCACGGCCAGCACCTTGTTCATCTGCGACAGGTCGATAGTCACGCCGCCGCGCAATGCCAGGATGTGCCCCTCGAGCGAGGTGCCGGTGCCGTATGGAATGATCGGGATCTCGTGCGCGCTGCACAGCGTCACCACCTCCGCCACTTCCTCGGTAGTCTGCGCGAAGACGACCGCATCCGGCAGCATCGGGTCGTAGGAGGACTCGTCGCGGCCATGATGTTCGCGCATGGCCTGCGAGGTGGAAACACGGTCTTCGAAAATGGCCTCGAGTGCGGCCAGTAATTCGCCCGGCAAGGGCTTTTTGAGCGCGGCCGGATTGGCGGGGTGGTTCATGCCTGTCTCCGTTATTAATTGCTTTTCGATTCTACTCCGATTGGCAAAATTGGCGTCCGGATGACAGCGGACCCGATATTTTTGCCGTATGCTCGCGTTTTATCCTTTCAAGACCGACGACCATGGGCAACAGACTTTCGAAAATCGCGACCCGTACCGGCGACAACGGCACCACCGGACTCGGCGACGGCAGCCGCGTCAGCAAGGACAGCCTGCGCGTGCATGCGATGGGCGACGTGGACGAACTCAATTCCCACATTGGCCTGCTGCTGTGCGAGGAATTGCCGCCTGCCCTGCGCGAGGAACTGGTCTCGATCCAGCATGACCTGTTCGACCTCGGCGGCGAACTCTGCATCCCGGGTTACGCGCTGATTACGGATGTGCATGTGGCGCGGCTCGATACGCTGCTGGAGAAGTACAACGCCGACATGCCGCCGCTGAAGGATTTCATCCTGCCCGCAGGCTCTCGCGGGGCGGCGCTCGCGCATGTATGCAGGACAATCTGCCGCAGGGCCGAACGGGCGGTCGTCACACTCGGCAACAGCGAGACGCTCAATGCGAATCCCCGTCAATACCTGAACCGGCTATCCGATCTGCTATTCGTGCTTTCGCGCGTGCTGAATCGATTTGCCGGCGGCAGCGATGTCCTGTGGGAGAAGGACAGAAAACGAGACGTGCAATCCTCGTAAAAAAAGCGGCGCACTGGCGCCGCTTTTTCATTTGATCGGCTTGTTGGCCGGTCAGGTGTTGTTGACGACCAGGCGCGGTTCGCCCTTGTCGAAGCGCTTCCGGACCGATGCGGCGATGCCATCCGCATTCAGGCCGCACGCGGCAAGCAACTGCGCCGCGTCGCCATGGTCGATGAACTTGTCGGGCAGACCGAGATGGAGCACAGGCTTCACGATGCCCGCTTCTGCCAGCGCCTCCGCCACGGCGGAACCCGCACCGCCCATCACGCAGCCTTCTTCCACCGTCACCAACGCATCGTGCGTCTGTGCCAGCTGCTTCACCAGCTCGACATCGAGCGGCTTGACGAAGCGCATGTTGGCGACAGTCGCATTCAAACTCTCCGCGGCACCGAGACTCGGCGCGAGCATGGTCCCGAACGCGAGGATCGCAATATCCTTGCCCTCGCGGCGGATTTCGCCCTTGCCGATGGGGATGGTTTTCAGGTCTTTCTCGATGGCTGTGCCAACGCCAGCACCACGCGGATAACGCACCGCTGCCGGCCCATTGAACTCGTAGGCCGTCGATAGCATGTGACGGCATTCGTTCTCGTCCGATGCTGCCATCACGACCATGTTCGGAATGCAGCGCAGGTAGGCGATGTCGTAATTGCCCGCATGCGTCGCGCCATCGGCGCCGACCAGGCCAGCACGGTCAAGCGCGAAGGTGACATCCAGGTTCTGCAGTGCCACGTCATGGATCAGCTGGTCGTAGCCGCGCTGCAGGAAAGTCGAATAGATGGCGACCACCGGCTTGAGGCCTTCGCAGGCCATACCGGCGGCAAACGTCACCGCATGCTGCTCCGCGATACCGACATCGTAGTAACGGTTCGGGAAACGCTGCTCGAACTGCACGAGGCCGGAGCCTTCCCGCATCGCCGGCGTGATGCCGATCAGGCGCTGGTCCTTCTCCGCCATGTCGCACAGCCAGTCGCCGAACACCTGGGTATAGGTCACCTTGCCGGCGGCTGCGGGCTTGATGCCTTCGGCCGGGTTGAACTTGCCGGGGCCGTGGTACAGCACCGGGTCGGCTTCGGCCAGTTTGTAGCCCTGTCCCTTTTTCGTAACGACGTGCAGGAACTGCGGGCCCTTCAGGTTCTTCAGGTTCTGCAGCGTCGGAATCAGGGACTCGAGGTCGTGACCGTCGATCGGGCCGATATAGTTGAAGCCGAATTCCTCGAACATCGTGGCCGGGACCACCATGCCTTTTGCATGCTCTTCGAAGCGCTTGGCCAGCTCCAGCATCGGGCCGGGCAGAACCTGCTTGCCGACGTTCTTCGCCGCGGCGTAGAACTTGCCGGACATGAGGCGCGCGAGATAGCGGTTCAATGCGCCTACCGGCGGCGAAATCGACATGTCGTTGTCGTTCAGGATCACCAGCAGGTTGATGTCGTTGTAGACGCCCGCATTGTTGAGCGCCTCGAAGGCCATGCCAGCGGTCATCGCGCCGTCGCCGATGACGGCGATCGCGTGGCGGTTCTCACCCTTGGTCTTGGCGGCCATCGCCATGCCGAGCGCGGCGGAAATCGAGGTCGAGGAGTGTGCAGTGCCGAAGGTGTCGTATTCGCTCTCGTCGCGGCGCGGAAAACCGGAGATGCCGTTCAGCTGGCGCAATGTGTACATCTGGTCGCGGCGGCCGGTCAGGATCTTGTGCGGATAGGTCTGGTGGCCGACGTCCCACACGATGCGGTCTTCCGGCGTGTTGAACACGTAATGCAGCGCGATCGTCAGCTCCACCGTACCGAGGTTGGACGAAAGGTGGCCGCCGGTCTTGGACACCGAGTCGAGCACGAAGGCGCGCAATTCGTCAGCCAGCGGCTTGAGCTGCATGCGCGACAGCTTGCGCAGGTCCGAAGGTCCGTTGATGCTCTTCAACAAATCCATACTATGCTTTCCGTTGCACGATCAGGTCCGCGAGTTCGCGAAGACGTCGTGCCTTGTCGCCAAACGGCATGAGCGCGCGATGCGCATCATCCCGCAATTTTTCCGCCAGCGCCCGGGATTCATCCAGGCCCAGGATCGACACGTAGGTCGGCTTGTTGTCCGCCGCGTCCTTGCCCGCCGTCTTGCCCAGCGTCGCCGAATCGGCCGTCGCGTCGAGCACGTCATCGACCACCTGGAAGGCCAGCCCGATGGCTGCCGAGTAGGCATCGAGCGCGGCCGTCTCATCTGCCGTCAGTCGCTTGCCCGCCAGTGCGCCCAGCAGCACGGATGCGCGCAACAGGGCGCCGGTCTTCAGACGGTGCATGTTCTCCAGTTCAGCGAGCGACAACGCCAGCCCGACACTGCCGAGGTCAATCGCCTGGCCCCCGCACATGCCGACAGAGCCGGACGCAACTGCCAGCAGGCGCAGCATCTCCAGCCTGCGCGCAGGGTCTTCGACCTCGCCTTCCGACAAGACGATGAATGCCTGCGACTGCAGCGCATCCCCCACCAGCAGCGCCGTCGCCTCGTCGTACTTCACGTGCACCGTCGGCTTGCCACGCCGCAGTTCATCGTCGTCCATGCAAGGCATGTCGTCATGCACCAGCGAATACGCATGGATCATTTCGACCGCCGCGCCTGCACGCGAAAGCGTCGCTGTGTCCGCATCGAACACCTCGCCCGCTGCAAATACCAGCAGAGGCCGCACGCGTTTGCCGCCATCGAGCGCTGCGTAGCGCATCGCTTCATGCAGGCGCGCGGGAACTGCGGACACCGGCGGCAGGAATGAAGCGAGCGCATCCTCCATCGTGGACTGGACGGATTTCATCCAGTCTTCAAAACCCTGGGCAATCGTCATTCTTCGTCTGCCTCGGGCGAAGGATCGGTAGTGAAAGGCTTGAGCATTTCGCCCTCGAGGACCTTCACCTGGCTGTCGACCTTGTCGAGTTGCCCCGCACAATACTTGACCAGCTCGGAGCCACGCTTGTAGGCGGTCACCGATGCTTCCAGCGGCAATTCACCGGCCTCCATCCGAGCGACCAGTTGCTCGAGTTCGGCCATCGCATCCTCGAAGGACGCAGGCTCGCCCGCTGGCGACATTTTCTTTGACATGGTGGACAAAATTTAAGTGTAGCCCGATATTTTAGAACAAACCATCTCATGCAGTTGAGGCATAGAAACGCGAAATGGTCTGCAAAGCTCGAAAATGAGCCGTTTCTGCGCAAGATCAACCCCGCTCGCCTTTGCCGGCCCCGCCCATCGCGGGCGTGGCAATCTACCCCTTGCCTGGCATTTGCCGGATAGCGGATGCGCCGCACGGAAATTGCATTTATTGCAATCTCGGACACGCTGCTTCGCCGACTTTTTTGCTTTTTGGAATGCCTAGCCGACAGGATTTGGCTGGCCGCTGAGGTATAATTGCTAGTTCTGTCCAAAATTTCCGTTTCATCTTATTTGAATACTGGTTTTTGCGGATTCTTTCTCTCTTAGGTTGGTGCAAATTAATTTGGGGGTGGGGATGTCCGATCTGGCTACTGTCGCCAAGCTCGCGCGGTCCAACGCGCAACTTCCGGTCCACGTCTACTTCGACGACACGCTGCTGCAGCAGGAAATCAAACAACTTTTTCATCAGGGGCCCCGTTACGTCGGCCATGAGCTGATGGTGCCCAATCCGGGCGACTACGCCACGCTGGCGTGGGAAAACGAGGGCCGCATGCTGGTTCGCGGCCAACAAGGCATCGAACTGCTATCCAATGTCTGCCGCCATCGCCAAGCCAAGATGCTGGATGGTCGCGGCAACACGAACAACATCGTCTGCCCGCTCCATCGCTGGACCTACGATCTCAAGGGTGAACTGATAGGTGCGCCGCACTTCAGCGAAACGCCGTGTTCCAACCTGTCCAAGACACCGCTTCAGAACTGGAACGGCCTTCTGTTCGAACAGAACGGCGTGAGCATCCCGGCGATGATGGCCAATCTCGGCGTCACCAAGGATCTCGACTTCACCGGCTACATGCTGGACCATGTCGAAGTCCATGAGTGCGACTACAACTGGAAGACCTTCATCGAGGTCTACCTCGAGGATTACCACGTCGAGCCCTTCCACCCGGGCCTCGGCAACTTCGTCACCTGCGACGACTTGCGCTGGGAATTCGGCGCAAACTACAGCGTGCAGACCGTCGGCATCAACAGCGGCCTCTCCAAATTCGGTTCGCCCAAGTACCGCAAGTGGCAGGAACAGGTGATGAAGTTCCGCAACGGCGTGGTGCCGCCCTATGGCGCGATCTGGCTGACGCTCTACCCGAACATCATGGTCGAGTGGTATCCGCATGTGCTGGTGGTATCGACGGTGTGGCCCAACGGCACGCAGAAGACTACCAACGTCGTCGAGTTCTACTATCCCGAGGAAATCGTGCTGTTCGAGCGCGAGTTTGTCGAAGCCGAACGCGCGGCTTACATGGAGACCTGCATCGAGGATGACGAGATCGGCATCCGCATGGACACCGGCCGCCGTATCCTCTTCGACCGCGGCGTCAACGAATCCGGCCCGTACCAGTCGCCGATGGAAGACGGCATGCAGCACTTCCACGAGTGGTACCGCGCGCGCATCGCCGTATAACCATGCAACATGGGCGGCGCGCAGCGTCGCCCATCCCCTCACCCGGCACCTTAGCCAGTACCTAAGTCGTCTCCTGCCTGCATTGCTGATTCGGCGTATCATCGAAGGCTCTTCAAACCTGCCGTAACCGCAGTCTCTATCTGCGTCAAATCCCCATGCAATCGCTCTGGATGTTGTTTGCAAGCTTCGTTTTTTCCATCATGGGCGTTTGCGTCAAGATCGCGTCGCAAACCTATTCGATCGCCGAGATCGTGATGTACCGCGGCGTGGTCGGCGTGCTGTTCATGACCGGCCTGATCGCCGTACGAGGCGGAACCTTCCGGACTACTCTGCCCTGGCATCAT